>JAEEGG010000389.1_pt1 | contig 157440 bp, 144 predicted proteins | sample 9134161 | NCBI WGS metagenome assembly JAEEGG01 (sample SAMN16246543, study PRJNA631951) | gut metagenome | biome: gut microbiome; feature: rumen; material: CR-attached | host: Bos | place: Iran: Karaj | collected 2018-10 | reverse complement strand
GGTGCTCCAAAACGGTGTTGACCATTTTGTTGTAGATATGCTTGCGGGTGATGGTGCCGGTAAGATACTGCTCGATCATCAGCGAAGCGATAGGAGCCGCCCATGTGGCACCAAAACCTGCGTTCTCCACGACGACAGCAACGGCAATTTTGGGACTATCCATCGGCGCAAAACCGATGAAGATAGCGTGGTCTTTGCCGTGAGGATTCTGAACTGTACCTGTCTTTCCGCACATCTGCAGCGAATCGATATTATACCAGCGACCTGTACCGTTGGTCATCACCTGATGCATGCCTTGGGCAGTCAAGTCGAACCACTTGTCGTTCATGCCTGTCTCGTGCCGCAAGTCGGGATTGTCGGTGAGTTCGGTGTTGAGGTGCGGAGTGATATAGTAGCCGCGGTTAGCGAGCGTGGCAGCTTGGTTGGCAAGTTGCAGAGGCGTAACAAGCACCTCACCCTGACCTATACTAAGCGAACGAATGGTGATGGCTTTCCAGCCTTTCTCGCCGTAGGTGCGGTTGAAGAGTTTCTCCGTAGGGATAGCGCCTCCGGATTGTTCGCCGATGTCGGTGTTCGTGAATCGGCTACCCAAACCGAACTTCATCACATCGTCGCGCCAGAGGTTGTAGCGCGCACGGAAAATCGCATTGTTATCACCAAAACCGTCGCGCTGTAGCATGTCGTGGAACGCACACCAGAAGTACGGGTTACAACTCTGCTCTATGGCACCGAGCAAATCCACGGGCGAGCCGTGGTGGTGGGTACACTTGATAGGTGTCGAGCCCGGACCGTTGCAGGGGAACTTGCTATACGGATTGATGCCGCCCTCTTGCAGACAGACTACCGCCTGAATAGTTTTGAACGTCGAGCCGGGAGGGTACATAGCCTGTGTGGCGCGGTTCAAAAGCGGTTTGCTCGGGTCGTTGAGCAGGCGGTTATATTGCGTCGAACGCTGTTTGCCGACAAGAATCTCGGGATTCCAAGTGGGTGATGAGGCGAGTGCAAGAATCTCACCCGTGGCAGGTTCTATAGCTACGGCGCTGCCTACCTTGCCTTGCAACATCTGTTCGGCAAGCGCTTGCAACTGAATGTCGAGCGAGAGATGCAGATCGGTGCCGGTTATGGCTTCCACATCTTCTGCACCATCATGGTAGGAGCCTTGGATTCGTCCGCGAGAGTCACGCATGATAACTTCGACACCTTTCGTGCCGCGCAGACGCTGTTCGTAGGTACGCTCCAAGCCGTCACGACCACTATAGTCTCCGGCTTGGTAGTAGTCGTCACGGTCGATATCCGACTGCGACACCTCGCCTACCGAGCCTAATATATGCGCAGCGTAAGGATAGGAATAACCACGGAGGGTACGTTTGCGGATACCTGCGCCGGAGAACTTGTACGAAGTTTCACGCAGCGAAGCAACTTCCTGTTTGGTGAGTTGCGACATAAAGATCTGCGGCGTGTAGGTCGAAAATCCCCGGTTACGCCGTTTGTCCTTGATGGCTGCTATACGGTCAGCAAACTCCAGACTGTCAATGCCCAGACACTGGCAGAACGCCACGGTATCAAAGCCGTGACGCATCTCTTGCATGATAAGTGTGACTTCGTAGATAGGCTGGTTGAATACGAGCAATTCGCCGTTGCGATCGTAGATCAATCCGCGTGAGGGATAAACGACCTGCCGGAGCAGGGCGTTGGAGTCCGCCTTGGCTTTCTGCGACTGATCGATGACCTGTAACCAAAACAACCGGATAATAAATATCAGCACTACCAGCACAACCGAGCCGGCAATGATGAAAGGTCGTTTGGTGTAAGGATCATTAGTCATACGTTCAAGTGTTCTTGCGGACGAGCTCGAACATTAAGATAAATGCGTAGGTGAACAGGCTGCTCAGGATGATCTGGAGCAAGGTGTAACCGAAGTGGCTGAAAGTGAATGCTTCGAGCATAAACACCAGAATATGGTGCGCCACGACGAGTATAGCCAACATACGCAGGTAGTTACCCATTCCGATAGCATTGATGGTGATTGCACCTTTCATTCGTTCTGCATCCTGTACGTACGCCGCCAACAGATTCGGACGCAGATATGCTGCCATAACGCAACCTGCCATGTGGATGCCGGGAGCGTGGGTGAACAAGTCCATAATCATTCCGATAGCCGCGCCGATAAGCATCTGTAACCAACGAGGAAGTTCAACCGGCATCAACAATATTGCCCACAGATAGACAAAAGGATGCACCAACCCGAGCCAATGCAGATTGTCGAGCAAGAACACCTGCAAGAACAGGAGCAAGACGAGTATTCCTATGTAGCGGAGCCAGTTGGTCATAATTAATAATGCAAAATTAAAAATTAAAAATGCAAAATTATTGTATGGAATCTAATTCGTTGCGGTGGGCGTAATTGAGGATGTGCACGGTGCGCAGGCTGTTGAAATCCGTGGCAAGAGCGACATCGATATCGTAGTACGAGTCACCTTCGCCGAGCGAGACATCAGAGACTACACCTACCGGCACATCGGCAGGGAAGATAGCACTCAATCCGCTCGTGACGATCGTATCGCCGAGCTGGACATCCACGTGGCGCGCCACATCTTCCAATGCCGCGTGACGAATACCCGGTGCGTGCCAGTGGAGCGTTGCCATATAGTCGTTCTTGCGGATCATCGCGGAGATATAGATTCCCTCGTGGATGACAGGCGCAACAACTGCGAAGTGTGTACTAACGGATTGCACTACACCAACTATACCATCTTTGCCTATGACGCCCATGTCGGGTGTCACGCCGTCACGCGAACCCTTATTGAGCGTTATGTAGTTGTGATGGCGATCTTCAGAAAATGCTATGACTCGGGCAGGGATGAACGAGTAGTCCAAGTCTGCACGGATATAGGGTGCTTCCTGCGACGAAAGTGGCTCCCGATTACGTGTCGATAACGTGTCGTTTACGTCTCGTTTACGTGTTTGGCCGTTCTGAAGCTCGAGAATCTCGGCGTTGAGTCGGGCATTCTCTTCGAGGAGCTGGGCATTGTCGGCGCGCAGATGGAAGTACGAAGTAATGTTGTCTTGGGCAAGCTGAAGGCTGCCTGTGACGACATTCGCGGCGCCGGACGCTGCAACCTGCTGGTACTTGTTTCCGTGGACAACGAAAACAAAAGCAACAACTTCAAGCCCCAAGAGGAGCAAGAAGTTGCTGTAGCGTACTATCAGTTGCAGCAGGTTATGCATTAATTAATAATTAAAAATTAAAAATGCAAAATGCAAAATGATATAATGTCAAATTAATGATTTAGCGGATCAGGAAGCCGAAACGGTCGTAGTTCTTGAGGGCAATACCTGCGCCGCGTGCCACGGAGAGAAGCGGGTCTTCGGCTACGTGGAACGGGATAGTGATCTTGTCCTGGAGACGTTTAGCCAGACCGTGCAACATAGCACCACCACCGGCGAGGTAGATACCGCGCTCCACGATGTCGGCGTACAACTCCGACGGTGTGGATTCGAGTGCTGCGAGTACTGCCTGCTCAATACGCGAAACGGATTTCTCGAGGCAGTGCGCAATCTCCTGATAGCTGACGAGCACCTTCATCGGCAGCGCGGTGACTTTGTTCGGGCCTGTTACGAGGTAATCTTCCGGAGCGTCTTCGAGTTCGGGCAGCGCAGCACCAACGGCGATCTTGATGCGCTCGGCAGTCGGTTCGTCGATACGCATATTGTGCATCCGGCTCATGAAGTCGATGATGTCACGGTTGAAGTCGTCACCGGCAGTCTTGATAGACTTGTTTGCTACGATACCGCCAAGCGAAATGACGGCGATCTCGGTTGTACCACCACCTATATCAACGACCATACAGCCTTTCGGCGCTTCGACATCCACACCGATACCGATAGCCGCAGCCATCGGTTCGTAGAGCATATAGATCTCACGTCCGCCGGCGTGTTCGCAACTGTCGCGTACGGCACGGATCTCAACCTCAGTACAACCCGAAGGGATACCAACGACCATTCGGATGGCAGGTGTGAAGAGTTTGTTTTTTTGCGGGATCATTTTGATGAGTCCGCGGATCATCATCTCGCAGGCCTGGAAGTCAGCGATGACGCCTTCCTTGAGAGGACGCACGGTGCGGATCTGTTGGCTACCACGACCGATCATCTGTTGGGCTTTGCGGCCTACGGCAAGACACTTGTTGTCCGCCACAGAGATGGCAACCACACTGGGTTCGTTAACGACTATCTGATCCTCATACATGATGAGGGTGTTGGCTGTGCCAAGGTCAATTGCAATCTCTTGCGTAAAGGAGAAAAGAGCCATAGTTATTTACGATTTAATCATTTACAATTTACAATTGCTAAACAAGCGTCTATACGGGATCGATGGCTTGTGCGATGGAATTGGCGATCTGAGCCATCTCATCAGCAGGGAGTTGGAGTTTGGGGTTGGTGAACAGCATATCTTTTTCCGAGTTCAAGGGCACAAGGTGGATATGCACGTGGTTCACTTCCATTCCGAGCACAGCCACACCGACGCGTTTGCAGCCTGTGGCTTGCTTTATGCCGGCAGCCACCTTCTTGGCGAAGAGCGTGAGCTGCTGATAGGTGTCGTCGTCGAGGTCGAAGATATAATCGGCTTCGGGTTCGGGGAGCTTGGGTATAACCAAGGTGTGACCCTTAACAAGCGGATTGATATCAAGGAAAGCGTAGCAATGTTCGTTCTCCGCTACCTTGTAACTCGGAATCTCGCCGTTGATGATTTTCGTGAAAATTGTCATAGTAATTTACAATTTAACTATTTACAATTTACAATTGATAATAGGTTACAAAGAAATCTCGAGCACCTCGAGTTCGAGCGTACCGGCTGGAACGCTGACCTGTGCCACTTCGCCGACTTTCTTGCCGAGCAAGCCTTTGGCGATAGGCGTGGTGGAAGCGATCTTGCCTTCGGCGATGTTAGCTTCGCCTTCGGTTACGATCTGATAGACCTTCTCCGCGTTATTCCTTTTATTACGTACACGTACACGCGTGAGGATCTGTACCTCATCGGTGTTGATAGACTTCTCGTCGATGATGCGCGCATCCACAATCTTGCTCTTGAGGATAGCGATTCGTGTTTCGAGGTGTCCTTGTTCTTCCTTTGCTGCATCGTACTCGGCGTTTTCGCTCAAGTCGCCTTTGTCGCGAGCCTCAGCGATAGCCGCAATCACACGAGGGCGCTCAACGCTCTCGAGGAACGACAGCTCTTCTTTCAATTTTTGCAGACCATCTGCAGTCATGTAAGTTGTTGCCATATTATTTTAGTATTTTCTATTCAATATCTCAGAGGCAATGAAGGCGCGGCGGAACTCGTCAGGGTCGGAGAGGTCAAACAGCACCTCGTCCTCCGTTTCGGGGAGATTGACCGGTTGTTGCACAGGCTTCGGTTGCTGTACACGAGCCGCTTGTTTTTTTGCCTTCTTTTTTGCCATAATTCACAATATTAAAGCGATGCAATTAGCTTGCATCGTTGTCTTTTTTTTACCCTATAGATAAACAAAAAAGTCTTCACAGCAAAGGATTTTTTCTTTTGGTTTTAAAAACAACAGGAAACTTCCCAGCCTCCTGTTGCCATTAAACCTAAACCTTAACTATGAAAATTTTATTTGTTTTCGAGTGCAAAGGTACAACTTTTATTTGATATTTGCAAATATTTTTCAAAAAAAATGCACTTTTTTTGTATTTTTTTTCATTTTTCATCAAAAATCGGCATTTTTGAGCATGTAGAACTCATAAAAAAGTAACAATTTTTAAAAACACTGACGAAAATTTGCATATTTCATTTTTTTTTTGTAACTTTGTAGCCGCGTTTGAAATGAGCACCCAATGTTGCTAAAAGATATCATCGGTCAACAGGCTGTGAAGCGTGAGTTATGCCACAGCGTGCAAGAGGGAAAGATTCCTCATGCCTTGCTCATGTCGGGTTCAGCGGGAGTGGGCAAGTTGCCGTTGGCGTTGGCGTTCGCTCAATACGTGGCGTGCAAGCATCGTACGGATACAGACGCCTGTGGTGTGTGCCCGACCTGCCTGCAATACAGCAAACTGCAACACCCCGATCTGCACTTTGCGTTTCCAATCGTGAAGGTGGATAAAGGAGCGGAAGTGTGTGACGATTATTTGAACGATTTCCGTGAGATGGTTCGGAGTAACCCCTACTGCGACCCCGATGATTGGACGATGGCGATGGGTGCAGAGAAGAAGCAGAGCCTGATCTACGAGAAGGAGAGCAGCGAAATACAGCGGAAGTTGTCGCTCAAATCGTTTGCCGACGGCTACAAGGTGATGATAGTCTGGCAGCCGGAGAAGATGCACATAGCCTGCGCCAACAAACTGCTGAAGCTACTGGAAGAACCGCCGGAGATGACCTTGTTCCTGTTTGTGAGCGAGCATCCCGAGCAGTTGTTGCCAACCATTATCTCGCGCTTGCGACCACTGCCTATACCCAGGCTGACGGATGAAGAGATTGTAGAGGCATTGACTCGTCAAGGAGTTGTCAGCAATCCTCAACAGGCGCACGACGTCGCACGTCTTGCCGGCGGCAGTTACCGCGAGGCGCTACGAATCCTTGATGCCGAAGACCGGGACAAACAGTTGTTTGCGGAGTTCCAGGAGTTGATGCGCAACGCGTGGCTCGTAGGCGTTAGGAAGAACTACGAAGCCTTGCAGAAACTCAACGAATGGTCGATGACGATGGCAAAAGAGTCGTCACGCGAACGCCAATGTGCGTTCCTACAATTTGCGCAACGACTTATACGTGAGAACTTTATCTACAACTACGGCGAACCCGCTCTGAACTACGAGACAAGCGACGAACAGCAGTTCTCGGTGAAATTCGCGCCATTCATCAACGCACGCAACATCGAGGAACTGACCGAACAATTCGCGCGCGCAGAGGCGCAAATCATGCAAAACGCCAACGCACGAATGGTGCTGTTAGACCTGTGTTTGCAATGTATAGTACTTATTAAACGTTAATCAGTTAAATAGTTAAGATGGTTTCGATTAATATCGAAACGTTAAAGAGTTACTACAGCTACGAGAAATGAAACAAGATTTTGTATTAAATAGTGAGTCAGGACGTTATACGGAAAAGTCGTATAGAAGGAACTCCGTGCACATGTTGCCCGTAGTGGATTGGTTGTCCGATCTGCCGGAATCGGTTTCGAAGACGGAGTTTGTAGAGGTGCAGTTCAAGAACACCCGCAAAGCCTACTACCGCAACGTCAACCATCTGCCGCTTGAGAAGGGAATGAAAGTCGCCGTGGAAGGCAATCCGGGACACGATGTCGGAGAGGTAACCTTGGTGGGACAACTCGTTCTGTTGCAGATGAAAAAGTGCCGCATCGACATCGAGAACTTCGAGGCGCGCGCCATCTATCGCGTAGCCACAGAGGCGGATTTGCAGCGTGCCGAAGAGGCGCACGCCCTGGAACACGAAACAATGATCAAGGCGCGCAAACTTGCCAAAGACCTGCAACTGGAGATGAAGATCGGCGATGTCGAATACCAAGGCGACGGCGGCAAGGCAATCTTCTACTACATAGCCGACGGACGTGTGGATTTCCGCCAACTCATCAAGGTGTATGCCGAGACGTTCCGCATCCGCGTGGAGATGCGTCAGATCGGTGCACGGCAAGAGGCAGGTCGCATTGGAGGCACAGGTCCTTGCGGTCGCGAACTCTGCTGCTCGACATGGATGACGCGGTTCTCGTCGGTGGGCACAGGCGCTGCACGCTTGCAGAACCTCTCGCCTAACCCGCAGAAACTTGCCGGACAATGCGCCAAACTCAAGTGCTGCCTGAACTACGAGATACCGACCTATCAGGAGGCTGTGGCGAAGTTGCCCGACCGACGTATTCCGCTGGAAACACTCACGGCTACGTACTATCAGTTTGCTACCGATCCGCTGCAAGGCACTATCACCTACTCTACCGACCAGCGGCAGGCTGTTAACCTCGAGATCATCTCCGCCGAACGCGCCAAAGCCATCATCGAGATGAACAAACGCGGCGAGAAACCCGACGACCTTGGAGGTGTACATACTACCTTGGAAGGTTCGGAAGTAGGCTATGCCAATGTCGTCGGTCAGGATGATGTCAACCGTTTTGACCGTCGCCACGGACGCAATGACCGTCAGGGTAACCGTTCAGACAGGCGTGACAACCGCCCGCATAACCGTCCGAACAACGGTTCGTTTGACCGACAGAGGAGGGATCGTCATGAATAGACTGCTGATCTTGATATGTCTGTCGCTGATGCTGATTGCTTGCCACCATGATGTAGTGAGCAGTGCGCATCAAGACTTGTCGGAGCAAGGCTGGGCTATGACCGACACCGTGCGGCTGTCGCTTGACGTGCCGGACACCACACAAGCCTACGACATCGCCCTGATGCTGCGCCACACCGAGCAGTACAACTACCAGAACCTGTGGTTCTTTATCCAATGTGGCGATAGTCTGTCGCCGATACAAAGCGATACCGTTATGGCTTGCTTGGCTGACGACCGCGGGCAGTGGCTCGGCACACGCGCCGGACGATATTACTCAGGCTACGTGATTATGGAGCGCGAGCTGGTATTCCCTGAGGCGGGGGCTTACACCTTTGCCATTGTACACGGGATGCGCGACTCTCTCATCCACGGCATTGCCGATGTCGGATTAGAACTTCGAAAACACGATTATGGGAAAGAATAAGTTAAAGAAATTCGCTGAGATGGAACAAATGTCCTGTGTCTTCCAGTGCGGGGCACGGGAGGTTCTTGCGGACTCACCCGTTCTGGCGATGAAAGGCGAGTGGAGGAACCAATTCTTCCACAACGACCATCCTCTGCTGCTCGAACTCGGCTGCGGTCACGGCGACTATACGGTTGGCCTGGCGCGCGTCTATCCCGACACCAACTATATCGGCGTGGACATCAAAGGTGCGCGCATGTGGCAGGGAGCCAAACAGGCAACCCGCGACGGGCTAACGAACGTAGCATTTCTCAGAACGAACATTGAGATGCTGCCAAACTTCTTTGCTACCGATGAAGTCGATGGACTGTGGATCACCTTCCCCGACCCGCAGATGAAAAAAGCCACCAAGCGCCTGACTTCCACCTACTTCATGGAGCGTTACCGCCAACTCCTCCGCGATGGCGCAACCATCCACTTGAAGACAGACAGCCCGTTTCTCTATACGTATACGCGCGCGATGCTCGAGGTGAACCATCTGCCTGTCTTATGCGACACCGATGATCTCTATAACCAGCAGTCAGCAGTCAGCAATCAGCAATCAGTTCGGCTGGAAGATGCCCGCCGCCTGCAGACCCACTACGAACACCAGTGGCTCGAACGGGGACTGACAATCAAGTACCTCGCTTGGCAACTGCCCAAGTCCGGCACGCTCGTCGAACCCGAAATAGAAATAGAAAAAGACACCTATCGTTCTTACGGAAGAAACTATGTACCCCAAGCAAATAATTGAAGCCCTACAGCACGTTCGTTACCCGGGTAACGGCATGAACCTCATCGAGGCGGGAATGCTCGAAGACGATATCCGCATCTCCGGCTTGGAGGTGTCGTTCTCACTCATCTTCGACAAAGACACCGATCCCTTCCAGCGTTCGGTTCTCAAAGCCGCGGAAGTGGCTGTGCAAACCTACGTCGATGCCAATGCTGCCGTACATATCCACACCAAGTACCGCAAGCAAGTGCAGCCCGAAGCAGGTGCAGAAGAGCGTTCGCTGCAAGCCAAACACGTGATAGCCATCCATTCTGGTAAGGGCGGAGTCGGCAAATCCACGGTAGCCGTCAATCTTGCTGTGGCTCTCGCACAGCGCGGTTTTCGTGTTGGTCTGCTCGATGCCGACATCCACGGACCTTCAGTCCCGAAGATGTTCCACGTTGAAGATGAACGCCCGGTAGCCGAAACGGTTGACGGTCGCGACCTGATCGTGCCGATCGAGCAATACGGAGTGAAGATGCTGTCCATCGGCTTCTTCGTGGATGTGCAGTCGGCTGTCGTGTGGCGTGGCGGAATGGCTTCGAACGCGATCAAGCAACTCATCAACGATGCTCTGTGGGGAGAACTCGACTACTTCCTCATCGACCTGCCGCCGGGCACCTCGGATATCCATCTTACACTCATCCAGACGCTCCAACTCACCGGCGCTATCGTGGTGACCACGCCACAAGACGTTGCACTCGTCGATGCACGCAAAGGCGTGGATATGTTCACCAACGACAAGGTCAATATCCCCGTACTCGGACTCATCGAGAATATGTCGTATTTCACACCCGCTGAACTGCCTGACAACAAGTATTATATCTTCGGTCACGGCGGCGGCAAGCGTCTGGCGGAAGAACTCCATATACCTCTGCTCGGCGAAGTCCCGCTCGTACAATCCATCCGCGAAGGCGGCGACGAAGGCACACCGATTGTGCTGCAAAACGGACATCCCGCAGCACGAATTTTTGAGCATATTGCAGAGCAATTATAGAAACAAAATAATTCAACATAATGAAACGTTTTTCGGAATACAAACAATTGGATTTGGCTGCTGTCAGCCGCGAGGTGTTGCAGCAGTGGGAACAGGAAGATCTGTTCCACAAAAGTATCGCTGTGCGTGAAGGGCACAAACCCTTCCTCTTCTTCGAAGGTCCGCCTTCGGCAAACGGCATGCCGGGCATTCACCACGTTTTGGCACGTACAATCAAAGACACCTTCTGCCGCTACAAAACCATGCAGGGCTATCAGGTGCAGCGCAAAGCCGGCTGGGATACCCACGGACTGCCTGTTGAACTCGGCGTCGAGAAAAAACTCGGCATCACCAAAGAGGACATCGGCAAGAAGATCAGCGTCGATGAATACAACGCTGCCTGCCGTCAGGAGGTGATGAAATACACCCGTGAGTGGACGAACCTCACCAAGCAGATGGGCTACTGGGTTGATCTCGAGCACCCGTACATCACTTACGACAACAAGTACATCGAAACCCTCTGGTATCTGCTCAAAGAGCTCTACAAGAAAGGTTTCCTCTACAAGGGCTACACCATTCAGCCCTACTCGCCTATGGCAGGTACAGGTCTCAGCTCTCACGAGCTCAACCAACCCGGCTGCTACCGTGATGTCAAAGACACCACCTGCACCGCGCAGTTCCGTTTAGACGAAAGACAAAAGACAAAAGACAAAAGACTAATTGCCGATAGCAATCTTGATATATACTTCCTGGCGTGGACGACTACCCCGTGGACGCTTCCTTCGAACACCGCCCTCTGCGTAGGTCCGAAGATTGACTACGTAGCCGTCAAAGGGCAAAATCCTTACACCGAAAAGGAAGCAATCTATATCCTCGCCGAGGCACGCCTTTCCGCTTACGCCAAAGAGCTCGGCGAAACTCCCGAGATCCTCGCTCGCTTCAAAGGCGCTGACCTTGTCGGCTTGCATTACGAGCAGCTCTTTCCGTGGGTCAAACCCGTCGATTACAACAAAGAGCAAGACCGCATCACCGATCGCAGCGCCGATGCCTTCCGCGTCATCAGCGGTGACTATGTTACCACCGAAGACGGTACAGGTATCGTTCATATCGCGCCTACCTTTGGTGCAGACGACAAACGCGTTGCCGAAGCTGCCGGAGTACCTGCGCTCTATCTGATCACCCGCAACGGCGAAACCCGACCGATGGTCGATTTCACCGGCAAATACTGGCTCACCGACGAACTCCACGAGACCTTCGTCCGCGACTTCGTCAACACCGACCTCTACAGCGTTTGGGCTGGACAATTCGTCAAGAACGCGTACGACAAAGCGAACTTCTGGACAGACAACCGCTACGACGAGCAGAAAGCCCTCAAAGCCGAGAACATCGACATCCGTCTGTGTATGCAGATGAAGGCAGAAGGCAGCGTGTTCAAGATCGAGAAGCACGTGCACAACTACCCGCACTGCTGGCGCACCGACACCCCGATCGTCTATTATCCGCTTGACTCGTGGTTTATCCGCTCGACCGCAGCCCGCGAACAGATGATCGCCCTCAATCAGACCATCAACTGGCAACCCGAATCCACCGGCACAGGACGTTTCGGCAAGTGGCTCGAGAACCTCAACGACTGGAATCTTAGCCGCAGCCGTTACTGGGGCACACCGCTGCCTATCTGGCGCACCGAGGACGGTCAAGAGGAACTTTGCATCGGTAGCATCGAGGAACTCTTCGCCGAGATCGACAAATCCGTCAAGGCAGGCTTCATGACAGCCAACCCGTGGCCGAACTTCAAGGTAGGCGACTACAGCGCTGACAACTACGCTCCCGCCAACATCGACCTGCATCGTCCTTATGTGGACAGTATCATCCTTGTTTCGCCCAGCGGCAAACCGATGCGTCGCGAACTCGACCTCATCGACGTTTGGTTTGACTCCGGCGCTATGCCTTACGCCCAGAACCACTATCCTTTCGAGAATCAGGACAAACCCCGCACAGCGGACTTCATCTCCGAGGGCGTGGATCAAACCCGCGGCTGGTTCTTTACCCTGCACGCTATCCACACGATGATCGAGAACCAGGTTGCCTTCCGCAACGTCATCAGCAACGGACTCGTGCTCGACAAGGTCGGCGCGAAGATGTCCAAACGCCTCGGCAACGCCGTCGATCCCTTCGGTGCGATGGATCAATACGGCGCCGATGCCGTGCGCTGGTACATGCTCACCAACTCTGCGCCTTGGGACAACCTCAAGTTCGATCCCGAAGGTGTCGCCGAGGTGCGCCGTAAGTTCTTTGGTACCCTCTACAACACCTACGCATTCTTCGCCCTTTATGCGAACGTGGACGGTTGGGCACCGACAGTCAACCGACAGTCAACCGACAGTCAACCCCAAGGTCGTACTGAGATCGACCTTTGGATACTCTCCAAACTTAACACTCTCATCAAGGAGGTTACAGCAGCTTACGATGCTTACGAACCGACGAAAGCCGGACGTGCTATTTCGGACTTCGTGCAAGACGACCTGAGTAACTGGTACGTGCGTCTGAACCGCAAACGTTTCTGGGGCGGAGAGATGGATACCGACAAACAGGCTGCTTACGATACGCTCTACACCTGTCTGAAGACCGTCGCCCAACTCATGGCACCGAACGCACCGTTCTACGCCGACCGTCTCTACCGCGATCTTGTGGGTGAGTCTGTTCACCTGAGCGAGTGGCCGAAAGCCGACGAAGCGATGATTAACACCGACCTCGAGCGTTCGATGTATCTGGCTAACCAAGCCACGTCGATGATTCTTTCGCTCCGTAAGAAAGCCGAAAAGAACGTGCGCCAGCCGCTGCAACGCGCCGTTATCCCCGTTCAGGATGACGCCACGCTGCAAGCCCTGAACCATGTCGCAGACCTTATCCGCGCCGAGGTGAATGTCAAAGACCTCGACATCGTACCTGCCGACAAATCCGAGGTCAAACTCGTCAAGAAGATCAAGCCGCAGTTCAAAGTCCTCGGCAAGAAAGTCGGTGCAAACATGAAAGAGTTGGCTGCTGCAATCAACGCCATGAGTCAGGAAGACATTGCGAAGATGGAAACCGAAGGTTCTTTCAACTTTCAACTTTCAACTTTCAACTATACACTCCTCCCCGAGGATGTGGAGATCCTGACCGAAGATATGCCGGGCTGGCTCGTAGTGAACAACGGCGTGCTGACCATCGCCCTCGACATCGAACTCACTCCCGAACTCATCGAGGAAGGTATAGCCCGCGAACTCATCAACCGTCTGCAGAACCTCAGAAAGTCCAGCGGTCTGGATATCACCGACCGCATTGACGTGCAGATTGTCCGCAACGATGCCATCAATGCCGCCGTTGAGCACTGCAACGACTACATTGCTTCGCAAGTGCTCGCTAACAGCATCACCCTCGTGGACAGCCTCGCCGACGGCACGTTAATCGAAGATATGAACATAACAGTCAAAATAACCAAATCATGAAAAAGTTGTATTATCTCGCGCTTGCCGCAGTGGTCGGCATCGCATTGAGCAGTTGTTCGTTAATGGGCGGTGGTGGCAACACCCCTGCGTTTAAACTCAGTGACCTGCAAGGTCTGTGGCAACGTACCAACACATTGGAATTTGTACGTTTTACCACTGAACAATCGGCTGAAGCAGGTTACTTGTTAGGTCGTGAATGGGATGAGGATGACTCAGAGGGCACTGCTACTTATGAGAGCGACTTGATTGAAGCTCGCGAGGCATTAGGTCACCCCGGCAACGGCTGGTTTAAGTACAAGTTCGAGACTACTGACGGCGGCCTGCACGAATTGCATCTAATGGATAACGAAGGTGCCGAGATTCCTAAAGAGTATATTGTATCCAAACTGACAAGTACGGACTTGGTGTACTACGAAAAAGGCAGAGAAAGCTGGAAGTACACCTTCACTAAAGTGGTTGAAACAAAATGAAACGCGCACTAAAAATAGTCGGTTGGACTCTGCTCGGCATCGTGCTGACGCTGCTGCTTGTTGTGTGCATCGCGATGTACGTGGTGTTCACGCCTGAACGTCTGACACCCATTGCCCGTGAGGCTGCCGGTAAGTTCATCACCTGCCACTACGAAATAGGCGAGGTGGATCTTACGTTCTTCTCGACCTTCCCGCGCTTCGGATTGCGTGCCGATGGTCTGTTGCTTATCAACCCCATGACCGGTGCGCAGAACGATACCGTTGTCGAGGCTAAGCACGTAGTGGCAACCGTTGATGTGATGAAGTTCTTGAATCACAAGAGCCTTCACGTTCACGAAGCAACACTCGATGGCGCACAGGTTAACTTCTTTATCAATCCTTCCGGAGAGAACAACCTCGCTGTGTTCGTCTCGTCGCCCGACACAACCGAAGAGGACGATTCGGCATTTGAGTTGCCGTTTAAGTCCTTGCAGGTGGACGGTTTGCGTCTGCAAGCAAGACAAATCACGTTCGTTGATACCAAGGACACTATCGACGCTTCATTGGGACAAACGGAAATCTCCGCCAAAGCCGAGAGTTGGGACGATATGCTTCTCACCCTCGATGCACAGAACATCTGTGCCCGCCTCAAAGGCGATACGTACGCCGACAACCTGCATCTTGAACTCATCGCTCCTATGGCAATGAACCTCGAGAAGATGCACTTTGCTTTCGATGGCGCACGCCTTGCACTGAACGATTTCGACTTGCGGCTGGAAGGTGATATAACACTTGGCGACGACATCGATCTTGATGTCAAACTGCAAACAGGAAAGTGGCAAATCAAACCGCTGTTAGCACTCGTACCTGCCACGTTCACCGAAAGCCTCAAAGACTTGGATGTTAATGGCGTGCTACAACTCGATGCCGCAGCCAATGGACAGTTTGGCGACGAGAAAATGCCGCTCGTCAAAGCGCACTTGACGCTTGATGAAGGCGAAGGCAGTTACAAGCCCCTTCCTTACACCTTGCGCGATCTGTCGCTTAACGCCGATGCTGACCTCAATCTGAACAAAGGCGGGCAGTCCAACGTCACCATCAACAACCTTGCTGCCAAAACCAAACAGAGCAAGATAGGTGCCAAGGGGCAAGTCAACGACCTATTAGGCAACATGCTCATCGACTTGCAACTCTCGCTTGACGCCAACCTGCCGGACTTTGCGTACTTTCTACCCAAGCAGATGGAACTCACCGGACGCACCAAAGGCACAGCAAGTGCCAAGATTTCGCTGGATGACCTGACGAAGATGAACCTGCACAAGGGCAAGATTGCTGCCGACCTCACGCTCACCGACATCCACTATGCCATGGATTCGATGATTGCTGACCTCGGCACAACGCACGCAAAGATCCAACTGCCGAACAGTTCACCCACCAAACCCAAAGTCAATTGGGCACGTATTGACCTCAATACCGAAAAGGTGGACTTTGAGATGGCTATGCCGCTCAAAGCGAAGTTGCAAAAGTCCGCTATCCGACTCGAGGCAGGTAACGTCTTGAGCAATGATCCGGTACTATATGCTGCTATAGGGCTGCAATCCGACAAACCGATTGAAGCACAGATGGATTCCATGGGCGGCACAATCGATGCGCCCAAACTGAGTGCCTATGCCGAGTACAACACCAAGGATACAACGGTAATGCCCGTGCTGCAAGCCTCGCTGGATTGCAAGGCACTCGACGGATTCTTTAAGGACATCAGCGGCAAACTGGCAGCCACACAACTTGAGGCAGCAGTCAGCGGCGGACGTAAAGACAAATCTGCTCCCCGACTGAAAGCGAAGATCAATACCCAAGCCCTCAGTGCCCAAATGGGTGATGAAATTGCTGCTACAACCGGCACTCTCGCACTCGAAGCCGCAGCACGATACAACGCAAAAGGCACTAATCCCTTACTGCAATGGAATCCGCGTCTGAAGATTGACCTCAAGAACGGTATTGTGAATATGCCCGAGCGCTTGCCTGAACCCGTCAAGATCCCGTCCATCGAGTTCAGTTACTCCAACCGCGATATGGATATCGACAACTCGCGCATCGAACTCGGTAACTCCGATTTGAACATCAAAGGGCACGTGCACAACATCGGTAAGTGGTTCCGCCACGACACTATCCTCGAGGGCGAAATGGATATCATCTCCGACCACTGCGACGTCAACCAGCTCATGGCTTGGTTCAGTGATGACAGCGGCTCGGAAGAGCAACCATCCAACAGCGATAGCGATCAAACAGCGCAGCAGTCCAACAGCGATAGCGATCAAACAAGCGAAGCCTCGCAAACAGAACCGTTCTTGGTTCCCACTGACGTCAACCTCGCCCTGCGTACGCACATGCGCAATGTGGATGTGTTCAACCAGAACGCCAAAGACCTGAAAGGTGGCATCTACATCAACGATGGAACAGTCATCCTCGATGAGGTCGGCTTCGTGTGCAAAGCTGCCAAACTGCAGCTCACCGGCATGTACCGCACGCCGCGCCGCAACCACCTCTATGTAGGACTTGACTACCACATGATTGATGTGGATATCGACGAACTGCTCTCGATGATTCCTGACCTCGAGCAGATGATGCCGATGCTCAGCAGTTTCAAGGGCGCAGCGGAGTTCCACTTGGCGGCTGAAACCTATCTCAACAGTCAGTACAAACCGAAGATGAGCACCCTGCGCGGTGCGGCATCGCTGACAGCCAAAGACCTTGTGGTACTTGATGGCGAGACCTTCGATCAGATAGCCAAACTGCTTATGTTCAAAAAGAAGACCGAGAACAAGATTGATTCCATCAATGCGGAAATCACGGTTTATAAGAACGAGATTGACGTTTATCCGCTCTGCGTGCAGATGGACAATTACATGGTTGCTCTCGGCGGACGACATAACACGAACATGACGTTCGATTACGACATCAACGTGCTCAGTCCTATCTACCTTGGCGTGAATGTCAGCGGTACAATGGATGACCTGAGCATCAAACTCGCCAAGTGCAAGTTCGCACAGGACTTCAAGCCGCACTGGTATCAGAAAGCCGACACGCAATCCCAAGAACTGCGCCAGCGCATCAAACAATCGATGGAGAAAAACGTGCGCATCAAATAACACCATCCGCCATGCTTGGCGGATCAAAAATACACCAATATGAAGAAAACCATTATTTTAAGTGCAATTGCAATGACTATGCTTGCTTGTACATCTACCAACCCGCTGCTTGATCAGCCCGCTACACCGTTTGGCGTGCCGGCATTCAACCAAGTGAAGTTAGAACATTACATGCCTGCCTTTGAGGAGGCTATCCGCGTCAACAAAGCCGAAGTACAGGCCATCATCGACAACACTGACGAACCGACCTTCGAGAACACTATCGTAGCCCTCGACCGCAGCGGCTTGCTGCTCGACCGTGTTATCGGTGTGTTCTTTAACGTACTCGAAGCCGATGGCAACGATGATATGGATGCCATCGCCGAGAAAGTAAGTCCCATGCTCTCGGAACTCAGTTCATCAATCATCCTCAACGATGCGTTGTTCGAACGTGTCAAGGCCGTTTATGACCAACGTGAATCGCTCGACCTCACACCCGAGCAGCTGCGTTTGCTCACCGAGACCTACAAAGGTTTTGCTGACAACGGAGCCAACCTGCCTGCTGAACAGAAGGAGCGTCTGAAAGCCATCAACGAGGAACTCGGTCTGCTCTCCCTGCAATTCGGACGTAACGTAGTAGCCGAGACGAACAGCTGCCAGCGTTTCATTACCAACGGGGATGAGCTCAAAGGTCTGCCCGAAAGTGCCAAAGTTGCTGCGGCTGAGGAAGCTGCCGCTGCCGGACACCCGGGTGAGTGGCTGTTCACACCGAAGCGTACTTCGTTCACGCCGGTACTCCAGTACTGCGAGAACCGCGAACTGCGCAAACAACTGCTTATGGATTATACCACACGCGCCAACCACGACAACGACAACGACAACAAGTCTGTCATCCTCCGCGAGATGCAACTCCGCATCGAGCGCGCTAAACTCTTCGGTTTTGACAACCCTGCCGACTATATTCTGCAAGACTGCATGGCAAAGGACAGCAAGACCGTTGACGCATTCCTTCAGTCAGTTTGGGCTCCTTCGTTGGCAGCTGCCAAACGCGAAGCTGCTGAACTCCAGAAACTGCTCAACGAAGATCTGCCGGGCGAGAAACTCCAACCCTGGGATTGGTGGTTCTACGCTGAGAAACTTCGCAAAGCCAAATATGCTCTTGACGAAGAAGAGATCAAGCCATACTTCGAACTGGGCAACGTACGCCGCGGTGCATTCGGCGTAGCAACCAAACTTTATGGTTTGCAGTTCGAGCCGCTCAAAGATATGCCGGTTTATAACCCCGAGGTGGAAGTATTCAAGGTAACTGATGCTGCCGGTGAGCTCATCGGTATCCTTTACACCGACTACTTCCCGCGCGCAGGTAAACGTCCGGGTGCATGGATGAACCAGATTCTGCCGCAGTATATCGACGACAACGGAGTTGATCATCGCCCCGTTATCATCAACGTCGGCAACTTCAACAAACCCACAGCAGGCAATCCCTCGTTGCTCTCGATGGACGATGTAGAGACCCTCTTCCACGAGTTCGGTCACGCTCTGCACGGGTTGATGAGCAAGGCACACTACAAGAGCCTCAGCGGCACAAACACTCCGCGTGACTTCGTCGAACTGCCTTCACAGTTCATGGAGAACTACGCTTACGAACCCGAGGTTCTCAAGACCTACGCTTTCCACTATCAGACAGGTGAGGTGATCCCCGACGAACTCATCGCCAAGATCAATGCTGCCGGTAAGTTCAACCAAGGCTTTGTGACGACCGAACTCCTCTCGGCTTCTATCCTCGATATGGATTTCCATGAACTGACCACAGCGGAAGGTCTGGATGTCAACGCTTTCGAGCAAGAGAGCCTCAAGAAGATGGGCATGATTGACGAGATCATCGTTCGCTATCGTCCTACGTTCTACAACCACATCTTCACCACCGGCTACGAGGCAGGTTATTACAGCTATACATGGTCGGCGGTACTTGATGCTGATGCGTTTGCAGCGTTCAAGGAAACAGGCAACCTCTTCGATGCCGAGACCGCAGCACGTTTCCGTCACTTGCTTGAGCAAGGCGGCACACGCGATGCACAAGAACTCTACCTCGAGTTCCGCGGCAAGGATGCCGATCCGCAACATCTCCTCCGTCGCAAAGGATTCATTGAGTAATTTTGCATTTTTAATTTTTAATTTTGCATTACTTGCGATATTTCTTGCGCCATATTACCCAAATGCCCCTACCTGCAGTACTTCTGCTGCTGGTAGGAGCATTGGCTATGTGGGTGGTGGATTATACGCGTACACCGGAGTTGTGGCTGACTATTCTTTCTACGCAAACGCTTGTTCTGATAAATGCTATTTTGCTCAGCATGACACTCTATCGCGCCAAAGCGACAGCCCATTTCTCGCTATTGCCTGCTGTGCTGTATATCCTTACAGTGGGTGTCTTTCCGTTTTTGCGCGTGCATTGGCAACCTCAACTCGTGGTGGCTATCTTGCTGTTCTTCCTATATGCCACGCGCGACATGACTGACACCCACGAGCCGAATGACTTGGTTTTCTTTGTCACATTGCTACTCTGTCTGACGGCATTGATGTCACCTGACGCAGTGTGGTGCATAGCTTTTTTGTGGTTGGTAGTTCTTTTGCAAGGCGCATTCACCCTTCGCACCATCTTCGCCTCATTGCTGGCTGCTGCGTTGGTGGGTGTGTATTACGTGTTTGCTCTGTATATCGGTTGGGCGGAAATGTGGGATTATACTTTCCTGTTCGATCGTCAGTGGATCGGTTACAATCAACCAGTTGCACTATTCACTACGGTTATTATCTTGATGGTAGGGTTTTTGTTTGCTTCCGGTGCTGCTTTCCGCCGCAGTTCGTACGATTTTGTCAGCACCCGCATGTTACTCTACCATGTTGTGTTTATAGGTTTACTATCAGCTCCTCTTATCTTGATTACTGCGGCCGAATTGGATAGTTGGGCGCTCCTTCCTTTGTCTCTTACCGCCACAACATGCATCTATCTCTTACAAAAAGAGAGTGAATCACGTGGAATCACTCTTCTTGTATATATTGTAGGCACTATAACCTTATATCTTTGGCTCGTTCTTAGCCTTTAAACCACACGGGATCACCGCAAGCATCGCACAGTGGGTGTCTTATATCTCCACCAGTTTGTACCCTTTACCGTGCAAGCCGATGATTTGTCTTTTTGTGCCGACTAGATGCTTGCGCAGATGGTTGACATATACGCTCAAACTGCGACTCGCGAAGTACGAATCCTGACTCCATATAGTTCGCAGAATAACGTTGCGTTCAACGAGCGTGTTCAAGTTTCTGCATAGAATTAGCAATAATTCGCTTTCACGTGCTGCCAGATGCTCGCTACCTAACATCTGCCTCACAGAGTCGAAATGCACGCCGTTACCCAGGTCAAACTCCACCTCGCTGTTCTTCTTCGTCAGATGACAGCGCCGCATAATTGCCTTAATCTTGCAAAGCAATATATCCATCGGACAAGGCTTGATAAGATAGTCGTCACAGCCCAAGTTATATGCGCGAATAATATCCTCAGTCGCTCTGCGCTCAGTCAGGAAGATCACAGGCACTTCGTTGCCCGTCTTGCGGATCTCTTCCAACATCTCAAAACCATTCATCTGAGGCATATTGATGTCCAGCAGACAAATGTCAAATGCTCGTTGCTGAAAACGTTTGAGTCCTTCCTCACCATTGTTGCATAACTCCACATCGAAGTTCAGTCTGTGCAGGAAATCCGCCAACAGACTTCCTAACGATATATCATCCTCACAAAGGAGAATTCGGACTTTTTCTTCTATATGCGGAGCCATAATATAGTCTATTTGTTTAATAACGCCTCAGCACGTTTGAGCGCTTCGTGGATGTTCGAGCAGATATTCTCCGGATTCATCATCTGTTCTATACCATAGGTCTGCAATTGATGCAACACGTGTGTCTGCACGCCCGACAGGATGATAGTCATTCCCTCGCGGTGCGAGCGTTCGATAAGTGTCGACAGGTTGTGCATTGCCGTCGAATCCACAAACGGAACCTTACGCATCCTGATGATTCGTATAGGACACTTCTCGCCGGATACATGGCTCATCACATCATCAAAGCGGTTGGCTATACCGAAGAAGTACGGACCATCAATCTCATACACCTCCACGCCATCAGGGATAGCCAGGTGCTCGAGGTTCAATTGAATATCGCTATCCTCGTTGGGATCAATCTCCTTGTTGAAGGTACGGATATGTGTCTGCTCGTTCGTACGCATCAGGAAGAGTACAAGAGCCAGCAATATACCCACCTCAATAGCTACCGTCAGGTCGAAGATTACCGTCAACAGGAAAGTGATAAGCAGCACCCACAAATCGCGCGTTGGGTGCTTGATCAGTCCCACGATTGTTTTCCAACCGGACATCGAGTACGCAACCATAATCAGTACTGCCGCCAAACACGCCATAGGAATCATTCCTACCAACTGACCCAAGAAAAGCAGCACGAGCAGCAACACCACAGCGTGGATGATTCCCGCCACGGGAGTACGGCCACCGTTGTTGATGTTCGTCATCGTACGGGCGATAGCACCGGTAGCAGGTATTCCACCAAAGAACGGCACAACGATGTTCGCTACGCCTTGGGCGATAAGTTCGGTGTTAGAGTTATGTTTGTCGCCTATCACACCATCAGCCACCATCGCTGACAGCAGACTCTCGATAGCACCCAACATAGCTATCGTGAATGCCGAGGGGAAGAGTTTCTGAATAAGCGTAAAGAACGACTCGCCTTCCACCAAATCCAGCGAGGGCACATGTGGCGCAGGGATTCCGTGCGGCAACTCGTACAGGTCACTGATGGTTACCAGACTGCCGACGCCCCACGCTTCCGGTGCAAAACGCTTGAGCAGCCACACTACCAAGGTCGCAAACACAATAGCTGCCAAACTACCCGGAATACGCTTGGTCAGTTTGGGCATAAAGATACATATCAGAAGTGAGAACAATCCTATACCCAATGCCCACCAATTAACATCAAAATGCTGGGCGTAGTATATCCACTTATCCACGAAGTTCGCCGGTACATCTTTGAGCCCAAGCCCAAAGAAGTCATTCATCTGTGTCGAAAAGATCGTCAGCGCTATACCTGCCGTGAAGCCTACAATCACCGGATATGGCACAAACTTGATCACCGACCCCAAGTGCGCAAAGCCCATTAGCAAGAGCAGCAGACCAGCCATCACCGTGGCAATCATCAGTCCCGACAAACCGTACTGCTGAATTATTCCGTAGATGATAACAATGAACGCACCCGTAGGACCGCCTATCTGCACTTTGCTGCCACCGAACGCAGAGATCAACAATCCGGCAATAATAGCAGTCACCAAACCTTCCGTCGGTCCCACGCCGGATGATATACCGAACGCAATAGCCAGCGGAATAGCCACTATACCTACAATGATTCCAGCCAGTGCGTCTTGACCAAACTGCACCTTGTTATATTTCTTAAGCGTCGATAGCAACTTCGGCGCAAATACATCTTTTATCGAATATTGCATACTACAACCACTTCTTTAAGCGGAAAATCAAGAGTACAATCAGCGTGAACACTATCATCAGCGCGATGGAGAACGGGTACCCTAACTGCCAGTCCAGCTCCGGCATATTCTTGAAGTTCATACCGTACATGCTGGCAATCAGCGTTGGCGGAAGGAAGATCACATTCACCACCGTAAAGATCTTGATGATCTTGTTTTGCTCGATGTTTACCAAACCGAGGAAGGTATCCTGGAGGTAGTCCAGACGGTCAAAACCGAAGCGCGTATATTCAAACAGTGAGTTGATATCCTTAATCACCATCGTCAGTCGCGGTTGCAGTTCTTCTGGGAAGAAGTCGCATTTGAGCAGGTTACTGATCACGCGCTGTTTATCCATGATGTTCTGACGCAGAATGGTCACTTTTTCCTGTAAGTTCTTGATCTGTATCAGTATATCCTCATCCACATGATCCGAAGCGTTGATGTGAGTAGATAGTTCGGTAATCATGTCCGTCGTATCCTCTATCAAGTCGGCGTCTTTCTCCACTCGGGTTTCCATCAGTGCAACCAGCACATGGAATCCTGTGGGGAAGTTTCGGGTGTTCACAAACATTCTCTTCACCGTCTCGTTGAACGAACCGAGTTCATGGTCGTGCGAAGTGACGAGGATATTATTCTTTAGGATGAAGTTCACCGGCTCCACGTCGAAGTTCGAGTGCAAGAAGTTAGAGTTCGCCACAATGCTGTCGTCCGTCTGGATATAACGGCTTGACATCTCAATCTCTTCCATCTCCTCATCTTCCTGAATGTCAATCTTCAGGAAGCCCTCCAATGTTTCCTCCGTACGGTCTGATACATCCAATAGTTCAATCCAGATGATGTCTTTCTTGTCGAGTTGTTTGAGCGCGGTGATCGAACGCGCTACTTTGATTTTCTCGCTGTCTTTATAGAATATTTTGAGTTCTGCCATTTTCAATCAATTTAGTAAGTTCAACAAACTCATCGACGTGCAGTTGTTCTGGGCGCTTGGTAAAGATATTCTCTTGTAGGAGCGGGTTACCTTTTCCTACCAACTGCTGCAGAGAATTGCGCATCTGTTTTCGCCGCTGGTTGAATGCTGTCTTGACCACAGTCTTGAACAGTTGTTCATCGCAGTCCAGCCGCTGGCGGTTATTCCGTGTCAAACGTATAACCGCCGATTCGACCTTAGGCGGAGGGTTGAACACGTGGTTGCCCACCGTAAATAGGTACTCTATGTCATAGTAAGCCTGCAATAGCACGCTCAGTATCCCGTAATCTTTCTTCCCGGGTTTGGCGGCAAGACGTTGAGCCACTTCCTTCTGGATCATTCCGCTGCAAACGGGAATTCGGTCTCTGTATTCAAGCACCTTAAAGAAGATTTGCGAGGAGATATTGTACGGATAATTACCTATCACGCAAAACGAATCCGACGGATAAATCGTATTCAAATCAATCTTCAGGAAGTCGCCTTCTATCAAGTTGAGCTCCGGATACCACTCACCAAGGTAGGCGACCGACTCACGGTCGATCTCAATGGCGGTTAACTCAATCGTAGGATTCTTTAAGAGGTACTGGGTCAGAACTCCCATTCCCGGTCCAATTTCCAATACAGGAATCTTCTCCCCGCAAGTGGTGCACAAAGATGTGTTAGCCGAAGTGATAGTATCGGCTATACGCTGGGCTATATTCAAGTCCGTGAGGAAATGCTGCCCTAAAAACTTTTTGGCACGTACTTGCTGCATTATCCGGGTGATAGTCCATACTTTGTGTAATTGGTTCAACAAAACAAGCGTTTTTCGCACAAAAATACGCTAAAATATTGCAAATGTCAAAACTTTTTTGTATCTTTGCACACGCTTTCGACGCAAAGGTAATATTTTTTTTTAATTTATGCAAGCATAAATGCAAAAAATTGCAAAAATAATTACAAAAATTATTGATTTTGTATATTCTCCGTTTCAAAACTACATACCGAGAGAACTTTTTCGTTATGCAGCTTGCGGCGGAGGCAACATGGTTCTTGACTGGATTCTCTACTTTATCACCTACAACTTCATCGTCGGTCACGACCTCGTTTACTTTCAACTTTCAACTTTCAACTTTCAACTTTGCCTCACTCCCCACATCGCCTCACTCTGCATCGTTTTCCCAATCACCTTGCTCACAGGTTTCTGGCTGAACAAATATGTTACGTTCACCCACTCCACGCTTCATAGCGCACGCCAACTTATGCGTTACATCCTGATTGTGGCTGTGAACCTCGGTATCAACTACTTCGGTCTCAAACTCCTCGTCGAGCACTTTGGGTGGTACCCTACGCCATCAAAGATCTGCATCACGCTCTTCACGATTATCATCAGTTTCCTCGGGCAGAAGTTTTTTACTTTCCGCCGTTGAATCCGCTATGCGGATATCTGCACCCTGAAGCCTTCTTTTGTTAAAGGTGCGGCGATGGCTTCCATCTGTTCGCGGGAGATTTTCTCAAGCGTCTTGACCGGCGTAGCTCGGTCGATGACGTAAATCATGATCTGCTTGGGCTTCAATAACCGTACGGCTTTGTACCACGCATCAAGTTCCTCGGAAGTGGTATTGTCCACAATTCTGCCATCGGGCAGCGTGCCGCGAAGGAAACATGTCTGCAACGTAAAGTCACCGTCAAACAGCTGCAATTTACTGATGACATCGTCGGATGTTAATCTATGATTAACCGGGTCGTCAATGGCGCGCATTGTTTCGGTGATGGCAGAATCAAGTTTGAGGATGCGGTTGTCACATTCGTATAGTGCCCGTACTACATCCTCCCTACCCAGTTGCGTAGCGTTCGACAGCACCGAGACTTTTGCCTGTGGGCAATATTTGTCCCGCAAGGCGCAAGTGTCTTCAATGATCCCTTCAAACTCAGGGTGCATCGTCGGTTCGCCGTTGCCGCTGAACGTTATAACATCAATACCCGACCCCTTTTGGATTACTTCATTTTGCATTTTGCATTTTGCATTTTGCATAAGCGCTTTTTCCAACGCGTCATGCACCTCGCTTCGCGTTGGCAGAACAGGGTGTGCAAACGGCTGATTGAATCCGCACTCGCAATAGATGCAGTTGAACGAGCATAATTTGCCGTTCACAGGCATCAAGTTCACGCCAAGCGACACTCCCAAACGGCGGGAGTGAATAGGACCATATACAATTTCAGAGAAGAGCATTTCAATTTCGAAATTTTATTGAAAAACAAATATCCTAATCCGCTAACCTAACAGGAAAATCAAAATACGTATCCGGATAGGGTTCGCTGGCAAGCGTAAAATGCCACCATTCGCTATCAATCATCGTGAATCCGTGCCTTAGCATCGCATCCCACAGGATTTGACGATTGGCTCTCCACTCACTGCTTTCGACTTTCGACATTGGACTTTCGACTATATAATCCGGATGACTCTCCACGCCGAACCAATCGAACGGGCTGCCCATATCCAGTTCCTTACCCGTGGCTGCATCCACCAGCGTCAAATCAACCGTTGAGCCACGACTATGTCCTGAACGCGCCAAGATATATCCTTGCTCAAACAACAGACTCTTATCCACCATGGGGTAGAATACAGCTTTCATCGTTGTGTCTTGCAGGTTCTCTGCCCAACGAATAAAATGGTTCACGGCACGCTGGGGTCGGTAAGCATCCCAGATTTTGATACGGTAACCCTGCGCTTTCAGCTCGTCACTCACTAACTTGAGCGAGTCGGCAGCTTGCCGCGTCATCAGCGCTACAGGAGCCTCATAGCCGTCGATGCGCGAACCTACAAAGTTGTACGTGCTATAATAACGAATCTCCAATATCGCATCCGGCACAACATCGGTGATGACCACAAAATCCGACCGATCCGTCGTAGTTTCTGTGTGTTTAGCACAAGCTGATACCAATAGTACCGTCAACGCAAAAGTAAAAAGTTTGTTCATAATGTTTTTGATAATTTAGTTATTCCTACATACGCTAACAGAATGAGGTTCATCATCAGAGCGTAAATGATAGCAGGAATAGCAATAATCTCATTATTAAAAATTAGCGGACTGCAAGCAATAGTGATAGCTTGCGCGGCATTCTGCATACCAATCTCGATGACTAAGGTGCGACGCTCTTTGGTGGTTAGTTTCAGCAGCCAAGCGAGCAGCGCGCCGCATCCGGTTGTAGCCAGAATAAGTACGGTCATTGTCAGCCCTAACGAGGCAAACTCACTTACAATCGTCTCCTTATGCTGGAAGAAAAACACCGTCACCAACAGTACCAACGCCGGCATAGCAATACGCTTGAGTACGTTGTGGATCTTCAGTGCCGCTTGCTCACGGAAGATATTCACCATAAACCCAATGGCTATCGGCACAACCATCAGCACCAAATTTTGCACCAGCAGATTACCTATCGGCAACTGAATGCTGACATCTGACATCTGAATACTATTCATCACCCACGACATAATAAGCGGCAGGGTGAAGAGGGTAATCAGACTGCTGCACGCCGTCAATGTTACCGATAGTGCCACATCGCCTTTCGCAAGCATCGAGAACACATTACTCGAACTTCCTCCCGGACTACACGCAACAAGCATTATACCGATTATGAAGAGAGTCGAAAGTTGAAAGTCGAAAGTTGAAAAAGATTCTATGATTCCCCACGCTATAAGCGGCAAAAGGATGATTTGTCCGACCAGCCCTACTATCACCGGTTTTGGGCGCCAAACAATGAGCCTAAAATCCTGCGGCTTGAGCGTCAAACCCAAGTCGAACATCAATATAGTCAGTATCGGCAGGACAATAAAGATCGCGTTCATAAGCTCTCCTTCAATATCTGCTTGATATCCCCGGGTTTGAGGTCAAGATATCCAGCAGGGAAGATGACGGTGGTTGAAACGATGTCATCGATCATTTCCGGTGTGGCACCAATCTCCGTGATGGTGAGCGGCAGACCTATCTCGAGCATCCAGTTCTTGAGTGCTTCCAAACCTTCTTCAGCAGTATTAACGCCCCATACATTCCGGGCAAAACGCTCGAACTTAGGTCGTCCGTATTCCATAGCACGGCGATAGTAAGCCATCGAGCAAGCTGCCAGGCAATAGCCGTGCGGCGCATGTGTCCAAGCACCGAGGGAGTGACCGATCATATGCACCATCCAGTCTTCCGACTTGCCGCACTTAATGAGCGTATTAAGTGCCCATGTAGCCGTCCACATGATGTTCGAGCGCGCCTCGTAGTTCTGCGGATCTTTGACCGCTTCACGTGAAGCAACAATGAGCGAACGCATCAAGCCCTCAGAGATATAATCGCTGGTATTGTCATCGAAATCAGAGAAATACTGCTCGAAAATATGATTCATTATATCGTATATACCTGCTTTCATCTGCTCAATGGGAACGGTCATTGTATAACGCGGATTCAATATCGCGAATTTCGGCATCAGTCGGCTGTCGAACACATGTCCCGTCTTAAAGCTTTTCGCTGCATCGGTGATCACACAACCGCCGTTCATCTCTGAACCCGTACCAGCCATCGTCAAGATACATCCTACGGGCAGCACTTGTTGTTCCTTAGCGGGCTGATTACCATCGAGCCAGAACTCCTGCCAATAATCCCCATCAAAAAATACGGAAGCAGCTACACCCTTGGAGTAGTCACAAACGCTACCACCGCCCAACGCCAGAATCCAATCAACCTTATTTTCGCGTGCAATACGTACGCCTTCATGTAATTTTTCAAGCGTCGGGTTGCTCATCACGCCCGGGTTCTCGATGAGCGTCTTACCGCCTTCGCGTAAGATTGCCACGACCTCGTCGTAAATGCCGTTACGCTTGACACTACCGCTTCCATAGTTGAGCAGCACGCGCTCGCCAAAGTTCTCCAACTCGTCCTTGAGATACTTTAAAGACTCTTCGCCGAAATACAATTTCGTCGGATTGTGGTACTTGAAATTACCTTGCATATATGTATTTTTTATCGTTTGTTCATTAATTTGCCTTTCTGCCAGTTCAGCGTCGGATAAGTTTGCTTGAGGTACGCTTCTGCTTCATGGATTTCGCTACTACCACTTGTGGCGAACGGTATGAGCGTCTTGTCTTCCAATTGCGGCAGGTTGTTGTCAACCCATGAGTTGATGATACGCGGACATATCCCCCACCAAATAGGGAAACCAACATAGATTGTGTCGTACGGCGTGATGTCCGTACACTGCTTGATGGTAGGTCGCTCATCAGGGTTTTTCATCTCCAATGATGAGCGTGACTTGTCGTTACGCCAATCCAGATCAGCTGCCGTATAAGGCTGTGCCGGCTCAATCTCCCATAACAGCGCGTCATGCTGTTTTGCCAACTTTTCCGCTGCGGCTTTGGTTGTACCTGTGGCAGAGAAATATGCCACTAAACTCTTTGCTTCCATACTGCTCATACATGCGGCACATAAGAGTGCCAATACGATTCGTTTCATATCCATTTATTCATTTCGCCGCAAAGTTACAAAAAATTTCTGATATTTGCAAGAGACGCATGCATTTTCTATCCCGATGATGGGATTAGTGAATGATTTGACATACGATTCGTACAAAATAGAGAGAATTTCGAATATATTCATCAGAAAAATGCCATTTTATTTGCGTAGTTCATATATTTTTAGTAACTTTGCGAACTCGAGTTAAAGGATGACTGTTTCGAGTTTGATGAACTATGACCACCGATGAGAAATATATGACCATGGCGCTGCACGAGGCACACTTGGCTTACGAACAGGGCGAGATACCTGTCGGTTGCGTGATTGTGGCAGATGCTGGCAATCAGCCATCAGCTATCAGCAGTCAGCAGTCCGTAGTAATCGGTCGCGGGCATAACCTGACGCAGATGTTGCATGACGTGACAGCTCACGCAGAGATGCAAGCCATCACAGCCGCCACGGAGACGCTTGGCGGCAAATACCTGCAAGGTTGCACGCTGTATGTGACCGTTGAACCATGTATCATGTGCGCCGGAGCAATCGGTTGGGCGCAAATATCGCGGTTGGTGTATGGCGCATCTGACCCAAAACGCGGGTACGCAACGTTCGCACCACAAGCCTTGCATCCCAAGTGTACCGTCACTTCCGGAGTGCTCGCCGACGAGTGCCAGCAACTGATGCAGGAGTTCTTTCTATCAAAAAGAAAGTAACAAGCAGCTTGCAAACTAAAAAAGTTGCAACCAATATTGCACAATTCCGAATTTCGGGCAAACAAAATAAAAAAATCACAAAGTATTTGCAAATGTCGAAAAATTGTCGTATATTTGCAGCCGTTTTTTCAGAAGAGTGTATCCTAAGGGTACTTCTACATATCTCACGAAACAGAAATAATGAGTAAAAATTTAGTAATTGTTGAGTCACCGGCGAAAGCCAAAACGATTGAAAAGTTCTTAGGTTCGGACTACCATGTGTTGTCGTCACAAGGTCACATCCGTGACATCGAAGGCACAGGCAAGCGGAATATCGGTATTGATTTCGAGCATGGTTATACTCCTAACTATGTGCTTGAGCCGAGCAAGATTCATTTGATTGACACCCTGCGCAAGGAGGCAAACAAAGCCGAGACGGTTTGGCTTGCATCCGATGAGGATCGCGAAGGGGAAGCCATAGCCTGGCACCTGAAAGAAGTACTTAATCTCCAACCCGAACATACGCACCGTATAGCGTTTCACGAAATAACCGAATCGGCTATCAAGGATGCTATTGCTCATCCGCGGGATATAGATTATAACCTTGTTAACGCGCAACAGGCGCGGCGCGTGCTCGATCGTATAGTAGGTTTTGAACTCAGTCCCGTACTATGGCGTAAGGTTTCCGCCGGACTGAGTGCCGGACGTGTGCAGTCGGTAGCTGTACGGCTTGTAGTAGAACGCGAGAGGGAAATAGAGCAGTTTGTTCCGACAACGCAGTACAAGGTGTCGGCAGATTTCACGGGCAAAGACCGACAAGGCGCAAAAGTGACCCTGCACACCGAGCTTAACCACCGTTTTGCTACGGAGCTGGAGGCACGTGCGTTCCTCATGAGTTGTGCTGACTCAACCTTTACCATCCAAACGATACAGAAACGCCCGGTCAAACGTACCCCTACACCGCCTTTCACGACCTCGCTACTGCAACAGGAAGCCGCACGCAAACTGCACTTCCCCGTATCGAAAACGATGCGTCTGGCGCAGTCGTTGTATGAAGCCGGACATATAACTTACATGCGTACGGACTCAGTCAACCTGTCGTCATTGGCTATCGGTACAGCCAAGAAACAAATCATCGAGACCTATGGCGCAGAGTACCATAAGTCGCGTCAGTACCACACCACAAGCAAAGGTGCACAGGAAGCACATGAGGCTATTCGTCCGACGTATATCAACCACGAAAAAGCCGGCAGCAACGAGGATGAACGCAAACTCTATGACCTAATCCGCAAACGCACTCTTGCCTCGCAGATGGCAGACGCCGAACTCGAGCAGACGCGCATAGAGATAACCGCAACCGATTCGCCCTATCTGTTTGTAGCCAGCGGCGAGGTAGTGCTGTTCGACGGCTTCATGCGTGCCTACGTCCAATCGACCGACGATGACGTTGAGCAGGAGTCAACAGCCATAATGCCGGCAATGATAGAGGGAGCCAAACTGACTCTCGACAAGTGCATCAGCCGTGAGAGTTTCACTACAGCACCAGCGCGCTACAACGAAGCAACACTGGTCAAGAAGATGGAGGAGTTGGAGATTGGTCGTCCGTCCACCTACGCCACAATCATCGAGACCATACAGGCACGCGACTACGTACAGCGCGGCAATGTGCCGGGTAAGAAACGCACCTACACCACCCTCACGCTCAAGAACGGCGTCATCGGAGAAAAGAAACAGCAAGAGAACGTAGGTGCAGAGTCACAACGCCTGCTGCCAACGGATCTCGGACGCATAACCAACGACTTCCTTGTGGAGAATTTCCCGGCTATCCTCAGCTATGACTTCACCGCAAAAGAGGAGCAGAATTTCGACCGTGTGGCCGAAGGCAAAGCCGACTGGACGAAAATTGTTGACAAGTTCTACAAAACATTCCATCCACTCATCAGCCAAGTGCCGGCGGGCAAGATTGCCGGACGCACACTCGGTATTGACCCGCAGACAGGCGAGGAGGTGATAGTACGCATCACGAAGAACGGTCCCTGCGTGCAGATTGGCAACACCGAAGGTGACAAGCCTCGGTTTGCTTCGCTGCAGAAAGACCAGTCGATCTTCACCATCACACTGGAAGAAGCCTTGCAACTGTTTGCGCAAGCACTGCCTATCACATTAGGCGAACACAACGGCGAGGAGGTAGTCATAGCTGACGGTAAATTCGGACCATATGTGCGCATCGGTAAGACCTTTGCCTCACTGCCCAAGGGTACTGACCCATTCAACATGACACTCGAAAACGCCGTTTCCCTCGTCGAACAGAAGCAAAATGCTTCCATTCCAATTCATGATTGGGGAGAGATTAAGGTGCTGCGCGGACGATTTGGCGCATACATCAAACAAGGCGAAACGAACTACCGCATCCCAAAATCTACCGATGTGGAACATCTAACCGAGCAAGAAGCTTATGCACTCATCGCTGCCGCTCCCGCTGAGGGTGAGCAGAAGAAACGATTTATACGCAAACGCAGCAAGTAACAGCCATGGCTCTTCATAATGAGATAGGTCACTTAGGCGAGGATGCTACATGTGAGTATCTGACCAAACATGGCTACAAGATTGTGGAGCGCAATTGGCGACTCGGGAATATAGAGATCGACATCATCGCTGAGAATGCCGAGTACATCGTGTTCGTAGAAGTAAAAACACGCACTTCTACATACGGCGACGTTACACCGGAACAATACGTTGATGAACACAAACGTCGATTCATGACTGTTGCAGGAAATGCATATATCAAGCATAATCGAATCAATAAGAATCTACGGTTTGATATATCAGGTATATTGTGGAACAGATCAACAAACAAAATGGAAGAAATTCATTACTATGAAGACGCTTTCCGTCCCAAACTTCGAACGGTTCACAATAACTCCTATAACGGTCAATGGAAATGGCACCGCAGATGATGACCTTCTGATAGTATAAGTCCTTATGGCTGATTTTGAATATGATATTATTGTTGTAGGCGCAGGTCACGCAGGCTGTGAAGCAGCCTCAGCTGCCGCACGGCTAGGTAGCAAGACGCTACTCATCACGATGGATATGAATACCATCGGACAGATGAGTTGCAACCCTGCCGTAGGAGGAATAGCCAAAGGGCAGATAGTCAGAGAGATAGATGCATTAGGTGGACAAATGGGTATAGTGACTGACCTATCAGCTATCCAATTCCGTATGCTCAACAAGAGCAAAGGTGCTGCTATGTGGAGCCCGCGCAGCCAAAGCGATCGCAAGCAGTTCATCCAACAGTGGATCAAACGTTTGACTACAACAGACAATCTGTATATATGGCAAGACGAAGTTGTTAGATTATTAATTGATAATCAGCATAATACACAAACAATAGCGGGCGTTGAAACACGTCTTGGTATACAGTTTAAGGCACGGGCAGTAATACTAACCAACGGCACGTTCCTATCGGGATTATTGCATTTCGGACGCACGCAAATAGCCGGCGGTCGCATCGCAGAAAAGGCAAGTGTGGGTCTGACCGAGCAACTGGTGGCAGCAGGGTTTATCTCTCATCGTATGAAGACCGGCACTCCGGCACGACTGGACAAGCGCAGCATCGACTTCGCTGCCCTGCAAGAGCAGCAAGGTGACGTGACAGAGGAGAAGTTCAGCTACCTGCCTAAGGTGAAGCGCGAACTCAAACAGATGAGTTGCTATATAACCTACACCAACCCTACCACACATGAGATCCTGCGCAAGGGATTACCCGACTCTCCGCTGTATAACGGACAGATTCAAAGCATCGGCCCGCGATACTGCCCGAGTATAGAGACGAAGATCGTCACCTTTGCCGACAAAGATCAACATCAACTCTTCCTCGAACCCGAGGGAGTGGACTCTAGCGAGTATTACGTCAACGGATTCAGCTCGTCGATGCCATGGCAGATTCAACTCGAAGCACTGCACAGCGTACGCGGACTGGAGCACTGCGTGATGTATCGTCCCGGCTATGCTATAGAGTACGACTATTTCGACCCGACGCAACTGCACGAGACACTGGAGACCAAACTCATCCGTAATCTGTTCTTTGCCGGACAAATCAATGGCACCACAGGCTACGAGGAAGCCGCAGGTCAGGGCATCGTGGCAGGTATCAATGCCCACCAGAACATAACAGACGGCAAGCCATTTGTTCTTTCACGCGACGAGAGTTATATCGGTGTACTGATTGACGACCTGACGCACAAGGGGGTAGACGAACCATACAGGATGTTCACCTCACGCGCCGAGTATCGTGTCCTGCTCCGGCAGGATAATGCCGACGAGCGTCTGACCACACGTTCCCATGAATTAGGCTTGGCTGACACAGAGCGCTACTGCTTATATATCTCCAAGCAGGAAGCCAAACAACGGCTGACAGACTATCTGCAATCTACCTCTAGCGCCACTCCCGCTTGCCGCGCTCTACTGGAGCAGAAAGGCTACGCAGGCAGTTCTGCTCACGGTTCGCTGCGCGACATGCTCATGCGTCCCAACATCGAACTGCGCGATGTAATAGCTATCGACAGCACACTGCAAGAGATAGTTGCTGCCCTACCCGATCGCAGTGATGAGATTATCGACAGCACGGAAGTGGATATCAAGTATAGCGGCTACATTGCCCGCGAGCGCATGGCAGCCGACAAACTACACCGGCTGGATGCCATCAAGATACCTGCCAACTTCCGCTACAACGAACTGCAATCACTGTCGACCGAGGCACGACAAAAACTCACCCGTCTGCAGCCAAAAACCATCGGCGACGCCTCACGCATCCCTGGCGTTAGCCCGAACGACATCAGCGTGCTGCTCGTTCTGATGGGACGCTGACAGTTGCTAAACGCGATGTTTCACGTGGAACAAAATACAAAACTATGACAATAGAACAACTGAAACAGGACGTGCGTAACGTACCTGATTTCCCGAAAAAGGGAATCCAATTCAAGGACATCACAACCATTATCGACAAACCAGAAGATTTGCGGTTCATGATCGACCGTCTGACTGAAATGTATCGAGACAAGGGTATAACGAAGGTTGTGGGTATCGAATCGCGGGGATTCATTATGGCTCCGGCTTTAGCTGTTAACCTCGGGGCAGGGTTTGTGCCTATCCGCAAGCACGGCAAACTACCATACGAAACAATCGAGGTCAGCTACGAGAAAGAGTATGGATTGGATACCATCCAGATTCACAAAGACGCCTTGTCTCCTGACGATATCGTGCTCATCCATGACGACATCCTGGCTACAGGCGGTTCGATGCTGGCTGCTGTTGAACTTGTACGCAAATTAGGCGTCAAGCATATCTATGTCAACTGCCTGATTGAACTCATCGGACTCAATGGACAGCAGTTCCTTGCCAAACATGGAATTGAAACAGAATGCTTGATGGGTATAGAGGTAGATGAATAGATGATAGTTGATGGTGACTAAAGGCGACCACATACGTTCGCTGCTGCAACGCATACCGGAGCAACCAGGCGTATATCAGTACCTCAACCAAGAGGGAACAGTGATCTATGTGGGTAAAGCCAAGAACCTCAAGCGGCGCGTAAGCAGTTACTTCAACAAAGACCTGGCTTCGCTCAAGACACGCCAACTCGTTGCGCACATAGCCGACATCAAGTATGTAGTTGTAAGCAGCGAACAAGACGCTTTTCTGCTCGAAAACAACCTGATCAAACAATATCAGCCCCACTACAATATTCTGCTCAAGGACGGCAAGAGCTATCCGTACATCTGCATTACTAAAGAGGCGTACCCACGCATCTACAAGACACGGCAGAAAGACAAACGAGGAGGTGAGTATTTTGGACCATACAGTTTTTCGTTTGCTGCCGATACAGTACTTGAACTTATACACAAACTCTATCCAATACGCACCTGCAACACTCCCATGATTCCGGAAGGAGTTCGCAATGGCAAGTATAAAGTGTGCCTGAAATATCACATCAAGAAGTGCTGTGGCATATGCGAGCAACGCATTCCGACGGAGGAGTATAACGAATATATCCAATCAGCCAAGAAGATCATCCGTGGCGATGCACAAGAGATAAGCCGGCAACTGATGAATCAGATGCAACAACTCGCCTCAGAAATGCGCTATGAGGAAGCCGAACGAGTAAAGCAACAATACTTTTTAGTGGAGAAGTTCTGCTCCAAAACCGTTGTGGCGAACACGACAATCAGTGACCTAGACGTATTCGGATATGATGAACAGGATGACCAGATATATATCAGCATGTTGCACGTACACAACGGAAGTATCGTACAAGGGCGCACTATGGAGTGCAAACGCAAACTGGACGAAAGCCGTGAAGAGTTACTCGCATACGGAATAACAGCCCTGCGCGAGATCTTAGAAAGTGCGACAAAAGAGATATTGGTTCCATTCTTGCCGGAATATGTCGGCGAAGACATACGCATTAACATAGCAACAAGCGGGGATAGAAAGAAACTGCTCGATCTGGCAGCACAGAACGTTCGCCAATACAAAGCAGACAGGCTCAAACAAGCCGACAAACTTAATCCCGATCAACGGGCAATTCGCATACTAAGCGAACTACAAAAACTGATAGGATTGCCTACATTACCAATGACGATCGACGCATTCGACAACTCAAGCATCCAAGGATCAAGTGCTGTATCAGCGTGCGTGGTGTTCAAGAAAGCCAAACCGAGCAAGAGCGAATACAAGCGCTTTGAAATAAAAGAGGTAGTCGGTCAAGATGATTACGCAACGATGCGCGAAGTAGTCAGACGACGGTATCAACGGATGATTGATAATAATGAGGAGTTACCTAACCTGATCATAGCCGACGGAGGCATCGGACAAATGAATGCAATACGCGAAGCAGTAGAAGATCAGTTGGGATTACAGATTCCTATCGCAGGACTAAAGAAAGATGACAAACACCGCACTCAAACCCTACTCTACGGTTTCCCTCCGATGGAGTTCGGACTACCTATCACGAGTGAGACCTTCCGACTGCTGACACAGATACAGGATGAAGTCCACCGATTTGCCATCACCTACCACAAAAAGAAGCGCAGTAAACAACAAATTCATAGCGAACTTGATGATATTCAAGGAGTTGGAGCTGCTACAAAGCAAAAAATACTACAACATTTCGGATCAGTCAAGCGCGCTGGTTCAGCTGAAAAGGATGAATGGATCAATTTACTCGGAAATAGCAAAGGATCAATGCTTTACGAGTATTTTCAAGCAAAAATAACGCGCTGAGAATTAAATAAAAAGCACGAACATGCATACTTACACAATAAAAATTGACGCAAAAGAGGGTCTTTTGCTGCTCGATGAGCAAGGCAAGCAAGTCAATGCACTGGATATACTCAGTGTACGCCCGGCTGCACGCGTATATGCATTCGAAGGTCAGATGGGTGCAGGCAAGACCACATTCATCAAACAACTCTGCGAACAGATGGGTTCAGCGGATGTAGTGAACAGTCCGACCTTTGCAATCGTCAATGTGTATGATGTAACTCAACCCTACCAAGGAGAGGTGTATCATTTCGATTGCTATCGACTGAAGGATATACGCGAGGCGATGGATTTCGGTGCAGAAGAATACCTCTACTCCGGCAACTATTGCTTCATCGAGTGGCCGACCATTATCGAACCTCTCCTGCCCGACAACACGGTTTGGGTGAAGATCGTACCCCAAGAGAACGGCGACAGACAATTGACGATTGGTGATTGATGATTTGTAATTGATGATTTGAAGAAGTTGTTACTCATAGGAGTGGTTTTGTGTCTTCCGGTGCTGATGACGGCGCAGGAAGGCGTGGAACATGACAACATACTGGAGGTGAAAGTCGGCACGGGTTACCAGTTAGACACTTACCTAAGTCCGATGGGGTATTCTGGTCGGCAATATGGTATAGGCAACGAATGGTGGCAGCCGTTTCGTCAGGACACACGACTTGGCAAGACGGGCAGATTAGCACATTGGGCACACGTAGGACGCTTGGATATCTTCTTTATAGATTATATCAACTCGGGCCGCTCGAACATCTATTGGGGCATTCAGACGGCAGGTGGCTGGGGTGCGTTCTATGAATGGCGATGGATTGACGAACGTCTGCGGGTACATCTTGGACCATATCTGGAAGCAAGCTTCACAGTGCGCGAGCAAGCCAACAATGTCAACAAGATTGTCTCGTTCGACGTGGCGATAGATGCTATGGCAATGGGTGGTGTGAGTTGGTCGTTCTATGGCAAGAAGACGAGTTACAGGCTCAACTACCTGATACGCACCAACCTTATAGGCTTCGACTTCCTGCCTGAGTATTGGCAGTCGTATTATGAGATATATGAGGGGGTGAGTGGTCAGCCTCGGTGTTCCGGACCGTGGAACCACAACACAGTCAAACACGAACTGGCACTTGATATGCAGTTCCCCCACTCTACATGGCGAGTTGGAGCAGAGCACGAGTATATACGTTACGGAACAGATAATCTGCATTTCGTTCGCAATCAGTTGAGTATAGTTATCGGATGCCGGTGGAAGTACCGGATACACGCAAACGCACGCTTATGAAGATCCGGCATTTCATAATAGTACTTTTGGCAGCAATATCCATGCTGAGTTCTTGCCGCGATAAGGGAGAGATGACTTTCTCTATGGATCCGGTGGAGAACATCGAGGCGCTATGGCAGATTATTGATACCAAGTACTGCTACGTGGATGACAAAGGGATAGATTGGCAGGGTATACATGACGAATATGTGAGTAAGGCAGCTATGCAGAAACAAGGGGATCAACTTGCACTGTTTGACCTGTGTGCCGGCATGCTGGATTCACTTCGTGACGGTCATGTAAACTTGTATTCGGATTTCGACCGTAGCTACAACACGGCTTGGTACGACAACTATCCTGCTAACTACGACGCAGACCTGCAACAGCTCTATTTGCACGATTACCGCATTGCCGGAGGAATGTATTACTGCACGATCGATGGCGGGCAAATCGGATATATCTATTATCCCAGCTTCTCAAATAGTTTCAGTACACGCAATCTGCATTGGGTATTTACCGCATTCAAGGACTGCAAGGGACTGATCATTGACGTACGCAACAACGGCGGAGGAGACATAACGAACGCCTATCATCTGGCAGCACCGTTCTTTACAAGCGACCAAACCATCGGCTACTGGCATCATAAGACAGGAACAGAGCACAATGCGTTCTCATCATTAGAAGCTATGACCTTGGATGCTTCGTGGGCAAACAATTGCAGATGGTTGAAACCCGTTGTCGTGCTATGCAATCGACATAGCTATTCAGCTGCAAACCTGTTCGTTAGCATGATGCGCTACGCAGACAATGCAACGATAGTAGGCGGCGTGAGCGGCGGAGGCGGAGGGATGCCTATGAGTTATGAGATACCCTGTGGATGGATGGTGCGATTCTCCAGCATACGCATGTATGACCGCGAGAAGACTGATATCGAACAAGGCATCGAGCCGGATGTACTCGTCACTATGCAAAGCACCGATAAAGATGATATTATCGAAAAGGCTATTGAATGGATAAACAACGAATAAAAACACAAACTGATTATGATAGAAGTCAATAACATATACAAGTCGTTCGGCGAACTGGAAGTGCTGAAAGGAGTGTCGCTAAGCATAAACAAAGGCGAAATTGTATCCATCGTGGGTAAGTCCGGCGCGGGCAAAACGACCCTACTCCAGATTATCGGCACGCTGGATAGACCCGACAGCGGCAGTGTATTGATTGACGGAACAGATGTATTGAATCTGAAAGAAAACGCATTGGCAGAATTTCGAAACCAACATATTGGCTTTATCTTCCAGTTCCATCAGTTACTGCCGGAGTTCACTGCATTGGAGAACGTGATGATGCCGGCACTGATTCATAAGGATAACGAACGCGATGCACGTGCGCGTGCCGAGAAACTGCTCAGTGATCTGGCACTATCCGATCGCATGTCGCACAAACCCAACGAACTATCCGGTGGTGAGAAACAGCGTGTAGCCGCAGCGCGTGCAATGATGATGAACCCGGATGTGATACTTGCCGACGAACCTTCCGGCAGCCTCGACGAAGCCAACAAACGCGAATTGCATGCATTGCTGCAAGAGATGCGAAGCCGGTTTGGGCAAACAATCATCATCGTAACGCACGACAAAGAGTTGGCTGCCATATCTGACAGAGTTATCGAACTTAAGGACGGACAAATTAAAAGTTGAAAAGTGAAAAATAAAAAGTTAATAGTGTTTATTGCAGGTTGTCTGCTGCTTATAGGCTGCCAGCATAAGCGTGCTTACTACCCACGTACGATGGAGCAGCAGCGGGTGGAGATCATCCGTTTCGATTCGGCATTGTTGGCTATTCGCACCGGGCAGGCGGCAGAAGATGTACGCGCATTGTATGCCAATTATCCTGAATTTTTTCCTCAATACGTTGAACAAGCCTTAGGCGTAGCAGCGGAAGATACAGCCTATCTGATTGATGCGTTGCCTCTGTTCGTTCACGACACATTGTACGGATTCGATAAAACGAACTCGACTGTTCAGACAACCTTTTCCGACATACGCGGCATACAAACAGAACTGAACCATGCATTTACGCGCATTCACTATCTGTATCCCGAACTGTATATACCCAAGATCTACACGTTTGTGAGCGGATTCAATGCCTCTGTACTTTTTCTTGACGAGGGAGACATGGCGATAGGCTTGGATATGTACCTCGGCAGCGATTATCCGTACTACAATCAAGTGGTATATAACTACCAGAAGCAAACGATGCGCAAGGAGTGCATCCCCGGCGATGTAGTGAGCGGCTACCTGTTTGCCACCTTCCCCTTTGCAGCAGCCAAGGGCAGGTTGATCGACAATATGCTTTATCGCGGAAAGATGATGTACGTGTGCTCTACCCTACTATCTGAACCCGACTACGATGTAATGGGCTACAGCCAAGAGCAGTGGCAATGGTGCATAGAGCATGAACGGCAAGTTTGGAACAGGATTATGGACAAACGCGATCTGTTCAAGACCGAACAACTGCTACTCACATCCTACCTCAACGACGCACCGTTCACCAGCGAAATCTCACAGGAAGCCCCGGCTCGACTTGGCACTTGGGTAGGCTGGAGAATAGCCGAAAGCTACATGAATCATCATCCCGAAGTCAGTTTGCAAGATCTCATAGCCAACCACGACGCAGAACAAATACTGCGTGACAGCTACTACAAGCCATAAAATTTTCAAATCTCAAATATTCAAATTCTCAAATGCGAAGCTCTGATTTTCCCATATTGAAGCAACAGGTACACGGCAAGCGGCTGGTGTACTTTGATAATGCTGCCACCTCACAAAAACCCCAATGCGTAATCGACGCCATCAGTGAGGCTTACAGCACGTGGAATGCAAATATCCACCGCGGCACGCATCACCTAAGCCAAGTAGCTACTGCCAAACATGAAGAAGCACGCAGCATCCTTGCTAATATGATAGGTGCACAAAGCAGCCGGGAGATCCTGTTCACACGCGGCACAACCGAGGGATTGAATATGCTTGCATTCTGTTTTGGTGAGGCATTCATCCGTGAGGGCGACGAGATCATCGTCTCGGCGATGGAACACCACTCAAACATCGTGCCGTGGCAAATGCTCTGTGAGCGCAAGAAAGCCACGCTGCGAGTAATTCCCCTACGCGAGGACTTATCGCTCGATATAGAGGCTTACAAGGGGCTTCTTAGTAATCGTACCAAGCTAATTAGCGTGGCGCATGTGAGCAATGTACTTGGTATCATCAATCCGGTAGAGGAGATTATCCGTCTGGCGCATGAAAAGAACATTCCTGTATGCATCGACGGCGCACAGTCTGCACCGCATCTTAGTGTGAATATGCAGGCACTGGACTGCGATTTCTTTGTGTGCTCGGCACATAAGATGTACGGCGCTACAGGCATCGGTCTGTTGTACGGCAAGCAGCAATGGCTGGAGCAACTGCCACCCTATCAAGGCGGCGGTGAGATGATTGAGCATGTACGCTGGTCGGGAACGACATACAACCAACTACCCTACCGCTTTGAAGCCGGCACGCCGGATTATGTGGGTTCGTATGCATGGGGTGTGGCAGCGCAGTACATGCAAGCCTGCGGCATGGACGCTATAGCTGCCCACGAGCAAGAACTCACAGCCTACGCCGAACAGCAACTCAACCAAATTGAAGGCGTACACATTTATGCTGCCGGACAAAAGAAAGCCGGGGTTATTTCGTTCAATGTATATGATACTGACGGTAAGTTAGTCCATCCGTTTGATTTGGGTGCACTGCTCGATCAACAGGGCATAGCTGTACGTATTGGTCACCACTGTGCCGAACCGCTTATAAACGAACTGAAAGTGCCCGGAACAGTGCGCATATCATTTGGTATGTACAACGACAACGAGGAAATAGACCTGTTCATCTCCGCACTCCGGCGAGCTATACGGATGCTCTCATAACAACAACCTATGTTCCGGCGTTGGGCATATATCGTTTTGCTATGGTTGGCGGTAATGCCTGCGTATGGTTTTCGCATTGTGTCGTACAATGTCGAGAACCTTTTTGATTGCACCCCTGACACCCTCCACGACGACAGCGAGTTCACGGAAGAAGGACTCAGACATTGGACACCCTCACGATACTATCGCAAGCGCGAACAGATTGCCCGCACCATAGTGAATATCGGCGGTTGGGAAGGCATAGCGATTGTCGGGCTCTGCGAGATAGAGAACGAACAATGCGTCAACGATCTTTGCTCGCAGAATCTGAGAAACCTGCCGTATTCCTACATTCATTTCGACAGCCCTGATTCGCGCGGCATTGACGTAGCTATGCTCTATCGCACAGACCTATTTGCCCTGCAGCAAGCCTACCCCATCCGCGTGCCTGTTGATGCCGGTGAGCGGCCGACGCGGGATATATTGTATGCTTCGGGCATTATGCCGGATGGCGAAACGTTGCATGTGTTTGTCTGCCACCTACCAAGCCAGTTGGGTGGAGTAGGGCGAGTAGCATTGCGTAGGCGAGCCAAACAAACCATCGCACAACACATAGACAGCCTTCTTCGCATCAACTCGCAAGCCAGGATCGTTGTTATGGGGGATATGAATAGTGCACCAATAGAGGATTTGCCCGGCATGCATAACCTGATGCTTACCAAAGAACAACAAAGCGAAGGTACATACAAGTACCAAGGTTCCTGGAGTTGTATCGACCAGTTCTATGTTTCAGCGGTGCTGAAAGATACAGTACAAACAGCCATCTATGACGCACCCTGGCTACTTACCAAAGATGAGGAATATACCGGCTACAAGCCTTACAGGACATACAACGGCTACCAATATCAGCGCGACGGATACTCCGATCACCTGCCTATTGTGCTCGATATACCATCGCAGTCAAAGGATTACATGAGCAATATTCCCTTAGAAAGTATCATGGAAGATATCTACTCACAGGTAACCGAGGATACAGATGGTACGGCGGATGATTTTGAGACGCTCGTCGAAGACTTATTGGCGAAAACTGCCAACCCGATAGCACTGAATGCCGACGACTACGATGCCTTGAGCGAGTTGCCGTTCTTAAGCGAAGAGCAAGTGAGTGCTATTCTTTTGAAAGCGCGCGATATACCCTTTCACAGCCTGTATGAACTGCAACTGGTGCGCGGACTAAAAGACTACGAGGTACGGAATCTGTTGCCGTTTGTCAAGGTAGGGGAGACACAGCCGCAGCCCTTCTATTGGCGTGATTTAGGCAAATATGGCGAACATGATATCAGTCTGCGCACCGATGCAAGAAATATAGAAGCGTACGAAGGCACTGATCCTGTTTATCTGCAAGCCAAATACGGCTACAATTTCCGCAGACAGGCAGAAGCTGGTGTAACTATCCGTCGCCCTGCAGCCGGCGGTTGGCAGGATCTGCAATACGGCGGATATATCCAACTCAGTAACATTGGTCATCTCAAGCGATTCGTGGGCGGTTGTTATCAGGCACGTTTCGGACAAGGCTTGGTAACCAATCATTTCTTTCACACAGGCAAGAGCAGTCGTGTGATGCAGATCGGTCACGATAAACAGGGACTAAGCAAAGTCAGCTCGGCAGGCAGTGAACGCTACCAAGGGGTAGGGGCTACCTTTACCGCCGGCAAACACACAGAAGTCAGCGGTTGGTACTCAGTGGATCGTCACAAAGTGTGGCACCACGCCATAGGCGCCAATGTCGGGCTAAACTTCAATCGTCTGCATGTGGGTGTAACCATCATTGAGCATATATACTCCGACTCATTGCCCGTCAGAAACGCCTACTACAATCAGAATTATTTTCGTGGCAAGCAGCAGTGCGTCGTAGGGGCTGACATCAAATACTCATGGCGTTGGATGCAACTGTTTGCTGAGGTAGCAGCGGCTGAGAACAGCACATGGGGTGCGGGAGTTATAGCAGGCTTACGACTCAATCCGCTTTCTGACTTGGGAATAATTGCACTATACCGTTATTACTCACCTACGTTTGACAACCAATATGGTTACGCCTTTTGCGAAGGTTCACGCTTAGGCGATGAGAATGGCGGTTATCTCGGTATAGAATACAAGGGATTCAAACGCTGGCGATTGTCTGCTTACGGCGATGTATTCCGCTTCTACGGTCCCAAATACGGCATACGCGATTCCGCTACAATAGGCTATGATGTATTAACGCAAGCCGAATATGTGGCTTCCAACTACAACCTGATGCTCCAACTCCGCAGCAGGCAGAAAGGCAGCATGGGTACGCATCGCGCGAGGGCTGAGTTTTCTTATACATTAGGTAGTTGGCGATTCCACACACGCGCTGACGCCTCGCTCGTCAACTATACAGATAGTAGTGCTACTTTAGGTTATGGTGTAAGTGCCTGTCAGGATATAGAATACCACGTACGCGCTATTCCTATGGTCATCCAACTGCGGCTGCAAGGCTTTGATGTCCGCAATTGGAACAACCGCATCTATACCTACGAAAACGACGTGTTATACGCCTTCTCTATCCCGGCTACCTACGGCGTTGGCGGACGATGGTACGTGAATATGCGCTATAAGATAACCCGACAATTATCTCTCTATTTGCGCGTGAGCGAAACGGTCTATCACCCGAGTTGGGCTGCTCTCAAATCCCGACCGCTCACCAAGACAGATATACATTTATTACTTCGTGCTCATCTTTAATGGATACAATAAAGGCTGCCTTTGAGCAGCCTTTATCGTTTATTTCATCTTCTTGAGCGTCTGTTGCAAGATAGGTTCCATAATATCGTATCCTGCTGATACAGGATGCACCTCGTCCTCACTCAAGCCGGGTTTAAGCCCACCGTCTTCATCAACCATAGCACTATAGTAGTCCACGTATGGAATCTTATTCTTTCGGGCATAGTCCTCAATCATTGTATTGAGTTGACGGATTTTCTCCGGAGCATCATACACGAACGGATTCCAGCGGAAAGAACGAGCAGGCAGTACGGAACATAGCACTGGTTTGATCTTGTTCACCTTGGCGAGTTCGCACATGGAGATGATGTTGCCCATAACGTTCTCCAGACTGATAGTTCCGCTGTTCTGGGCTATATCATTGACGCCGCACATGATTACCACCACTTTCGGCTTGAGATTGATAACATCCTGGCGCATACGTACCAGTAGTTCACTGGATGTCTGTCCTCCTATTCCTCGACAAGTATAACCCGTCACGCGGAAGAATGTCGGATGACGCTTCTGCCAGTTACGCGTAATGCTGTTACCGTACAGAATAACTTTGGCTTTATATCTACCTTGCAGGATAGGTCGATTGCCGTCAGTGTAATAGCCGAACTTCATATTGTCACGACCACGGTTAATGCGTTTGCGTACGATAGCATTATGGGCAACAACGGTATTATATACCTCAGGACTGATTTCCGCCTTGGAGAATGTAGCCACAATAGGGTAGTGGTCACTTAAGTATGGTACTCCAAAACCGTCACGCAAAATGCGAAATTCCAGTGCCGACGCATTACGGTAGAAGATATAGTCAATCATCTTGCCTTTGTTCGGTTTGTAGCCATGGAAAGTGTAAAGGGTATCTGTAATCGGTGCTTCACGCTGTGCAAGTTTCATCGTGTTCCACATAGGTGCCAGTTCGGGGGCATCGGGTGTGACATTCAGATCACCCATAACGAACATCGGTATCGTATCACCGCCGATGGTAATAGCACTGTCGGCAATGAGCTGCAGTGATTTCTCGCGTGCCACAACGCCCTTGTGATCGAGGTGGGTGTTGAACACGAGATAGAGTTGTCCCGACTCTTTATCACGTACATATACATACGTCACAATACGTTTGTACTTACCGTCCCAGCCGCACGATGGAACGTCGGGTGTCTCGCTGAGCCAGAACGTATTCGTGCGCACCAGATCGAACTTGTCGGTACGATAGAAGATTGCACACGCTTCATCCTCACGATTAGCCGGATCGCGACTGATAGCCACACCATCGTAAATCGGCGAGAGGTGCTCGCGGAAGTATGCCTCTTGATCAGGCATCTCCTCCTGCATGCCTACCACATCGGGTTTCTCGGCAAGCAGCATCTTAACAGCAGCTGCCTTACGATTTTCCCAACCGTTCTCTCCATCCTGATCGTTCTTAACCGACGAACGGATATTATACGACATAACGGTAATTGTCTGCGCGCTTATAGCAAGCGCAAGCATGCACGCTGATATGAGAATTAATGAGCGTTTCATATTGATTCGTATTTATAAATGAGCACACCTATACTCAAGCCAAAGAAGGCAACTCAGGCAGTTTGTCGTCCTCGTCTTCCGGTGGCAGAGCATGAACGCTGCTGGCTTTTGCTCCGAGTTTGACGAGTTTTTGTGCCGAACCAAGTACACTCTGACCACGCTTGGCTTTTTCGTACACTGCCCCGTAGGCTTTGTTGACTGCCTGCAGTTTGTCGCCCATGTTCTGCACGCGTTCCAGCAGATCGCCTACGCGGTTGACGAGTTCGGCTGCTGTATCGCAGATCGCTTTGTTGTTGGCATTCTGCTTGATCGATGTCCACGTCACCTGCACGGCACGCAAAGCAGCATAGAGGTTCTGCTCGCCTACAATGAACACTCCTTGGTTCATCGCCTCGCGCCAAAGCGTCTGATCGGAAGCCAATGCCAACTGCAACGCAGCATCTACCGGCACGAACATCATCACAAAGTCCACACTCTTTCTTGGCGCTTTGACGTAGGCAGCATAGTTCTTTTTCGATAGTTCTTTGACGTGATTCTTTACGCTACGCAGATGGGCGCTGAGTGCCAGTTCTTTGTCTTGTTCTGTTTCGGCGTTGGTGTAATCAATGAAGGCATTCAGCGAAACCTTGGAGTCGATGATCAGATCACGCGTCTCATCGAGGTGAAGGATGATATCCGGCTGCATTCTGTGGGCTGTTTCGTCGGATACAATGATCTTTCCGCTCGCGTCACGCAAGTACTCCTGTGCATCATATTCTACGCCGGGTTCCAGACCGATAGCGTTGAGCAGGGCTTCAATCTTCTGTTCACCCCAGTTACCTTGGATCTTGTTCTCGGCTGTCAGTGCATTACTCAGTCGGTCAGCACTGTCGCTCACCTTCATTGTGGTGCTAACAAGTGTAGCAATCTTCTCTTTGATAGCAGCTGTCGAAGTTTCCTGAGTGGATTTGTTCTCCTTGATAGCCGTTTCCATCTTCTGAATGGTTTCTTTGAGCGGATCCACTATCTGCTTCATGTTCGCGGAGTTCGCCTGCTGCAATTCTGCTTGCCGCTGTTTGAGCATTTCGTTGGTAGCATTCGTCAGTTGTTCCTTCATGGTAGTCAATGCCTGCTCATACCTCTCACGCTCCGCTGCAATCGCTTTATCATGACGGCTATCTAAATCTTCTATGCGTTTATCTGCATTTTTCATCAGTATCCGCACCACAACCAGTGCCACAACACCTGCCACCACTAATCCCGCTATAAATGCTAACAATATCTCCATTATTTCATTACTATTTTATTTATGTTTTATTGCTGATTATTGATTTAGTCTCGTCTGAGATAAGGATTTGTTCGAGTGAATCATGTCAAATTTATTTGTAAATGATTCAGTTGAACAAAGACTTATGGATTATGCAATAATCTAAATCAATAATCAGGGTTTATATAGGTTTATTTTCTTTTATAATCATAACATCTAAAAACAAAAGTGATACGTTGTAACGTACCACCTTTTGTCGAGAAGCAATACGAATTATCTAACAAGTATATCAAGGACTATCAAGCCATCGTGAAGTTCATTGATGATAATTTCACATCGCTGAACGGCTTAGGATAGGTGCTCCACATTGCGCGGTAATTCGTTACAGCGGTACGCCATCTTTTGTTTGCGACTGCAAAGATACTGCTTTTTTTCGACATACGCAAATTTTTCTTTGTTTTTATGCGTATAATCGTCACTTTAGCAGGTTCAAAGTACAACGGCGATGTGACTACATTGGATAAAAGCACTCAATGACGCGCCCAAGTCTGATTGTTCCCCTCACTCCATTCGAGACACCCATATCCTTGTTTACCCTCTTTCTTCTATCTTTGGTAATATCTATGGTGATATATTTTGTTAAAAACTCAATGTTTTGTCAAGAATTATTTTAGTTCTTTTCTTTTGAAAATTTTATGGTAATATTTGGCACAGAATTTGCACAATAGATCTATAATCAATAAGTTACGACAATATGAAAGCAATCATCTACGCACGGGTGAGTTCGGTATCCGACAGACAGAATACGGAACGTCAAGTAAAGGATTTGATGGAGTACGCCAACTATCAAAAGTATGAGGTGGTCAGAGTATTCGAGGAAAAGGTTAGCGGTGCGAAGAAAAACTCCGACAGAGCCATCCTTCAGGAAGCCATTGAGTATTGTATCAGTCAGAAGATAGACATTCTCCTATGTAGTGAGTTGAGCCGAATAGGTCGTTCATCGTTTGAGGTATTGGAGACCGTGAAGCGGTTAATCGATAACAAGGTTAATCTCTATCTACAGAAAGAGAAGATGACCTTATTAGATGACAATGGTAAGCCGAGTATATTTGCTCCGATAATGATCGCAACATTGTCCTGTGCGGCTTCACTTGAAAGAGAGTCAATAGCCTTCAGGTTGTCTTCGGGCTTCCGTCGCTTCATAGAGAATGGTGGTAAGGTTGGTCGGAAGGTCGGATATACAAAGTCAAGGGAAAAGAAAGAAGAAGAATACAAGGATACAATCCGATACCTACGGAAGGGGTTCGGAGTCAGAGACACCGCCAAGATAACAGGAACGAGTGAACGCACCGTTGCAAGATTGAAAAAAGAGTTCTGCCAATGATGGTGGAACTCTTTTCTTTTACACTGATGACGTCCCGCACAGTATAACTTTCCCTTTTTATAGAATGAGAAACTTATGAAGCCTCCTTCCTCCTCTTCAGACTCCCGTCAAGCGGATCGTGAAGTATCCATAACTTTCTCCTTTTATACAATAGGAGTGTACTTACTGTTCCTCCGGGACACTTCATCGTCTGCCATAATACTCAAAGCGTTAAGTGACATACATATCGTTTATGCCAAGATAGATGTTACAAGGTTATATGGCAGACTTTTAGGTTGGCAGACTTTTTTATTGAAAGAATGGTGTGAGACCAATCAAACGGAGGAAGTAGAATCCTGTTCACATCTTTTCCGTTTTCTAAAACAAGAAACTTGAAAACAGATCTTCTACAGCGGAAGTTTGGGTCGGTAACCTCGTATCACTTTTTCGTACAAAAATCTGATACAACTGATCGAGCGATCTGAAGGATCCAAAGATTAGGAAATAAGTTTCCCATTCTATAAAACAGGAAAGTTAGAGGGGGGGGAAAATAGGCGTTTCTCATTTTATAGAATAGGAAAGTCATAAAGTATTGATATTATGCACTTTAAAATTGACATTATCATTCGCGTTTGCGCCTACGGAAAATGATGACGAATATGAAGCATATAACGGTTAACCACATCCACGGGGAGACAAGAACATTCATACACCATAAGACCATTTCAATCCATTTGCGAGTGTTGAAGGCAATTAGACCATCGGAGTCAATATAGTGATACGGGCTGATAGAATAGGGTTGCCCATTGTTGGCAGATACGCTACCGAGAACTTCAACCATGTTACCGTTGGCATCCATATAGTAGCGGTCTTCTATCCTCACCCCATTTTGCACCCCCTTGATATGATGGAGTTCTCCTCTATTCACAAGCCTCGCATTAGAGATAACCGAATCGGATAGAACGGTGTCCGGGAGGACGTACGAACTTTGCCGACCTGTCAGACATGCCCACGCTGTTCGAAATTCGATTCGCGCATCTGATCGTTCTTGTTCCCACTTGGGGACATCAAGTACATATTCATACGGGCGATCATCGGCAAATGTTGGAACATATGCTGCACATAACAGGCAACACAATAGGACGATTTTGGTTTTCATGTTCTATAGTATCATTAGTTGATAGAGTGAATGTTTGCTTATCTGTTTGTCCTGATGTATGAACGAACGGGTCTAATCGCGGGAGAAACAGGTCAAACCGTTAACATCAGATTTTTTTCTCCATACTGCTATAACTCCCCTACCATAAGGGTCTTCCGTACATAAAGTGCCCGAAAATGTCCGCATCATATTTTCGGGGGTTAAAAGCCTTGTTTCCGTAATACTTCTCATACAGGCAAGAATAGGAGTCCAAACTACAGCCTTCTTGATTGTTTATTTCTAAATACCACCATCTGTCATCGTCATTAAAGTAGCACATCACATCTTCCATCGCATCTTGATATGCCCGCTCAAAAATCGAGACAAGGTATTCCACCGTGCTGTCATCCTTGATTGCTCTCGCTTTCATATAAGCAGCACGCATAATCTCTTCGGCCTTCTTAGTGTACCCTTTCTTGGCTATAATCTTTTGCAGGCGTAATTGAGGATAGTAACTTTCATTTCTTGGATGACCTAACGAGTGCTTGTAGTTTATATACTTTTCTATCCCTTTATACAATAAAAACAAACACAACGCACCATATACGCACCATAAGTACACGTTCCAATGGCTCTTGTCGAAATAATTGAATAATCGCGAGATGAGATATGTCGGCACGCCGAGCGCTACACCGCAACTCCATATAACAGTGGTAAGGATAAAATCCTCTATTCCCTGCCAATAATCCTGTATGTTCTCCATAAGGGTATAAGGTGGATAAGGCTCTTGCGGGTGGGCATTGAGTTGCTGTTGCCTCTCCGCTTTGTTACGCACCTTTACGCGCCGATTATTCTGCTGCTGCGGCACAGATGGAACGAGAGTGACTTTCGGTTGAGATGCGTAATCGGACATAGGCGTCGGCATCGGTTTGCCCATCGCATTCATACAGATAGTAATAACCGATTCAACCATCTCTTCATCCACGTTCAGTACATGCGTATAACTGTCAATCAGTTCGCGCACATCCTTCCACGAAAAAATGTCGTTCAGTTTTCCGTAACGCAGCAGCATATAGGCTATCCGTTGTTCACCTGTTCCGCTGCCGAACATGTCCGCCATTGCACTTTTGATTTGTGCATCAGTCAGTTGCTGCAAGTCAGGATGCCGTTTTAGAAACTCCTGTAATAATTTTTCTTGGCTACTCATAATAAAACAGATTTAACAACGATGAGTCCATATTAATACGTATTCGAACTTATTCCCTTTACGCGCCTCGAAAAAAGCATCTTCATAGGAGATTGGATTCTCAGGGGTACACGGGGTGGGAATATATAATTGGTCATAGATGCACGGAGAAAAACTCTTCGGATTCGGTTCAGTCGTTTCCCACACCCAACCATATTTGTCCTCCCCATTGATTACTTGTCGGAATACAAAGAGTATTTCGTGTTCGATGAAATAAATCTCATCCATCTCACAAGGGATAAGGAAGGTCATTGACTCTTGCTGTTCAGTCAATGTTTGTAACTCTTCATTCGGGGTTAGTTTAACCAAGCCTTTTTTCCCATCCTTCTCTACATAGAACAGATACGGATGACCAACCAAACGGAACACATTGTCGTACTCAAAGAGGATGCACACCTTGTTGTGACTATTAACTACGCCCCATTTCCCATCCTTCTTGCAGACGAAATAGTTGATCGGTAATAATTGCTCGATATTGTCCTCTGTTGGTAAGAATGCATCGTATATAGCGGGAAGAATGGCGTTCCCATCGAGGTCGCGTATCCCTTTCTTTTCCCCTTGTGCATAAATGATATTTGGTAACCCGTGTTTTGCACAGAAATCCCACAACGCTTGTCGTTTTCGCTCGCGTTTATCATGTGTTATATGATATTTCTGTATCAGTTGGTTCTTATTTTCGCTACATATTCGATATTCCTTAATAAGTTCGTGAAGATGACGATTCTCTTCAGGCGTTAAAGCGGGACTGTTACGTTTCTCCGAGTCGTTAGCCTCCCACAACTCTTTTACGGTTGGGAAACTACGAAGGTATTCTTCTATGTAAATAGGTTCGTAATTCATACTATTATTAGTTTTGTTTTTTCAATCAATTATATTTACTTTTTGAGAATATTCTTCGCCATACAGATTGCGGATCGCGTATCACTCCTGCAATGGATATATCGTCATGAGAACCTTGTTCTGACATTTTCGGCAGGAAGTCTTGCAAGTCCGCTACAGCCTTGTCGGGATTATCTCGAAGCATCTTCCATAGGGTTTGATAGAACGTGTATAATCGTTCGTCAGTCGTATAGGTATCATCCACTCCATCGGAGGCTGCAAACACCGCTATAGGCAAATTATTAGTAGTATAAACGGAACGAATAAGACTGATGGCATCACTGTCGCAAAGAGAGGTCGTTTGGTTCAGGAAACAGCGGTCATCCCATGGGATAGGTTGCTGCGGCTTTCCTGCTGCATCTATCGCCACACATTTACCGTCTCCTATCTGTAATCCGAAGTAGCAATCTTTGGTCATTACGACGGCTATCAATGTAGTACCGTACACAAACTGCCACCTGCCAGACTCTATTTCCTGTTTGTCTGAATCTTTCAGCACACTCAGTTCGTTGTCTGTGAAAGTAGCCTCTGATCGATCTTTCTCTATGCGGTCATTCCACCGAGAGATAATGCTCGTAGCAATCTGCTTTTGCCAATCTCCCTTGGGTAGTTGCTTCATATTCTTGGTAGATGACAGTAGTTCCTGTAAGGTCGTCATCGTGATCTCTACCGCGAACCGTGATCCCCGCTCGCTTCGAAAATATCGGTCACTGCCATGACCATCAGCCACTATGCCGATAGCATAGTCCTTGGTATAGTGACTCGCCGCACAATCCTGACAGGGTTTGTCCGTCAAGATATGCGATGAGCCGCGTGTTATGGCATGAAAAGCAAACATATTAGAAGCCGTCAGTCAGTTGATCCAAATCATTGTTGTCATCCTTAAAGTCCTTCACTTGCTCGGCAAATTCCGCCTGTTTGGACTCTTGCCCCACGTTGGCACTACCGTTACTACCACCTACACCTATTCCGCTGCTGCGTGAGCCAATCTTCGATGATGTGACGCTCACAAATCGAATCATCTGCTTCAATGCTTCGGGTGTATGGGCTGTCAATACCAACTCAGGACTACCTGTGAACTCTGCCAACACATTCTTGTCGGCATCATCACCGATGGCTATCGCTACGCGAATAGCAACCTTGAACCATCGGTTCTCACTGAGGTTAGCCAATGCCTGCTTGTATTCATCGGTAGGTTGACCATCGCTCATCAGGAATAGTACGGGGGCGAAGTTCCCTGTGGGCGAATCAAGGAACTCGTTGCGGGAGAGGCGTTTGTTTAGTTCGTTGCACGCCTCCCCGAACATCGTCATTCCACCTGCATTTAGGTCAGTCCATGTCAGCCCTTCCACCTCTGTTGGGCGGAACAGCCAATCCACATTGGTTGCGAACTTTAGACACGCCACTTTGATCTTAGCATCGGCATTCTCAGATGAGATGTCGGCTATTTCCGGGAGCACTTCCCGTATAGCGGTGTTTACTGCGGCGATCTTCTCGCCATCCATACTACCCGATGTATCGACAATGAAGAACAAAGTCATCTGTCTGCGGGCAATCTCTACTGCTTCTAATGGATTCATAGAATATAAATTTATAGGGTTATTGTATTGTTGCTTTTATATCTTGCGCGAAATGAACTTCCACGCCTTTATAGATAGGTAGTCCTGTATTGGGTTTTACCTCCAATTCCTTACCGTTGGGATATATGGCACGCCATGTATCCCTCGTGCGATTCATCAAGCCCCAAACGTTCGGGTTGTTCTTATTGATTGCTACCTCTCCTGTCACGGTGAATATATCATTCGACGCGGATGTTTGATTAGCATAAATCTTCATCTTTGGATACAAGGCAACACGCTGTTTTCCGATACTCAAGATTAGCGGTTTCTCTATCGACTTTTGACAGTTGAAGCAGATGGTGAACGTCTTGTCAATATCCACGAACGCCTCGTTACCACAACTATGTGTAATGGTCTGACTACGCAGTTGGGTTAGGATTCGTACCCAATCATTGTCGGATTTGCGTAGGTTAGGCTCTTTCAGAGTATCTTCGTCAAACGCCTCGATGAATGCCTTCCGTACGAACTCGGGGAACAACGGCCAACGGTTGATCACATTCGTATGGATGCCCCGCACAGGGCGGTTCTGTATTCTGTCAGGGTCGAAGATGAAGATCGGATTCTCGCCATACACATGACGCTCTATCGCATCATTGAGGCAGGGTATGTCTGCTACACGCTTGCCGTCGAAAGGATGGTTGTTGAACAGCAACATGAACAGCACCACACTCAGCGAGAAGTAGTCCGACAAGTTGTTAGGATCGTTGTTACCAATCACCACTTCAGGAGCCATGTATCGACACTTGCCTTTGATGCCGAGGTTCGTACTGGGCGGGCATACATTATCGTTGTCGCAGATTAGCACGTCACCCGTCTTGGGATTAAAGAAGAAGTTCCCGTCGTTCAGGTCTTGGTACGACAAGCCTTTGCGATGCAATTCGCGAAACGCGTATGTGATTTGTATTGCCGCGTTAATCATCGCGCTCCACGAGGAGAAACGGGCTTTGGCTACAAGGAACTTGCTGAAATCAACAAACTCCTTTGGACGAATATCCATTACGTAGCCGAATATCTTCGAAGATTTTACAGTCCATAGTGGCCATAGAAAATGTTTGGTCGGCGAACCTTTCTTCACATTCTCCTCAAGATTCCGTATAAATGCTCGGCTTGGCATCTTGTTATATACCTTCATCGCATAATCGCGCCCGTTGACAGTCACGCGATACACTATCCCTTGACCGCCTTGACCAAGTTCCTCTTTGATGGTTGCCACGCTCCCGTTGGAGAGACGAATGCCCGTATTGATAGTAAAAACATCCATCACGCACACTTGTTATAAAATTTCTGCTTCATCTTCATCCATGTAATGCGAATCATCCGAGATTCATCATTATTCCCATAAGCCTCCATGCACTTTTGGTACATTCGTTCAGCCTCTTGCTTTCTTCCTAATCCGTACAGGCATTCGGCATACGTATCCAAAAACGATGGTTGAATTTCATTTTCCTTCATCATATTCAGTGCTTTCTCTATATATGGTAACGCTTTTGCATATTCACCCCATTCACAAAGTGTATATGCCCAATTGTTCCAATTATGTGCATTGTCGGCTAACAATTTTTCACCGCGTTTATACCACATAGAATCTTTCGTAAGTTTCCACAGGTAAAGAGCGGACAATGGATCAGATTTCTTTTGAAACGCTAATTTAAAATTATTATACGCGTGTTCCTTTCTCATTGCTTTGTTGGATGAAGGCCAACCATCATCTTCATAATTCATAATACCCATCCAAAGCGAATCGTGTGCCATACAGAAATTATCAAATGCTAACATCTGTATCTGTTGCGCACTCAGTTGTTTGCGTTGTGGCTTTAGAAAATCATCTTGACATGTACGCACACCTGATAGCACCTTATGCGGAGCAACCATTGCGTAATAGATATACCCCAAACTAAGGTGTGCCGAACGACTACCCTTGTCGGCTGCCCGCTGAAGCCAAAATATAGCTTTGTCAACGTCACAGGCAATCCCTTTACCCCAATAATACATATTTCCTAATGTAAACATCGCTTGAGGGTATCCATCATGCGCTGCAAGAGTAAGCAATCGGACAGCCTCACTAAAGTTAGACGACTTCAATCGGGCGATTGCCTGATTGTATACTTGTTTCGTCTTTTTTGATAGTGTCGTTTTCATACGCTTGTGATTTAAAAAACGATGCAAAATTACTACAAAAAAGGCGGAAAAACAATGGTAAAAAAATGTAACACGGGAATAAGATAATCGTAATGTCCTATGTTACAGCGCATAAAATAACATTACCCTATCCGTGAAGATAAGGTAATGTAAGGTAGTAAAAATGTCCTAAAACTATGATTTTGACGCTTCGACTCTTGCCTTGTTGAATCCTTTATTGCAATTAGAGTAGTCTCCAGACGGACAGAATTTAACCTTTGCTATCTGCTGCATGAAGATATAATACTCGTTCCGAGAGAGTTTGTCTCTGGTAAAGTAGCCTAACTCAAATTGGAACTTGTAAAGTAACGCGCCATAATCTGCTGCCGTTCTACATTTCTCAATTCTCTCTATAATCCCTTTCTGACGACATCCCTCGCCAAGTGGTGTCAGTGCAAGGTGTTCATTAATAATCGGCAACTTTAATTTCTCTGCGACAGCAGGCGGAAGGAGGTTTTCTATTGGATATTCTTTAAATTCATCATAACTTCGTAAACATTCGATGAGGTAGTTGAAATAATTGTTATGCCAATTCATCAACGATGAGATAAAAGAGGCTTTAAAGATGGTCTTTAAAAACTTCTCATCATTTTTCAGATGCAGGGCTTCCTTTTCAATCAATGTCAAATACCAATGCCCCGGAATATCTTCCTTCATTTTTACTTGTCTAACGCGTTCATCTGCTATATCACGCAATCCGCAGTTATAGGATAAAGCGTACTGTTCACACACTTCGCGTCGAGAGTATTTTCCAAGATCCACTTTGGTGATTGTAGAGAAATCCAAATGCTCTAATGTGTAACATTTTAAACGATATTCTTCATCATTTTCGTAGCGATACAATAGATGATTATACCATGTGTATCTGATGAGCATGGCAATGAATGGAGTCTCAATGTGCGGGAGAAGGGCAGCCTTCTTGTCTTCGCAATTCTCTTCCGCCCACCAACTAAGTGTAAAATTCTCATCTGGTTCCGGGAGATTATCATAATTGCATAAAATAAAAAATGTGATAACAAAGCCCAAATCTCTATAATTACGAGAGAAATAAATTGGATTTAATTCTTCGTGAAGTTTCTCTAGGAGGAACTTCTCCAATTTGACACACAACTTTTGCACTCGTTCACTGTCAGTATTTTTACGGACATTGTTGGTGTAGCATAATTCTGCCCATAGCGTAGCAAACGCTTGGGTAGCAAAACGCTCATGATTCCCATTCTTATAGTCTTGTAGCACGCCTTCGAATGAACTCTCTAAACTTTCGATACTTGCATGCGGATACACTACCTCTATTACATACATAAAGTACCTAATCAAAGAAGCCCTTTCATCAGGGAATATCTTATCAATAACTGCCTTTGTGGACTCGTTCATATATTCAATGATTTTGTAGTTGAACAAAAATTAATATATTGATTCGTATTGATTTCCGTACGGACCATAGAACCGAACTCGACTCCCATTCCTAAACGTTACGATGACAGCGTCCCCTATCCATCGCGCGTCAACAATACCGGCATCGGATATGAGGTTGTAACTTTGTCCTCTTGACGAAAAGACTTTGACCGTGTAGCCATCAAGGACTACATGTTGATTCTCGCTGAACTCGCGAGGCCATTCTGAAGCGTGCATACTATAATAATGTTATGGTTTTAGGAACTTCCTGTCAATCAACAGGTAATTATCCGGAATATTTTTGAGCACCGCCTGATATTCATCGGAATACAGTTCAGACTCAAAATCGTCAAATACGCCGTCATTGTACATGTCGCATAACATCCACAGCGGCTCGTCGATGGCTTGCCTTTGAGCATCGGTCATACCCGCCCAAGCATCCACTGCGAAATGGCCTGTCATCTGAGCGATGGCATCTAACATGTCTTCGGCGTAATCAGTCGGAATGTGTCTTCGAGGCATAGTTGAACAATATGTTTGTTAATCTCTTATATTATATTCGATTTGTTTTATAACAGCGGGAACACGATCTGATAAATGCTGATATGGTCTCAAGATGTCAATAAGTTTCCTACCATATTCTTTTATTATATTATCATCCAATGTCGACACTCTTACATTCACATCTGAATCCATCACACATCGTATAGCCTTATCTACATTTCCAGATTCTAAATACGCGGTGATATTTTCCAACTCTAACCACGATTGCTTAATCCGTGCTTTCTCGTCCTCATTTCTACGTGAAAATTGAGAAGAAAACACATTTATATCCATAGGTTTGACAACCCCGGCAGCCATCCTCCATGCTAAATAATCCTCGAAATTGTCACGGAGATAGTACCAATCAATATCTTCCTGATATGATTTTACGAATGACCCATATGCTCCTTCATACGGACTCGTGATTTCGATAATCAAGTGATGAGGTAAATCATATTTATCGCCACAAAAATTATGTTGATACTCATAAATAAAATCGCGAATGAGTTGTTCGCAATATTCTACCAGCTCTTGAGGTTTGTTTGCGAAGAGATGGGTCTCTACATATAGCACATCGCTGTTACTATCTATATTAAGAGAATCGCAGAGTGATAACTCCTGAGTAGTGAGGTTTGCTCCATACTTCTCAAGACACTGTTTAATAACATCTGTTTTACCGCATCCGCGATGACCTAATACCAACAAAGGTTTGGTAACATTACTATCCTGAATGTAGTTCTTGACAACCTCAAATAGTTGTTTATGATTTACAAAATGCTCCATAGTAAAATGTATTTTGTTAATTATAATATTCAGTATTCCTAATTATCCCTATAGTTCAACCATTAGTTGCATCGGCGTTCTACGATTAAAGAAGAATAGTTATTTCCAACCTTTTTAAACAATTCTATAATTTGCTGCTTTTGATCTTTAGGAACAATTATCTCTTTTAGGCACTGACAATCTGCAAAAACATTCTCACCAATATGAACAACACTATTGGATATAAATATCCGTTTTAGTTTCCGACAAGACTCGAACGCATTATTCCCAATTTTAGTTACATAGTTAGGAATTGCTACCGTAACGAGTTTATCACATCCCTTAAATGCGTGATCTCCAATTGATGTAACACTATTTGGAATGTCAATTATCATTAAATCTGAGCAAGACTCAAATGCGCTATCTCCAATTTCAGTTACACTCTCAGGAATGTCAACACTACATAAATTGCGACAACCCTTAAATAATCTCTTTCCAATACGTTTTACGCCATAAGGAATAGTAAGTGACACTAATTCAGAATCTTCAAATGCTCCATCAACAATTTCTCTAACACTATTAGGAACAGGCGGCGCAATAATGTTTGACTTATAACATCCTACTATTTTTTTCTGAGATGCATCACTATATAATAATGATAAATCCTCATCGTCAATATATGCATTGGTAAAATCTGCTCCATTATTTTTAAAGGAAGAATTATTAGTGACGACATTAATAACCCCTTTGAAAGCATCTTCTCCCACGAAACTTACGTTCTCTGGTATCTCAATAGAGCAGATCTCCTTGCATCCATAAAACGCATGTCTTTCAATGCGTGTCACACTATTAGGAATGATGACATCAAACATTTCACAACATCCTTTAAATGCGTTCTCTCCTATCTTTTTGATACCATTAGGAATGGAAACAGAAGTCAATTCGCTACAATCTTCAAATATTCCACTTTTAATTTCAACTACGTTTTTGGGGATTGAAAGATGTGTTAAACTTCTACATCCTTTAAATGCGTTTTCTCCTAAATCCCTTATACTATTAGGGAGCGTGATGACACAAAGTCGAGTACACCCCCTAAAGGCATTGTTTCCAATGATTTCCACACTATCAGGAATTATTACAGAAGTCAATAACGCACATCCATCGAATGCCCCTTCTCCTATCTCTATGATGCCTTGAGGGAGCGTAATAGAAGTGATATTAAATTGTCCGCAAATATCATTGCCGCAATTGGGAATAGTTGTCCCGCTTACAACTTTATCAAAACAATTTAATAACTTTGTTTTAGATGTATCGCTATATACCAGCAAACCATCTATGAGTGCATTTACATGTTTCGCACCATAGTTGGTAATGGAAGGGTTATTTGATATGATGTTATATATACCCAGAAACGCATCTTGACCTATATGAATGATGCTATTGGGAATGGTAAGAGACACAAGTCCTTCACATCCGGCAAATGCCTTTTCCCCGATATGGGTTACTCCATCGGGAATATTAACAAATGACAAATAATGACACCCCTCAAACGCGCTGTAACCTATTTTTACAACGCTATCAGGAATCATTACTGAATATAGGTTTTCACAATGCGCAAATCCTTTTGCTCGGATTTCTATTACCCCGTCAGGAATAGTATACTTACCGATTAATCTTTCAGGGCAACGAACTAATGTCTTTTTATCATCGGTGAACTCAACACCATGTTTGTCAATGTATGCCATAATATTATATTATTAAGGTGATGTGACTATATCTATATGGTTATATATGATTAAAAAATCATACTTTCTCTATCTTAACAGCAGTACCTATAAGACGTTTGGCAATACTTCTGTCTGTTCCGGCCATAACGTATTGTATTCCTATAATAGCATCTGCTTTTTTTTCGTCATATTCAATATGCCATGCTTCACGTTCATTGATGCGATGAACGTCAAAGCGAACGTCAGGAGCATCCGCAAATACGACACCGAGATATTCGGTGATACGATAACCATCAATGTGGTCTGTAGTTGTTGTAATCATAATATTTTGATTTAATTGTTATACATTTTTCTGCTCCCGTCTTCATTATTCTCCATCTTGATAGGATACAACGGTGTACATATCAAAGTTATTCTTTAGCAGTTCCTCATTATAATGATAGTTGTCTTCTTCGGGGTGATTCTTTAACCACCTAAGATGCTCTAAATCTTTGTCCAGCAACAGATAAACAACTTGAACGGGAGAGGTCATATAGATACCAATGAGTAGTTCTATCTGATTCAACGGTGCTAACCCTTGCCAATCCACAATGATTCTGTCGCGTGACCGTAGCGACAATGAATGACACCACTCTCCCTCATCTGTACTATCTGATAATGTGTAAGAACGGCGCTCATCCTTAATGCTTAACAGCGCCTCCTTTACTCCCAAATAGGTTGAAGTGTCATCTGTTATTAACATCAATGGGAGCATTGACTCCTGCTGATCGGAATACTTTTTAATCAGGTTTTCCAATTCGGATGATTTAACCGTTTTCATTGGTATACTATTGTTGTTCTCCTATTATTTGGTTGCTTTGCACTACATAGATTCCACTTGGAAGTTATCCCCGAACTTCCGCTTCATATCCTCCATTATATAGTGAAGTAGCTTCCGTTCGTCTTTCTGTTTGCAGAGTTCAATACTTTTCTTGAACATCGGTAGCGCCTCATCTTCGCGCTCCAAATCGTACAGACATTCTGCATAATTGTTCAGTTGTATAGGTTTTACATTTTCTCCCATCAAAGACAAACACTTTTCTATGTACGGAAGTGCTCTCTCGGGTTCTGCCCATTCACACAACTTACACCCCCAATTGTTATAATCGGAAGGTTGGGTCATGTTCTCTTCTCCCATACGATAATATCTTTCCGCATTATCCGTTTGTCCCAACTTGATTTCCATCTGCCAAAGGTACAAACCCGACAGAGCATCCCCTAATAGAAGTGATGTGAGGAAGTATTTTTTCGCTTCTGTCAGTTTCTGCTGCTCGTCATCATAATTTCCACACCGATCTTCAAATATCATCCGCCCGAGATAGAACGCGTTTTGTTCGTCTATCTCCATTGCTTTCTCGTAATACATCCATGCTAAGCGGTTGTTTTCGTCGTTTTCCTCCTTGTCATAATACGTATGCCCGATATTAATGCATGCGGCCTCACTCCCCAAATCGGCATCTTTCTTCAGCCAATATATCGCTTTATCGTCATCAGGCTCTACTCCCATACCCCAATGGTACATACTTCCGAGTGTCAGCATGGCTTGTTGGTAGCCTCCGTCTGCCGCTTGAGTCAATAGAGCAATCGCCTCATCCATTTGATGAAGATCCTTTGCTGCCATTGCTTGCTCATACAAGTCTTTTAGTTGTTTTTCTTTCTTCTTGTTCATAATATAATTCGTTTTGACGGTGCAAAATTACGATTTTATTCTCGGAAATCCAAATGTTTATTTTCTCATTAACTTCAATTGATACCGCGCTACTTGATGTATATGTGTTTTTTATGCACTTTCGGAAAGAAGATGAAAATAAGGTAAAGTGAGGTAGAGGACTCTTCCGAAAAATGGTACTGATGGTTATTTCAAAGATCGTTCCTATTTGCTTCCCTCTATGCGTCTATTGGGAAGTAGTGCAACAAAAAAACGCAGAACACACTTTGCTGTGTCCCACGTCTCGAAGGCTTTCCCGATTGCCTAATCCCGATGGAACGAAGCAAACGGTTCTGCGTCAGTTGTATTATCTATACCCAAATCTCGCGCCCATGTATAACATAGGTACGAAATAACGGCGTATCAAATACACCTAAGCAGCATCATTGTTATGCTTTGCTCCGCGTCGGGATGTAAATTGTTTCGGGAAATTTACGAGACGCGCCTCAAAGCGTCAATTGACGCTATTTATATGTAATGTTTAAGGATAGTCGCTACCATCCAAACATGTTGCAAAAGTACAAAAAATATACCAAATAAGCAAAAAAAGCATCCGGTATCATTCAAAAAAGTTAATTTTTTAAGAAAAAACTTACTTTTTTCTTTTCATTCGCATTAAAACATAAAAATATGTCAACACCTTTTCTCTTTTCCCCTCATCATTCGTTCGAAATGAGGTAAGCGTAAAGAAGTCGTCAATGATGATGTCGCCGAATGCTATTTTCCTATTCAACAAAAGACCGCATATAAATGCAGCGTTGATTGATTTGTACTTCTGTGAGCTATCAGACCGTTCATGAACATTGTCATCAAATTTCACGATTAGACAACTATTCCCCATCAAGAAAGGAATATGATCAATTATTGTTTCTATATTCTCAAAAGAGATAACTATAATGTTATCACGCAAGCGATTTTCGTCTATCTTGTATTGACCTGCAAGTGTCGCAAATAGTAACTTTTTGGACGTGAAATGCCGACACTTTTTATCAATGATTAAGTCCATTCTTTTCACGAGGGTATTCTTCTTTCGTTTACCTCTTGGTTCTTGGGCAAGTTGAATATACCTCTTAACGGTATTTATATTCCATCCTGTTTGGGCAACAATCTCTTTGATTATTAGCCCTTGCTTGCGAAGCCTTCGGACAAGTTTTGTCCGTTCTTCCGTAGTCGTTTTTCGTGTTGTAAAGACTCTCATGCTTGATGTGCGTAAAAGTATGCCACTTTTTTTTGATGTGTCGTAAAAGTATGCACAAAAAATATGCCATTCTATATATATTATTCAAAGTCCGCTCACAAGAGATATAATAAATAGAAAAACTAAGCCTAATTAGGCATCTTCAAAATAAACGAAAGAAACTATGAAAACAAATGAACAGACAATGAAACAAAACTATGACAAACTTAAATTAGTTCTCCATTACAGTTCAAGCAAGCGTCCATTCATCGTGATGAATCCTTGCGCTTTTTCAACCACACCGCATGGCACGCATAAGTATTGTGACGAGTACATAGGCTTGACCATTGAGTACGACAAGATCCCCAGATTCAACAATAATGGAACTAAGGAATTGATTATCCAATTTTCCTCCAAGATTCTTGGGGAACACATGGTGGAGTTAATAAATCGGGATACGATTATGCAATGCTTAAAGAATATAAACAAGCGCAACCTCATAGCCCTGAATTTATCCCGAAAATTATTGGATGAGTTTGAAGTCGTACTTGCTGACGTTACAATGGATAAACATGCAGATGAATCTTTCATACAAGAGATGAGCGATTTTACGATGAGCCACTTCAAGAACCATAAAAGGAACACGCTTAAACTTCCCCGTTATCCTCTGTTTAATATTATAATGGAGAATACAGCAAAAACACCAAAATACAAGAAACGCCTCACCATTTATGACAAGTATGCAGAAATACAACATATGAAACGTTTCCAACATATACCCGATTATATTGCAGAACAATTCAAGGGTGTGTACCGGATCGAACGAAACCTCAAGAGCAAAGACCAAGTGAGGACTACCTTACACATACAAGGTAATAAAGTGTCATTGCGCGAAGTGTTAAATGCGACAGCCCAACCATTCGTTGAGATATATCAGGAATTTGTTACGATGGGAATAAAACAGACAGAAGAAAAAACGATGCGGGAAGAGTTGATGAGGTGCTTCTGCCAAGTAAAGAAATATGACTTGGTCAAGATTGAACATTTTCTTCGAAAGAAGTATAAAAGTTCATATAACAAAAAAATCTTCGAGCCATATAAGCAAATATGTTATGAGCATATACGGAGAGGTGCAACACGTGATTATAGTTTAGCGAAGAAGATTCGGGAGTTTCTGCAAATCCCAACTAAAATTAACGAGAAGGTATCATGTTAAATTATCACGATTATGAAAAAGACTTAAAGCAATTAGGAATAACTGATGAAGAAGAGCAGCAGGCAATCATGCAAGCACTATATAATTATGCAATTGTTGCCTGCGACATCTATTTGAAAAGAAACATAAACATGAAAGATGAAGAAAAAGATCGTTCCTTACAATGAATTGGAAGAGAAAGTTGCCCTTGCCTTGACTCGTGTGAGTTCTTCGAGACAGGAGTATCAAGGTAGTTCGTTGAAAACGCAACATGACGATATTGTACGTTATGCTGAAGACAATGGCATCCGCATAAAAAGTTTCTTCGGCGAAACACATGAAAGTTCATTTACAGCCGGAGAGATATTCAAAGATGCAGTAACGGCTGCTATAAGTGATCCTGAAATCAATGTTGTTCTTGTTCATACCATTTCACGATTCAGCCGAAATAAGGAAGGAATAATTGCGAGACAGGCTCTAAAAGAAAACGGCGTATACTTAATATCGGTTACTCAGCCATCCAATCCAGACACCCCCGAAGGAGAATTATTAACTGATATGAACCTGTTGTTGGCAAAATATAATAATGCTGTTAGACGAGGACAGGTGATTGCCGGGCAACTTGGGCAATTAAATCGCGGAGAATGGTCTTATCAAATTCCATTCGGGTATATGCGTAATCCTGAAAAGAAAACAGAAATACTTGCTGATGACATCAAGGGAGGCTTAATGAAACAAGCATTCAAGTGGAGAGCAGAAGGCATATCACAGGTGACTATTTGTGAACGCATGCAAGCGCAGGGGGTGGACATGCGACCTAAGCACTTGAGTAAGTTACTCCGCAACCCGTTCTACTGCGGTTGGATTATTCATCCGAATCTTGACAACGTTCCTAAAAAAGGCGTTCATCCCGCGCTCATTGATGAAGAAACTTTCTTCGCGATCAACAAAGGAATGCGGGCAAAGATATACGGTTCACCAGCAGAATGGGATTATGTAGAAAGTGAGGATGGTGACAACAGAGTGACTAAATTAACTCCGCAATATCCATTAAAACGTCTCCTCCATTGCCCAAATTGCGGGAAAGCACTAACGGGCTACGCAGTGAAACGATTAGGAAAGATACATCACTACTATAAATGTAACACGAAAGGTTGTTGCCTGAATATTAAGGCAGATTATTTACATCAAAGATTTGATGAAGAGATAAATAATTATCAGTTAAATCCGCAATTTATACCATTGCTTACAAAAATTCTACATAACGAAGTGCACACAAGACTTGGTGAGGATATACAAAACTTGCCAAAATTGCGGAAACAATATTCCGAATTGGAGGCGCAAAAAACAAATGTTGATGTAAATCTTGCCATTGGAAAAATCAATGATACAATCTATCAGGTTGCTATGAAGCGGACTAAGGATAAAATGAAGACATTGGATGAGCAAATTTATACAGCAGAACGGGCAGAATGTCAAGCAGAAGAGGCTGTATCATATGTGATTGAAAAGAGCCAACACATAGGAGAACTGATTGATGCAGCAGATTACACAAACCGCTTGCGTTTGCAGTCCCTTGTGTTCCCAGAAGGAATCGTGGTAGATCCTACTAATAACTATATATTAAAGGCTCAAAAAACGTGTCCGATCTTTCAAAAGAGGAATCTTTCGGCATAGATTTTGCCGGCCATTTATAATGGTTAAGCAGAAATATAATATTACACCGTATAGCAAACTTAAAGAGAAGGTTGCTATAGTATGGACAAGAGTGTCGAGTGAGCGGCAGGAAAGAGAAAACTGTTCACTCGACACTCAACGTATAGTATGTGAGCGTTATGCCGAGGCAAACGGGATAAGAATAAAGAGGTATTGTGGCGGTCAGCATGAAAGCGGAAAATCAGAGGGGGAACTATACAAACAGATGATAGCCTTAGCATGTCACGATAAGGAGGTAAATGTTATACTTGTATATTCATTCGATAGATTTAGCCGTTCGGCTGCGGCTGTTGCTACCAAACAGAAACTTAAAGAGCAGGGGGTATATGTTATATCCGCTACACAATCATCCGATCCCGATTCTGTTGTTGGTGATTTCGTGGAAGATTTATCGATTATTCTCGGTAAATTTGACAATGCTATCCGGAGAGATAAAATATTATCAGGGCAACAAGGACAATTAGAACGTGGTAATTGGCCGTTTCAAATTCCTCTTGGTTATGAACGAAAAAAGCAAGGACGAGAAAAACTGATAGTAATAACAGAACAAGGTTATCTCTTACGACAAGCATTTATTCTTCGCGCACAAGGTGAGAAGGAGGTGGATATTATTGCACGGCTAAAGGAGTTAGGCTTGAATATAGACAGAAAGCATCTTAACAAACTCCTAAAAAATCCCTTCTATTGCGGTCTAATTATTCATCCTCGGTTGAACAATAAGCGTATTAGAGGTAATCACGAAGCCTTGATAGATGAAGATACGTTTTCCCGCGCACAGGGACACGCGCATACAGGCTACGAACAGATAAAGGATAATGATTACTTTCCTCTAAAACGACACGTATATTGTGCTGCATGTGGTGGAGTAATGTCAGGCTATGTCAGAGTTCGCCCTAAACATAAATACCAATATTACAAATGTAATACTCATGGTTGTGGCGTTAATGTAGAGGCAGGGTATTTGCATAATCTCTATATGGACTTACTATCCGAATATCAAGTTGATGAAGATTGCATACCTGAAGTATTGAGTATATTAAAAAAATTTATTCAGCAACGTCATGAAATGAAGTCCAAGATTATAGTGACTATAAAGAAAGACATAGCAGATCTGAAACAAAAAATTGATGGCGTGGAATATCGCTATGCTTTAGGGGAGATTCCTGAATCTGCTTATAGAGTGGCTATGGAGAGACTTAATCAGAGTATTGTTGTAGAAAGTCAAAAGTTAAAACTACAAGAAGATAATTTCTCGAACACTTTACGCACTATGCATCAAGTGGTGCTATTTTCCTCAAGATTAGTGAGTTGTTGGCAATATGGAGATTTAAAAAGGCGACAAGAAATACAAAAAATCGCTTTTCCTATGGGAATAAAATACAACAAAGAAAATGGAATTTCTCGAACACTTTATGTAAATGAAGTTATTCTTGTAATCCGTAATATATCAGATTATTGCAAAGCAGGAAAAACAAAAAGCGATTCTTGGTTAGACCAAAAATCGCCGTTTGTCGAGAAGAGGCGACTCGAACGCCCGACCCCCACGTCCCGAACGTGGTGCGCTACCAACTGCGCTACTTCTCGTCGCGTTCGGCAAATCATGCTTCCGGATGTTGCGCTGCAACATAAAGCGCATTATTGCCTCCGCTCTTCCATCGACCTGTTGAAAACAGCTCGATGGAGTTTTCGTTGTCCAATCGATTAAAATAATGCGAACATCATTTTAATCGAAGAGGAGGAAATGCAAGCCGCTTTAATTTGCAGCGCAAATTCTGTTAGGCGAGCAATTTCCGACGAAAGCGGATGCAAAGATAGTATTTTTTTCGGATATATGCAAATAAATACTGCAAATTCTTTGCTTTTTCTCACAAATTATGCCTATTTGTATAACCTTGGTTGCATTTTCAGTGTACTAAACTCCTTAAACTATACGAATACCACGAATTCTCCGAATGCAATCATTTACTATTACCGTACGGATGGCACGCATACAACTTTACTAAAATATAATATACAATTTTTAATTAAAAACCTTATGATAATTATAGGTTGTTGATATATTGATAACCTCAGTATCTGTCACTCTTTCAACACATTGCATTGTTAATAACTTTTTCAAAGTTGTTGATGCATTTTGATAACTTTTACTTATTAACAACTATTGACAAGTTATTAACAATCTTTCTGCTATTTTGCAAAGTTATTAACATCGCTATGTTGATAACCTCATCAATCAACATATATTCAATACAATAGGTGACTTGTTCTTTCAGCAGTCACCTATCTTATTATTATTGTACGTACGCGTGCATGCGCGATTTAATGTAAATTATGCAAATTAAATAATTTATTTTGCATAAAATACATAAATATTTCCTTACTTGTACCAGTTTATATTGCAATTTCATCCATTACGCTCCGAAGCGTAATTGTATGAAAATAATGAAAATCTATTTGTCAAAAGGCAACTCGTCTTTTGGATTTATATGGTCAATAGCTCGCTGGTTAGATATTACTGAATGCCCTAACCTATGTTCCACATCCGCGCGTGCATTACGTGCAACCTCTGCTCCATCTTTTGCTGCACCGGCTGCTTCCATTATACCTTGTGTATGTCGCTCACGGCTCAGGTCTGTGGCTGTTTGTTCCGCAAGGGCATTTAAAAGCAGTTCCATGTTCGTCATGTTATCACGAAGGTTCTGACTGGTTAATCCCTTATATTCCTTATATTCGCGCGTAGTCATTCCGCTCCATATCTTGCTCATTAAATCAGTCAGTAAAGCAAAATGCTTGTCTTCTGTCAATCCGCTACGTTTCCACTCATCTGTCAGTCCTTTGCGTATCTCAATAGTTTTGATGCGCTGATTGATCCAACTCTCCGAGTATCCGAGACGCGTATAGTCTTTGATGGCTTGTTCAATACTCCGTTCAGGATCTTGTAACTGATAGAACCGTTCACTTCCTACTTTTGCCAACCATTGTTTGATGGGCTCGGCTTTCTTTGAGGGTATTGATTGTATGATTCTTAGAATTCCCTCTAAATCAGTAACATCTGTGTTGTATTTCTTTCCGTCTGCAGCAACTAATTTCAGTTGTTTACAATTTGTAATCAACTCATCTGCTCCTTCTGTACGTAAGCGCTTTTTTACTACTGCCCAGTAAATGGTTGCACTGCGAGCTGTTTGTTGTTCAGTAAGAACACCTACAACATCCACTACTGAGAAGAACCATTTCTCCTCTATATCATCCCACGCAACGCGAATCTTCGCATCATCGAATGCTTTAACTATATCATGTATTGCCATGTAATGTATATTTGTTCAATTAAGCATTGAATGTAATTATCTGATTTTCATCAATTGCTTACAAATTGTAACCAACTCATTCAATTTATTTAGTATTACGCTCAGAAGCGTAATGAATTTATCCACGCACCTCACTCCGCCATTTGCCGGCGACGATTGCGAATTGCAACCGTCGCGGCAGCAGCCGCAGCAAACAACATCAGCGGCAAAGCAGCATCACCAATAGGCGAACCTGTATCCTGTTCTTCCATTTCCTGGTTGGGCTCAAACGATTTACGCGCTTTACGACTTCCTGTGTAATTACTTGTTTCGTCACCAGGCAATCCTGACTCAACCGAACTGGCACCAACCGGTGTAACTTGGGGTGAATAAGCACTACCGGAAAGTTGCATAGTGGATGTGGTAGTCATCGTTGTTTGATCATCTGCAGCAATGGGCAGCAGGCACACCATCAGCATGCCTACTACCGTCATCATAAATTTATTTTTCATGTTTGTCATAATTATCTTAAAGTTATCAGTAATCAGTTATTCGTTCTTATTTTACTTTTCTACCTTGAGCGTCATAGATAACGCCGTTACGCAAAATATACATATTATCATCTTTGATGAACTTGTGTACTCCACCATCGTTCAGCACATTGTTACCATTCTCGTTCTCAAGCGAGGTTACAACACTCTCTATATTTATCTCCAACAGGAAACGATCATTAATAGTACCTTTCTCCAGTTCAACGGTATAGTCAGTAATCGACAAGTCTGTGCGCGTCTGTTCAAACGTATCAATCAACGTAACTGTTCCGCTGAATGTTGTCGGCATTGAGAAGGTGTACGTACCGTTCTTGCGGATCAGCACACCAACAGGTATAGTCTGACTCTTCTCCGGTACTCCGTTATATGCCACGTCGTAAGCACCTGCGAAGGTATATATCTGCGGTATGCCGCTGTTGTACATCTTGTACATATCCTCACGGAGTACGAAGTTGTCGTCAGCACCATTTTGCAATTGTACATACGTCCAATCGGCCACTTTATTATTGTTCGAGAGTTCTATCTTTGCAAAGTAATTCTTTTGCGGTGCATTTACTCTTCTTGGAGCATATATACTTTGTTCGGCATCAATACTCCATGTAATTGTTCCGTACCATTGAACCATTCGGCTGGACATCGCTTTGAAGCGTCGTTCATCCTTAACCGCTTTAGCATACCATCTATTATCCCAACCGAGGTAATAGAATGAACTCAAATTGTATGGTGCACTCCCTGTAGTATCCTTGATATATGAGTCATGGAAGAGCGGTGAACCAATCATGTGCCAGTGAGAATCTGTATTCTGATGGTTCTTGTCACTTCCTACCCAAGTACGATTGATGTGACACCATAGTGTATCGACTTTGGTAGTGGCATTATCATTCGTAATATTACTAATGATGCTGTTTGCCGGGAAATACAGGTAAACAGAGGAACCATGTGTCTTGTTATCCCAAATATGTCCAGACAAACCGCTTACGTAATCATTATCGAAGATTACGCAGTAGCCTTCGTTGGCATGCATGATACTATCTTTTGTAAGATACTCCCAATAGTTATCGCCATCACCACCAAACAAACCTTCTTTTGCACGTTTAGCGCCGTTGTAATGTTGAATAACATACTCCCTGCCCAACTCAGCTTGGTTCAATCCGAAGATGCTGTTTACCGGCACATCAAACGGGAACGAAACAAAGTATTTTAAGTACGGTCTTGTCAATTCATTCCATGCGCGTGTATCCACGTGATCTGTACCAGATCCACTCATGTGTACAGAGTCGTACCTAAGTTCGATAGCAGCAACTACGCTTACGTTTTCAAGTTTGCCTTCACCCTTAAGAGAAAGCTGTTGCGGCGAGCGGTCTCTATGACGTACCCACAGCAAGTCAACATCCTCCAAAGCATCTTTAATAGTATCACTGAGTACGAACGATGACATCATATAGTTGGTCTTGAAGTCATAAACCACACGGATGTCATATTTATTACTTCCGCTACCACCAAGTACTATATTGTCATTAGCAATAAGAGTCTGTACATGTTTAACAGGAGTAGGTGTCTGAGCATCGGTGTAAGAAGCGGAAACACCGGCTTGTCCACCTGGTACGACTTTCAAATCCATCTCATATACCCAGTCGCCTTGGTCAGAGAACTTACGATCGCTTGCCGAAGCACCGTACAAATCAGATGTTCCATCTGTCTTATATATTTTGCTTGCGGAATAAGGCTCAATATTCAAGAAATCAGCTGTTTTCGATGCTCCCAAATATGCTCGTTTAGTCTCATTTGTTGCGCTATTGTAACTGAATCGGATACTTGTTCCGTCAACCGGCACATATGGCTCTCCGGCAACCATACGTGCTATATCATCACCTTTTACTGTATCTGACAACTGGTTGCAATAATCGTTGGCAATAACACTCTTGATATTGCAATCTTTCGATTCAAAATACTTACAGAAATAGTGGTCGTATGTATCAGGATCATCGCGATCGAAGTTTACGGTGTTCTTATCCAGAATGTTGTTCTTGTAAGTAACCCATCCACCGCTTGCTGCGTCGGTCTTGATATAGAAGTTACCGGTATACAAACGAAGACTATCTACATCCGATACTTTGTCATCTGCAATAGTGATATCGAATTGATATACACCCTTGGTGAACTTCGCGTCATTCAAGATGGTTTGTAGATTTGTGTCATCACCTGAGGTCCAAATTGGGTTACCACTACCGTCAAAACCATTACATTTTCTCAGTTTCAACGTACCCGAACTCGCATTATTCAAATACATTGAGTAGCGAGTCTTTGTTCCAGCTTGAGCTGATTTTATTACATTCGAACGTGTTGTCTTAGCACTACCGTCATTAAATGCATTTTCAATCACATAGTCACCTGCTACAACTGGATACTCAACGCTCAGTTTCATCACATCACCACTTTGGTCAATAGTCAGGATATACTCACCTTCAGCCGTCGGCTTAATAGTGAAGTAAGCATCTGATCCGTTATCCTCAGTTAGACTTATGTTTTCACAGGTGTTGTATTTAATGGTGCTTGAAGCTTTGTACTTAACACCACCTTCGCTGAAGATTGCATAATTCTTATCACTGGTACCATCAATACGCAAGCGGTATCTGATTTGCGGATTTGTCTCAAATGCTCTATTCAGAACAACAAACTGCTCAGCCGGTTTGCCGGAATAAGTATTTGTTCCGGTTCTCTCCTCAATCCAATAACCGGCATTCACACCTTCCGTAATCGTGTAGTGCATCCAGTAACCTTTGTTATAATAGCTAGTATAGTATCCATCGTTAGCTTCTTTTACGTGGTTAGGCACGAACATGTTGTGTAAGTTGCTATAATCGCTACGATATGAACCATGGTGTGTTCCTGAACCAGGATTGAAATTTGCACTATTGCTTGATACATCATAGTCAGCAAATGCCACCTTAGTTTTGTTGTTTCTTGTGGCATAACGAGGTATATATGCGCGGTAGATACCCGTCGAACCAATTGCTTCCATTTGAACGTGCAAGCCATAATCACTATTATTTGCACTTGTTACTGCACAGTGGGCACTACCATTCCACGAAACATCAAAGAACACATAAACGTTACTCCAGTGAGTAGCGGGAGTTGTTCCGTCATCAAATACATTGCGGAAATAGATTTGTTCAAGGAACTTAAAGTCTGCCCGCAAGAAGTTCAGCGTGGTACACTTATCCGGATCGCCGAGACCGGTGATGGTTACATCGGTTCGGTTATCCTCACTACTTGCCGTACCCGAGATCTTGAAGTTAACCCCCTTTCCTGCCTCTTCACATGAAGAGCCCGGAGACAATTCCCAACCGGCGAAATAGTAGCCGGCGTTCTCAGAAACTATAGTCACCTTATGCGTGGTCTTTACACCTACCTGAACAAATGGTACTGTCGAACCATCTGTTCCAGAAGTCGCAGCCCCATTATCAATCTTCAGCGTTCCACGACCATAAGTTTCCACATCCACACTTGTCATGATTTCCTCATACTTCGCATAAACGGCTTTGTTTGTACCGATATTATTCAGCGTCAGTGTTTTTGCTTCTTCGTCAATGACCACGGTGTTTGTGGTTGCACTATTATCTATATACGCCGTTTCACATGCTGCATCACTATACCAACCCTTGAAAGCATAACCGGTAGCCGGATGCGCAGTAAACGTCACATTAGCCGCAGGCACTACGTAATCACCGTTAATAATTGTATTGCTCGAGTTATCCACCGCTGTTACGTTTCCACCTGTTGTTGTTGCATCGCTCGTATTTGAAACGTTCGGGTCATAAACCGTTTTTTGTCCAGTCGTAATCTGATATGCTGTCGGATAACCAACGGTTACCGACATACTTCCCGCACTCGCGTTATATACGTAAGTAATGGTGTACGTTCCAGCGGCATCAGTGGTGAATGTGATGTATTCGTTTTCACCGCCGTTTGCTTCTAGACCTGTAACCGAATTGGAAGCACGTGTCAATGTTTTACCACCATCAACTCCGTACCATACATCACTTCCACCGGCATCTGCGCGCTTAACTATCTTGAAGTTATAGGTCGTTTTTCTCGGCAAGGAGAACGATTTGCGGAACGTATTCGATGAAACATTTGGCATGCCGTTGTATGTATTCCAATTATCCCATTGATTACCTTTGACGTTCCACTGGTCAGCGAAGTTAGCCGTTACCGTACCGGTCGAAGTAGCCTTAACGGTCGTAGATTTGCTGGTCGCACTTGCAATAGTGATATTTGCCGTACTTGCCGTCCAGTTAACAAACGCATAGTTAGTAGAAGGCGTAGCAGTAATAGTAGTAGAAGATTGATACTGACCTGCCGTTACAGAAGTAGTATTAACCTCACCGCCTGAACCTGCTGCAACTGTTACAGAATAGGTATTCAAAGTTGTAAAGTTCTTAACCGTACCGTAACTTGTTCCATAAGCATTCGTTGCATATGCAATAAAGTAATATTTTGTATTAACGGAAAGGCTAGATTTAGTGGTACTGAATGCTCCTGTACTTGTAGTAGATGCACTACTTACAACCACTTTAGTACCTACACCAAGGTTAGAAGATGACAACGCAGAGTTTGTACTCCAGTAATAACCGCGTTCAGTTACAGGATCGTTGCCTATATTAGATACGTTACCTCCTAATACTGCACTTGTCTCACGGATTGTCCCTGCATCCGAAGTACTTAACGTCGGCGCAGAAGGACAAGTTGCAGAAGATACAGGGCAACTGGTTCCGGTTGTGCCTCCGATAGAATAACAGCCATCACTTGTTACCGAGTTTTTGTCTGCGGTGCGATTAGAGTTATGATCACTTGCAGAAACAATGAAACTATCAAAGTCAGAGTTCAAGTCAAATTCATACCATTGACCATGGTTGGTGAATTTTCCTGTCGAACCAGGGAATGCGCCATATTGAGTAATTTCTGAACTTTTATTCCATACGTATAATTTATTAGGAGTCCAACTGCTATTCTTCTTAACCTTAATTCTATACATCTCCGTTACGTGCACATTGGTAATAGCAGAAGGCGTTCCTGTCTCGTTAGGCAGAGTTACACGGAACTTATAGTCACCTGTACTAGTCGGAGTATATGTTTGGGTAGTATTGGTAACACTCGAAGCAATACTATTCCATGTCGAACCTCCGTTAGTCGAATATTCATACGTATATCTAACGGGACTACCAGCTGTATAAGTTGCTGTAGCCGTCAACGTAATCGCCTCATCGGTAAGTGCACGCAAACCGCTTGTCGTAGTCAAGTAAGCTGATGAAGCCGACACACTTACAGAAGGATCATGAACCTCATGGAAACGTACATAGTAGTTTGTGGCGGCTGTCGGATAATAAGTGAACTCCTGATCATCTGAAACTTGACTGCCGCTATTCATTCCTGTATAGATTCCATCATATATCCAACTTGCTGGAGCATCGCCCACATTGATGGTCGTCGTTGCTGCTTGACAAGCATTACCGGAAGCTACTCCAGTTGAACCGTTTATATTGTTCGTTTGTTGAGTTGAAACAGTTCCCACTGCTGTCAAATTATAAGTAGTAAAATTCAACGATGTCAGCGAAGAAGTATTTGCTGAATAGGTATCTGCACCATAAGCCTTAGTACACAACGTAACAGTCTGAGCATAGTTCAAATTCGAATATCCGGTATTCTTATAGGTAATCGTCAAAGCTTTGTTATTTCCGCTGCTGGAGGTGGTGAACAGATATTGTTTGTTACTGCCGGCCAAATCATACTTCCCAGTATATGCAGCAGAATATCCACCTGTTTGTTTGGATGAAAGGTCGCCAGAACCCCAACTACCTGCAGAAATAGAAGCGGCTGTATTGCCGACAATAGCATAGTAAGTAGCATCTGTCCAGTTAGCATCAATGGATACATAATGTAATTTTGTACCTGCCAATTGGGTCATTTTATATGCGCAAGAGTACTTGGTCGGCTTATCGTGACCGATAATCAGATAAATGTTACCCGTGAAATTACTTACCGAGTTGTCGAAATAGATTTTATTCGTTGCCGTCACTTTATTGCAGCGCGTAATGGTCAATGCTCCAGCAGTTGTAACATTAAACACGCAATTTTCATCAGTAGCTGGAGAATTGTTGACCGTTGCCGTTTGTGCAGTTAAGGCTCCAGCTCCACCATCGTAACCTCTACGTCCGAAATCATACGTTGTTCCGTTATAAGGGCCAGTACATGCGTATGTGCCATCTCCACATGCCGTCATTGGAGCACTAAATGTCCATGCATGATTATCTCCCCAGGGGTATTTGATAAAGTAAGAAGAAGTTGTGACGGATATGTTGACATTCCAGCCACTATTTGCCCATGTGAAGGTCACGTCATTTATACCGCTCAAATTAATCCACATACAACCATCTGTAGTTCCGTAATTGCTCGAAGATATACCCGTTACGGTGCCAAAGCAAGAACTACCAGATTCGTTATTACCATCGGTTACTTTAAACCAATACTTGCCCGCAGCGATTGCATAATTAGTATAAGGGCTATTATCGATTCGTGTACCAGTTTTGTTCCAACCGGTAGCAATCAATCCAGCATCTCCCTCAATGTAATTATTAGCCCACGCGGTGTTAATACTTGCTATACTAAGAATAATACTCAGTAATAGCCATTTAAATTTAAACGTTTTCATTGTATTTTGTTTTTATTTGTTATTATTCGTTGTTAGTTGGTGTCTTTCTTTGTGCGTTTGATAGTGTGTTTCACTTTCAAAACGGCAAAATTGAGTTCCAACTCGGTTTCCGTCTCTGAAGTTGCCATGTCGTTCCTGATAATATCACCTATCAGTTCGCCGCTACGTTTCAACAAACCCTTTTGCTCCTCTTTGTTGGCTGCTCCATTGAGTTCGCGGATAGTGCGTGCCAACTCTTTGACTGATGCGAAAGTGTCAATGATGGCAAGAGTCGTAAGTACTGCCTGCTTGCTTTTTAGTATAGTTGCCATCATGTATAAGCCACGTTCCGTAAATGCAGTTGGCGTTACTGAACTGTGCTTCAATATATTAAACCGGTCAAAATTTTTGACCAGTTCATCTAAGTCTCTTTCATCAACTGGCAGGATATATCCGATAGGAAATTTTTCCAGGGTTTACTCCGATTTTTTGCCTTGCAGCAGTGCAACCTTCCGCCTGCACCATAGCGGTTCTTTCGTTAAAGTTAAACTTTTCATTTTTTTATGTTTTTATTTGTTATTATTTGGTTGTTAGTTGTCTTGGTTAAATGGCAACTCTTGTGCTTTGACTTCCTCAATAGGATGAATATAGTCACTTGCTTTTATCGGTTATTTAGCGAATGTACGTCATTGACAACCCCTCTAAATCAGCAGAATCGGTTTCACGCATTTTTCCATCAAGAGCTGGCATTTTCAACCGTACGATTTTTTCGTACGTTTCATTTGCCCCTTCTGATTTCAACTGTCTTTTCAGATCTGTCCAATAGCGTTTTGCTACTGAACTTTCTGTTAATACAGAGATGACATCCACTACGGAGAAGAAGTATTTCTCCAGTTCATCGTCCCACACGACGCGAATCTTGGCGTTTTCGAATAGTTGTATTTGTGTTTCTTGTGACATGTTGTCCGTTGTTATATTTTTGTTGTCGTTCTTGACGTTCTGGTTGTTATTTGTTAATTTTTTGCCTTGACCCTTTTGACCCTTTGGCACTTTCTGTTTAGTCAGTTTGCTATGTTCGTTGTTATTGGGAATAACGTGTCTATTCGTGTAAAGATAGTTTGCACTTGATCTGTACCTTTGAATAAAGATTTGTGGTCAATGCCCATCCAGACAAATAATTTGATAATTCTGTCATATTCGGATTTTGCATAACTCAAGTCAACCTCATCATTGTAATGTGTAAAACATATCGGTTCATGGTGAGCAAGCCTGTTGCGTAAAGAGTTCACATGATCTAACTCGTTGAAAAAATATTTCCTGTCATATTGTTGAACTTTAGATGATTTGGGCTTATTCGGAAATATCTTCAATAAACATTGTCCTGTTGCCTCGTATTGGATTTTAGAAAACATATATTTCCATGTTCCGAATTTCATTGAAGCAACCATCTGATCCGCATCATACTTGTTGTTTACTTTCAGTTTCTTTGCCGTGGACACTATATTCCTTTTCGCTTTTGGAGGTAGTGAGTAAAAAATCCCACCTTTCTTAACAGATTTTCCTAACCAATCCTCTCCCAAACGTGCGGACACTTTGTTGTGAATAGCATTGCGCAAAGCAATCTCAAATCCGCTAACCACAATAAACATCTCACATGCCAACCGCATATTCTCTCGATACAGCCTGCGGGCTTGTTTATTGTCACCATGACAAGCGATGAGGTATCGCTCCATACGACGGGCTGAAACTATATTTTCAAATTGCTTATACGTCATTTTGCTTGTTTATTATATCAAACAACAACAATTTTATATGATTTTTGAATTTTTCTTTCAAAATATTTGCATATTTCAAATAAATGTTGTACCTTTGCATCACTTAATCCCGGTAACCTCTGACGCAAGTCAAGTTATCGGGTTTCGTTTTATACTCTATTTCCTTTCTTGACTTTTGCCATTTTACTTGTTTTTTTGCCTTGCACTTTCTGCACTTTTGCACTTTCTGTTTTGTCAGTTTGCTATGTTCGTTGTTAGTTGTCTTCGTTAAATGGCAATACCGGTACGCATAATGTCATCATAAAGCGGTGAAGGATGCGATTTCTCGACCAGTACAGGTTCAATCAGCAGGCTCACTTTGTCCACGTCGTGCCAAAGGCTTTTAGTGTAAGCAAACCAGTTGTCACCGATTGTGGGCACAACAACAGCCACATCAATATCACTCTCCGGACGTTGATTGCCTTTGCTGTACGAACCGAACATATACACTTGCGCTTCATTGTTGAAACGAGGCATAATAATCTCTTTGTATTGCTTGACAAGTTTTATAGCTTCTGCTTTATCCATGATTGTAGTTCTTTTGTTGTGTCGATTATGTGTCGGCAGGCTGATTCGGTTAATACTTGTGCCAATTGGTTCTTATATTCCGGATAGCGTGCCTGAATGTTAAATGTCGATATGGTGTCTATAAAATCTTTCTGCTCTTCTGACAGCTGTTCATATAGTCCGCATCCTTCTGCAAGCCGTTTGTGGTTGTGGATATATGGCGGAATGTCGTCTCTTTTTGCCGACCAATAGGCTTTCAGCGTTTTTTCTATCACTTGGTGACACATGAATGCAACATATAGCCAGCGTTTGGTTTTGTACATCGCCTCGGCTGTATCTATGTCATAATCGGCAATATCAAGCCAGTATTTAACCTTTTCTTCTTGTGTCATTGTATTTTGTTTTTTATTTGTTATTATTCGTTGTTAGTTGTCTTCGTTGTTTTCCTTGTTTGTCTTTGCTTTGCGCTCGGCATCAATGGCTTCATAACCGATGGGTTTGCGCAATGTGCGTTTGGGATGTGTTATGTCGTCAACTTTAGTAGATAGTTCCGCCAACGACTGACTGATGGCATCCATCTGCGCACTAATCATCTCATTTGTATCATTTTGGTCATGAAGGATGTCTTCTATGTAGTCACGTAGTTTTTCAACTTCAAACTCCAACTTGTCTTGTCGTATGGCAGTTTCGTTAATAACAGATAACGTGTTTTTCACATAAACGAAAGCGCGCATAATCTGGATGTTCATTTGTATTGCAACAGGGCTGCGCAATAAGCCTGAAAGCATAGCAACACCTTCCTCTGTGAACGCGTGTGGAAGATATCGTGACCCACCTCTTTTTGTGGTTCCATTTTGGAACCTCAAGTTTGTAAACTCCTGATTTGTAAGCTGAAACATAAAGTCTTCAGGGAATCGTTCTATATTCCTTTGCACTTGTTTATTCAGTATTTTTGTCTCGACTCCGTAGAGTTGTGCCAAGTCGCTATCAAGTATCACTCGCTCCCCACGGATGACGTGTATCATCTGTTGTACTTTTTCCGTAGTGAGTGCTATCGGTGTTTCAGTTAATTTTACTATTTCATTTTTCGCTTTCGCCATATTATGCTATTGTTGTCGTTCTTGACGTTATTGTCGTTATTTGTTAATTTTTTGCCTTGACCCTTTGGCAGTTTGCCAATGTCTTATGTGCATGTGTAATACGCACATGCACACGCACAACAAAAGCCAACAAAATTACAAAAAAGTTTGTAATAATACAAATTTTCTTGCATTTTTTTGCCAAAATAGGGAGAAAATGTGCCGTTTTTAAGCAAAATGGCAGTTTTTGAGCTTTTTAGCAGGCAAAAAGTTAAGGTTTTTATACTCAATATCTTCAAGAAAATAAACGAACATAAACAAATCAATTCAACAAAGAGGGGTATCACAAATTGCATAGTTCGTCCTGAAAACATATCTTGAAGCCTAAAATTTACGGATTATTTGCTATTTTGACTTTATAAATTTACGGAATCATAGCAAATTCCGCTAAAAACATTTGCGGATTTGTAAAAAAAGTATTATCTTTGCACCTGCAAATCAATACACTACACTTATGATCTTCAAACGTAAACTATACGACACCATGCTTCGGTGGAAAAACGAGAAGCAAGGACGCACTGCATTGCTCATTGAAGGAGCTCGCCGTGTGGGTAAATCAACGCTGGTTACCGAGTTCGCCAAACGGGAATACAAATCGCACATCCTTATTGACTTCTCCAAGACTTCCAAACGTATCAAAGACCTGTTTGACGACATATCCGACTTGGATATCTTCTTTTTCAATCTGCAAAGTATAACAGGTGTTTCTCTACATAAACGCGAATCGGTTATCGTGTTTGATGAAGTACAAAACTATCCGGTAGCTCGACAAGCCATTAAGCATCTCGTACAAGATGGGCGTTATGACTATATCGAAACAGGCTCGCTCATCTCCATCAAAAAGAACGTCCAGCATATTGTTATTCCCAGCGAGGAACACTCGGAAACACTCTATCCGATGGATTTTGAAGAGTTCTATTGGGCGATAGGCAATACTGCATCCCCTGAGCAACTACGCCAAGCCTTTACCATGCAACGCCCCATAGGCGATGCCGTACATCATCGTTGGATGCGCGATTGGCGGCTTTATATGCTTGTCGGAGGTATGCCGCAAGCTGTAGAAGCATATATCAATACCAACGATATGCGAATGGTTGATGAGGTAAAGCGTGAGATACTACAATTGTATTTTAACGACTTCCGCAAGATTGATGCCACCGGACGAATTTCCAAACTATTTGCTGCTATCCCAAGTCAGCTTAATAGTAATGCTTCGCGTTATCAGATTAGCAGCGTTCTTCCGAACCGAACAGCCGAGAGTATTGCAGAACTTGTTGCCGAATTGGAGGATAGTAAAACAATCAATATGGCTTACCATATTTCTGATCCCAATATCGGCATGTGGCAGTTTATAGACAATTTGCGATACAAGATGTTTTTGGCTGATACCGGATTGTTCATTACGCTTGCATTCTGGGAGAAAAAATATACCGAGAATGTCATTTACAATAAGTTGTTGTCCGACAAATTGAAAGCGAATCTTGGTTATGTCTATGAAAATATTGTTGCGCAAATGCTGCGGGCAAGCGGTAATCAGTTGTTCTATTACACCTTCCCTACAGGAAAAGGCAATACGAACTACGAGATCGACTTTATCCTTTCTCGTGAAAACAAGATTGTGCCCATCGAGGTTAAGTCATCCGGATACAAGACGCATGCATCTATTGATGCCTTCTGCGAGAAATTTTCATCTCGCATAAGTGAGCGCATTTTGCTTTATACCAAGGATTATGCTCGAGACCAACAAACCATCTGCATGCCGGTGTATTACACTCCGTTCTTATAAATTGTTCTCTTTGTAAGGTCATTGGAAGATGGTCCCGTGATGGTCCCGTTCTAAACTTCACATTTGTCTGAAACGAATGTTATGTATTATTTGCCCAGATGTATTTACTTGCCTAAGCCGTCGAGCAGACCTTCAATCGCGCCGCCGAGTTCGATGAAGGAGTCGTGCAAACCTTGGGTGCTTTCGTCGAAGGAGTGTTTGGCAAACTGCGCAAGGCAACGACCTTTGAGTCTGCCGATTTCGCGAATCTGTTCGTCGGTGTAATCGTAACGGTCAAGAGTCTGGCAGATCTCGGAGTAATGCATGGCAGCATCGTCCCAGTCAGCATCCGACCAACGGTCAGACTTCTGTTCGATGCGATCGGTGAACTTCTGCAGATCGTCCATAGCCGTCTGCGCGGGGTGGCAAGCTGCAAGCAGCAAGCTCAGCAACATCAATGGGAGGAAACGTTTCATGATTTCAGATTTATGATTTCAAATTTATTATTTATGCGAGAACATATAGCCCTCCGTGGACAATGCGGATGCGGATGTCCTTGGGCATATCGGCGGGACTTCCGTCGATGTGGAAGGGCGCAGTTTTCTCGCGTATAAGAGTTATATCGCTGGCGCGGATCGTGTGCATCAGTGGGCTGCGGTCGATATTGCCGATGAAGAGCCTTGCTTCCAGCGGCAGTGCGTCGAGGATAGCATGCCTGGACATCATCATGATATCCATTTGTCCGTCTTGCAGATCAGCGTGCGGTGCGATAAGTGCGCCGTAGCCCCATTGGTTGGCGTTGGCGATAGTGACGAGGAAAGCCTTGTGCGTTTCGTCAATTCCCTCACCGATAACATGATAAACCTCTGGTTTGTAGGTGAAAGCCAGACTGATAATGTTCTGAAAGTAGGTCATGAACCCTCGCGTAGTACTGCCGGCAAAATGGTCGGCAATAACGGCATCAAACCCTGCGCCACAAGTACTTACGAACAGTTCATCGTTCGCCAAACCGTAGTCAATAGGCGTCGGTTTAGCGTGGTTCAGCCGCTCGATAGCCGCCTTGACGTTGATGGGAATATTGAGGTGTCTGGCGAATCCGTTGCCGCTACCCATAGGCAGAATGCCGATGGCAGTACGTGTATCGCGCACGCCACGTGCTACTTCATTAAGTGTACCGTCACCGCCAACGGATACCACGGCATCAAAACCTCGCTGCACAAATTGTTGCGCCAATTCGGTTGCATGACCGGCATATTCGGTATAGACAATCTCCGGTTGCCATTGGCTTAGATCCAGCGTGCGCATGATGAGTTCAGGCAACGAGTGCTTGGCTTGCTGCATACTCTTGGCTCCGGAAATGGGGTTGATGATGAATGCTATATTTTTCATTGATTGACAGTTAATTCGATGCGTTCAGCTTGAACGGTGTTACCGAGGAAAAGCGTCGCGGCAGAAGAGAATCGCTCGGCATCATCGGTCGTGAGATAACGGCATGAACCGGACTTCTGCAACTGCGTTTCGTACTCCGGATGACGCTTGAGGTAATCGGCAAGACTGCGCGCAACAATCTCCCCTTGGGCAATCGTTTTGCAAGGGTGTCCGAGACTCGCCAATTCGGCATCAATAGCGGGTTGGATGAGCGGATAATGAGTGCAACCGAGCAGCAAGGTATCAATCATCGGATCGCGGGCAAGGAGTTCTTGCAAGTACTTATGGATAAAGTATTTAGCACCGTCGGAGTTGTGTTCGCCGGCTTCGATGAGTGGCACCCACATCGGGCAGGGTTGCTGGGTTACAATAAGAGATCGACCATAAATGGTTGATGCTATTTTGTCGAGTTCGAGCACGTAGGATTCGGAGGAAACGGTAGCCGGCGTCGCGAGGATGCCGACATGACCGGTGCGCGTGATAGACGGCACGACTTCAACCGTCGGACGAATAACGCCGAGGACATTTACCATTTTCTCATTTTCCCATTTTCTCATTTGAGCATTTTCCCATTTTCTCATTTGAGCATTGATCAATGGTAAGTCGTGCTGCTGGATGGTGCGCAGGGCTTTGGCGGAAGCGGTATTGCAGGCAAGGATGATGAGCGTGCAGCCCTGGCTGAACATATATCGAACGGCATCGAGAGTATAGTGGTAGATGCAATCGAAGGAACGTGTGCCGTAAGGCGCACGCGCATTGTCGCCGAGGTAGAGATAATCGTACTCGGGTAGAACCTTGCGGATCTGACCAAGAATAGTCAAACCACCGTAACCGCTGTCAAAAATGCCGATCATATTTATTAGTCAAAAGTCAAAAGTCGAAAGTCAAAAGCTGTCAATTTTTACGAAAACGCTGCAAAATTACAAAAAAATACGCAAATATGCAAATTATTTGGCATAATTCTTGCAAAAGTCAAAAAAAAATTGTAACTTTGTAGGCGCGATTGAAATGTACGCACGTGTAAGCGCCTGTGCGGACGTGTAGTATCGACCATACATGGGCGATAACCAAACAAGCAAACAAAACTAAAAACAGATAAGCATTATGAAATTTCAAGTATCAAGTAAGCGGCTGTTCGATCAGCTGCAAGCCGTAAGCCGCGTGATAGGAAGTAAGAACAGTCTTCCTATTCTTGACGATGTATTGTTCCGTCTGGAAGGTAACGAGTTGTCGTTGACCGCCTCCGACGGCGAGACGACGATCCGTACGCGTCTGGAGGTAGAAGAGGCTGAAGGCAGCGGGACTGTTGCTTTCGGTGCGAAGATCCTGATTGAGACCTTCAAGCAATTCCCCGAAGTACCCCTGAACTTCAAGATTGACGAGCAGAACTTCGGAATGACCATCAGTTCGCCGAACGGAGAATATTCCGTAGTAGGTGTGAACGGCGCCGAATATCCTGAGGTTGCGTTTGCAGCAGAGCAAGACAGCCACGCGCTGAAGATGTCGTCGGAGTTGCTGTTGGATGCCATCTCGAAGACGATCTTCTGCACAGCCGAGGATGAGTTGCGTCCGGTGATGAACGGTATATTCTTTGACCTCGAGCCCGAGAAAGCTACGCTGGTAGCTACCGACGCTCACCGCTTGGTTCGTTATACGAACACAACGGTACATGTCGATGAACCCGCAAGTTTCATCCTTCCGAAGAAACCCGCTAATCTGCTCAAGAACGTGCTGGTAAAGGACGATGGCGACGTAGATATCCGTTTCGGCGCACGAAACGTGCTGTTTACGTTCGGTACAACGGAAATCGTTTGCCGCCTGATTGACGGCCGCTACCCGAACTACAACGCCGTTATTCCTCAGAACAACACGAACATCATGACCATCGACCGTCTGACGTTCCTGTCGGCTTGCAAGCGCGTGGCAGTGTTCGCTAATACCAGCACGGCATTGATCCGTCTGGCATTGTCAGAGAACAGCGTAACCATTTCGTCGCAAGACATCGACTTCTCAACGGCTGCTGAGGAGAAACTCGTTTGCTCGTACGGCGGTACGCCGATGGCAATCGGTTTCAAGGCTCCGTTCCTCTGCGAGATTCTGAGCACGCTGGAGTCGGAAGAAGTGCAGCTTGAACTCGCCGATCCGGCACGCGCAGGATTGATTCTGCCGAGCGAGGATGCAGAGAACGAAGAGCTCCTCATGCTTCTCATGCCGATGCTTTTGAATGATTAATATTTTGTTTTTTCTCGGCATCTTTGCGTTTTTCGGTTCGGTCATTATGGTCACCATAACTCCCTCACGAGAAAACACAAATCTGCTCGATAAAAATCCAAAATAAGCACAATATGAGGATTCAATTAAACCGCCCGCTCGTCTTCTTTGACTTGGAGACGACGGGCGTCAATATCGCCAAGGACAGAATAGTTGAGTTGTCGTACTACAAGGTTTTCCCCAACGGAACAAAGGAGGGGAAGACTTACCGTGTGCGCCCGACAATTATTGACGCGTTGGGCTTGGAAACGACCATGCATATTCCCGAGCAGGCGTCGGAGGTTCACGGCATCTATGATGAGGACGTAAAGGACTGCCCGACGTTCACAGAGATAGCCCGTGAAGTGGCAGCAGTGTTCGAGGGTGCGGATATAGCAGGCTACAACTCCAACCACTTTGATATACCGCTGCTGGGCGAGGAGTTCCTCAGAGCCGGTGTGCCGTTTGAGTTGCAAGACAGGAACATGATTGACGTGTTCACCATCTTTACGCGCAAAGAGCAACGCACGTTGTCAGCCGCTTACGCCTTCTATTGCGGCAAAGACCTTACAGACGCTCACTCGGCGAATGCCGATACGATGGCAACCTACGAGGTGCTGATGGCGCAGACAGAGCGTTATGCTGACCTGCCGAAAGACGTAACAGGCTTGGCGCAATACTCTGCTCCGGCGCAGAAGTTCGCCGACTTGGCAGGCAAACTCTCGTACAATGCCAAAGGTGAGGTGGTTTTTGCGTTTGGCAAGTACAAAGACGTGCCGGTAAGCGAGGTGCTGGTGAAAGATTCCGGCTACTACGGCTGGATCATGCAGGGCGACTTCCCGCAATACACCAAGAACGTGATTGCGAACATTAAATTGCAACAACGATTAACTAATAGACCGCTGCGCTGAAAGAGTAAAGACCGCTTGCGCTAAAAGACAAAAGACCAAGTGAATAATGAACTGCACATATTAGGCTGTGGTAGCGCACTACCCACATTCCAGAACTCACCTGCCTGCCAGGTGCTGGAGTTGTGTGACAAGTCGTTTATGATCGACTGCGGCGAGGGCAGCCAGATCTGGTTCAGGCGTATGGCGCTGAAGACCGGCAGGCTGTACAATGTGTTTATCTCTCACCTGCACGGCGACCACTGCTTCGGTTTGATAGGTCTGATCTCGACATTCGGGATGATGGGCAGAACCCAGCCGCTGCACATCTACGCTCCGGCAGACTTGGAGCGGTTGATGCAACCGTGGCTGGATTATCACTGTCAGGGAATGTCGTACGAGATTATCTTCCACGCCATCAATCCGCGTAAGAGCGAGGTGATCTACGAAGACCGGACGATCACCGTAACCACTATCCCGCTCAAGCACAAAGTGCCGACCTGCGGATTCCTGTTCACCGAGCATCACCGCGATCAAGAGCCTGTCAAACGTTACGCCTATTGCTCCGACACACGTTATACGGAGAGTGTTTTGCCCATCATCGAGGGTGTGCAGACGCTCTATCATGAGGCAACATATCTGAATCGCTATGCCGACCGCTGCAAGACTACGTTGCACTCAACGGCCGCTGAGGCTGCTATCATAGCGCAGAAAGCCAATGCCGGACAACTGATCATCGGGCATTACTCGGCACGTGTGGATGACCACACAGAGTTCCTCAACGAGGCAAAAGAAATTTTCCCTAACACCATTATGGCGTGCGAATGCACGACTTACACGATATGAAAGCAACAGTGACATATACGTGCAGTAACTGCGGCGCACATGCTTCGCAGGCATTAGGTCGTTGTCCGGTGTGCGGCGAGTGGGGCACGATGATGGAGGAAGTGCAGGTACAGGAAAAAGCTAAAGGTGTTCGTCCGCGCACAGAATCGAAGGTGCAACGACTGCAAGAAGTTAGCGTGACGGAGGATCAGCGGCTCGACATGCACTGCACGGAACTCAACCGTGTTCTTGGCGGCGGGTTGGTGCCCGGATCGCTGGTATTGCTTGGCGGCGAGCCGGGTATAGGCAAATCCACGCTGGCACTACAAGTGCTGATGCAGATGGGCAACCCCGTGACGCTATACGCAAGCGGTGAGGAGTCAGTCAAGCAAATCAAACTCCGCAGCGAACGTATAGCCGGAACACCGGAAAATCTGTATATAGTCGCCGAAACCTCGCTGGAGAAGATCCTCGAGCACGCCAAGACACTCAAACCGGAGATTGTGGTAGTGGATTCCATCCAGACCATCGGTACAGAGACTATTGATGCCACTATCGGTTCGCTCTCGCAAGTCAGGGAGTGTGCAGCCCGCATCCTACAATTCGCCAAAGAGACGAACACACCTTTCATCATCGTCGGTCATATAACCAAAGAAGGATCACTGGCTGGTCCGAAAGTGCTGGAACACATAGTGGACACTGTTTTGCAATTCGAGGGTGACCAACATTATATGTACCGCGTGCTCCGTGCCCAAAAGAACCGTTTCGGTTCGACATCGGAGATCGGCATCTTCGAAATGCAGCAAGACGGCTTGCGCGAGGTGACCAACCCTTCAGAACTGTTGCTCAGTTCAAACCGTGACGGGCTGTCAGGCATCTCCATCGCTGTAGCCGTTGAGGGTGTTCGTCCGCTACTGATTGAGGTGCAAGCATTGACATCCTCGGCAGCCTACGGCACGCCGCAACGCTCATCCACGGGCTTTGACTCACGGCGACTGAATATGCTTCTTGCTGTACTGGAGAAACGCATCGGATTCAAACTGCTGATGAAAGATGTGTTCCTTAACATTGCCGGCGGACTAAAGGTCAACGATCCGGCGATAGACTTGGCAGTGCTGGTTGCCGTGCTGTCGTCGTCGATGGATATAGCCCTGCCCACAGACTGCTGCATGACAGGCGAGGTGGGTTTGGCTGGTGAGATACGACCCGTCAACCGCATCGACCAGCGCATAGGCGAAGCAAAGAAGTTAGGATTCTCGCGGATATTGATTCCTTCCGGACAAAAACACCAGGCAGTCAAAGGCATTCAGGTGATAGAAGTGGCACGTGTGACGGACGCTGTAAGACTATTGTTTAAGCAGAGTTAGAATGATTATCAAGCATTTAGGAGAATATTGGCTATTGATGGCGCGGGTGTTCCACATCCCTGACAGGCAAAGGATGTTCTGGAGACAGTTCAGCCGCGAATTGGAGAAACAGGGATTGCAGTCCCTGCCTATTGTGATTGTTATCTCCCTGTTCATCGGTGCTATTCTGACCATTCAGGCGAAGATCAACACCGAGAATCCGTTTCTTCCGACGTATATCGTGGGTCTGCTAACCCGCGAAACGCTGCTGTTGGAGTTCTCGTCCACGATCCTCTGCCTTATCTTGGCAGGTAAGGTCGGTTCGAACATCGCTTCGGAGATCGGAACAATGCGTATTACCGAGCAGATTGACGCCATGGAAATCATGGGCGTGAACTCTGCCAACTACCTTATTCTGCCGAAGATTTTGGCATTTATGACCATGATGCCCATGCTGGTTATCCTGTCCACAACCATCGGTATCATCGGCGGATGGGCGGTCGGAGAATTTACGGATATCATCACCGTGGCGGATTACTTGGTGGGTGTGCAATATGCATTCAACCCGTACTTCGTGTGGTACGGAATCATCAAGTCGCTGTTCTTTGCGTATATTATTACGTCGATGTCGTCGTACTACGGCTATATGGTACGAGGCGGAGCTCTTGAGGTAGGCAAAGCTTCAACGAACGCGGTGGTTAATTCGAATATTATCATCCTGTTGATGGATCTTGTGCTCTCACGATTACTGTTATGATTCAAGCAATTGACATAGTAAAGCGATTCGACGACCTGCTGGTGCTCGATCATGTGAATGCCACGTTTGAGGATGGTAAGGTCAACATGATCATCGGTCAGTCGGGTAGCGGCAAAACGGTGTTGCTCAAGTCGCTCATCGGTATTCATCCTATCAATTCCGGGCGAATAGAATATGATGGCAGAAACCTGCCTAACATGAAGGAGAAAGAAGTGCGCATGTTGCACCGTGAGGTAGGCGTGTTGTTCCAGGGCTCAGCACTCTTCGACTCGATGACGGTTCTGGAAAATGTACTTTTCCCGATGCAGATGTTCGGGCGCATGACAAAGGATGAGATGGACGAGCGTGCACGATTCTGCCTCAATCGTGTGCAGATCGCCGAACATGCACTCAGCCTAATGCCTGCGGAGATCTCCGGCGGTATGCAGAAGCGCGTGGCTATCGCCCGTGCCATAGCGCTCAACCCCAAGTACCTGTTCTGCGATGAACCGAACTCAGGCTTGGATCCGCAGACCTCTTTGGTTATTGACAAACTCATCCAAGATATCACCCGCGAGTATAACATCTGCACCATCGTCAACACCCACGACATGAACTCCATTATGGAGGTGGGCGACAACATTATCTTCCTCAAAGGCGGCAAGAAAGAGTGGCAGGGTTCGTGTTACGACATCTTCCACGCCGACAACGAAGCACTAAACAGTTTCGTCTTTGCCTCGCAGTTGTATCAAAAGATCCGCAAGGCGCAACAATAACATACTACAAAATACAGCAATGAGAAAAATTGTATTCATATTTTTTGCTTGTGTGGCATTTATCTTGAGTAGCCATGCACAAGAGCCAGCACGTGTTCCGGCTTATCCGGGCGTTATCACCCGCATCCAGCCGAGTGGCGACACGCTGCACGTCTATCTGCGCGGTGACGAGCACTGGCACTTTATGATGACCGTTGACGGATGGGAGGTCAATGAGGACAACAAAGGCAAAATCTGCTACAACAAACTCACGACCCGCAAGATTGACGGCGAGAAGAAACAGGTTTCTGTACCCACACGTCGCCAAGCCCATGATGCCGACAAGCGCAGCAAGTGCGAACAACGCTGGCTCAACAAACGAGGCGTACAAAAACGAAGATAACATACTATGCGACGTATTCTACCGGTTCTGTTTCTTTGTTGCTCACTACTTAGCGTAGCGAGCGTGCCGCCGCGTGATCCGTCGAAATGGGCAGAGTGGCAACAGAGTTCGCAACGCAGACTTGCGCAAGCTCCGGCTGCGCAGCAGGCAGTTGGTACGCGTACGATTATTCCGCGCGTGTTGGTCATCATGACGAACTTCACCGACTACAAGTTAGTTTCCCCCAAAGAGGATGTAGATTCGATGTTCAATGCGCAGAACTGGACAAAAGACAACGCCAAAGGTAGTATACGTCAATACCTGTATGATCAATCGAACGGTGCATATAACCCGCAGTTCGACATCGTCGGGCCTGTGACGCTGTCAAATGGGTACGCTTATTACGGTCAAGGTGCGAACGGAAGCCAACGTGCCGGATATATGGTTACCGAAGCGTGTGCGCTGGTGGACGACGAAGTGGACTTCACGCTCTACGACTCCAACAATGACGGGTATATTGATCTGGTATATATCTTTTACGCCGGCTTCGGCGAGAATGATCCGGGGTATATTTCTCCATCAAGTGATTTAATATGGCCTGCTTATTGGACTGTCAATAGTGCAGGCTGCGGTACGAACCGTCGTGTGTTTGACGGTAAGACGCTGAATGCCTTTGAGTACAGCAACGAGTTGGATGGTTACTTCTCCACAACCGAGAAAAACGTAATTGCCGGTATAGGCGTCGCGTGCCATGAGTTCGGGCATGCACTTGGTTTGCCGGATTTGTACAAAACCGTCAATAGTAGTTCAAAGCACAAATTGTTAGGCAAATGGGATCTCATGTGTTATGGTCCGTACAACGATGATATGCACTCTCCGCCATCCTTCTCTGCCTACGAGCGGTTCTTCTTAGGCTGGCTTGAGCCCGAACTGATTACCAATGCGGATGATCTCTCGCTGGAGCATATTGCCACGAGCAACAAGGCATATCTCATCGTCGAGAGCGATGAGCACAATATGGACGGCGTTAACCCTGATCCTTCGGTATTCTATCTGTTGGAGAACCGCCAACGTGAGAGTTGGGATAGAGATGTGCCCGGTGACGGAATGCTGCTCACGCGCATCAACTACCAGCGCTCGTTGTGGACGGGAAATAGGGTAAATAACGACCCGGACAACATGGGCGTGGATATCATCGAGGCGGATGGTTGGGCTCCAACTATTGATACCGATGAAGGCTATTTAGGCAAACCCGGCGATGCCTTCCCCGAAGGCGCAACGGAGTACACCGATATAACCGATCACGCTATTACGGACATCAAAATGACCGATGGCATCGTGTCGTTCAAGTACCGCGGCGGCAAACCCACTGACCCGACAGGTGATCATTCACCTGTTACAAATCAGCAAATCACCTACAAAACAATTCAGAACGGACAACTGCTCATTCATGCAAACGGGCAGATATACAATATTTACGGCGTACAACAGACCGCTGCGCTGAAAGAATAAAGACCGCAGCCTAGGCAGGCTGCTAAAAGACGAAAGACTACAATGAAACTCGTATCGTACAACGTTAACGGCATTCGCTCGGCTTTGAGCAAAGGATTGCTTGAGTGGCTGGCTGCGGCTAACCCTGACGTGTTCTGCATCCAAGAGAGCAAAGCACAACCCGAGCAGATCGACACCACCGCTTTCGCCGAACTTGGTTACACCTCGTATATCCATTCGGCAGAGAAGAAAGGTTACTCTGGTGTGTGTATCTTCAGCAAGCAACCCGCCGACAAGATTGTTGCCGGCATGCACAATGACCGCTATGATCGTGAGGGACGAGTACTGCGTGCAGACTTCGGCGATCTGACCGTAGTGTGCGTCTATGTGCCCAGCGGTACAACGGGCGACATACGTCAGGAGTTCAAGATGGATTTTCTGGAAGTCTTCCTCAAGTGGCTCAACGAACTGCGCAAAGAACGTCCGAACGTGATCATCTGCGGCGACTTCAATATCTGCCACAAACCCATTGACATCAACCACCCTGAGCGGCAGATAGGCGTCAGCGGCTTCTTGCCCGAGGAACGCGAGTGGATGGATCGCTGGCAGCAGACAGGACTGATTGACACGTTCCGTGTGTTCTGCCAAGCGCCGGAGATGTACAGTTGGTGGTCGTATCGTGCCGGAGCACGTGCACACAATGCCGGTTGGCGCATTGACTACTTCTGGGTGAGCGAACCGCTGCGTGACAAGTTGCGCGACGCCCGCATCCACAGCGATGCCGTCCATAGCGACCATTGTCCGGTGTCGTTGGAAATTGACAATTGATAGTTAAAGGGAACATGCAGATACTGCGAACAGAACATCTGATCAAGAAATACGGTAAACGTACTGTCGTCAACGACGTCAGTATTCAATTGGAGCAGGGCGAAATTGTCGGTCTGCTGGGTCCGAACGGAGCCGGCAAAACGACCACGTTCTATATGACCACCGGCTTGGTGGTTGCCAACCACGGCAAGATCTTCCTCGACGACCAGGATATAACCTCATTCCCAATGTACAAACGTGCCCAGATGGGTATCGGTTATCTGCCGCAAGAAGCATCCGTCTTCCGCAAAATGACCGTTGAGGACAATATCCTCTCTGTTCTGGAAATGACGCAGTTCAGCAAGGAGTATCAGCGCGAGAAGTTGGAGCAACTCATCAAGGAGTTCAATCTGGAGCATGTGCGCACAAATCTCGGCGACCGTCTGTCAGGCGGTGAGCGCCGACGTACGGAGATTGCCCGCTGCCTGGCTATCGAGCCGAAGTTCGTGATGCTCGACGAACCGTTTGCAGGCGTCGACCCGATTGCCGTGCAAGAGATCCAAGACGTAGTTTGGCGATTGAAAGACAAGAATATCGGCATCCTCATCACCGACCACAATGTGGATGAGACGCTCTCCATCACCGACCGCGCATACCTGCTGTTTGAAGGCAAGATCCTCTTCCACGGCACGCCGGAAGAGTTGGCTGCCAACCCCATTGTGCGCAACAACTACCTCGGGCGCGACTTCGAACTCAAGCGCAAGACGAAAGTGGAGTAGGATGAAAGACCTCTGGCGACATCCTTGGGCAGTAGCAGCGTGCAATATCGGGCTTGTGCTGGCTCTCTACACTCTGCTTCGCATAGCCTGCTATGCAGTGAACGGGGCAATGTTTCCGAACATCAGCGGCGCACATCTTTGGGAGATACTCTATGGCGGCGTGCGCTTTGACTTGACTGCCGTATTGTATCTGAGTGCGCTGTATCTGGTAGGTATATTGTTGCCCTTGCCTGCACACTGGAGAAATAATGCAGTTTGGCAGAAAGTGTTAGCATGGCTATTCATTGTCCCGAACGCAATAGGGCTCATCGTCAACACGATAGATATAGTCTATATCCGCTTCACAGATCGCCGGACAACCTGCACGTTCTTTACGGAGTTTGCTAACGACGACAACCTGTGGCGGATAGCGTTGCAAGGCGTGTGGCAGTTTTGGTACGTGACGCTGATCGGGCTTTTGGTGATAGCCGTTCTCATCCTATGCACGCGCAAGACGTTCAGCCTTCGCACTGCAAAGCCGGTAGCATACTACCCGTGCGAAGCACTCCTGTTTGTGCTGACCGTGTATTTTTCCGTTATCGGCATTCGCGGAGGGTTTGGCAGATACACTCGCCCTATCACGCTGAGCAATGCCCTGCAATACACCAACACGCCGCGGGAATCAGCACTCGTGCTGAACACACCGTTCTCGCTGATGAAGTCGCTGGAGAACACGCAGTATGTCGAACCGCAATACTTCCCTGCTGATGAATTGGCTAAGCACATGAATCCCATTCACCAAGCCGACAGTTTGCGCGAGACAAGAACCGACAATATAATAGTAATCATTTTGGAGTCATTCAGCACGGAGTATATCGGTTTTTATAACCGCGACATAGATGGCTACAAGGGCTACACACCGTTCTTAGACAGTTTGCTGGAGCAATCGCTTACCTACGAATTCTCCTATGCTTCGGGACGCAAGAGCATCGATGCAATGCCTTCGGTTCTTTCGTCTATCCCGATGCTCATTGAGCCGTATATAGTTACGCCGTACTCAACCAACAGCGTTTCGTCCATCGCCGACTGCTTGAACCGCAAAGGGTACGCCACAGCGTTCTTTCACGGCGCACCGAACGGAAGCATGGGCTTTCAGGCTTACGCACGCAGTGCAGGGTTTGATCAATACTACGGGATGAACGAGTTCGGCGACAACAGCGCGTTTGACGGCACATGGGCAATTTGGGACGAGCCGTTCTTGCAATACTCTGCCCAAACGATGAGCACGATGCCCGAGCCGTTTATGACGGCAGTGTTCACGGCGTCGAGTCATCACCCGTACAAAGTGCCGGAGCAGTACCAAGGGGTGTTCCCGAAAGGCACAAAGTCTATTCACGAGGCAATAGGTTATGCCGATCACGCACTCCGTCAGTTCTTTTTGGCAGCAAGCCGGCAACCGTGGTTCGAGCGTACGTTGTTTGTGCTTACCGCCGACCACACCAACGAACTGACCTTGCCGGAATACACCAACGCCCGCGGGTTATATGAAGTGCCGATAGCCTTCTATCATCCGCAACTATCAGCAGAGCGGCGGCAAGAGGTGATCAGCCAGACGGATATAATGCCTTCGGTGCTCGCGTACGTGGGAGTGAATGAGCCTTATTTTGCATTCGGCGAGGATGCATTGACACAAACAAAACAACACCCTTACGCCGTGTGCTATAACGCACCGCTATATCAGATATTCTCGGACAGCCTGCTCCTGCAGTTCGATGGCGAACACGTGACCGCAGTATATGACTACCGCCGGGACAAACAATTGCAAACAGATATAAAACAAACAATATCAAACGATCGTATTGCCCCGATGACGGATTATTTGAAAGCCTATATCCAGCAATATATCCATAGGATGATATATGACAAACTGACAACAGAATGAAAAAGACGCTTTACATAGCAATAATCCTATTCGCATTGTGCAGTTGCCGGCAACAAGAAGTTGAAGTACCTGTACATGCGTGCGCGATGATGCCTGACGGCGGTCGGGCAAGTGCTTGCTCGTGCGTATTGAACGGCAAAGCATATGTCTTTGCAGGTCGTGATTCGGCTGGCACGTACCTCAAAGACCTGTGGCAATATGATCCCCTAACCGACACATGGACGGATCTTGGCAAAACGCCTCTACCCAAACGTGTTAATGCCACGATGACAGCCTGTGGTGATAAGATTTATGTCGGGTTAGGTTATTCCGCTCTCCGTGCTTATAACGACAAATACTACCGCCACGATTGGTGGGAGTACACTCCCGCAAACAATCAATGGAAACAGTTGGCTGATTACCCGAGCGACAATACGGTAGATGCACATGCCTACTGCATTGATAATTCTATTTATGTCCTATACGGTTGCGGTCATTTTCAGCAGAATGAAGTGTGGCAGTACAATACCCTCACCGACGAATGGACTCTGTTTCCCGAAGCGAAGAATCCCGCCAATAGAGCTTTCGGCTGTGCAGGTGGAGTCGTTGACGGAGTGTTGTATTTCGGCTTGGGATTTAACGGAGATAATCTGAGAAAATGGTATAGCGTTCTTTTGCCAGAAAACCGTTGGCAACGCTGTGCTTCTATCCCGGGCAAAGGACGGGAATTCAGCGCATCAGCAGCAACAGACAAGTACGTTTACCTGTTCGGTGGTCGGTATTTCGGTGGAGACATGACGGGAGGAGAGGTCTTCGACACATGGCTTCGCTATTCTCCTACTTCCGACAGCTGGGAGTGGTGCGGTACTATGCCTTGCGGAAAAGCAGAAAATCAAGTAGCGTTTGCTATCGGCAACAAAGTATATTTCGGATTAGGCGAAGATGCTCATGGAAAAGTTATTAACAAACTATATTGCGTTGAACAGTAAAGTTTCATATTGCATTAGCATCCTTTTGCTCTGCACAATGCAGGTGGGTGCATGGGATTGGTGGCCGCTGCCTATGGCTCAGCCGGACACCTGTCGTGACAGTCTGTTCTATGTCGGCGCAGTACAAGCTGTCAGTTCAACCGGAAGTCAGGCGCCTACATTGTTGTGGCATAACTCGTACGGAGAGATATCCGTAATGCCGCACAGCGGAACTATCAGCGCAGGGATAATCAAACCTGCTACTCATCCAAACAGATGGTTTGACTACGACTTCGGTGTAGTTCTGACCGGACGTTTTGGTGGTGGTCAAGCAACCGCACAGCCTGATATAACCGGATTCTTTAGCCAGTTATACGCGCATGCGCGCCTGTACATCATAGATATAACTGCCGGCATCAAACCGGAATATTACGGTGCAGGTGATGCCCTGCTGAGTAGCGGCAGTCTGCTGTTCTCTACTAATGCGCACCCTATACCGCGCGTCAGTGTCGGTATTGAGAAGTGGACAGCTTTTCCGGGTCTGTTCGGCTACCTTGAAGTCAAAGGCGGTTTGTCACACGGCTGGATGGCAGATAATTATCCGGATGTGAAAGGGACATTATTGCATCATAAGTATATAGGCGGACGAATAGGCGGAAGACTACCCGTAAATCTCAGCTATGAGTTTCATCACGTGGCACAATGGGGAGGTTATTCAAGCGAATACGGGGATTTGGGTAATGACTGGAAAGCTTTCAAAGCCGCATTCTTAGTGCGCTCAGGTGGAACAATGTCCAATGACAAACTCAACGCGCAGGGTAACCATATAGGTTTTCAACAATTGGCTCTCGATGTCAAAGGCGAAGGATGGAAAGTATCGGCATACTGGCAGATCATACAGGAAGACGGGCCTATCACACTAATTGGTCTGACGATGAACAAACCGGACGGATTATGGGGTATAAGTGCTACACAAAGCCGGTGGCCGTTCATACAAGCACTGACCTACGAATTCCTTAATACCACCGACCAATCCGGACCGTTCCATGACAGAGATGGAGTCGTATTTGGCGGGGCTGACAACTACTACCACAATCGTATTTACAGTCAGGGTTGGACATACTTCGGACGGATTATCGGGTCGCCTCTGCTGAATTCCTCTAACTCGCGCGTCATGGCACACCACATAGGTATACGCGGAGATATCTTCAGCTACAAGTACCGCATTATGGTCAATCATGCCGACAACTACGGCACATACGGGCAGCCTGCTTACAGCCGCAATACCGCCGTGCTGCTCGAAGTCAAGAAACATGTACCTCAGGCGTGGGGATTGGATTTCGGCATAGCCGTTGCAGGGGACTTCGGTACGCAGTTCGGTAATCAGTTCGGCGCACACCTTACCATAAGTAAACGTGGAATCATAACCCAATGGTAAATGACCAAATGGTAAATGATAAAATGGTACATATTATCATGCCCGTCAAAGACTCGCTGCTGACAGCCGAGCAGGCGATTCGTGCCATTGTAGCAAGCGGCTATACTCTGGCCGTATATGACGACAACTCAACAAGCGACAACGCCACACGGCTGGATGCACTACGTAGCGAACTGGGCATTCAAGTTGTGCATATTGGTGAGCACACTGACCATCCGTCACCCAATTATCGTTGGGTACTGATTGACGCACAACGTCAGTGCCTCGCTAACGGACAACATCTGATTATTATTGAGAGCGATGTGATAGTCGGGCAATCCACAATCAGCAAACTTTGCGAAAGAGTAAACCTTACGGTTGGCATGATAGCGGCTGTGACCACCAACGAAAATGGCGAAGTCAATTTCCCGTACGAATATGCCAAGCGTATCAAACAGGACGGCAGTTGCAAGAAACGTTTCTCATTCTGTTGCACTCTTCTTTCCAACGAACTGCTGCATGCCTGCGATTTCAACAATCTCGATCCTCAAAAGAACTGGTATGATGTGCATATAAGCCATATGTCACGCAGTTTAGGTTTCGAGAATATTCTGCAAGTCAGCAACCCAGTTTTGCACAAGCCTCACTCCAGCCGCCCGTGGAAGCAACTCAAGTACTCCAACCCGTTGCTGTATTACTGGCGCAAACTGACGCAACATCGCGATAAGATATGAACCCACTTGTCTCTGTCATAGTACCCTTGTACAACGCCGCACCCTTCATCGTTGAGACGTTGGATAGCGTTGTGGCATCGACCTATCATCCGATAGAGGTTGTAGTCGTAGATGACGGCAGCACGGATGACAGTCTGCATATAGCGGAAGATTATGCCAAGACACATAGTGAGGTGCGTGTAATCCACCAGTCAAATACCGGAGTTAGTGCCGCCCGCAACCATGCAATACGCGTATCAAAGGGCGAATATATACTTCCCGTTGATGCCGATGACAAGATTGCGGCCTCATACATCGGGCGTGCTGTTGCAGCAATGAACGAGCAGGTTCGTATTGTCGGTTGCCGCGCTGAATATTTCGGTGACAAACAGGGTGAATGGTCATTGCCGGAATTCTCACACGAACTGTTAGCACGCAAGAATATGATTCATGTCAGCAGTTTGTTCCGCAAAGCAGATTGGCAGCGCGTGAACGGATTCTGCGAACAAGATATCTATCGCGAGGATTGGGACTTTTGGCTTAGTCTGATGGAATTAGGCGGTGAATACGTGCGCCTCAATGAAGTCGGGCTATACTACCGTGTGCAGAAGTCCTCACGACGCGCCAAAGCCAAAAATGAGAAACGAGCCATTGTGGATGCCATCAACCGCCGCCATCCGGCGTACATGGAGAAATACTTGAACGGTCCACTGCACTACCATCGTTCATGGTCGAAGTTCCTGAACCGTTTTTGTTCAGTTAAGCAAGTCGGCGAATTCAAGCGTTGGCAGGAAGGCGAGGTCATCTTTTCTCGCCGTAACACGCTGCGCCTCACCGAAGGCATAATTGTCAAGCAGTTTGCTACACCTAACTTGTTACACGGAATATGGTACGGTTTGTTCGCCAAGAGCAAGGCACGCCGCAGTTACGAGTATGCACAGCGAATGCAAGGACTGACACCACACCCCATAGCATATCGCGAAGTGCGGATGTTAGGCATTCTACGCGAGAGTTGGTACGCCTGCCGCAAGTCAGAATGCTCGCACACCTTCAACGCACTCATCGGTCATCCCGAATTCCCGCATCGCACAGATATACTGCAAGCCATCGGTCGGTTTACAGCCACATTGCATAAGCAGGGTTTTTTGCACTGTGACTATTCGGGAGGCAACATTCTCTTCAATGCCGACGGCAGCCATGTGGAAGTAATTGACCTCAACAGAGTACGCTTCTGTAAGCACCTAAGCCATGAGCAGCGACTTCGTAACTTCGAGCGACTGAACATCAACTGCGAAGCACTGCGCACAATGGCTGTCGCGTACGCTAATGCCATGCACGAAGATGCAGAGGCAGATGCTGAATATATCATCACCCATCGCTGGTACAAACATGTACGTCAAGGAATAACAAATCTATGAAGGCAACCCTGATAGTATCCGTATATAAGAATGTTCGCGCATTGGAGGCAGTGCTTAACAGTCTGAAACGACAAACCGAACAAGATATAGAACTGATCATCTCCGAGGATGGCGAATGCGCTGAGATGAAAGAGTTCGTCTGCCGCTATGCCTTCCCTTGGCCTATGCAACACCTCACGCAAGCCGACACAGGTTGGCGCAAGGAACGTGCGCTTAACCGTGCTGTTACGGCAGCCCAATGCGAATGGCTTATATTCATCGATGGCGATTGTATACTGCATCCCCGTTTCATTGAGTGGCACGTACGCTATCAGCAACGCGGAATAATGCTTGCCGGCAAACGCGTCAAGCTCAACCCCGAACTAAGCAAACGTTGGATGAACGGTGACACAGTGTGTCTGTTTCCGTACTTATTTGCGCGGCGCGGATGCAGGTATGTCGAGGAGGCGTTTTATTGCCGTTTAGCACAATGGTTGCGCCGACCGGTCAAACATCTCGTGGGCAGCAATATGTCGATGTCGCGTGCCGACCTGATAGCCATCAACGGTTTTGACGAGAATTATACTCTTCCCGCCGTCGGCGAGGATTATGATATTGAATGGCGCATGCAAGCCAATGGCTGTAAGATAGTCTCACTTAGGAACCTCGCCGTGCAATACCATCTCTACCACAAAGAGAACTGGACCGAGCAGTCTGTCAACAAAGCTTACTGCGATCACATACAGCAACAACAACGTATAGTTTGCGAGAAAGGAATCAACCAATGGCTAAAGTAAGTATCATCATAGGATTCTATAACAAGATTGACTTGTTGGAAAAGATCCTTGAAGCCCTACGCTTGCAGACGATGACAGACTTTGAAGTGGTCATCGCCGATGATGGTAGCAGTAAGCAAGTCGTAGCCCGCATTCACGAGTTGCAACAACTCATGCCATTTACTTTACGCCATGTTTGGCACGAAGACAACGGCTGGCGGAAAAACACCATACTCAACAAAGCGGTGATGGCTGCCGAAAGTGAATATCTGCTCTTCATTGACGGTGATTGTATCCCCGAACCGCATTTCGTTGAAGAGCATTATAGCGAGCGAAAGAAAAAACAAGTACTGAGCGGTCGACGCATATTGATGGGACCGCGTGCCACTAACTACTTGCTTTCCAAACCGCTTAGCCGTAGCCGTTTCCGTTCCGGCTTGTTCTTTGCTCTACTCAGTGATACCTTGCATGGCTACAAAACGCGCATGGAGCACATGATTCATGTACGTTGCAAGAGTCTAAGAAGTCTGTTTGTCCGGGATCGCGAGCGATTTATCTTAGGGTGTAACTTTTCGCTCTATAAAGAGGATCTGCTTTCGGTCAACGGATTTGACGAACGGTTTCTGTACCCGGGTTACGGCGAGGATATTGACTTGGGAAATCGCCTCAGCCGAGCTGGGATAAAAACCTATTCACGCAAGGGACTGCTCATCCAATACCATTGCTTCCACAAGCGTTTTGACACCGATTACGCGCCAAACAAAAAACTGCTGCATGATAACGATGCAGCAGGCACAACATTTACCCCATACGGAATAATCAAACAGTAACCGTTCTATTCCCCGTCTCTCTCCAATCCTATCCGTAGCGTAACAAGTAATCCGCGTGGGATACACAGGCTCATCGATGTACGGCTGTCACGCATCGTCGGTTGCTTGCGGTCGATTGTCCAATGCGGGTACGTCGGGTGCTCATACTGATCGAATGTGTATTTGGTCAGGGCTGTACCAAAATCATACAGATTATAGCACAATACCTCCAGCGACATCGGTATATCTTTCACCCACCATCGTCCTGTAGCACGCAATTCCAGATTAAAGAACGCATCCTCACGTTTTCCAAACCAACCGTTTGCCATATTTGAGCCTTTGGCGTATAGCGAGCACCGGCGCTGCGGCTTGCTGCGTGACAGTTATTATGCTTGCCGGCGATCTGACTTACCCCTTACATGGCGTTTTGTGGCGCGTTATCCCGACCTCCCCGACAGAGATAAGATGGCGTATGCAATAGGCGTGTTTATGGCGCGCATGCATGCATTAGGAGCCTATGCGTTGGATTTCTTGGGAGGAAATATCTTGGTTGATGAGGATGGAACCCGCGTGCAGATCGTGGATGTCAACCGGATGCGGTGGTACAAGAGTATCGGTTTGCGTCTCGGTTGCCGACAGACCGAACGCTTACACCTGAACCCGCAGGATTGTCAGCATCTCACCCAAGGTTACGCCGATACGCACGGCTACGATGCTACTGAGTGCCTGCGCTTGATTATGAAGCACCACTTGCCTCTATAAATCAATCTTTTGTCAAACAATCCGCTTACTTGTCAAACAATCCACTTACTTGTCGAATAATCCCCGCAAGTAGGGTTGCCGCTTGCCTGCGAGCTCACGCATAAGTGGTTCTAACTGAAAGCGTACAATCATCTGCTGCTGATGCTGCAGGTGGTAGCCGTCGTAGTGCATATTCCACGAGAAGTAGAAGTTCACAAAACTGCTGCGGTACAGGTAGGCAAATATATCCGTACGGTTGTACAGTCGCGACTGATAGAACGGGTCGCCAAGCGATGACTCTACATTACGCACTCGCAAGGGTTGGAGATTGTCGCCGTAGTAGAACGTGTTCTTTATGCCCAAGAACCACCAGTTGGCGTACAATTCGATAATCAGACCATGATTAAAGAACGACTCGTTGTTAGCGCGATCCCGTTGCCAGCCGAATATATATCCGGCGCGAATAGAGAGCGAGTCCAGCGGCGTCAAACGGCTTAGGTTAGCTCCGGCATAGGCGTGCAGATGGATGTCGTCCATCACCGGTTCATGCACTGCTGCTGCGGAAGCCTTGTGGTTCATGTGCGCCAAGCCGCCTACCTGCAACCATTTGTACCGGTATTCGCCGTTCAGTATCAATCGGAACATCTCGCGCCGCTCAGCGGTTTGTGCTCCTCGCCAGTCACACATGAACTCCACAAATCCCCGCTCGTCTTGGTACTGCAGCAACGCACCCTGTATGTTCGGGTGGAAATACGTCAGGCTGTCGTACATCAGCCATTCGGGTACGGGCATGATCCGCCTCGTATAAGGGATAGCACCCATCCCGGCATCAAATCCCTTGTAACTGAAGTGATACCACGCTATCGGGTCAAACTGCACGTCCCGCCAGTTGCCGCCGAGGCGTTGGGTGTAGCTCACGCCTGCCGTCAACTCGTGCTTGCCGCCAACACGATCCAGTATACGCACACCGATCTGCGGCGACAGACGGAAGTTCAGTATAGTCTGCGGCACTTGATAGGGAGCACGGTACTCGCGATTGTCGAAGTACGTATCAAAATCCACGTCGTACAGCAATTGCACGGGCTTGGCAGCACGCTCGGCTTGTTTTGCCGCGAACGCCGAGTCCACGGGAACAATAGGAGGGTTAGGATTAAACCGCGTCCAGAATCCCACAAGAAGTATCAGTAGCACTTGCATTATTCAGTATTTAGCTTTCTACTTTTCAGTATATCTATGTTATACGCCAACCCCACACGCACTTGGTGATAGGGAAAGTCCTTGATGCCGTACTGATACTGAACATAGGGCTCAAAGCCTTGTACATGTCCTGCGGCACGCACCTTGATGCTCATCGGTCGATCTCCGTAGTTCTCCCATCCTACGTAACCGCCCCATGTGGCTTGCAGCGAGGCATACTCATGCCGGAGTGTGGCTTGCAGTCCGTACATCACCGCATCGTTCTGACGCGCGTTGGCGGTCTGCCAGCACAGAAATCCCACCGAGCCTGCTACCCGCAGTTCAAGCTGACCCAGACCAAACGACTCCCCGATGGCTGCGTCGAAGAAGTATGCCGGGCAATCGTAATGCCTGCGCCGTTCGTACTGCCCGCCGCTGGCGGTTTTCATGCCCAGGCGGATGGTCATCTGCGGGATGTACTTCGCCTTCTCGGACTTAAACCACGCGTTATGCAGCACTTGTACTTCGGTGGACAAGTACACATCGCCTGCGCCGCTGCCCGTGCCGTCCGCCTGCTTGTACCACTCGTAGAGCGGCATCCACACGCTCACGTTCGCCCAGCGGGTGAACACCGGCACATGCATCCGCGCAAACAGGTCGGCTGTTTGGCTCTCGGCATTGTTCCATCGGCTTGATCCGAAGTATCCGTCCGCAGCCACCTCTACGCGCAATTGTTCGTACGTCCTGCCGTCAGACATGTCCGGTACGGGCAGCGCGTTTGCCCCGAAAAACGCAGGCGCAACACCTGTAGGCGTAAACGCATACATGATGTTGCACCATATTAGCAGACAAATCAATACATATGATCTCTTTGTCTCCATCGCTGGGTCATCAAAATTTTAATTTTTAATTTTGCATTTTGCATCAGGCTTCCATCCTGCCGTGACATTGCTTGTACTTCTTGCCACTGCCGCAGGGACACGGATCATTCGGACGGGGTTTCTTGTCCACATGGATCGGCATCGGTCGTTGCTGCTCGCGGGTGTCGCGTCCGGCTGCTGCGGCCTGTCCGCTGCGTTGAGCAGCTTGCTCGGCGGCATCTTTCTGCGTGCGGTAACGGCTGTAGTCCTGACGCTGCGGAGCTTGTCCCTGGCGCACGTTCTCCGGCGCTTCGGTGCGGATCTGACCGCGTAGCAGGATAGCTATAGCGCGACGGTTGAAGTTGTCGAGCATACCGCGGAATATGTTGAACGACTCGAGTTTGTAGATCAGCAGCGGGTCTTTCTGCTCGTAGCTGGCGTTCTGTACGCTGCGTTTGAGGTCGTCCAGGGCGCGCAAGTGCTCTTTCCACTCGTCGTCGATCACATAGAGCAGGATGCGCTTCTCAAACTCGCGGATCACCTCCTTGCTATCCGTCTCGGCAGCGCGCTTCAGGTTGCAGCTGACGTTATATACGTGACGCCCGTCGGTGATCGGTATGAGGATGTTCTCGTACATTTGTCCTTTGGTCTCAAACACCTGTTTGATTACGGGGTTGGCTATCTGCGCCATGCGCTCCATCTTGCGCTTGAACATCTCCAGCGCTGCCTCTGCGAGTTCCTCGGCAAGCACGGCAGACTTCTTGCTGTTGAACGTCTCTTCGTCGAACGGCACTTCCATCGCAAATACCTGCAGCACATCGTCTTTCAGTCCCTCGTAGTCGAGCATCGGACGGTAGTTGGCTACCACGGCCTCGGCGGTGTCGTAGATCATGTTCGTTATATCCACGCCGATACGCTCACCCATCAGCGCGTGACGACGCTTGGCGTAGATCACGTTACGCTGCTGGTTCATCACGTCGTCGTACTCGATTAGGCGCTTACGTATACCGAAGTTGTTCTCCTCCACTTTCTTCTGCGCGTTCTCGATCGACTTGCTTACCATCGAGTGCTCGATCATCTCGCCCTCTTGCATGCCGAGTCTGTCCATCACGGCAGCTATACGCTCCGAGCCGAACATACGCATCAGGTCGTCTTCGAGGCTGACGAAGAATACCGAACTACCCGGGTCACCCTGACGTCCGGCACGACCGCGCAACTGTCTGTCCACACGGCGGCTCTCATGACGCTCCGTACCTACGATAGCCAGACCGCCGGCTTCCTTCACCTCCGGCGTGAGCTTGATATCCGTACCACGACCTGCCATGTTCGTGGCGATGGTTACTACGCCTGCCCGACCGGCTTCGGCTACTACCATGGCTTCCTGCTGGTGCAACTTCGCGTTCAGTACGTTGTGCGGGATCTTCCGTAGCGACAACATGCGCGACAGCAACTCACTGATCTCCACGCTGGTCGTACCTACCAGCACCGGACGACCTTGTGCCACCAGCGAGGTTATCTCGTCAATCACGGCGTTGTACTTCTCGCGTTTGGTCTTGTAGATGCGGTCGTTCATGTCCTGACGCGCAATGGGTTTGTTCGTCGGGATAACGACTACATCCAGCTTGTAGATGTTCCAGAACTCGCCTGCCTCCGTCTCGGCTGTACCGGTCATACCGGCGAGCTTGCTGTACATACGGAAGTAGTTCTGCAGCGTGATGGTCGCAAACGTCTGCGTAGCCGCCTCGACCTTCACATTCTCTTTGGCTTCCACAGCTTGGTGCAAACCGTCACTCCAACGGCGACCTTCCATGATACGTCCGGTCTGCTCGTCCACAATCTTCACCTCGTTGTTGTCGATGATGTAGTCCACATCTTTCTCAAACAGCGTGTAGGCTTTCAGCAGCTGGTTGACGGTGTGTACGCGCTCCGACTTGATGCTGTAGTTCGTCAGGATAGCATCTTTTTTCGCCTGTTTCTCTTCGGCGGTCAGCGTCTCGTGCTCTAACTCCGCCATTTCCGAACCTACATCCGGTAGCACGAAGAACAGCGGGTCGTCCATGTTGCCCGTCAACGTGTCTATACCTTTGTCCGTCAGCTCGATGGTCTTGTTCTTCTCGTCAATCACAAAGTACAGCACGTCGGTTGCGATGTGCATGTTCTTCTCGTTCTCTTGCAAGTAGAACTCTTCGGTTTTTTGCAGACGCACCTTCACGCCCTGCTCGCTCAGGTACTTGATCAGCGCCTTGCTCTTAGGCATGCCCTTAAACGAGCGGAACAATGCCAACTCGCCTTCCTCGCGCACCTTCTCGTCCGGCGAGCTCATCTTCTGCTTGGCTTCCGTCAGCAGCTGGGTGGTCAGTTGGTTCTGCGTGCGCACGAGCAGCTCTACTCGGTGCTTGTACTCGTCGAACATCTGGTCGTCGCCCTTGGGCACCGGACCGCTGATGATCAGCGGCGTACGGGCGTCGTCAATCAATACGGAGTCCACCTCATCGACGATGGCGTAGTTGTGTCCGCGCTGTACGAGATCCATCGGGCTGGTTGCCATGTTGTCACGCAGGTAATCGAAGCCGAACTCGTTGTTCGTACCGAAGGTGATGTCGCAGGCGTACGCTTTGCGGCGCTCGTCGCTGTTGGGTTTGTGCTTGTCGATACAATCCACGCTCAAGCCGTGGAACATATACAGCGGTCCCATCCACTCCGAGTCACGTTTGGCGAGGTAGTCGTTCACGGTTACGACGTGTACGCCCTCGTGCGTCAGCGCGTTCAGGAACACCGGAAGCGTGGCTACCAGCGTCTTACCTTCACCCGTCGCCATCTCGGCTATCTTGCCTTGGTGCAGTACCACGCCGCCGAATAGTTGTACATCGTAGTGAACCATGTCCCAGGTTATCTCGTTGCCGCCTGCCATCCAGTGGTTGTGATAGATCGCTTTGTCGCCGTCGATTTCTATAAAATCGAAGCGTGAGTCGGCTGCCAAGTCACGATCCATCTGCGAGGCTGTCACAACGATCGACTCGCTCTCGGCAAAACGCCGTGCGGTGGATTTGACGATGGCGAACGCTTCCGGCAGAACTTCCATCAATATGACTTTGTACTGCTCCTTGATTTCTTTCTCCAGATCGTCAATCTGCTGATAGACTTTCTCGCGTTTGTCTATCTCCAGCTCCTCAATCGAGGCGCGAAGCTCGGCGATCTTCTGTTTCTTCGGGGCTACGGCGGCGGCAATCTTATCCATCAATGCCTGCGAACGGGCGCGAAGCTCATCGTTCGTCAGCGCATCAATCTCCGGATAGACGGCTTTGACCTGATCTACGTACGGCTGTATCTCGCGCATATCTTTCTGCGCCTTGTTGCCGAACAGTTTGGTGATAAATTCTAATATATTCATAGTGCTTGTTATTTACTGATTTCACACGCTTTTACATGCGCACGTTCAGTGCGTGCGCACAAAAAGCCCACAAAGATACGAAAAATAATTGACATTTGCAAATTTTTGAGAAATAAAAACGCAAATCATAAATCACAAATGACAAATCACAAATGTTTTTAGGATTTGCCATTTGCGCCACTTGTGCCGGTGCAAAATTTTACGTGTACGAACCAAAATCACGGGATATATACATAGTATATATAGGATGCGGTGGGATACGATAAAACCCCGATAACGGCTCGATATCTGCTTGACAACAAATCAACAACATTCAACAATAACCCAACACAAGGGTTATATTTCGGTTTAGGCACAAAAAAACAGCCTGTGCGGGCTGCTGAAAAAAATGAAAGCGGGGCGTTGATGACGCTCCGCTTTCGGTGTGCGAGTGGTAGTCCCACCGGGAATCGAACCCGGATCTAAGGTTTAGGAAACCCGTATTCTATCCATTGAACTATGGAACCTTCGCGTTCGGCAAATCGTGCTATCGGATGTTGCTGACGCAACATAAAGCGCACGATTGCCTCCGCTCTTAAATCAAAATATTGCACGCAACATTTTGATTTATATTGCAATGATTATTTTCAATGATCATGTTAGCCAAACTTGGCTAACAACTTATATTGCGCTGCGTTACCGACGGTCGGGGAACTCGCCGTACTCCTCGAAGGTGTAGTTGAGGAAGTCGTTCATCGGTTTGGCGGCACGGGCGACATCCAAGAGGTGATCGAGGAAGTCAGGACGGCAGACCTCGGCATCGGTGAAGGGCGTGGAGATGATCAGCCACTTCTGACGCAGCCAGTCCGGATGCGGGAAGTCGGGGTCATAACCCGCCGGTACGCGCTTGAGCATGTTCGACTGCTCGAAATCGCCGAAGTAGCGCTGAAACGGTTCGGCTGCCATGATCTGTTCCACCTCCTCGTAGTTCGCCTGCAGCTCGCTGCGCACAGCCTTCAGCAAATCGGGATTCGGGCACCACATACCTGCGGCAAACATACATTGCCCGGGCTGCAAGTGGAAGTAATACCCTGCACGGTCAGACTTCTTGCCCATGGTTTGCGGACGTCCGGGCTGACCGGCACATGGATAGACACCGAAATGGTCTTTGTAGGGCGTCTTGTCCTTGCTGAAACGTGTGTCGCGGTAGATGCGCCACATGCAATCCTTAGGCGTGATGCCGGGCATCGTGTCGTCAAACGACTGAATACCTGCAATGTAGCGTTCGGAGAACTGCGTAAACGTAGCGAGCGCCGACAGGTAGCGCTCTTTGTTGGCGGCGAACCACTCACGGGTGTTGTTGCGCGCCAAGTCCTCCAAAAACTGCAATGCTTGCTTCATGTGTGACCCCGCTGGGCGGGGGGAACCTTGCTCCGCTTACGCTACGTAAGCTTCTGTGACCCTACAGGGGCTCAAACCCTGAACCTTCAGAACCGGAATCTGACACTCTATTCAATTGAGCTATAGGGCCGTCGCGTCAGCGACGCGAATATTTATCTACGGTTGCCACCGGCGAAGATGGCGATGTAGTACAGCAGCGTGGCGAGGGAGGAGAGGGCGGCTACGACGTAGGTGTAGGCAGCGGCACGCAAGGCGGCAGACGCCTTGGGCAGATCCTCACGGCTGACGAGCATCGATTCCTCCATCCAGTTGATGGCACGCACCGAAGCGTTGATCTCCACGGGCAGGGTGACGAACGAGAACAGTGTGGTCATGGCGAACAACACGATACCGAACAGCATCAGCTCCGGGAAGGTCTGGAGCAGCAGCATGCCCGCCAGAATAACCCACATCACCCATTTGGAGCTGAAACTCACCACGGGCACCAGCGCCGAACGAAGGCGGATAGGTGCGTAGCCTACGGCGTGTTGCACAGCGTGCCCGCACTCGTGGGCGGCAATAGCCATGGCTGTGAGCGTGGCGCCCTCATATACATCCTTCGACAGGTTAACCGTCTGGTCAGTGGGGTTGTAGTGATCCGTTAGACGACCGGCAGTACAGATCACCTTGACATCCGTAATGCCGTTCTCACGCAACATCCGCTCGGCGACCTCACGTCCGGTCATCGAGGTGCGGATAGCGCTGTACTTCTTCATGCGACTCTCGAATAGTGCACTGACTATCCAACTCGCCAGAAGCGTTGCTATAAATATGATCCAATAGAGATTCATTTCAATTTTCAATTTTCAATTTTCAATCTTTCACTCCTTCATTTGCTGCTCCTCGGCGTTGCGCTGGATGAGCAGTCGGCGACAGGTCTTGCACACGCCATAGACGCAGAGCGAGAAGTGTGCCGGGATAAAGTTGGCGTACTTGCGGTCGTGCAATATACGCTGCACAGCCTGGTCGGTGAAGTTCGCCTCGCGTCCGCAACGCGTACAGATGACCCGCAGGTTGTCCTTGGCATCCAGCGCCCATTTGTACTGCTCGACTTGCACGCCGTGCGTCCGCTGAAGTTTGTACAAAATTCGTGCCGAAACAAACAGATTGAGCGAATTATATAGTGTCGGTACGGAAATATGCTGCTCCTTGCGCTTCTCGTCGATGTCGTGGACGGTGAAGATAGGTTTCTTGACATCCGTCATGATCTTGAGCAGAGTTTCCCGCTCAAGCGTGTGCCTGAGGTTGTGCTCACGGATATACTCATCGAGCATAGCCAGGGCTTTTTCGTATTTCTCAACGGATGTCATCAGATGGACTTTTCGTAGGCGCGGCGGCGTTTATGCTGTTTGCGTTCGTAGCCGTCGAAGAAGGAGAGAATCTTGTTGTTGGTCTCAAGCATCGATGTCGTTTCGAGAATCTGGACATTATACTGCTTGAGATAAGGAACGAAGTCGTTCATAATCAGCGACGTAACACCTTTGTCCTGGTAGTCGGGACGCACACCGATCAGTAGCAGGTCGAAGCGCTCGAGTTGCTTGGCTTTCAGCGCCCGGAGTATATGATACCAGCCGAAGGGGAACAGCCTGCCGTGGCACTTGCGTACCGCCATGGATATATCCGGCATACCGAGTCCAACCGCCACGCACTCGTTTTGCTCGTTGGCAACGATGGAGACGAAGTCAAAGTTCAGCAGCGGGAAGTACATGTCGCGGTAGTACTCCTTCTGGCGCTGGGTCATCGGCTGGAAGTTGTACAACTTCTGGTAGGCTTCATTGAGCACGTCCATATACTGCATGCCGAACTTTTCGGTCAGCTCCTTGGGGTTGTGCACCTTCTCTATACGCACGTGGCTGCGTTCGGCTACGATCTTCGCCATGCGCGCCATGCGTTCGGTAACCTGGTGCGGTTTGGGGAACTGGTACTCAATCCAGTCTGCCTCTTTTGTCAAGCCGTACGCCTCGAGATGCTTCTGGTAGTAGGGGAAGTTATACAGCGATGCCACGGGTGCGAGGTACTCAAATCCCTCGATGAGCAGACCCTCATAATCCCAGTCTGTGAAGCCTACAGGTCCGTTGAGCACGTTCATTCCCTTGCTCTTACCCCAAGCAACAACAGCATCCAGCAGAGCCCGACTGACCTCCATATCATCGATGAAATCCAGCCAGCCGAAGCGCACCTTGTTCACACCCCAACGCTCGTTGGCTACGCGGTTGATGATACCGGCTACACGCCCCACGATCTTGCCGTCGCGGTAAGCGAGGTACTCAACGGATTCGCAGGCGTCGTACGAGGGGTTCTTCTTGCGATTGAAGGTGTTCATTTCGTCGAAGATAAGGCGTGGACAAGCGAACTCGCAGTCCTTGTACAATTTGTTGTAGAACGTAACGAACTTGTACAACTGCCATTTTGTCTTGACTTCTTGGATGATTACTGCCATATTCGTGTCGATTGTCAGAAAAAACATGCAAAGGTACGACTTTTTTTTGACATTTGCAAATTTTCGGGCAAATATTTTTGCATAACACGAACTCAGCCCCCGAAATTCGAGGGCTGAGGGTTAGAGTTTAATGAACGAGGTTCTCGGCATACTGCTGAACGTAGCGGCTTGTGATGCGGCTGGAGCAGGTTACGTAGTAGTTACCTACGCGTACGTCCTTATCGACATCGCCGTTGGTCTTCTCGATCAGATTCCACTTTTCATCGTAGATGCGGATGACGGCGTGGTTGTCATTTCGGATGACAATGCGGTCAATATCGTAGAATCGTATAATATGCTTATCGGCTTCTTCGCTCTGCATGGCATAGGAGCGATAGATGTCCTGCTGATCGGCAGTTTGCTCGTTGATTACTTCGGTCTGCGTGATAGCGACCATGTTGTCTTGTTCACGACTTGCAGCGTTGGCAGCTACGGCCATGGCTACGAAAAGAGTTACAGTTACAAAAGTTTTTTTCATTGTTAGTAGGTTTTTTTGTTCCCGAAACGATTCACATCGCTTGGTTCGTAAGGGTTTGTCTTCCCTCTGTTAAGTTAATTTAATTGGTTTTTACGTTCTGTTGTTAACAATGCGAGTTAACGTCGTGCGCCTAAGGCGCGTTCTACTTAATAAATACTTTTGTTTATTGTACGTGCGTACGTCGCAGGCGTGAGATGTAAAAAATGTTGTTTTTAGTTAATTTTGTTGTTTTTTCGCCTTTTTCGTTGTACGCTTTCACTTAAAGAGACGCAATAGGCGTGCCAAAGTATGCTATATAACATAAAAATCGTATATTTTGCCAATTCTTGCAATATGCACATGTCAAACGTATGCGCATATTGCAATGTGCAGATTGCACACGCAGATGAGTAGTGGGATAGGCGATACGATTACTTGCGGCGGGCGACGATGCTGCCGATGATAAGGGGCAGGATTGTATTGATTGCCCACAGAACGAGTGTGGCGATAACAGCCGCCGCAGATATATCCGAGCCGAAACGCTCGAAGATAGCTACCGCCCATGCGCCTCGCACGGCTATCTCGGCGGCAGGAACATTCGGGGTGACAGTGATGAGCAGGTAATACAGCGGCAGGGTGACGAGCATGGACAGTGCATCGAGCGTCACGCCGCAGAAAAGCAATGTCAGCAGCAGTTGCAGCGAGAATACCGCATAGCGCACAAGCGAGATACCTAAGAGCACGGCTATATCGTGGTAGGATAGCGACGCCATACTGCTGACAAGCAGGCGGGTTTGTTCGCTTTTCCATTCGCGTGCCTGCAAGCGGCGCATGAGGGCAGGCAGGGCAATGATTGCCAGCAGCGCACCCAGCAACGCGAGGGCGATGCTCCAGATGAGCGAGCTGTCAGGCGCCAGCCACCACACCGCAGCCGGCAGACCGAACACGACGATGACGGTTGTCATGGCATAACCGCCGATCATGCCCAGGCAGGTGGCAGTGAGCCAGTGTTGCTCGGTGTGCCGGAACAGGAGTGCGCGCCCGGGGTACTCACCGAGTTTGTAGGGCGTGACGAAACCCGCTATCGTGCCGTAATACACTTGACGCTGGGCTTCCATGATGTTCATCGGCTCAAAGCCTCGCACCAGAAACTGCCATTTCCACGCCTCGCAAAGGCGGTTGACAGGAAAGAGAAGAAAACTGCCCAAAAGACAAATATACTGCCATAGCTGAGCCTGACTGAATCGTTCCGCCAAGCCTGCGTAGTTGTCGTAGGTCACAATCTTGTAGCCCAGATAGCCGTACGCAAGGGCGATGAGCAGGGTATTGAGTATCTTCTTGTAGTTAGCCATGATTGAATTGAGCGCACAAAGGTACAAAAAAAATCCCACAAATGCAAATTTTGCGGGATTTTTTTGCTTTATGTACGTAATTTCGTTGTTTAACGGATCACTTTCTGACCGTTGATGATGTACATACCCTTCGGCAGGTTCGTAGCATCCTCGCCCAAGTAGCAACCGGTGATGCTGTAAACGCCCGAGCGGAAGGCATTGTTGTTGCTGACGTTCTCAACGGCGGTTGCGGTATCTTCAGCCTCTTGAATGGTGGTGAAGTAGTCGCCGATCCAAGCAGTGTTCTGATAAGCCTCCAGCGAGCCTTTCGGAACAATTACGACAGCTGATTTGGCAGTGTTGTTTGCGTGGTTGGCAGATACTTCCCACGGGTTCTGGGTGTAACCACTTGCTTGCAGAGCTGCATTGATACGTGGAGGAACAGCACCCTTGAACTCCAAGGTTTCCAACTGCGGCAGGCTGAACGACAGACGTGCAATCGAGTCTAACGAAGCCGGAAGAACAACCTTCTTGGTTTTGGTTGGGTTAGAAGCCGTAGCATTATTGAAGCAGGTCAACGGAATAAGTTTGATGCCTTCCGGCAGTTCAATCTCTTCCACATTCACTGCGGCTTGGAAAGCCTGCATGCCGAGTTCTACAACTTGGCTGCCTTCAGCAAAGGTGATCGTTTTTGCAGTGGTGTTACGCAGTGCGCCTTGACCGAGAGCTACAACGGGATAGTCAAATCCGTTTTTGCTGACCGATACGGGGATAACAATGTCTTCAATCTCATACTTCCAACTTGCGTTATAGCGGATGAGTGTAGCGGTTTGCTTAAGGTTGTCCAACTCGAAGTACAAGCCATCTACCAGAATGGTATCTTTGAGAACATCGACGATAAGAGCGAAGTAATCGCCGATCCACTCGGTATTACGGTACGCCTCAACGGCGCCTTTCGGAACGAGAACTGTCGCGGTTTTAGCAGTGTTGCAAACGTTGCCTACGTTAATCTCCCAAGGGTTCTGCGTCCATGTGGCGGTTACTTTGGTCGCGATGCTCGGAGGAGTAGCACCTTTGAACTCGAGGAGTTCCAGTTGCGGCAAGCAGATCGAGAAGAGTGCCAGCGAATCAACGGTAGAAGGAAGAACAAGTTTCTTCATCGTCATCGGGTTGGTAGCCGTAGCATTGTGGATACCGGTCAACGGAATAAGTTTGATACCTTCCGGTAACTCCAGTTCCTGAACGTTCACTGCAGCTTGGAAAGCCTGCATACCGAGTTCAGTCACCTGACTGCCCTCTGCGAACGTGATGGTTTTTGCAGTGGTGTTACGCAGTGCTCCCTGACCGAGAGCTACAACGGGGAAATCCTTTTCGTCCTTGCTTACCGATACAGGAATAGCAATGTCATCAATCTCGTACTTCGATGAGGTGTTGTAACGAATCAGTGTTGCTGTCTGTTCTTCCGGATTCAACTGATAGTAGATACCATCCACTTGAATGGTGTCAAATTCTACAGCCTGCATGCTCAATGCCAGCAGGGCTGCGCTAACAAAAGTGAAAAATTTCTTCATATAGTAAAATAGTTAAAAGTTAGTGACTTTTTGCATCCGTGCACTGTGCGAGAGCAACAATTTGCACGAAAAACGCTGCAAAGTTACGACATTTTTTTGATATTTGCAATAGCCATTTGTTGGTATTTTTAATTTTTTACTTGCAAATTTGAAAAAAAAGTTGTAATTTTGTAGCCGATTATGCAAAAGCAGACTCTATGAAACGAATCTTTACACTCCTTATTATCACATGCGCACTATACGCGCAAGCGCAAACCTTCGATTGGTTGACGACCCTTTCGTGCACCGAGACGAGCAAAGCGCAGACAAATATCCAATATGTAGCCTACTATGCCGACAGTTCGCTGTTGGTGTTCGGCAACTACGGCTCACTCTACGCAACCGATTTCGGTGTGTTGGGCGAAGAACAGTATCCGGGTGCCGTTTACGGTACTGCAAGTGGCTATAACAAGAACTTTCTGCTCGCCAAGCTTGGCAAGAACGGTGATGTGCTGTGGGCGGTGCATAGCGAGGACGGCGATGTGAATGACAGCCAGAGTGCGGTGACACCGACCGCTGACGGAGGCGCAGTGATGGCACTCAAGTTCCGCCACAGTTGCCGAAACAGACAAAACGGCGTGACATCGCTGCTGTACAAGATTGTGGATGCGGCAGGCGAGTCGTTCAGCCGAGAGTTGGAATACCCGGGTGTGTGGATCACCCAACCCGTGCTCGTGCGCGTGGATAAGGACGGTAACGTAACAGCCGTCAAGGATATGTGGGTAAGCTTCGAACCTGCTGCCCAAAGCGAAGACCTGACTTCCGATGCGTTCACATTCTCCGCTGCAGTTGAAGACAAGAACGGCAATATCTACATCGCCGGTTCGCAGTCGCTTGATATGCGCATTGATGACGTAACCATCACCGCCCGTCCGCAACCCGAATGGGACGGAACAACAACCGACGCACGCTATAACGGTTTGGTACTCAAACTCGATGCCGATCTCGGCTACGTAGCACATATCACCGGCGAGGGAACAGTCCAAAACGACAAACCTTTCTGTGTAGCGTACCGCAAAAGCAAACTCTACTTCTCCGGGCTTGCAAAAGCCGAAGGGGAGTCGGCAGATCTGAGCCTTGGCGACAAGTCGGTTGAGGTGAAAGAGTTGAGCGTAGTGAATGCCTGCCTCAACACCGACCTGACGGTCAACTGGCTGAGCGCAACGCCTGTCGTTCGCTATAACAACAAACAGGGAATTATGCTCTATCAATCGCTGCTGTCGCACGACGGCAACACGCTCTACCTGACCGGCGGTTTGCAAGGTGCAATCGTAATGAATGGAGATACTATTCACAGCGGCGGAGAGCAGAACAGCACTTTGAACGACGGCTACGTCTTTGCCTACAACACGGCAGACGGCTCGCTCGACAATGCCGCAATCTTCGGCAGCACAACACTGAATCTCAACCACGGCGCAGTGGATCTCGGCGATTCGCTGTACGTGTATAACTACCAATTCGGCAACATCAGCCAAGTGGCGTACGACAAGCAGCTCAAGCTTGGCAGCATCTGCAGTCTGGCTACCGGCGGAGGCTCATCCATGCTCGTCTATACAGCAGCCCAAAACGGGCAGATTCTGCTCGCGCTACGCTCCAAGGGCGGCACGGACTTCACGGTGTTTGACGAGACGGTGAATATTCCCGGATTGTGGTTCAACACCCTCGTTGCCTTCCATGTGGACTACAACCCGCCCAGTGACGTAGCTGATGTAATCCTCCCTGCCGGATGCACCAAGACTCTTCGCGACGGACAGATCCTAATCATCCGCGACAATCACATCTACAACGCCTTAGGAGCACAACTAAAGTAACCATCGCATTCGTTTAATTCGCTTAATTCGTGAAATAATCGTGCCCCTTGGGGCTAAGAACAAATAAAGATATGAAAAAACTTTTCTTCATCATGGCAGTAACGCTGGTAGCGTTCACTGCATGCCAGAAACAGGCTGAGCAGGCTCAGACCGTTTATTCGATTGACGAACTCTATTCGCAGGCAGACTCCCTGCTGGGTGACACCATCTACTTCCAAGGCATCTGCTCGCACCTGTGCAAGCACGGCGGACGCAAAGCCTTCCTCATGGGCAGCGACGAGAGCCGCATCCTGCGTGTAGAGGGTGCCAAAATGGGTAATTTCGCACCCGAGTGCATCAACAATCTTGTCCGCGTGCGCGGCATACTGCACTTTGTAGAGGTTGTGCCCGAGGAGAACGCCACCGACGACGGACTCAAGCACGGCACAGATGACAACGGCTGCGAGACTGAGAAGAAAGCCATCCGCAAGTACTTTGCCGAGGCTGTCAGCTACGAGATTATCATCGATGAGTAATGGAACGCGGAGCATTGATTCGCAAGTGGTTGCGCATTGCGCACCGCGAACTGAGTTATGTGTTTGCGGGCGCGCTGCTGGTGTATGCCATCAGCGGCATTGCCTTGAACCACAAGGCGACATTCAACAGTCAGTACCGCATCGAGCGCAGCGAGCATCAGTTGCCCTCTGACGGCTCGATTGCCGATTGGCTCACAATCTGCGGCATGCAGGGCAAGGAGATCCAGCACTACAACCCCGATCCCGAGACGCTCAAGATCTTTCTGAAGGGTAACAGCACACTCACCGTCAATCTCACGACGCATGTCGGCGTGCTGGAGCAGGTGAAGAAACGCCCGTTCTTGGGCAGCCTGAGCAAACTCCACTACAACCCGGGTAAGGCGTGGACGTGGTTCTCCGACATTTTTGCCGGAGCACTGATCCTGATTACCCTCACCGGCATCTTTATGCTCAAAGGCAAGCACGGACTCTGGGGCATCGGCGGTATAGAACTGGCTATCGGCATACTGATTCCGCTGCTGTTTATCTTCTTGTAAGGCGCATCCGCAAGAACAAAGCAAGAAACTATATATTAACATCGCATCAGATTCATTCGGGGAGTGGGCAACGCCAGTTGCCCTCTGAGAACACAAACCCGCTGAACCTGAGCAGGTAATGCTGCTAAGGGAAATGACACATTCACATCCAAGTATCAGCCATGCATGGCTGATTATTCTCCTTCTTATCAGCGGACAGATGTCCGCACAATGGCGTGGTGACACGTTAGAGATCCAAGGTCGCGAAATAGGCGAGATATCCGTCACCGCTCCGCGTGTTCAACAAGCCACCGCTTCGCACAGCGTAGTTACACCCGATGAGCTCCAGCGCGAGAACATCGGGCAGAACCTGCCGCTGCTGCTATCCACGATCCCTGCCATACAGGTCACCAGCGATGACGGTCTGGGAGTAGGCTATACCTACTTCCGCATTCGCGGTACCGACCACACGCGCATCAACATGACGGTGAACGACGTGCCGCTCAATGACTCCGAGAGTCAGACGGTGTTCTGGGTGAACATGACCGACCTGGCATCGTCGATCAGTTCGATAGATGTGCAGCGCGGTGTTGGCACCTCGACCAACGGTGTATCGTCGTTCGGCGCAAGCCTGAACATGCAGACACACCAAGCCCCGCACAGCCACGTGGATATAGCCTTCAACGGAGGTATGTACAACACCTTCCGCGAGATGATCAGCGCACACGTGGCTCTGCCCAAGAACCTCTGCGTCAACGCGCGGTTCTCGAAGGTGAACTCCGACGGATTCCTCTATCGCACCAACTCCGACCTGTACTCCTACTATGCCGACTTCGGCTACAACGGCGAGCGTTCGTCGCTGTTCCTGCGGTTCTTCGGCGGTAAAGAAACCACTGGCATGGGCTGGGACGGAGTGGATTACAACACCGCCTATGGCATCAACGGTGCCGACCGGCGCTACAACCCCTGCGGCGAGTATATTGACAAGGCGGGTAACATCTGCTACTACCCCGACCAGAAAGACCATTACACCCAGCAACATGCGCAACTGGAGTTCAATCATCGCATCAATCCTAATTGGCGCGTCACCGCCACGGCGCATTACACCTACGGCGGCGGCTACTACGAGCAGTACCGCAACAAGGCGCTCAAATACTTCCACCTGCTGCCGTACATCGACAACGCCGGCAACAAAGTCAAGAAGACCGACGGCATCTTCCGCAAGCAACTCGCCAACCACCATTTCGGAGGACTCGTATCCGCCAAATACACCAGTGAACGCGTGCAGGCGCAGATGGGCGTAGCCGCTGCGCACTATATAGGTCACCACTACGGCAACTTGCTCTGGGTGAGCGATTCGCTCTATTCGCAGCAACTGCCCTACAACTTCGAGTACTACCGCAACCTCAGCCACAAGACCGATGCGAACATCTTCGGCAAGGTCAACTGGAACATTATCCACCGTGCTCAGGAACGGCTCTCGCTCTACGGCGATTTGCAGTACCGCTATATCCGCTATCGCATGAGCGGCATCAACGACGATGCACTCAAGGAGTACGCCGATGATCCCGATATGATCGAGTTGCCGCTGCTGGTGCAGTACCACTTCTTCAACCCCAAGGCAGGTCTGACCTACCAGAACAAAGGGCACCTGTTATACGGCTCGTTTGCCATCGCCAACCGCGACCCGAGCCGTGCCAACTTTACCGAGAACGTGTTGTACAACCGCGCCACGGACACCTACTCGGGCGATATGCCCAAGGCGGAAACGCTCTACGACTACGAGATAGGCTATACCTACAGCCATCCGCGGTTCACCGTGGGTGCGAACTTCTACTTTATGGATTACGACAACCAGCTCGTGCTCACCGGACGCATCAACGACGTAGGCAAACAGTCCACCCAGAACGTCAAGGACTCCTACCGCATGGGTGTCGAACTGACAGCCGGAGTGAAGATCACCAACTGGATGCGCTGGGACGCCAACTGTGTGCTCTCGCGCAACAAGATCCTGAATTACACGGAAACCATCACCCGCTACGATGCCGACTACAACTGGCTGGGTGAGGAGCAGGTGTTCTTCAAAGAAACGACCATTGCGTTCTCGCCGTCCGTTACGGCTATGTCGCTGTTCACGTTCAACGTAGCGGGTTTCACCGGCACCGTGCAGACGCAGGTTGTCGGCAAGCAGTATCTGGACAACACGCAGAACAATACTGCGGCTCTGCGCGCTTATAGCACCACGAACATCCATCTGCGTTACCTGATGCCTATCCGCAATTGGGTCAAACAGAAGAAGGAACGTGAGGCGAAAGGTTACGTGCCGGATATCACCCTGCTCTGTCAGATCAACAATGTGTTCAACGCCAAGTACGCATCCAACGGCGGCAGCGATTGCTCGTACTTCACCGACGGACGAGCCTGCTGGGCGTGGTACTACGCCCAAGCCGGCATCAATGTCCACGCAGGATTTATCGTGCAGTTCTAAAGAGGTTTGGTATGGGTCAAAGACGGGCAAAATTGCCATACAAACACTAAAAAATAAAAAAAATGACAAAATATTTGCAAATGTCATTTTTTTTTTGTAATTTTGTACGCTTTTTAGTAAAACTAAAAAATTAGAATAAAAATAGACAACGAATATAATGCAAGAACAAGAAATGCAAGGACAACCTGTAGATTTGCAGGAAGAGAAGTATGACGGCTCAAGTATTCAAGTGCTTGAGGGTTTGGAAGCGGTGCGCAAGCGCCCGGCAATGTATATCGGCGATATCTCGCAGAAAGGTTTGCATCACCTCGTGTATGAGGTGGTGGATAACTCCATCGATGAGGCTCTCGCAGGATTCTGCGACGAGATAGCCGTACATATAGAGAAAGACAACTCCATCACCGTTCAGGATAACGGTCGTGGTATACCGGTTGACATGCACCCGAAGGAGCATAAGTCGGCGCTGGAGGTCGTGATGACCGTGCTGCACGCCGGCGGTAAGTTCAACAAGGACAGTTACAAGGTTTCCGGCGGTCTGCACGGCGTAGGTGTGAGCTGCGTGAACGCACTATCGACGAAGATGCACGTTGAGGTGTATCGCGAAGGCGCTATCCACTGCCAGGACTATGCCAAGGGCAAACCTCTCGCACCGGTGCATATCATCACCGAAGCTGAGGCTACAGGTAACTGGGAGTTGCGCAAGACCGGTACGTTCGTGCAATTTTGGCCGGACGATACGATCTTCACCGAAACTGTCTATCAATGGGATATACTCGCCAAACGTATGCGCGAGCTCGCTTACCTGAACGCAGGCATCAAGATCGTGCTCAAGGACAAACGCGTGGAGGAAGAAATCGTTCGCGAGGACGGCACGAAAGAGATAGGTTGCAAGCGTGAGACGTTCTACTCGGAGAAAGGTCTGAGTGAGTTCGTACGCTTCATCGACGGCAACCGCACGCCGCTCATCAGCGAAGTCATCCACCTGAACACCGACAAGTACGGCACGCCGGTGGAAGTAGCGATGATCTACAACACAGATTTCAACGAGAACGTACACTCGTACGTGAACAATATCAACACTATCGAAGGTGGTACGCACGTGGCGGGATTCCGCGCTGCGCTTACCCGCGTGATGAAGAAGTACGCCGAGGACAGTAAGATGCTCGAGAAAGCCAAGCTCAAAGACAAAGACGGCAACTCGACCATCGACCCCAACGACTTCCGCGAGGGTTTGACGGCAGTGATCAGTGTCAAGGTTGCCGAGCCGCAGTTTGAGGGTCAGACTAAGACCAAGCTCGGTAACAGCGAGGTAGCCGGTATGGTGAACTCCGCCGTAGCTGAAGCGCTGCAGAACTACCTTGAGGAGCATCCCGATGACGCCAAGCGTATTGTGGAGAAAGTTATTCTTGCCGCTCAGGCACGTATAGCAGCTCGTAACGCCCGTCAGAGTGTACTACGTAAGTCGCCGCTCAGCGGTGGTGGTCTGCCGGGCAAGTTGGCTGACTGCTCGTCGAAAGACCCGGCGTTGTGCGAGCTCTTCCTCGTCGAGGGTGACTCAGCCGGCGGTACAGCCAAGACCGGTCGTGACCGTGAGCACCAGGCTATCCTGCCGCTGCGCGGAAAGATCCTGAACGTGGAGAAAGCGATGGAGCACAAGGTGTTCGAGAGCGAAGAGGTGCGTAACATCTTCACCGCTCTGGGCATTACTTTCGGCACGGAAGACGACCCGAAGGCATTGAACCTGAGCAAGATCCGCTACCACAAAGTAATCATCATGGCGGATGCCGATGTCGATGGTGCGCATATCGCCACGCTGATCATGACGCTGTTCTTCCGCCACATGAAGGAAGTGATTGAGCAGGGTCACCTCTACATCGCTATGGCTCCGCTGTACTTGTGCTCGAAGGGCGCAACGAAGGAGTACTGCTGGAACGACCAGCAGCGTCACGACTTCATCCAGCGTTACGGCAACGGCGACGAGAAACAGATCAAGACGCAGCGTTACAAAGGTCTGGGTGAGATGAGTGACGAGCAGCTCTGGGAAACGACCATGGATCCCGAGCGTCGTATGCTCAAGCAAGTGACCATTGAGAACGCCGCTGAGGCGGATCGTATCATCTCGATGTTGATGGGCGATGAAGTAGGTCCGCGTCGCGAGTTTATTGAGCAAAATGCAACCTATGCTAAGATAGATGCCTAATGCGGATTGCAGTTTATTGTTCGGCGAAGAACATTATCCCGGAGGAGTATCTGAGCTTGGGTGATGCGTTAGGCAAGTGGATTGCCGAGCACGGTCACACACTGGTGTATGGGGGTGCTACAGGCGGCTTGATGACTCGCACGAGCGATGCTGCCAGGGCAGCCGGTGGTGAGGTGATAGGCGTCGTGCCGCAACGGATCATTGCTGCCGGACGACTGGCGCAGAACTGCACCACACAGTATATCGTCAGTTCGATGGCAGAACGCAAACAGATGATGCGCGATGTAGCCGATTGCTTCGTTTGTTTGCCCGGCTCGTACGGCACACTCGACGAGATGTACGACGTGATAGCATCCGGCACGGTAGGTGAGCATAAGAAGCCGATATATATCCTCAATTACAAAGGCTTCTATGAAGGCATACGCCGTGAAGCCGAGGATATGCGCGCACTCAACTTTCTGCCGCAGCAAGAAGCCTACGCGCCACAATACGTTAGCACACTTGACGATCTGTATGAATTGCTCACACCCGCTAATCCGCTAACCCACTAATTTGTAAATAAATTAAACAACAATACGTATGAAACATGTTACGCAACTCAAGGCAGAGACCTTGACAACCAAACAGATGGAGGATCGCATCCACCAAGTCAGTACCGATATCCGCCGCTATCGCGATATTGAGCACTCGGCAGAGCTGGCTGAGTTCCTTGACCTGAAGAAGATCGTGGAGACCAAGGAGTTCCAAGATTACAAACAAGAGTTGCTCACCACCAAGTACAAAGACCGCGAGGAGTACAAACAACTTACAGCCTACAATCGTGCCAAACGCAGTCACCATGTGCGCTGGTACCACATCTACCGTGGTTGGTCGAAAGTACAGGAGTATGTGCACTTTGCTGAGACCAGCGACTTTGCCAAACTCAGAGACCCTGAGGCAGTAAAAGCCGATCCGCGTCTGAAGAGAATGGCTATACTCGGCAAATCGTTTGCAGTAAAGCGTTATCTGGTTCACCAGAACTCCGAACAGGTAAAAGAATACTACCGTTTGGGTGAGATAGTGAATACCCAAGAGTTCCGTACACGCAATCACTTCTGGAAGAACCCCAAACGTTGGTACACCACACTGCAAAGCCAGCAAGATGGCAAGTACAACGCACTGAAGGAGTCGCAGAACATCAAGTTCTTCCTCTCGCAAGACCCGAAGAAGATTGCCGAGTACGAGTCGTATCAGGAGATCTTTGCCGACGCTTGCCAGTGGAACCGTATGCAGGACAGCCAGTGGAAGGCGGGATTCTTCTATGACAACAAGAAACTCAAATCCAACCACTCATACGCTAACGAAGAAGCAGCTATGAACGGCGGACGTAACGTTTCATGCACACGTGAAGGTCGCATGGCGGTTGCGGTTAAGGCTGAACACCTGACTGCTCCGGCTTGGGACGCCAAGAAAGGCTTCATCATGAAGGACTTTGACTACACCGGTGATGTCATTCAGACCGCTGAGGACTTCCGTGCTGCAGAGGGAATGTTCCAAGTCAAGGCTTCGTTCACGGGCAAAGCAAATGGTGCAATCTGCCTTTTGAGCGAGAAACGTCTGCCGATCCTGCGCATCGCACAATGGGACGGCGCGAAAGTGACAGTAGGTGTTACGTTCGACAAGTTTGAGGAGCAAACGGTAGTCGAGGGACTCAAAGACGGTCAGGAGTACGTATTCACGGTAATGATCACCAAGGAAGATATAACTTGGTACGTCAACAACCAAGAGGTAGCACGTACAGCCAACAAACTCGGCACGAAGCTCTTCCTGAGCGTGATAGCATTCCTGCCGGAAGGCGTGAAGGCTACGGGCACAACTTCAATTGACTGGATTAAGGTTTACAAGCGCTAATCTATGTTCCTGATAGCAGGTCCGTGTGCAATAGAAGGTGAGCAGATGGTGCTTGACACCGCTGCAGAACTGCAACAGGTTTGTCGAGAAATTGGCATCCCATTGTATTTCAAATCATCGTTTGACAAAGCCAATCGTACATCCTCATCCTCTGAGCGAGGTGTGGGGATGACGGAGGGTTTGCGCATACTTGCCGAGGTTAAGCAGCGATATGGTCTGCCTATCGTAACCGACGTGCACGAGAGTTATCAGTGTGCACCGGTAGCCGAGGTGGCTGATGTGTTGCAGATTCCCGCCTTTCTCAGCCGTCAGACCGACCTGCTGCAAGCTGCAGCCCGTACAGGCAGGATCGTGAACATCAAGAAGGGGCAGTTTATGGCTCCGTGGGATATGCGCGGTGCGATACAAAAGTGCCGCGAAGTGGCACCGGCAGAAGTCAGAGATCAGAAGTCAGAGATCAGAAGTCAGATGTTAGAAGTCAGCAGGATATGGTTGACTGAGCGTGGCTCGTCGTTCGGCTACGGCAATCTGGTGGTAGATATGACCTCACTCGTGAGGATGCGCGAGTACGGCTGCCCGATCGTATTCGATGCTACGCACTCTGTGCAACAGCCATCCTCCCAACAGGGCATAACCGGTGGCAATCGCGAACTCGTACCGCCACTGATGCGCGCTGCGCTGGCGGTGGGCATTGACGGACTATTTCTTGAGGTACATCCCGACCCTGACCACGCTATCAGCGATGCCGCCAACCAAGTGCGACTTAGTGATATACGTTCGATCCTCACGCAGGCAAAAGCATTTGATGAACTTGCGCACGCCAATTGAAATCTTCAAATCTACAAATTTTTAAATTGGAGAATTCCACCATAGATAGAGCCAAAGAGATCTTCGAGCAGGAGATTAGTGAACTGACGAAAGTTTCTGCAAACATCGACGAACATTTCTCGTTGGTGGTAGATACATTGTATGCCTGCAAAGGCAAGATCGTCGTCATGGGTATCGGCAAGACGGGTCTCATTGGTCGTAAGATTGCCTCCTCGTTTGCCTCGACCGGCACACCGGCAGTCTTTGTCAACGCAGTGGAAGCAGTGCACGGCGACCTGGGTGTGATTACTGCCGATGATGTAGCACTACTCGTTAGCAATAGCGGCGCAACCAACGAGATACTTGCTGTGATTGATCCTCTTCGTCAGTTGGGATGCAAACTTATTGCTATGACCGGCGATAAGCAATCCCCTCTGGCGCAACGTTGCGATCTCGTGCTCTCCGTGCATGTCGATAAAGAGGCATGCCCCTTAGGTCTGGCACCGACAACCTCAACCACCGCCACGTTGCTGATGGGTGACGCGCTGATGGTTTGTCTGATGGAAAAACGGCACTTCCGGGCGGAAAACTTTGCGGTGTATCATCCGGGCGGAGCTCTTGGGCGCAAACTGTTAGGTCGAGTGGAAAACTACATGTACCCGTCTGTGCCACACGTGATGACTGATACGCCGTTCCGTGAACTCGTTTGCGAGATGACTCGGCATCATCTGGGTATGACGATGGTGTATCAGTCATCAGTTATCGGTAATCAGCCATCAGCTTGCGTTGGAATAATTACCGATGGTGACTTGAGACGCGCCATACAGAAGTACGACGACCTGCATATTACAGCTGCTGATGTGATGACCAAGGGGTACAAGCATATCAGCAAAGATGCGTTGCTATCCGAGGCGCTGGCAGTGATGGATCGCTACAATATAACCACCCTTGCGGTGACAGAAACACAGGATTCCGATGAGATAATCGGTATCATTTCTATCCATCACATTATAGATTTTGCATAATACATTTGCTTATTGACGTTTTTTTTCGTAACTTTGTGGCAAAAACGCCATGAATTACGGATATATTCGTGTCAGTACCGACACGCAGACGGTTGAAAATCAAAGATTTGAGATTCTCAAATTCTGTAAACGCGAGGGAATAGTTATCGACGGATGGATAGAAGAGACCGTTTCCGGTGCGCAGCAGTACTCCAAGCGGCGTTTAGGAAAACTACTCAAGCGGACGAAAGATGGTGATATGATCGTGTGCAGCGAACTGAGTAGACTCGGACGAAATCTGTACATGATTATGGAGATTCTGAGTCTGTGCATGAAGCGTGGCTGCCGCGTATGGACGATCAAGGACGGTTACCGTTTGGGTGATGATATTCAGTCGAAAGTGCTGGCATTCGCATTCGGGCTCTCTGCAGAGATTGAGCGCAACCTCATCAGTCAGCGTACACGCGAAGCCTTGGCGCGCGTGAAAGCCGAAGGCAGGCATGTAGGTCGTCCGTACGGAGCATATACCAGCCAAGTGCTGAACCCGCTTTATCGGCACGATAAGTATATCCGGCGCGCATTGGATAACGGACAAACCGTTTCCTCGATATGCGACAGATTGCATTGCAACCGTAACACACTCAACCGATATATTAAACGCTATATACGAAACACAAATGACTCGCATACAAGTAGCTAAATTCACCCGTTGGCTGATGCATCTGCATTACGACATCCGCACCGAAGGCGGAGAACTGCTTCGTGACGGCAAGGTGCATCTTATCCTGCCTAATCATCCGGCGTACGTTGAGCCGCCTATGCTCTGCGCAGAGTTTGCTGATGTGATGATCCGCCCGATGGCGGATGAGGCGTTCTTCCGCAAACGCATATCCGGCTGGGCATTACGTCTGGCTAACGCTATACTCGTACCTGACCTGCCTGCCACCTCTGCTGACCAGCGTGAGCAGAGTGCTGCCAAAGCCCGACAACTCACCACCACCGCCTTACAAGCACTCGCTGGCGGCAACGACTTACTCATCTACCCCTCGGGACATATACGCCACAAACCGATTGAGCAGATCGGTAACCGCAGGCTCGCGTATGAGGTGTGCCAAGGCATATTCGCGCACGAGAATAAGGAAACGTACGCACGCGTGCGCGTGATAATGCTACGCACCAAAGGGCTGGATGACAGTTTCTTTAGCAAACAGAAGACGCGTTTTACCTTCCGACGACGAGTGAATATGCACTTTGAGGATATGACCGACAGTCTGCGCCAATGGTCACAACTCGATCGGCGCGCTTTCAATGAACAACTGGAGCAATGGTATAATAGTTGATTTTTTAAGGATTATCTTACAAAAAGTACTTTTTTGATATATAAAACGTGCTTTTTTTTAAGAATATTCTTAATTATGGAATATTTTTTGTATCTTTGCATTCGTCTACGGCAACGCGGTCGCACGGATTGCGCAAAGCGCAATAAAGCGATGCGTGCCTTGATTCTCCCCAAAACCAATTTTCAATTGCTTTCGGGGATCCCATTAAATATGTGATTATTATGCAAGATATCATCCAAGACAACTCAATCCCATTGTTGGATTGTCCGAAAGATTACCTGATTGGTGATGCCAGTGGTCGGATCATGAACGAATATGGTCGCTATCCGTGTAAGATCCAGTGCACGGTTTTTGCTATCCTCGCACGTGGCACAGCCAAGGCGACGATCAACGTGACGCAATACGACTTCCGCGCCAACGATGCGCTGTTGCTGGAGTCGGGTTCGTTTCTGCTGATCCACGAGTTTTCGGATGACGCACTGGTATATTATGTGCTATTCAGTTCGTCATTTATGGAGAAAAACACATTCCAGACGCGCCTGACAGCCAACGCCATGCACATGCATTCGCCTATTGTTACCCTCACGCAGGAGCAAGCGGGTATCATGGTTAACACCTGCAAGTTGCTGATAGATGCATCGAATTGTACCCCATCGCTGTTGAACACCGAGAAGATGGTGAATATGTATAACATCTTCCAGATGACGTTCAACGGCTTCTTCCGTGCTCAGTCGGATACCACACTGCGTCCGCAGGATCGCAAGAACGAAATCTATTACGAGTATTGCAACCTTGTGCTGAAGCACTATCATGAGTGGCATCATGTATCAAAATACGCTGATGCAATGCATATCACCCTGCCGCACCTATGCGCAACCATCAAGCAGGTGAGCGACAAAACTGCCGGTGACCTGATCGTGGAAGCCATCATCACTGATGCCAAAGCCAAACTCAAACTCACGAACCTGCAAGTCAAGGAGATAGCTCTATCGCTTGGTTTTGACAATGTGGCATTTTTCAACCGGTTCTTCAAGACCCACACTTCCGTCACGCCCAAAGCCTACCGGCTGCTGGTATAATCTCCGACTTTTGACTAATAATGGCAAAGACATTTTATATAGAGACCTACGGTTGCCAAATGAATGTGGCGGATAGTGAGGTAGTAGCAGCCATCCTCAAGACCACGGATGCTGAACTGACCGAGGATATCAACCATGCAGATATCATTCTACTGAACACGTGCTCTATCCGCGACAATGCTGAGCAAAAAGTGCAACATCGCTTGCAGGAACTTCGCGCTCTAACAGCGAAGCGCTCTAACAGCGAAGCGGTCGCACCTCAAACAGCGAAGCGGTCAATGATCGGCGTTATCGGCTGCATGGCCGAGCGCATGGGCGAGGAATTGCTGCGTGACTACAAAGTGGACTTTGTAGCAGGTCCGGATGCCTATCTTGATTTGCCGAACCTCATCGCCCAATGTGAGCAAGGGCATCAAGCCATCAATGTGCAACTTAGCACCACAGAGACCTACGCCGACGTGCTTCCGGCGCGTATAGGCAAGCAGATTTCCGGCTTTGTGAGTATCATGCGTGGTTGTAACAATTTCTGCTCGTACTGCGTTGTACCCTATACACGCGGACGCGAACGCTCACGCGATATAAACAGTATATGTGCCGAAGTGCTCGACCTGCAACAACGTGGCTACAAAGAAGTCACCCTGCTTGGGCAGAACGTTAACTCCTACCGTTGGGAGAAAGAAGGCGAGGTGATTGACTTTGCCGACCTGCTGCAAACCGTTGCGAAGACCGTTCCCGACATGCGAATCCGCTTCACAACTTCGCACCCGAAGGACATGAGCGACAAGACGCTACAGGTTATTGCCGACAATCAGAATATCTGCAAGTTTATCCATCTGCCCGTGCAGAGTGGTAGCAACAAGATACTCAAACTCATGAACCGCAAATACACCCGCGAGTGGTACTTGGAGCGCATAGCCGCTATTCGACGCATTGTGCCCGACGCCGCTATCGGGACGGATGTGTTCTGCGGATTCCATGACGAGACATTGGAAGACCATGCTCAGACGCTTTCGTTGATGCGCGAGGTAGGATTTGACACGGCGTTCATGTTCAAGTATTCCGAACGCCCGGGTACGTATGCCCAAAAACACCTGCCGGACAACATCAGCGAGGAGGAGAAAGTGCGCCGACTGAACGAGATCATCGCTCTGCAGAACACGCTTTCCCTCGAGAGCAATCAGCGCGAGGTAGGTAAAGTGGTTGAGGTGCTGGTAGAAGGTTACTCCAAGCGCAGCCACGATGACATGTACGGCCGTACATCACAATATAAGACTGTTGTCTTCCCGCGTGAAGGGCGTCACATCGGCGAATTTGTCAACGTGAAGATTCTCTCCGCCACAGCCGCCACACTCAAAGGCGAGCTGGTCTGATTATTACATAAATACTATACTGAATCCGATGGACGAGAAATTGTCCACGCTTCGGAACATGCCATACGGACAATTACCGTGGTAGGCACGCACGCCGGCGGCTATACGCGAAAAGTAGCCGTCGTAGTGCGGCATATTGTATCGTGCTCCGACAAACACGCTGTATGTGAAACGTCTCGGGTCGGCTTTGGCTTCACGTGGAGCATCGGCGTGCATTGTTTCGGTCAATGAGTAGCCATAACGTGCGCGGTTACGCACTTCGGCGGAAACGATCGCTTGGAAGCCGTGCGGACTGCATGATGACTGATACTGATATTGCAGCCACATCTCAAACGGCAGACCACTCGGGCCGTAGCGTTCGGGCAGACCATTCGGATTGAGGTGTACAGGCTGGTTGGAGGCTATATTATTCACATCGCCATCGCGGCTGTCGATGAAATACCAACCGTGTTTGGGATTGAGCAGAACCAGCACGCCAACGCGGAAGGTATGCGTCTGGGTATATCGGTCTTCGGGTTCGTTGAGCGTCACGTCTAACTCGGCATAGTTGTAACTGACATTCACGCGGCGTAACGCATAACCCTTGTCGGCACGCTGCAAAACCATCTCATCACCTATATGCGTCGATTCGTGCTTGAAGGGACAGAACTGAATGCTATAGTTCCTCAAGAACGGCACTTTCTCCTCGCCCTGCAAGCGATGAAGGAATGTGAAGGTCGGAGCAGCTACGCGGTAGTCGGTGTTTACCACCGGCGAGGTTGTAGGCTCAGAAATATCCATCCAGAGGTGTGCACTGGCTGTTTGCGATATATTCAATCCGAAGCGACGGTCCTGAAGATCCATAGTCCACACACTAATCCGAGCACCAAACACGGCGAACATCTGTGCACTGTATTTTGACGGCGAACCGCCGTAGTTCGTCTCAGGAGCGAAAGACACTGCTCCCAAATCCGCGCGCATGAAATCAGGGTGCTGATCGGCATATAGCGAATGACCGTAGGGGGTGTAATGAAACCATCGCCCTGCTCTGTATGCTACGGAATCGGGTACAAGGTTGGCTGCTTGGCATACTGCAAACAGCGCCATGCATGCGAGCAATATCAAAGTTTTTCTTTTCATAGGGATTGAATATAAGTTGCGAGATATTCTTGTTCGGGTTGTCCGGGTGTAGGATGCCATTCGACTTTATTCATTACGCCGAGCGCGTACATATCCATCACCGACGAGTACCCCGAACGGCAGATGATACGTTCCGCACCCAGCAGATAACCCGCCAGATGACTGTCATCCAGCCATGGTGCAATGGTTACCAAGCCATGTTTGATGACAGTGGGTGGTTGGTGGATTTTGCCGCGAACAATGAGCACGGTTTCATCGGCATTTTCGTAGCGGCGAACCTGTTCTTGCTCAAACAACGTACGCTGCGGTTCCAGGCCGGAGAGCACGGCTACAACCTTGAATGTGGCATCGGGAGTGAATGCTTTTCCTGTAAATCTTGACAGCACACCGATGAACTTGGCATTATCGGGCAAAATAGCCGGATGCGACAGCCTGCCAGCCAAAGCAGGTTGCTGCTCATCGGGAATCCAACACTCGTCGAAGCGCTTGATTATTCGCCTATGCCAACGTGCCGCAAAGGGCTCAAGCCATCGCCACGGACGCGGCAAAGCTATCGTGAGTTGGTGGGTGATATAGATGCAATGTTTCTTGGATGAGTATAATCCGAAACGGTTGTCGGATATAACCTCGTCGATCTGCTCGTACAGAAGGTAAGAGGCAAGCATCTGATGATCTCGTATAGCCGCACGGATAATTTGTGGCAAAGCGCGGAGCATAGCGAATACCTGTCGGCGTCCTGTGCTATAGCACAGGTTCAACGGAGCCAACGGCAAAATCGGAAGAGTAGGAAAATGTTTGCGCAGCAGAGTGAGCGACTCGCCATCACCGCCAAGCACAACCTCATGCCCCTCTGCCTGCAACCGCTCAATGAGCGGCACACAGCGGGAAGCATGACCTAATCCCCAGTTCAACGGTGCTACAAGTATGCGCATAATTTGTCGTTTTGTGTCAAAAATCATGCAAAGATACAACTTTTTTTTGAAATATGCAAGAGTAAACCGATTTTCCATACATGAATTGATGTTTAAAAAACAAAAAAATGCACACATCCTTGCATAATTCAAAAATTTGTTGTATCTTTGCACCAAAATTGTGAATATACAACTAAACACCCATTATGAACTCACTCTCTCTCTCAGAATTGTGCGCTATGCTGGATGAACATATTCAGCAGTCTTTTCCTGATACATTTTGGGTTCGTGCGGAGATTGCGCAGCTCACCGACCGTGGTCATTGTTATCTAGAACTCGTGGAGAAGAGCAATCAGGGTATCTTTGCCGCCAAGATGCGTGCCACATGCTGGAGCGGAACATGGCAACTCATCTCTGCGTACTTCCAACAAGAGACAGGTAAACGCCCCGAACCCGGGATGCAAGTGCTCGTAGAGGTCAGCGTGGAGTTTCATCCGGTATATGGACTCAGTCTGAACATACAGAACATTGACCCTTCGTTCACGCTCGGTGATCTTGCCCGTCAACGCCAACTCACTTTGCAACAACTTGAGAAAGACGGTGTGTTGGATATGAACAAATCGCTGGCGTTGCCTACTATCATCCGTCGCATAGCGGTTATCTCAGCCGCAGCCGCAGCCGGTTACGGTGACTTCTGTCATCAATTGACGAACAATCCCTACAATCTACTTTTCTCTACGCAATTGTTCCCTGCAACGATGCAGGGCGAAAGTTCGGTGCGTTCGATTATTTCGGCACTCAACAGCATAGCCGAAAATGCCGATGACTTCGATTGCGTGGCAATCATTCGCGGAGGTGGAGCTACAACCGATCTTACATGCTTTGACACCTACGAACTGGCATCACATTGTGCACAATTTCCGCTGCCTATTTTCTCCGGAATTGGTCATACGCGTGACGTGAGCATCGTGGATATCGTTGTTCACTCGTCACTCAAGACCCCGACAGCCGTAGCTGAAGCGTTGGTTGACCATAATGCACGTCAACTCGTTCGCATCGACGAACTGCGCCAACGCTTGTCGCGTATTGCTACGCAGATGGTTGCCCTACGCAGACAACAGATTGAGCAACTGCGTCTTACTCTGCAATATACCATCAGCAACACGTTGCAGAAAGAGCGCAACCGCTTGCAGATGTTCAGTCAAGCTGTTGCACTCCATTCGCCCGAGCAGATATTCAAGAAAGGCTACTCTCTCACGCTCTGCGACGGCAAACCTGTTCGTCATGCATCCGATATATCGCAAGGCACAACCATTACCACCGTTCTTGCCGATGGCGAATTGACATCCGTAGTTCAATAAGGAAAATGTAAAAAGGGATTATCGAGACATCCGCTGGCGAAGATGCTCTTGATAATAGCGGATATTCACAGCCTGCTGACGTGCGTCAGATGAGCGGAGCGCATCGAAACAGGCTATGGCATTGGTGCAAGCCGCATAAGCCTGAGCAAGTTCACCCAGGATCTCGTACGTCACAGCACTATTCGCCGCAGCATAGGCTTCGGCTTTCTTATCCGGTTGCGGTTGCGACCATGCTTCAATAGCCTGCTGCCATTGGCGGCGAGTAAAATAGAACATTCCTTGGTCGTTGTTGCCGAGGTCATAGAGGTAGCGGTCGGCCGTTTCCGACTCAGGCATGAACCGCGAGGCGAAATGTTCGCCGGCATAGATAAACATCTCATTGCTTGCCTCATCGGTTGATGGCAATGCTGCGACTGCCTCGGCACAGGTCTCGGCCTCATTTATCCAGTATAGTGTATCTGCATATACAAGCGTACGCGAGCGCAATGCTCCGCCTGCTTCGTTACGGAAGAATAGCGTCCAATGCGATGCTGCTATGCCTTGTACATAGGCGTAGAATGTCTCATTATTCGTCTCAAAACATTCGGTAGCAGGATGAACAATCAGCTGGTTGAGCACAGCCATCGCATCACTGCGATAGAGGGTCATCAGCGAATCGGCTTGCGTATTGCTAAGCAGTTGTTTACGGTATAGGCTGGCGGAATTATTCTGCGAGGTTTCTAATACGGAAGGCAGATAATCCGAGCCTTCCAAACTCTCCGATGCTGCCATGAGTGTGTAGAACGCGCCTGTCGGAGCATCGGGATGCGCTACGGTATTGTTAACCAGAAGCAATTCGCTTATATGATCAGGCAGAACAATCTGAGCGGGGTGAGTAATCTCAATCGTAGTATGCCACTGCTGCGCATGAACAATCGCTGCTGGAAGCAGAAGCGAAAATGCTACGATTTTAAACTTTAAACTTTTCACTAGACGGCTTCTTTCAACTTTCAACTTGCATTACAGATTGCGTATTCGCCATTCGTTCGGGTAGAGATTATTGCAGCGCGAACCGACGTTCTTGACAAATCCGAGCGGCACGCCGTGGTAGGTTACGAGCAGCAGTCCGAGTGGCAGGTTAGCTATCGGCAGCGCTTCGGTGCGCAGGAACGCCAACGCGTTATCCAGATTGAGCTCGAGTTGCGGGAAAGCTTCCAACCGTATGGCTTTAGACATACTCAGGCTATGCTGCGGGGCGAAATGTTTGCCTCGTTCCTCTGCCAAGCCGAATCCCAAAGATATACATAGGAAGCGGGTACTCATATAGTCAATCAGATCCCTGTACTTCATCGGGTATGCGGTGATGAACCGGTCGAGTTGGCGTAGTGCCCACTCATCAGGCTCACTAAGCCATGAGCGAACGAGTTGCTCATCATCGGCGGTGATAGGCGTGCTGTTGGGTTTCTTAGGATGGCGTATGCGGAAAGGCGAGAACTCGCGGCGACGCTTGCGAAGCACGCACAAGTAGAATCCCTCACCACGCACCAGATGCGGGTAGCAATGATAGCCTGCTATACTCTCCACGATACCCCACGAAGGGTCAAGACTCAGCGGCAAGATGTCAGCACCAAGTTCGTCGGCTATCCACATGGCGTTTTCCTCACACTCATGGCGGTTGAATGTGCAGGTTGAGTAGATGAGTATGCCACCGGGTTTGAGAGCATCCCACGCATCGCGCAGGATTGAGCGCTGACGCTCTACGCACATCCGCACGTTACGCATCGACCATTCGGCAATAGCCTGCGGGTCTTTGCGGAACATTCCCTCACCGGAGCAAGGCGCGTCAACCAGCATGCAATCAAAGGCTTTAGGCATCGCTTCGCTGAACAGTTCGGGAGCATTATGTGTAACGACGGTATTGCCGTTGCCCCACTTTTGGATATTCTCCGAGAGGATAAACACGCGCTGACGCACTACTTCGTTGGCTACGAGCAGACCTTGTGCACCCAGATATTGACTGATTAGTGTGGATTTGCCGCCCGGGGCAGCGCACAGATCAAGAACGATACTATCCTCGCTCACGTATTGCTCCAGCGCACGTTCGATGAGCATCGAAGAAGCCTCTTGTACGTAATAGCAACCTGCGTGCATCAAGGGGTCGAGAGTGAACTGCGGACGCTCGGACAGATAGTAGCCATCATAGTGCCATGGCACCTCATCGATATCCGCATCGAAGGATAGTTCGTCAATCTTGTCATTCAGACGGATAGATGTCACCGGTTCTTGCTCCAACGCATGGAAGAGTTGAGGCGCCTGCGCACCCAACTGCTGTTGCATCATATCTACAAATTCTACCGGTAACATAATTGTTAGTCGAAAGACCGTCCCTTCGGGACTCAAAGAAAAAAGATAAAAGCCTAATCAGTCTTTGCTCTTTTAGCGTTAGCGGTCTTTTTTCTTTCAGCGTAGCGGTCTTTTTACCAATTTCGCTACAAAGTTACAGTTTTTTTTTCATTTTTGCAAAAAAAAATGCAAATAATTATGATTTTTCATTTTTTTTTTGTAACTTTGTGGCGTTAAAGTGTGCAATTGCCTACAAAATGCAGTTTATTGATGAGTTAAATGAGAGTCAGCGTGCCGCCGTTTCATACAACGACGGACCATTGCTGGTGATAGCCGGAGCAGGTTCAGGCAAAACGCGTGTGCTCACCTATAAGATTGCATACTTGCTCACCCAAGGCATCCCTGCCGGACATATTCTCGCCCTGACGTTCACCAACAAAGCTGCACGGGAGATGAAGCAACGCATTATTCGTCTTGTAGGCGAAGAGGTCGGCAGGTATCTGTGGATGGGTACTTTCCATAGTATATGTGCGCGCATCTTACGTGCAGAGGCTGAATTCATCGGTTTCACACGTGACTTCACGATATATGATGCAGCCGATCAGAAGAGTCTGGTAAAAAAGATAATCAAAGAGTTGCAACTCGACGACAAGATTTACAAGTCAAACATGGTTCTGGCGCGCATCAGTTCGGCAAAAGCGAACTTCGTCACCCCCGAAGCGTATGCACAAAGTGAATCGTATGCAAAGATTGACCGTTTAGAGCGGCTATATAAGATGGCAGCCGTGTATGCTGAGTACAATCGTCGCCTCAGGGCAGCCAATGCGATGGACTTTGATGACCTGCTGATGTACACCGTGCTACTGCTCAACAACAATGCAGAAGTACGCCAACGCTACCAGCAGCGGTTCTGGCATGTACTCGTGGATGAGTATCAGGACACCAACCACACGCAGTACCTGATTGTCAAACTGCTCGCAGAGCCACAGAACCATATATGCGTGGTAGGTGATGATGCGCAAAGTATATACAGTTTCCGCGGGGCTACGATTGAGAATATACTTACGTTCCAGAACGGTTATACGGGTGCCAAGCTCTTCAAGTTGGAGCGTAACTACCGCTCTACACAGAACATCGTCAATGCAGCCAACAGTCTTATCCACAAGAACAAGGGGCAGATATACAAAGAGGTTTATTCGGAGAAAGAGGTAGGCGAGCGTCTGCACCTAACAGGTTACTCTACCGACCGTGAGGAAAGCAGTTCAGTAGCAAGACAAATTCTCGGTTTGCATCGCCTGAACAAGCGCGATTATGAAGAGATTGCTATTCTGTATCGCACGAACGCACAAAGTCGCAACCTCGAGGAGGAGATGCGCAAACTCGGTATCCCGTATCGCATATACGGGGGTATGAGTTTCTATCAGCGCAAGGAGATAAAGGATGCTATTGCTTACTTCCGTCTGGCAGCAAATAGCAGTGACGATGAGGCGCTGGAGCGCATAGTGAATGTGCCCAAGCGTGGCATAGGCGATACTACAATCAGCCGCGTGCGGGAAGCCGCTTTGCGCGAGGGTGTGCCGATGCTGCGGGTGATGCAATCGCCGGATGTATATGCCGCAGAGATAGCTGCAGCCACACGACGCAAACTGCAAGCATTCGCGGAGAAGATCGGTCAGTTCGCACAGAGCATGCAAGAACTCAACGCCTTTGAGTTTGCCCAGTTAGTACTCAATCAGTCCGGGATGATGGCGGATGCAGCTATCGATACCACTGCGGAAGGTATAGATCGCAAGGGAAACTTGGAAGAACTGCTTAGCGGTATTCGTCAGTACGTAGAAGACCGCACGCAGCAAGGCGAGGATACAAGCATAACGGATTTCGTACATGAGGTAAGTCTGTTGACTGATCAAGACGAAAATCCCGATGACTCCGTTGCGCGCATCACGATGATGACTGTACATTCAGCTAAAGGTTTGGAGTTCCCGGTGGTGTTCATCGTCGGCTTGGAGGAGAATCTGTTTCCTTCGGCATTCTGCCAAAACGAGAGTGAACTGGAAGAGGAGAGACGATTGTTGTACGTAGCCATCACTCGTGCCGAACAGGAGTGTTATCTCACGTATGCATCACAGCGATGGAAGAACGGTCAAGTGAACTTTAGTAATCCTTCGCGTTTCCTCAAAGACATCGACCGGCAATATATTCAGCAGCTCAGCGCGCCGAGCAAAGAACCCTCACCGTGGACGGAAATGCCGATGAGATCGTCTTGGAGTGAGCCGATACAACGAGTAGAGCAACCACTGCCGCAGCCAACGGTATCATCGAGGAATCTGAAAGCCACAACAGGGCTTAGACCCAAGACTGCACAACAATCCATCGCTACCGAGTGGAATAAGGGTGACAGGATTGATCATAAGGTATTCGGCAAAGGAACAATCCAGCGCGTGTATCGCGAGAACGACAACGACAAGATAGAAATAGAGTTTGACACCAAAGGCACGAAAACATTGCTCTTGGCATACGCCAAGTTAGAGCGTATATAGGGCTTTCGACTTTTGAGTTTCGACTAATAAAATAAACGATTATGGAATACAAACGAATCTTACTCAAGCTCTCCGGTGAGAGTCTGCAAGGCAAGCAGGGTTTTGGTATTGATACCGAACGTCTGCACGAGTACACCGAACAGATCAAGGCAATTGCGCAGCAGGGTGTACAGGTGGCAATCGTCATTGGCGGAGGAAATATCTTCCGCGGTCTAAGCGGTTCGAAGCGCGGCTTTGACCGCGTAAAAGGAGATCAGATGGGAATGCTCGCTACATGCATCAATGCGCTCGCCTTAGCCAGTGCGTTTGAGGCTATTGACCAGCCGGTACGCGTACTGACGAGTATCTGCATGGAACCCATCGGCAACCATTACAGCCCTGACAAAGCCAAGCGGCTGTTGAACAAAGGTAACGTGGTCATCCTTGCCGGCGGCACGGGCAGTCCGTACTTCACGACCGACACCGGTTCGTCGCTGCGTGCACTGGAGATACAAGCCGACGTGATGCTCAAAGGTACACGTGTGGACGGTATCTACACAGCTGACCCCGAGAAAGACCCTACGGCAACGAAGTTTGAGACCATCACGTACGACGAAGTTATCCGTCGCGGATTGAAAGTAATGGATCAGACCGCTACCGTCATGTGCAAGGAGAACGGCATGCCGATCTATGTCTTTAACATGGATAAACCCGGCAATCTCGGCAAAGTCATGAACGGCGAGAAGATAGGAACATTAGTAACCCCGTAACCCTAACAGCATCCGCCATTCTTGGCGGATATAAACACTACATATTATGATCGAAGCAAAACAAATCCTCAACGAGGCGGAAGAGTCGATGCAGGCAGCAGTCCTCTTCCTTGATGACGCATTGGCACACATCCGTGCCGGCAAAGCGAGTCCGCGCATCCTTGATGCTATTCGCATTGATTACTACGGCACTATGTCGCCGCTGGCGAACGTAGCAACCATCACAACGCCCGATGCACGTACTATCTCCATCCAACCATGGGAGAAGAAGATCATCGGTGACATCGAGCGCGCCATCATCAATTCGAACATCGGTCTTGCACCGAACAACAATGGCGAGACGATTCGTCTGATTCTGCCGCCGCTGACCGAGGAACGTCGTCAGCAACTCGCCAAGCAGTGCAAGGGCGAGGCAGAGAATGCCAAAGTCAGCATCCGTAATGCTCGCCGTGATGCCATCGAGACACTGAAGAAACAAGTCAAGGAAGGCATGCCGGAGGATGCAGAGAAAGATGCTGAGAGCGAGGCACAAAAACTCCACGACAAGTATATCCGTCAGATTGACGACGTATATGCCAAGAAGGAGAAAGAAATTATGACCGTCTGAGTCGCACCCTGTTATGGCGATTCATTTGGATTTGCGAACATACTGGAACAAAACGAGAGACGCAGCAGTGCGCCTGTGGCAGCGTGTAGATGCATTTTGCACGCCTGTTTATCAGCGTGTGGTAGTGTGGTGCGCGCCTGTTTGTCGGCGTATAGCGGAGTGGTGCAAGATTGTTTGGGCATATATAGTCAAATGGTACAACCTGATCACAGCTAAGTATCTCGCACAGCAAGAGGTGATTAAGAAGCGCAGTGAGGTGTCGCACGAACGGTTGACTGTGAAGCGTGCCGTATTGCTGTTTATGGAAACGTGGGGATTAGGCTCACGAAATATATTCCTGACAATGTGGCACTTGCTGTGGCGTCCGGGGCACATGATCAACGACTACATCAACGGTCGTCGTAGCCGTTATATGCAGCCGTTTTTCATGTTTTTTGTGCTGACGCTGATTCTGGTGCAAACAGCCTGGGTCATGGATGTGCAGTTGCCGAAGAACAGGGATATGACGGTCACAGCATTTCAACTGCTGCGCGATTATGGTTCGTGGTTTAATGCCGACCAGAAAGACACCATACTGAACGTCGCCCAGTGGCTGGATAAGCTACACGGTTGGCGCGATGAAAATCGTGCGTGGGATCTGCTCATTCACTCTATCGGTATTGTGCTTATCACCTGGCTGCTGTGGCGCAAGAGTCCTCGTGTAGGCAGCTCGGAGTGGGTGGTTGACAGCGGAGAGATTATCGAAGGCTACAACTTTGCGGAGATATTCACGGTAATAGCGTTTATTCTCTGTCAGATACAAATCCTGAGTTTCATTGCGATGCTGTTGTTCGGCAAGTTGCCGTTTGATCACTTGCAAGGCTTTATGGTCATCCCTGAACTGGTACTGACGGTTGTACTGCTTATCGACTTCAAGCAACTCTTCCAGCGCGAGTGGTGGTCAACTATCTGGCGCACTATAGTGATCGTACTATTCATATAATCGCTGATCCCGTGAGCAGCCATGCTCCGAAAATAAGATAGATGGAAGATATACAAACATTCATTGACAATCATAAGAAACAAGCCATGGCAGCGATAGTTGCCGTGTGTGTGCTGCTGTTGATAGTCGGCGTAGTGAAGTGCTCCGGCGGTGGAAATGAAGGTGGATTAGAGCAGACGGAACAGGAGCCTGAGGAAACGAATCTCGTGGCTTATCCCGGCAGAACATTCGACTACAAGCGGAAGTTCAACGACCTGCAATCCAAGCAATACGCCGTGGCGAGCAAGATCGGTCTGCCCCGACCACCGAAAGACCGCGAGGATGCAGCCAGCATGCGCAACAAACTTGTGGAAGTCAAGACCAACCGAAACTATATTGTAGATGACCTGACGCACTCCGCACCTTATCTTATCCCTTCGGCGAAGAAAGAACTTGATGCCATTGGCGAGGAGTGGGCGGATATATTGCAGCGCAACGGTCTGCCGCATTACCGGTTCTATGTGACATCTATTCTGCGTACGCAAGAGAGTATCCGTCATCTGCAACGCAGCGGTAACATCAACTCCGTGACAACGAGTTGCCACTGCTACGGCACAACATTTGACTTGGCGTATATGCGCTTCGACAAAGTAACCCGCACCAGCGATTATATGCATCAGGACAACCTCAAGCTCGTGCTCGGACAAGTGCTGCTCAACCACCAGCGCGCCGGAAAAATCTACGTCAAGTACGAAGCCAAGCAGAGTTGTTTTCACATAACCGTCAGGAAATAATCAAAATCACGGGATATATAAACACAATAAGAAAAGATATGTCCAAGCAACTGCAAATACGTAACTCGACGGCAGAGTTCTTGATCTTCCAAGCCGAAGACAAGGCCGAAGGCGTACAAGTATTCTACAAAGACGAATCTATCTGGGCGACGCAAGAGGCTATTGCTATCCTTTTTGACAAAGGGCGGTCAACCATTACGGAACATCTGGGAAACATCTACCAGTCTGGAGAATTGGATGTGAATACCACATGTCGGAAATTCCGACATATGGGGTCAAGTGGTCAGGAATACGAGACAAAATATTATAATCTCGATGCATCCAAGATCGTATCTTCGAATCCGATTCCACCCAAAAGGAGGAATTCCACCCAAAAGAAGCACCCAATTCCGCCCAAAAGAAAAGATACAATACAAGTTCTGCTTATATCAAAGTTCGGATCTTAGAGTTGCTAAAAAATGATTCTTCTTTGACCCGCAAACGCTTGGCAGAGGCATTGGAGATGACACAAGACCAAATCAAGTGGCATTTGCAAATGCTGCAAGAAACCGGTTGTCTTCGTCGTGTCGGCGGTCGCAAGGAAGGTCATTGGGAGATAGTGAAATGATGTTGTATCATATGGCACATGAAAATGATATATGAAAAAATAGTACAAGTTCACGTAAAAAATAGTACAAGATAGGATACATGAAATGATCCAAGATCGTATCTTCGAATCCGATTTCGACCGGTTCGAGTTGCCGACATTGCCGTTTGACGAAAGGAAGTAGTGAAAGTGTTCTGAAAGTAAGGTTCTTGGAACATGGTCCCGTGATGGTCGCGTTCTGGAATGCACATTAGAATGATTCTGTATATTGCAAATAGCAGAGTATTTGTGTAACAGAATGCGTAAATTTGACATATAAAGATTGCAACAGTGTGGAAAATATCAAGTTTTTTGCATTTTTATTTAGCTTGTGACAACTTATAGCACTTTGTCGTAGTAATTTTGCAAAAAAATCAGAAACGCGGATGGACGCTATATTATCAATTAAACCTGTTTATGCAATTAGATATTGGCGGGTTCAAAAAGGTTGAAAAACCTGGTCACTCCATTCAAGCAAGGAACAGGCTTGGCAGATGAAAGCGTGTGAAAAAAGGTTGCAAAACCAAGCGGAACAATAAAGAGACATATGAAGCAAGGGAAAGCATTAGAACAATTATTAGTTGTTATTCAGGAGTATCTAAAGGATAATCCTGACACGCATGTTGTTCCTAATGCAATGCTTCTCGATCGTTCAGGAATTAAACGCGAAATTGACGTATTTGTTCAGACCAAAGTTCAGGGTGGTAATATAGGAATTGCCTTCGAATGCAAGGATTACAAGAAAAAAGTGGATGTAGCCGTTGTAGAAGCATTCAATAGCAAATGCAATGACATACAAGAAATTCACAAAGGAATCATAGTTTCCTCTAACGGTTTTACAGCGGGAGCACAAAGTAAGGCACAATTCTATGGTATAGATTTGTTCCAATTGGGAGATGTCCCTCTTAAAGAGATTTTCAATCCATTTGACTTGTTTTATGCTCAGTGTTGGGTTGAGATGGCGTTAAAATATCGTGTGGTAATTGAAGATGATAACACTTCTGCACATTTTACAAGTAAGGGTGTTTTCTCTGTTGAGGACGACAATGAAGTAGAAATGATTTATTATTTGGCAAACACCTTGCGTATGTATATGCCATCTATAATCCCTTCTATTCATAATCGCTTACATGCCAAAGGTGTAACGGTGGATAATGTTCCTTTGTGTATTCGACCTTTAGATAAGTTATACATCAAAGATACGTCAGGGAACCGACACAACATAAAGGAACTGCTGGTTACAATCAGAGTTACCTTAAATACGAAACTTCAAGACATTGCAAAACAATCTGTATATAAAGAAACCACAAAGGAAACACCTGTAGTACGAATATCGGAGTACACTAGAGAAAATGGTATTACGTTTTTCCTTGTATACGATGATAACAGATGCAGCGCATTTGTAAAAGATGCTGATGGTAATTTAAGAAAAACGATGTTAGTTCCTCAAGATTGATACACAGAAACTTTTGAATAAGAACAACAACAAACCAAGCGGAATAAAAAACTATATAATTTACTAACGAGATGAATGAGAAGAAATATCTATCTTATTTGAAACAGTACCACCAATGGTTACAAAGCCACAAGGTGAAGGCGAAAGAAGATTTGGCAGAGCGTGAGAACTACGCCAAAGAGATGCGGAAATATGACAAGAACCGTCTTCTCAACATGTCTGCTGAGGATGTTTATGATTTGTTGTCTCCGCTGTGGGCTATGGCTATGTGGGGCAACAAACATTATAAAATAGACAATCTGATCGAGACCAACACTATTGAGCTGATGCGTGCCCAGTTTGCCAATCTGCTTTATGGGAAAGATTCACTTGCCAAGCGTTGGGATGAGTTTCGCCAGAAAGTGAAGGGTATCGGACCTGCTATCATGAGTGAAATTCTCAACAAAGCATTTCCGGATGAATGTATTCTTTGGAACAGCAAAACCAAAACAGGTTTCACTATTTTGGATGTGCCCAACACGCCCAAATATGATTCCGCGATGGATGGCAAGATGTATGCTTATCTGTCAGAGTGTGGTATGAAGATGCTGGAGTGTGCCAAGAACAACGGCTACGATGATCTGGAAAACCTGATAGCTCTTGACTATTTCATCTGGCAGGATGTGCAGAAAGATATAGACGAGCCGGAGCAGAAAGAAGTTGAAGTTCCGAAGAACAAGAAAGAATCCACTTTTGTACATAACGACATACGCGATAAAATCAAAGAAATCGGCGAGTGTCTTGGATTTAAGGCGACCACGGAAGTCTCTGTAGCTAATGGCGCCAGAGTGGATGCCGTATGGGAAGTGTCTATTGGCAACATGGGCAGAATTATTTATGTGTTTGAAGTGCAGACTTCCGGTTCAATAGACAGTTTGATTCTTAATCTCATGAAAGCCAAGAACAACAAGGCTGTGCAAGGTATTGTAGCGGTGTCGGATGCAGAACAGATTGAGAAGATACGAAAAGAGGTAGAGGCGCTTTCAGATGTTAACAAAGACATCAAATATTGGGATTATACAGATGTTCTCGAAGTTCATGAGGCATTGCAAAAGGCTAATGAGAGTATCAATAAGTTAGGGCTTGTTCCTGCAAGTATTAAGTAAGATGGAAGATATAGCCCAAAAGGAACGGGCTGGGGAAAGAAGATAAAATAATATTGATTGATATAGAATAGAAGATAATTCATAATAACAAGATTATGGATATTCAGATTAAAGATAACAAAATTTTTGCTCCTCTAAAGGACAAATGGCTGGTTACCAAGCCGGAGGAAATAGTGCGCCAAAAATATATCTGCCGTTTGGTGGATAGTTACGGCTTTAGCCTTGACCAGATGGCGCAGGAGATACAAGTAACCAATTCCCAGCGTGGTCAAGGAGCTGCGAGAGCAGATATCGTGATTTGGCGGAGCAAGGAAGAAAAAGCAAAAGGTAAGAATGCACTTATTGTAGTGGAGTGCAAAGCCGAGTCTGTTACCATTCATGAGGAAGATTATTTCCAAGGCTACAACTATGCTTCGTGGGCAGGAGCGGATTTCTTTGTTACTACCAACTTAAAAGAAACTCGTGTTTTCCGTGTCGTAAAAGGCAAATTGCCTAAAGGATTGGAAGAAATCGCCGATATACCAACAGCTGAGAAAGCGAAAAGCAGCAAAGAGATTGAGAAATTGCTCCAACAGACCAAGGCTTTCACGCGTGACGAGTTTTCCAAACTGCTTTTTAAGTGTCATAACATCATTCGCAATAACGATAAGTTGTCGCCGGAAGCTGCATTTGACGAAATAAGCAAGATTCTATTCATCAAAATCCGCTACGAACGCAGTAATGAAGATGGGCAGATTTTCTCGGCAGAGCGCTTTGCCGAAAATCGGAAGTCTTATGAGAAACTGAATAAAGAAATGGGTGTTACGGATGCAATCCCGTTTTATCAGAATCTTTTTGAAAAAACAAAACAGGATTTCGCCAATGACCATTTGTTTGAGCCAAACGATGTTATCAAAATCCGCGAGAATAGTTTTGAGCAGATTGTAAAAGAGCTGGAAATCTACAACCTTTCCACCACTTCCGACGATGTCAAAGGTATTGCTTTCGAGAAATTCCTCGGTCGCACTTTCCGTGGTGAGCTGGGGCAGTTCTTTACGCCGCGTACCATTGTGGATTTCATGGTCAAGGTGCTTGATCCGCAAGAGGGAGAATATGTCTGTGATCCTTGTTGTGGTAGTGGTGGCTTCCTGATTGACGCATTTGAGTATGTGCGTGCTAAGATAGAGAAAGACATTGAGCAGCAGAAAAACATCATCAAAAAGCAATACTATACCGATGCTTATGATGCACTTCCTGAAAACGAAAAAGAAGAGGTGGATGCAAAAGTATCAGATGTTTTTGGAGTACTCAATCGCGAATTGGATATTAATAATGCAGAAGGCCGTTTACGTTCGCTTTCTTTCGATTGTATCTACGGCACTGATGCCAACCCACGTATGGCGCGCACGGCTAAAATGAATATGATCATGCACGGTGATGGTCATGGTGGCGTACATCACCATGACGGATTGCTGAATGTAAATGGTATTTTTGAGAACCGCTTTGATGTCATTTTGACTAATCCACCTTTCGGAGCACATGTAGATAAATCGTTACTCATCACAGAAGCCGATAAGTTTACAGACCAACAGAAGATAGACGCTTATGTAAAACGCTACGGACAAGCATATCTGGAAGCTCTCAAACAAGTCAACGAGCATATTGGTGATTCACTGCTCTCCCTATACGAAACAGGCAAAATGAGTGGTCTCACTGAAGTCCTCTTTATCGAGCGTTGTCTTAATCTGTTGAAACCTGGTGGACGCATGGGAATCGTACTGCCGGAAGGAGTATTGAATAATACCAATCTGCAAAAGATACGTGATTTCGTCGAAAGCAAAGCGAAAATCTTGCTTGTAGTCTCAATTCCGCAAGATGTCTTTATAGCGTCCGGCGCAACCGTCAAACCATCGTTGCTGTTCTTCAAGAAATTCACAGAGGAAGAAGCGGCGCAATACAAAGCAATCCAAGTCGCAGCTCAAGCCGACGCGGAAAAACCATATAAGGATGAATTAGCTGACATTGCAGCAAAGCTGGCTAAACGAGGCAAAGAAGCGCTATCCAAAGAAGAGAAGAAACAACTGCAATCTCGTCAGAAAGAAATACAAGCAGCTATAGAAACTGAAACAAAGAAGCTTGTTAAAGAGCGTTTCGACTACCAAATCCCTATTGCCGAAGTCCAAAAAGCTGGTATCAGTACTACAGGCGCGCCTATCGAAAATGAATTGGAACCTCTGGAGCAAGAGTTTACCGCATACCGTAAAGAGAATAATCTTTGGGATGTCCTTGTGGACAAAACAATCTATACGGTAGATGAGGACGGCAAAGTTGGCAGAGCTCGTTTGGCAGAAGGAAAAGAACTAATCGAAAAAATGGGTTAACTATGGCATCTGTATCTACATATAATTCTTCATCAGCTCCATTGACCAATCAGTTTGTCAATGACATCAAACAGATTATCACTACCGCACAAGCAAATGCCGTACGCAGTGTGGATTATTGCCGCGTGCAGATGTATTGGCATTTAGGCAAGCGAATTTTTGAGGAAGAGCAACAAGGAAAAGCGCGTGCTGACTATGGCACTTATCTAATTCGCAATCTGGCACAGCAGATTGAACCGGAATATGGTAGCGGTTTTGGAGAACGACAACTCAAATTCTGCCGGCAGTTTTATCGCGAATATCCAATTGTGAACACACTGCGTTCCCAATTAAACTGGAGCCAATATCGTTCGCTCATTCAGATACCGGATCACGACAAGCGTGAGTACTACGAACTGGAGGCTGTCAATAATGCTTGGACAGGTCGAGAACTGCAACGACAGATAGATTCTATGCTATATGAGCGGCTGCTGATGAGCAATGACAAAGAAGCGGTTCTTGCCATAGCACGCAAAGAGCGTATTCCTGAAACACCGCAAGAGATAATCAAACAACCAACCGTGCTTGAGTTTCTTGGTCTGAAAAGCGAAGCAGCCTATTACGAGAAAGACTTGGAACAAGCGATCATTACCCACATTGCCGATTTCATGTTGGAGATGGGTAAAGGCTTCTCTTTTGTCGCTCGTCAAAAGCGTATATTACTTGAGGATGACGAGTTCTTTGCAGATCTTGTATTCTACAATCGGCTGCTGCGTTGTTTCGTGGTAATCGAACTCAAAACAGGCGAGCTTACTCACCAAGACTTAGGACAGTTGCAGATGTATGTCAATTATTACGATCGCAACGAGAAACTGCCGGAAGAAAATCCCACGATCGGTATTCTTCTTTGTACACGTAAGAACGACACGTTGGTCCGTACGACATTGCCGGAAAACAACTCCACTATTCTTGCATCGGAATACCAATTATATTTGCCTTCTGCTGAGCAACTTATCAAAGAGGTGAACGATGTAAAAGAGCAAATGCAACAAAACAAAGCCGAAGAGTAACCATGACGCAAACATACAAATATCTGCATTTTGTAACTCTCCGGTCATTAGTGAATTGGAGTGTGGCACATTTGCTTAATAGTGATATTGGTTTTACCAAGCATTATCCTTTTGTTAAAATTGGAGATGTTATTCGTCGTAATACAACGCTTGTTTCTATAGAGGACAAAACACTCTATAAGCAGATTATGCTGAAAACAAATGGCGGAGGAGCTGTATTGCGTGACAAAAAATGGGGAAAGGATATTGGAACCAAGAAGCAATATCTCGCCAAAGAAGGACAATTCATTATGTCCAAAATAGATGCACGTAATGGCGCATTTGGTGTTGTTTCTAAAGAATTGGACAATGCAATAGTTACTGGTGATTTCCCTTTATTTGATGTAGATACGAAAAGAATAAATCCGATCTATCTGTATCTTCTTTCCGCAACTAAACCATTTGTTCAATATGCCCAGAGTTGCAGTCGTGGCACAACAAATAGACAGCGTATAGATATTGATGCTTTTCTTTCTCTGCAAATCCCATTACCATCACTTGAAGAGCAAAACAAAATCGTTGCTGCATATAATGCCACTATTGCTCAAGCAGATATACTCTCGGCTCAAGCACAGAGCATTGATGGACAAATACAAAACTACATACAAAAAGAATTAGGTATTGAATCTAAAAAGGAAGAGAAAAACAATCAACAAAAAGGATTCTTGCATATTTTTAACTTTCATCAATTATGGGATAGATGGGATATGCTAAACACTTCTTCCGTTATTTTTGATAAGTTAAGCAATTCAAAATATCAGATAGTCACTTTAGGAAGTACTTTTAAGTGTGTCATGAGAAGTTGGAAAAAAGAAGGCACAACCTTTAATTATATAGAGATGGGCTGTGTAAATCCATCAGATGGCATTATTGAGTCCCAAACTATAGATATAAGAAAAGCACCAAGTAGGGCAACACAGATTGTTCATGCCGGAGATCTAATCATTGGTACAACTCGTCCCTATTTAAAACGGTTTGCCATTGTAACGGAGCAATATCATAATAATATATGTTCCTCCGCATTTCAAGTAATCGCCCCTGATAAAACTTATAATCTTCATTTTTTACATGAATTTTTACTGACTTCATTCGCAGTAGAGCAATTTGAACACTTTATGACAGGAGCTTTATACCCCGCAATCACCAATAAGGATTTAAAGAAAATTCAAATTCCACTACCACCACTTGATATACAAAATGAGATTGTAGAGCATATTACCTTGTTGCGCGAGAAACAAAAGACGATGATTGAACAAGCCAAAGAACGCAGAAAACAGGCTGCACAGCAATTCGAACAAACAATATTTGAATGAATTTGACTAATGGTTCAATAATGAAAACGGATGGCGTTTATATTTATAGTTTTGTAGCGGATAGGGTTAATCCGTTAATGCTAATGTATTCTTCTGATCTATTGTTTCTCCGTGAAAACAATAAACTGAGGTGGCTTCAAATGTATAAAAGTAGGAGGTTTTGTGATTTACGAACGAAAGACAGTGGTGACTTATTTGATAGTATAGATGATTTCCTTGCTAATCCGCCCAAAGGTTTTGATATTAACTTGGATTATAAGTACAATATAATTGAACGTAAATCCAACCATAATATAGGGGAGTACTATAAAAACATATATCGTCCGGTAATATCTTACAAACTACAAAATCTGCATCAGTTAATAGACGATAGACCTCTATCTATTTGCGATGACGACATCTCAATATGGGGAGAATATAAGAATGAGTATTCAAGCCACATTAGACAACTTGAGCTAATCTTAGATGAGTTGAAGTCTGTGTTCAAAGTTGTTGAACCGACACAAGAAAACTTACAAACATATGGTAATACCATCCGAAATATTATTATTTTGGCCTGTACTGAGATTGATTCGATGATGAAAAAGATTCTCAAAAACAATGGAATTATATTGGATGACAAGGAATATACGACAAAGCAGTATTTTAAGTTAAAGGAAGCACTTAGATTAGGAGAATATGAACTACAATTCAAAGAGTTTGAGCATTTAGGTATTTTTAGCCCATTTTTAGAATGGGAAATTAATAGACCTACTCAATCATTACCTTGGTACGATGCATATAATAAAATCAAACATGATAGAGAGGCTAATTTTCAATATGCGAATGTTAAAAATGCTCTTAATTCAATAGTTGCTTATGCCATTTTACTTATTGCTCAGTATGGACATAACAATCCTATATGGGAAGAGCATATGCGAAAGTTTTTTTCAATAATCCAAACCCCAAGTTGGAGTTTAGAAGATTTTTATGTACCACATAGTACATTAAATTTTAAACAAACTCCAATAGATTATCCTTTTTAATTGAATATTTAGCAACATTAGTGTCCACTAAAAATTTGGAAAAAGTTCTTTGACTTATTGAAAATTAGTTTTTTACAGCGAAAATTTGTGCGCGACGATTTCATTTTGTATCTTTGCAGTCGCTTTAACATTGCTGCATATGAACAAAGAGAAATATGTGTTCGCTCAGTTGGTTGATTTTCGCTAAACCTAAAATCAGTAATGTCAAAGATCAATTTGCCGATAATGGGCAATTATTATTAAAATTTTAACCGTCCCTAATTTTTATGAGACACTAGTGTGTTGTAATATAAATGAACACAATTATTATATGCCCTGTCCACATAATAACATAAATTGCCCTTGCACAAAAGAAGGATGTCCCAGACACGGAAAGTGCTGTGAGTGCGTTGCACATCACAAAGAACATGGGAAGAAATTACCGGCATGCTTGAGAGGAATAGAGTGGGAGATGTAATTGTAAGAAAAGAAATGGAACATGATATGCCTCCGAATGATATTCGGGAAAATAAACATAGAGAAACAGGAATAATTCCTCAATGGCATTGGCAGGAACGAGGGACAGCATGGAAAGGTGTCGGCATCTATCATGTGACGTTGACTGTAACAAGCCGGGAGCCGTTATTGGGAAGGCTCGTCATTCCGGATAATGATCCTAAAAAAGCGGTTGTGGAGAGAACTGAACTGGGAAATGCGGTGGTGGATTGTATATGGAAAGTACCAAAACTTCATCCCGAGGTTCGTGTGATCAGTTTTGACCTTATGCCGGATCACATACATACAATATGGCATGTGGTTCGTCCGATGCCCGTCGGCATCAAGACGGTTGTGCGCGGCTTTTGGCAAGGAGCGAAGAAGTGTGGACGTGCATATTCTATGTCGATTTCCCCGAGTAGTATTCGGGACAAAAAACATAGAGCCGAAGATTTGATTGAACATAGAACCGACTATTCGGTATTCACCGAAATGCCTTTTATCCGACCATTATCCAGAAAAGGTCAGTTAAATACAATGATCCGCTATACATGGCTTAACCCTCAACGCCTCGCGACCAAGCGGCTGATGCCGGAGTATTTCCGAGTGCAAGAGGGTATAGAGATTGCCGGTCGTACGTACTGCGGAGTTGGAAATGCAGAATTGCTACAAAAAACGAGATACATGCCGGTACATGTGAGAAATATATGGGTAGAAGATGCCGAGAGACATGGGGATAACAAACGGCTGCGCGACTATATGAACGGCTGTGTGATTGCGGCGAGAAACGGAGCAGTGATGGTGTCGCCGTTTATTTCGCCGAAAGAGAAAGAAGTGATGGAGGTGTTGTTGAAAGAAGGGTTGCCATTCATCTATATAGCCGATAACGGATTTAGGGATTATTACAAACCGCAAGACAGCCTGTTTGATGCAGTGGCGAGAAAGCAGGTGCTCATCTTAAGCCCATGGGATTATGACCCAGACAAACGCCACGTCACCCGCGCTGAATGTGTAGAGATGAACAAAATGGCAGAAGAAATAGCACAAATAGAACACTAACCCTATGCCCTGCCAACATAACAACGTAGATTGTCCTTGCACAAAGGATTGCCCATGCACTCATACCTTCAGGATAAGACACTTTGCATGAGGAAGATTGAATGGGAATAGTAACTTGTTAAATTTCGGGGAGAGATAGAGTTTTAACTATTAAAATTTCGGGGATAGATAGTTTTTTATTCTCAAACACTTGCATAATTCATTTATTTTTAGTAACTTTGCAGCGTTTTTAATCACAAATAAAAATGGAGCACATTTTTTTGTATCTTTGTAGCGTATCAAAGCCTAGTTGGACTATTTCAAAGTAAGGTATTAAGAGCATTCAGAACAATGAGCAAACAACAATGGATAGGGCTGGCGATTGTGCTGCTGATGGTAGCGGCAGTGGAGGTGACTGTGCACTTGACGAAGAAGTGGCGCGAGGCGCAGACTGTGCCGGAGCTGTTGACGTTTCAGCCGGAGCGGGAACAGGAGTTTGAGCAGTATCTGGATTCGTTGCGCGAAGCCGAATATGCTGCACGCAAAGCCGAATATGCCAAGCAATACGCAAAGCCGATCGTTCATTTGCAGCCGTTTGACCCGAACACGGCTGACAGCGCGCTGTTAGTTACCGTAGGATTGCAGCCATGGATGGCAAAGAACCTTATCCGATATCGTGCGGCAGGCAAAGTGTTCCGTCAGCCGGAAGACTTGCGCAGTCTGTACGGGATGAATGACACACTCTATGCCACGTTAAAGCCGTATATACAAATAGACACCGCAAAATGGCACGATTCATCGGGAGTAAGTCGGGATTCAGTACGAGTTGAGCGCATCGTCAAGCGCGATACAATCCTCGAACTCAACACCGCCGACACCGCCGAACTGCAACTATTGCGCGGCGTGGGACGTTACACGGCTGTTCAGATTGTCCGTTACCGGCAAGCTTTGGGTGGTTACCACTCCGTCAGCCAACTCTACGAGATCAAGGAGTTACCTAAGGATCGTGTAGATAGTATTGTAGCTCACCTGTTTGCCGACGCGTCGCAGATCACGCCGATAGCCGTTAACCGTGCGAGCGTCAAACAACTGCAGCGGCATCCGTATATATCGTATAAGCAAGCGGAACAGATCTATGACCTGCGACGACGGAAGATACAACTGCATTCCATAGACGAACTATCCGGTCTGTTTACCGACGACGAACAGCAACGGTTGACTCCGTATTTGCAGTTCTCGGACAAATAAAAACCAAAACGAACATGACAAATTATAATCACGATATATTCCAGCGAACAGAATTGCTGTTAGGCGAAGAGTTGATGCAACGCATCGCTGAGGCTCGGGTAATCATCTTCGGCGTGGGCGGCGTAGGCTCGTGGTGCGCAGAGACGTTGGTGCGCTCAGGTATTCATCACCTGACGATGGTGGATAGCGATGAGGTGGTTGCCTCAAACATCAACCGCCAACTGATGGCAACCACAGCAACAATCGGTCAACCAAAGGTTGAGGTGCTGCGTGAGCGGCTGCAAACTATCAATCCGGATGCCGAGATAACGGCTATCTGCGGACGGTATAATGCCGATACAGCAGAACGTTTCCGCCTGGAAGAATATGACTACGTAATAGATGCCATCGACTCGTTGAAAGATAAAGCTTTGCTCATCAACAACGTGACGCGCACTGAGAACACCTGCCTGTTCAGCAGCATGGGCGCAGCGCGTAAGTTCGACCCGACAAGAATCCGGATAGCGGAGTTCTGGAAGGTGGAAGGCGATCCGTTGGCACGCACCTTGCGGCACAAGTTCAAGCAAATGGGCGAGTATCCGGAGCGGAAGTTCCTGTGCGTGTATAGTGACGAGATTCTGGCGAATCAGCAGTCAGCAGTCAGCCATCAGCAGTCAGCAGTCAGCAATCAGCCGACACCTAACGGCACAATGGCGCATATCACTGCTATATTCGGCAACATGCTGGCGTCGCTTGTGCTAAAGCACATCTGTCAATAGTAAAATACACTTTTTCGCGAGAAAATGCTGCAATAATTTGCAAATGTCCGAAATTTTTTATAACTTTGCGCGATTTTATACTTTGCAACGAAAACCGGCACTCGTGTCGGCTATATGATAATGAGAATTTTTGTGCGAAATATAGGTATTGTTGCGGCGTGTTTGTTCACGTTTCACTATACGTTTGCCGAGAGTCTTGACATCTTTCTGAACAGTCCTGTCACGTCATCGGCGAACATCAGTCTGCTAGTGCAAGACCTGCATTCCGGCGAGCTGATTGACTGCTATCGTCCGCAGAACGTAGCGCCTCCCGCATCGGTGATGAAACTGTTGCCAACCGCCACTGCTCTTGAAACCTTGGGCGCAGATTACCAGTTCAGCACGTATATTGAGTACAGTGGCTATATCAGCAACGGCGTGCTATACGGTGACCTGTATGTGCGTGGTACAGGTGATCCGACCTTGGGTTCGCAGAAGGTGGGTGACCGCAACTTCCTCAACCGTTGGGTGAAAGCGATCCGCGAGGCAGGTATCCGCGAGATCCGCGGTGCGGTGATTGCCGACCTGAGTTACTTCGATGCCGATGCCATCAATCCCGGGTGGATATGGGAGGATATAGGCAACTACTATGCGCCGGGAGTATATGCGCTGTCGTATATGGACAACACGATGAACATCGTGCTGCGTTCAGGTCCTGTGGGCAGCATTGCCGAGGTGCAATACACCGTGCCGGAAGTGCCGGGTGTGCAGTTTGACAATCATATACGTTGCACAAGCATCACACATGACGGCGCGTACGTTCATGGCGCAGCGTACAACTACACGCGCTATTTGACCGGCAGCGTGCCGAGCAACGAAGGCTCGTTTGGCGTGCAGGGCGATCTGCCTAATCCCGGACTACTGCTCGTGCAACATCTGAGCCAACGACTGGAGGAAAGTGGCGTAAAGATTACTGCTGAACCGATGTACATCTCCGAGGCAGATGGCAAGAGCCGGACACTGCTCTATACATGGCTGTCGCCGGCATTGCGGGAGATCATCTACGAGACGAATATTCACTCCAACAACCTCTATGCCGAGTCGTTGTTCCGCACGTTCGGCGGGAGATATTGGCTGCCGTGTACGATCCATAACTCCGCGGATTTTGAGATAGATTACTGGCAGCGACGCGGTGTAAAGATCCGTAGTGCGCGTATCGTGGACGGTTGCGGTTTAGCACCACAGGATGCCATCAGTGCGGAGACTCTGGTACAACTGCTGACCTATATGTACCGTTCGCCGAACAAAGATGCGTTCTACGCCTCGCTGCCTGTGAGCGGGCAGTCGGGAACACTGCGTTCGCTGCTGCCGGGTACAGAATTGGCAGGCAGAGTGCACGCCAAGTCAGGAACGATAGCCGCCACAAAGAACTTCGCCGGATATATCGAACTACCAAACGGACAAACGTGGGTGTTTGCGGTGATGGTGAGTTTCGGCAACGGCAAATCGAAAGACATCCAGCGTGTGATAGGCAACTACCTGCTTGACCTATACCGCACGAAAGGTCAACAACAGCATCAGCCAAGTTTGGCTGATTAACGCCAATGTACATCGATCAAACAGATAGCACGAACAGCCTGATGCAGCGCATTTTGCGCGGTGAGGAACAGGAGTATGCCGCTTGTCTGAAGGCGGACATACCGCTGATATATACCACTTATCAGACAGCAGGTCGCGGGCAAACGGGCAATGGCTGGGAGTCGGAGCGAGGGAAGAACCTGCTGCTGAGTTACCTGTTGCGCGAGCCGGAGGTGAATATATCCGAGATGTTCTTGCTGAATGTAATAGCCGCAGTAGCCGCCCACCGGACAATAGCCGAGTGGCTATCGTTTGAGCAACGCCCGATGCTAAGCATCAAGTGGCCGAATGATATCTATATTGGCAATAGGAAGATTGCCGGCATCCTCGTTGAAAACAGCCTTAGCGGCACAAAGATACAGCACAGCATAGCCGGTATAGGCATCAATGTCAATCAGGAGCAGTGGGTGAGCGGTGCGCCTAATCCCGTCAGCATCAAGCAACTGACAGGTGTAAAGGCGGATATTGACGCAATCGTCAAGCGGTTCAAGCACAAACTGGAGACCACCCTGGCGTGGGAACCTGCACAACTGCGCAACTACTACCGCGTGCACCTCTACCGCCGTGACGGTTATTGGCCGTTCGTGGAGCGTGAGGTTAGTACACAGCCTACGATGAACGCCACAGCCGGGGTAGAAAGACAGTTTATGGCGCGCATCAAGGAGATACTTCCCACAGGCGAAATTGTGCTCATCGACCAACAAGGCAACCAACGCAAATACCACTTCAAGCAAGTTCGCTACGTCCTATAGCCGTCGACCAATATTGGGCGACACAACCCGCAAATAAAAACAAAAGTATATGAAATCTATCATCATCACCGGCGGAGCCGGATTCATCGGAAGTCATGTGGTACGTCTGTTTGTGAACAAGTACCCCGAGTATCGCATCATCAATGTCGATAAACTCACCTACGCAGGCAACCTCGCGAACCTCAAGGACATTGAGAACAAACCCAACTACCGCTTTGTTCGTGCGGATATATGCGACTTCGA
>JAEEGG010000387.1_pt1 | contig 159017 bp, 134 predicted proteins | sample 9134161 | NCBI WGS metagenome assembly JAEEGG01 (sample SAMN16246543, study PRJNA631951) | gut metagenome | biome: gut microbiome; feature: rumen; material: CR-attached | host: Bos | place: Iran: Karaj | collected 2018-10 | reverse complement strand
TCAAACGTTGACGCAGTTTTAACTTTAGGGCGTACCTTGCTGGTCTTTAGTCTGTACTTCCAGACTTTTAGGATGGTGTTGACAAGGAACTGGTACTGTCATATCCGCGCTTAGAATAGGCAAACGGAAAAAGAAGTCGCTTATCCCGCTTATCTCGCAATGGTGGTGCTGCGGGATAAGCGGGATAGTTGTGAGATAGTGCTGGTTCGGGTGTGGGATAAATGACGGATCCTGCACCTGAACCCTCGACTTTTTGGGCTTTTAGCGGCTTTTAACACACGCGTACACGCGCGCACGCATATTATATAGGGAAAGCGGAAATTATCCCGCTTATCCCGCTTATCCCACACCTAATGCAATGCTCAATGTATAATGCTTAATGCTTAATGATATACCCGTAGGTGTGGGATAAGCGGGATAAGCGGGTTATTTTCTTGTTTCAGTACTATATTACGCGCGAGGAGCTCGTGGAAACGAATGAGACGTTTTTCGAGGAAACGAATGGGATGGTTTTCTGGAAACTATTGCTATTCATGACCCTGGCTCCGGAAAAGGTGACCTTTAGCGACGAAAGGATGACCTTTACGATTCTAAAGGTGACCTTTAGCGCGCTAAAGGTCATCTTATTACACATAAATATGCGGATAAATATACATTGTCATGGCGGATGAAGATTGGTTGTCTTTGCGGATGAAGATCCGTTGTCGTTCGACAATTTTTTGGTGATTCTTTTTGGTAATTGGGACAAAAGCAGTATCTTTGCAACATGGTACAGAACCCACCAGACTACAGACACGATACGGTGCTGCCACTTCCGCTGGAGGTGACGGCCGACGCGTGGGCCGTGGACGCAGCGTGCTCGGGGAACCCCGGACCGATGGAGTACCAGGCCATCGACCTTCAGACGGGTGCCCGTGTGTTCCACTTCGGACCGATGAAGGGCACGAACAACATCGGCGAGTTCCTGGCCATCGTCCATGCGCTGGCGCTCTGCTGGCAGCAGGGCCTGCACCAGAAAACCATCTACTCGGACTCCTACAACGCCATCCTGTGGGTGAAGAAGCGCCAGTGTAAGACGAAATTAGAGCGCACCGCGGAGACGGAGCCGCTCTACCAGATTATCCAGCGTGCTGAGAACTGGCTGCGCACGCACGACTACCGTAACCCTATCGTGAAGTGGGAGACGGGGAAGTGGGGCGAGGTGCCGGCGGACTTCGGGCGGAAATAGTGCGTTGGAAACAAATCGTTTTTCGTTTCCAGAAAAAGAGTTATTCGGTTCTTGAGAAGACGGTCAGGGTGTTGGTGCCGAAGGTATTCGTTTCGCGCACCACGGCGTTGGCGGGCAGCAGCGGGGCACGGGTGCCGCCGGTGACCGTCAGGCTGAGGTTCGTCTCCAAGCGCAGCTCGTCCCAGAGGTTCTGTACGAGGAACGACTGGAGGGTCTTCGTGCCGCCCTCGACGATGAGCGACTGCACGCCGTGGGCGTGTAGGCTGTCGAGGTTCAGCGGGTGCGTACGGTCCACGACGAGCCGCTTGGGGTCGGGGCCGTACCAGTGGCGGACGGTCAGCTGCGGGTGCTCGCGCTCGTCGGTGACGCGTCCCACGAGGATGGCGTCCTCCTCGGCACGTAGCTTGTGACTGAGCATCCTGGTAAAGGGCGTTGAAATCTGCAGCGCCCGTCCGTTGTCGTCAATGAAGCCGTTGGCCGTCTGCGCCCATTTTAATATAATGTACGGGCGACGGAGGCGGTGGAAGGTGAAGAAGCGGCGGTTCAGCGCGCGGCACTCCTCCTCGAGGACGCCGACGGTGACGTCGATGCCCGCATCGCGCAGCTTCTGGATACCCCTACCCTGCACCTCGGCAAACTCGTCGACACAGCCGACGACGACGCGGCGCACGCCCTTGCGGACGATCAAGTCGGCACAGGGCGGTGTCTTGCCGTAGTGCGAACAGGGCTCGAGCGAGACGTACATCGTCGACTCGCGCAGCAGCCCCTCGTCCTCGGGACGTACCGAGGCGAACGCGTTCACCTCGGCATGTCCCTGTCCACAGCGCACGTGGTAGCCCTCGCCGATAATTTTAAGGGGCAAGGGGCAAGGGGCATGGGGCGAGGAGCATGGGGCAACGATGACGGCGCCCACCATGGGGTTCGGCTTCGCGTTCTGCACGCCGTTGCGCGCCAGCTGCAGACAGCGGCGCATATATCTCTCGTCGGTGGTCATAGGCCTATATGCTTATCTTTTACTGTTATGACTTTAACTCGGCAAAGGTACGAAGAATCAGACAAATAAACGAAAGAAGATGAAATTATCTTCAATTTCTCATTTTCACCTTTTTACCTTTTTACTTTTTCACCTTGAGGTAGGTGAGCCACGCGGTGAGGTCGCTGAGCAGCTGGTCGTGGTAACGGAACGTGGAGCGGAAGCCGAAGCCATGGCCACCCGATGGATAGGCATGGAAGGCGCAGGGAACGGCCGCACGGCAGAGGGCCTCGTAGTAGGCAACACCGTTGGTGAGTGGCGGCACGGCGCGGTCGTCGTTGGCCAGGAGGATGATGGCGGGCGGCGTCTCACCGGCACGCACGGCGTTCTGGTTCGAGAACTCGCGGACGAGCAGGGAGTCCTTCTGTCCCTCGGCACCGAGGAAGTTCTGGCACGACCCCTTGTGGGTGACGCGCTCGTCCATGGAGATGACGGGATAGAAGAGGATGGAGAAGTCGGGACGACAGTCGTACTCGCTGTGGGTGCTGACCGTCGAGGCGAGGTGGCCACCGGCCGAGAAGCCCATGATGCCCACGTCGCGGGGGTTGACGGCCCACGCCGCGGCGGAGTCGCGGACCAGGCGGATGGCTGTCTGGGCATCGCTGACGGGCAGCGTGCGGTCGCCGCCGGGCATACGGTAGGTGACGACGAAGTAGGCGATGCCCAGATTGTTGAAGAAGGCGGCCCAGTCGTGGCCCTCGTTCTCCATGGACAGGTGGCTGTAGCCGCCACCCGGGAGGTCGACGATGGCGCGGCCCGTAGGCTGCGCCGGCAGGTAGCCCACCATGTTGGCCTTGCCGTCGGGGGTGATGTTTACGGTCAGCCGCCGGGCCGTCGGGGATGATTGTGTCGGGGCGGTCTGTGCTGGTAGTGTCACGGTGAGCAGTGTGGCCACTGTCGCCATGAGGATGCGTTTCATGCTGTTGTGTTTCATATGATAAGTTTGTTGTTGTTTATTCACACCGTTCGGTAACGTCTATCTCGACGATGCGCAGCTCACTCTTCGTGTCGCCGCCGTTCTTCGCCTTGAAGAGGTCGAGCTCGCCAGCAACGGGAGCGGCCAGCTCCGTGATGCCGCCGAAGGCGTCCTTGTCCTTACCGGCACCCTTCAAGCGGATGGTGACCTCGTCGGCCTTCACACGACGAGTAGGCGTCAGGTGGATGTAGCCCAGGCTGCGCTCCGTCTCACCGCTCCAGATGAGTGTCTTGCCGGCATAGACCTCGAGGGGATAGCTGCGCAGGCGCCAGCCGGTGAGCTTCATGGAGATGTCGTCGACGTAGGCTTTCCGCTCCAGACGGTAGGTGATCCAGGCGGTGGAGAGGCGTCCGTCATTCTTCCACTCCGACAGCTCGTTGTCGTCGAAGCTGCGCGAGGCGTGGTCGGTGTCGTAGCCAGCGCGGGCCGAGACAATGTTCACGCCACGGGCCTGATCGGTATAGGAGGGTGTCAGGGGCGTGGGGCCTTTGGCTAATTGACAATGAATAATTGATAATTGATAATTGTTTTTTTCCTCACTTCTCACAGAGACATACGCTGGCTTGAGGCCCTCGGCGTAGGCGGAGAGGTTGATGTCGCCGGCGTTGGTGGTGGTACGGACGAGGACGCGGTTGACACCACACTCGACGGGGAGGTTCATGCTGTTGCTCTCGATGCCACCAATCCATCGTCCCTCGCCCCAGAGTTCGAAGTGAATCATACGGTCGTCCAGCGGACAGCGGCGGCCCTCCTTGTCGAGCACCTCCACCTGGAAGAGCACCATGTCGGCACCGTCGGCCTTCGTGCCCTGAGGATTCTCAATGGCGGTGAGTTTCAGCTGGTAGGGTTCGCCCGCTGTCTCCAGCTTGTAACGACTGCCATCGGAACCGACAGCCTCCAGCGTGCCCGGCTCAAAGGGCACGTTGTCGAAGGTGAAGAGGTAGCGATAGCTCTGTCGGCCCTTACCCAACGACCGGCCATTGAGGAACAGCTCCACGCTGTCGGCGGTGGAAACGACGTAAACGGGCTTTTTAAGTGAAGAGTGAAGAGTGAAGAGTGAAGAATCGACTTGCGCCGTGTATGACCAATGACCTATAATGTAAGTTCGAGGGAATTCGGGTTCCACCCAGCCATTCCACATCACCTGATGGACGAAGAAGGCGTCCTTGGGGATACGCATGGCATCGACGACGCCGCTGGTACGATAGTTCGACTCACCGCGGTGGTGGGTGTTCGTGTCGCTGAAGACGATTTTTACACCACCGCTGGAGACGCGGGTGCCTGTGCCGGGACGCTCACGCCAGTAGTCGTACCAACGGCGCACCATCTCAACGGCAAACTGGTCCATGTTGTGGTTGTATTCCAAGGCCGGGTTGCCTCGATAGAGCGGGCCGTCGCCCTCCTTGTGGTAGGGGTAGCTCTGCTCGTCCCAGTACTTGCGCAGGCCCTCGTCGCGACAGTACTCCATCGCCCACATCGGGTGCTTTTTGCTTTTGTTGATATAGAGCATCTCGCCGCCATACTCTGCCTCGTCGATGTCGAGCATCTCACGGCTGCCGATGGCACGGCCGCCACAGGGGTCATACTGGTCGCGGATGGCCTTCATCTCGAGCATATGCTCGCGGCTGATGCTCTCGTTGCCACTCTCGTAGAAGAGTATCGAGGGGTTGTTGCGGTTGTAGACGATGGCATCACGCATCAGCTCCGTGCGCTGCTGCCAGCGGGCACCCTCGACGTCCTTCTCGGCATCGCCGGCGGGCATGGCCTGCGGCAGTCCGACACGGTCGCACGACTCGACGTCCTGCTTCCACGGCGTGACGTGCATCCAGCGCACCATATTTCCACCCGACTCTACCATCAGCCCGTTCGAATAGTCGCTGAGCCAAGCAGGCACGCTGATGCCCACCCCCGGCCACTCGTTGCTGGTGCGCTGGGCATAGCCGTGGACCATCATTACGCGGTCGTTGAGCCATATCTTACCGTCCTTGAAAGCCGTCTTGCGGAAGCCGGTACGGGTGGCAACTTCGTCGACGGCAGAACCATCGGCCACGAGACTTGTCTCCACTGTATATAGGTAGCCATAGCCCCAGGACCAGAAGTGGAGATTCGCTACCTGCGCAGCGGCCTTGACAAGCACCGTCTGACCGGGAGACAGCAGCTCGTCGGCGCCATAGAAGCGGGCGACCTCCTGGCCGTCGACATCCTTCACCACCACCTGCAGACGGAAGGCGTGGGCCCGGTTGTCATCGTTCTTCACCTGCGACTCCACGCAGATCATGGCCTTGCGACCGGGGATGTCGAAGTTGGTGGCGTAGACGTAGACGCCCGTGGTGCCGAGGTTCGAGTAGAGGGGCAGCGTCTGGTAGAGCTTGCCGGTGACGTGCAGCCACACGTTCTTAGGCAGACCGCCGTAGTTGGCGTTGAAATTCTTGTCGTTCCACTGGTAGCGGCTGTTGTGTATGCGGTCGCGATATGTCCAGCTGTTATCGCAGCGCACGGCAATGACGTTCTCGCCCTCCTTGACAAACGGTGTGATATCAAAGCCGAAGGCCATCACGCCATTGTCCGAGAACCCCACCTTCTGGCCATTCACCCACACGTCGGCACCCTGGCGGGCCCCCTCGAACTCAATGAAGAACTTAGAACTGAGAGTTGAGCGCTCGAGCTCTGCTCGCTTGCTACCGAAGGGACGCAAGAACTGAGAGGTATGATTACTTCTATCGGCAGAACCAGCGCTTGTTTGGTTATCATACCTCTCAGTTCTCAGTTCTCCGTTCTCAGTTAAGAAAAAGGTCTTTCGGTACCAGCAGACGGTATCCGTCAGGTCGACGATGTCCTTACGGAACGCCTCGTCGCCATTGAAGGCGTAGGGTAGCGTCACCCGCTGCCACGAAGCCCCCTCCAAACCTCCCCCCATAGGGGAGGCTATGTCGCCGATATGCAATTGCCAGTCGCCATTGAAATTGAGTTTCTGACGCGCAGATGCATGGGTCGTCATCAAGGCCAGCAGGCCTACGATACATATAAGTAATTGTTTCATAGCAGTGTTAGTAATATCTCCATTGATCAATAACGATGTGCGCATCCAAGGCGCGGATGGTGACGATATGGGCACTGGCAGAAAGATGCACCTGCTGCTCACGAAGGGCTTGCCCACGAAGCACATTCCGCTTCCACTCTTCCGAGCGGAAAAGTTCCTTCAGGTTGTGTACCACCAGCTCGCCCCCGTCAATACTGACACTATAGCGCAGATTGCCGTTGTCATTCGCTTGCGTCGGAATAAGGGCTGTCTGTAGCACATAGTCACCGTCCCTCGCTACGTCGAAGCGATAAGTCAGCTCTCCACCCTTCGGCAGCGCCACGGCATTCATGGAGTGCCCCAGCATCTGAATCGTTTTCACACCCTCCGAAGCCTCAGCATAATTGCAAGCGTTGCAAGTGTAGACGGCATCAAGCATCTCGCCCGTCAACTCGGCACGTACATCATCGAACACGGGCAACTTGCGTGGCGCTGCATCCATCAGATGGCGCCACTTGCCACCGTTCATCTCGTTATATTGCCGAGTCAGCGCAACAATCTCCTCGTATGCCTGATGGCTGTCAAGGGAGTCGCTGAGTATCTTGCGGTTCATGGCAGCAGCGGCAAAGACGGGGTACTCGACGGCAGCAAAGAAGGCATCACCTAATGCTGGCCGGACGTATGCGCGACAATCCTTGACGATAGCCTTGATGCGCTCGAAGGCTGCTATTCGCTCTGCAGCCTGTTCATGGGTCAGCGGCACCTGGGTTACCGTTGAAAGCCCACGAGGATAACGTTTCTTGTCAAGCTCCACCTGTGTCCATCCCATGAACTCCGGACGGCGCTCACCACAGAGGCGGTAGTATTCGTGCATGGCAGGGAAGAGCCGCTCGCCCGCCTCTTGTCCGAACTGACGGCAGAGCCACGCTTTCATGTGGTCGTTCAGCGTCGCGCCACTGACACAGTCGATATTCCACGCCATATCCAGGAAGAGTTCGAGATCATAGCCCGCCACCTTCGGGTCGTGGACGTTGGCAATCCATAGCCGGCGACAGTTATGGTCGTAAGCCTCGCGCATTTCGTTGTATATCAGTCCAGGCTGGGTGGTCGTCAGCCAGAGATAGTCGTGCGGACGACCCCAGTAGGAAAGGTGATAGTACACACCCGCGCCGCCCTGTCGCCGTTGTTCCTCAGCATCCGACAGCCGGGTCATATAGCCATAGTTGTCGTCGCACCACATCAGCGTCACATAGTCGGGCACTTTCAGGCCTTTTTGATACAGTTCCAACACCTCTTTATAAGGCACAAACACCTGCATCTGCTTCTCGGGAGCACCAATATATTGACGGAGCAGTGCCTGCTGGTCGTCAATCACCTGCTGCAGGCCCTCCAGTTTCTCCTGAGTGGTATTATAACCCTCCATCGACCCGTCGTGGATGCCCCGCATGCCGATAGTAAACATATTATCCTTAGAATGTTTCACTTCCTGCAAACGCTCAATCCAGTACTGCTGCACCTGCTCGCGATTGGTCTTATAGTTAAAGGCCCCCCGCTGTTTCACGTCCCACTCATCCACATTGTTACGTAACAGCGGCTCACAGTGCGAGGTGCCGATGACAATGCCGCAACTGTCGGCCATCGCCTTCGCTCCGGGAATTTTGAAGAAAGCCGTTGTCCCCGTATGCATGGCGGGCCAGATGGCGTTGGCCCTCAGTCGCAGCAGCAACTGGAAGATTCTTTTATAGGTCTTAGTACCGATATGCCCGACGTCAGAAGGTTCATAGTTACGAGAGCTCCACGGGCGCAGGCTCCAGTCCTCATCATTAAGGAAAATGCCGCGATATGCCACACTCGGACTTTGTTCCGTCACGAAATCCTCATCCATCGTCAGCCTCGCTTTCTTCTCCGGCGTCACGTCACCCCACCATATCCAAGGCGATACACCTGCCAGGCGTGACAGCTCCAACAGGCCGTAGGCCATGCCGCGGCCGTTACTGCCATCAATAATTATCTGCCCGCCTTTTACAGATATCCGGAAACCGTCGGCCGGTAAATCGCTTGACTGTGTCACGATTACTTTCGCCTTACCTGCAGCCGGCACGGGCTCCATTCCCGTCACCTGTCGCATATCGTCCTTCCACATCTCCAGGGCAATCTTCACCACCGGCTCCACCTTCTTCGGAAGACTATAGGTAACAGGATGCTGCCCATCGAACCACACCACCTCAGCGGAGGATGGGCCGGGGATGGGCCGACACTTGGCGTCGGCATAGAGGGACGGGGCGGTCTGTGCGATGGCTGCCGCGCTCATAGCAGCAGCCATGACCATTGCGGTTAGTTTATAGTACATTCGTTTTAAGTAGCAGTTTGTTTTCGGGTGCAAAGATACGGCGTTTTCCGTTACGACACCATCAATCCGCGATGTACTTCCTATAAAAATTGACCGTTACTCAGATTTCAGACGCTTCGTGGTACTAGCACCCTGGCGCTGGATGTAGACGCCCCGAGGGAGTGGGCTGGTAGTGATTCTGCGGCCGCTGAGGTCGTAGAGGCCTTCAGATAAATCTGAGGGAGTGGAGGTGGAAGGATCCTCGCCAGCGGACGATGAGCCGACACTGGGTGTCGGCATAGTGATGGCCGTGGCGTCCTGAGACAGCGGGGTGTACATGAGCCGCACTTCGGAGCAGCGAAACTCAGTATGGCGGTTGCGGCCATCCATCTGCCAGCCGAGAATAACTTCCTGCTCTTCGGTGAGCTTGAACTCCAAACCATAGAACTGGTCGCCGGCGGAGGCGGTACGAAGGGTGCTCCAAGCCAGTGCCTTGGCTTCGACGGAGGTAGTGGGAAGCACCTCGGAGGCGACAAAGAGATAGGCATGGTTGCCGACGTTGGTATTCTCGAGAGAGTGGTACTTGGCGCCGAAGTAATATTGGCCTGCTGGCAGGGTGACGCGCTGGTAGAGGCGTGAGTTGGCGTGGTCGGCGAGGGTCATCTGGTTGTCAGCCTCTTCCCAACGTCCGAGCTGCAGGCAGTTATAGCCTGGGTAGTTGTCCAGTCCCTCCTTCACGCCACTGGTACCACAGTCAATCTTGTAGTTCTCGACAGTCCAGCTGGAGGGGGCACCGAAGCGTTTTGAGCCCGACTTACTGTCACGGGCGAAGGACTTGGCAGCCCCAAGGTATTTCGTGGTGACGTTCGTGCCGCTGCCACTGGGCTGGATGGCATCGCCCTTGGTGAACTCCTGCTTGTTACGGCCCACAGTCTGGAGGGCAGAGAAAGCGTCGGCGAGGGCGATGTAGGCGGCGAGGCCTTCAGATAAATCTGAGGGAGTGGAGGAGGAGCCGACACTCGGTGTCGACATGGAGAGAAGGGAGGCTTGGTCGAGGGCGTCGGCGAGAGCGGTGACCAGCGGTTCCTTGTACTGACCGGGCTCGGTGCCCATATTGGCCTGGGCGGTCTTCAGGAGGGCAGCTGCCGCAGTCTTCAGGGTTTCCAGCATGGAGAGGTCGAAGGGTACGATATCCATGGTGAAGCCGCCTTGGGAGAGGCAGGGGATGGAGAGCTGATCGGTGGTGGACGATGGGCCGACACTCGGTGTCGGCATAGAGGAACGGGAGGAGGTGGAGCCATCACTTGGTGTCGGCACAGAGGGACTGATGGCGTAGTGGGTGATGGAGAAGGTCTTCTCGTCGGCGCCGTCGGCGTAGAGGGTGAGCAGGAGGGGGGTGGTGGCCGAGAGGAAGTCGAAGGAGAGGTCGAAGGTCTTGGCTTTCTTCTCGCCGTTGAGTCCGCCGATGCACCAGTGGTCGCCGCTGCGTCGGGCGACGACGAAGTCTTTGCCGGGATAGCCTGTCAGGAAGCGGGTCTCGTCCCAGGCCACTGGCACCTGCATCATATGCCACTGTGCCTCGTCGGGCAGGGCGTAGAAGCCCTCGGGACGGTCAGCCCAATGCTGGATGCCCGATTCGAAAGCTACCGATAGGGCGAGTTCATGGGCGAAGGTCGTCATGTGGGGATGCTGGGAGTTGGTGAAGGCGACGGGGGTGTAGTCCATAGGCCCGATGACATTGCGGGTGTAGGGCAGCAGACAGTTGATGCGGGCACCGTTGCTGGTCATGTAGTCGCCGTTGTTATACTGCTCGGCACCGTAGACAGCCTCCATCGATATGAGGTGCGGCCAGGTGCGGCTCCAACCACGGGGCACGGTGCTGCCGTGGAAGTTGACGAGCATCTTCACGTCGGCGGCATCTTTCAGGATGTCGAGGTAGTAGGCCATCATCGACTGCTTGTCACTCTCGAAGAAGTCGATCTTCACACCCACGACGCCGAGCTTCTTTAGCCAGGCAAACTCCTTGACACGGTTCTCGTGGGTGAGCATACGGTCGCGCGGTGTGGCACCAACCTGATTATGAGGACCTCCGGAGTTGTACCACATCAGCACCTTGATGCCTTTCTTCTTGGCGTAGGCCACGGCATCCTCGAGTTTGCCGCCGTTGGTCATGGCGTCCCACTCCCAGTCGAAGAGCACATACTCCCACCCCATCTTCACGGCGAGGTCAACATACTGACAACAGATCTTATAGTCCTTTGTGCCGTGGTTGTACGCCCAGTAGATCCACGCGGCACGTCCGGGCTCTATCCAGTCGGTGTCGGTCATCGTCGTGGCATCGCTGACATCCTCGACGAGTGTCGACTCCACGACATCCTTCAGGTCGCCGATGATGGCCAAGCGCCAGGGTGATACCCAGTTCTCGCCGCTCCATGTGGGGTTGACGTCGCCCTGGCTGTTGCCTTCCCACGAGTAGGGATAGGCAACCTTATAGCTAGAAGAGCTGGATGAGTTGTCGAGATGGGTGGAACAGTACATCCTGCTGGCGTTGGCCTCGGTGATGAGCATAAAGGTGTTCTTGACCTCGAACAGGGCGGGATAGCCCCACGCACCCTGTTTCCCGCCAGAGGCCTGATAGGGGAAGTCGCCCTCATAGCTCGTTACGAACTGCTGCAGCCAGCGGTGCGCCGTCTGGGGAATGGTGTAAGCGGTGGCCTCGCTGGTGAACTTGATGGTCTGCTTCTCGGCATTGGGAAGCATATAACGGAAAGCGACACCGTCGTTGTAGGCCCGCAGCTCGATGTCCATCGGCTGCTCCTTGGCATTCACGTAATGGGCCACAAGACGGTTCGCCTCGGCCGTCACGTGTAGCTGCTTGCCGTGGCGGTTCTCGTAGGTCTCGCTGATCTTCTCAAGGTCTGTGGCCGACAGCAGTACGAGGTTGCTCGTAAAGTTGCCTATCGAGGTGTTGAGACCTAGCTGTGTCTTCACCATCTGGGTGTTGTCAGCGCGATAAATGGTCAGATAGGTTCGGGTTGATGCCTGTGTCAACTCCGCCCGGAGACGACTGTCGGGACTGGTTATGCGGACAGTATCCTGGGCCCATGTCACACTACTGATCAAACAAACACTAAGAAAAAGACTGGTCTTGAGAAAAATGGCTTTCATATTGATGATTCTGATTGATGTCGCAAAGATATGAAAAGCCGACGAGAATCTGAGACTCCGAAGTGTTAATCTTTTCTAACAAACGACCTGCGTATTTTACTTCTGTTGACAAAAGGCGTCAAAGATTGAAGAATTGAGAGATTATCAACCTAACACAATATTAAAATACAAAACCTATGAAAAAAATCTTTCTTTCATTGCTGGCTCTCACGAGCCTCACGGCATCAGCACAGTTCGGTGCCAGAGAAAACCCCACCGTCCCCTCAGTAACCGAAAACGTGACCGAGGACTTCAAACCGGCTTCTACCAACCAGGAGAACAAGCAGTTCCCCGCAGTCAACTCACAGCGCATGGTACGTGCACAAATCGTGGCGCCCAATGCCACCACCGTGAAGCTTGACATCAGCGGCACGAAGTACCTGATGGTGAAAGATGCCGACGGCAAGTGGACCGGTACGTCGGCACCTCAGGACGAGGGCTTCCACTACTATCAACTGGAGATTGACGGCGCCTCAGTGCCCGATCCGAACAGCCTCTACTACTATGGCGCCAGCCGTTGGGGCAGCGGTATCGAGATTCCTTCCGATGACCAGGATTTCTGGCAGGTGAAGAACGTACCGCAGGGCTCTGTGAGCGAGGTGTTCTACTGGTCTACCTACACCGAAAAGATGCGTCGCTGCCATGTCTATTTGCCCGCAGAATACTTCACCAACCCCACCAAGAAATTCCCAGTGCTGTATCTCCAGCATGGTATGGGCGAGAACGAATACGGATGGGCACAGCAGGGCCATACCGCTCAGATCATGGATAACCTGATTGCCGAGGGCAAGGCCGTTCCTTGCATCATCGTCATGGACAATGGTCTGAACGCTTACCGTCCAGGTGAAGCCGGCGGTTTCGGCGGTTTTGGCGGTCAGCGCCCGCAGGGTCAGCGTCCGCAGGGTGCTCCCGGACAAGGCGGCCAGCGTCCGCAAGGTGCTCCCGGACAGGGTGGCCAGCGTCCGCAGGGTGCTCCCGGACAGGGCGGTCAGCGTCGTGGCGGTTTCGGTGGCTTCGGCGGTTTCTCTGAGGGCTTCAAGAACGTACTCTTCAATGACATCATCCCGATGGTCGAGAAGAACTACCGCGTGATTGCTGATCCGCAGCACCGTGCCTATGCCGGTCTCTCCATGGGTGGTATGCAGGCACGCGAGATTACGCTCGCCAACCCTGAGAAGTTCGCTTATGTAGGTTCCTTCAGCAGCGGCGCATGGAGCGTTGATCAGGTGAAGGCTTCAGAAGGCTTTGCCAAGAATGTTAAACTGCTCTTCATGAGTGGTGGCGGCAAGGAGAACATGGGATGTGTCAACGCTGCCAAGAACATCAAGGAACAGCTCGGCATGAACGCCGTGGGTTACGAGTCGCCGGGCACCGCCCATGAGTGGCACACCTGGCGCCGCAGCCTCCACGAGTTTGCGCAGCTGATCTTTAAATAGAGGTAAAAGATTAGAGATAAGAGATAAAAAAAGCCGAAAGTTTTGCACTTTCGGCTTTTTTGTTTATTTTTGCAGGAAAAAGCAACAATGTATAGAAATCTGTGGCAACCGTTGACGGCGTTATACGATGAGGGAGAGGCGAAAGCCATCGTCCGCTGGGTGCTCGAGGTGCGCTTCGGCCTGACGTGGACGGACATCATCTGCGGAAAGGTCGAGGAGCTGTCACCCGACGACCAGACGACGCTAGAGACCATCTTGCGGCGACTGGCGGCTGGGGAGCCCGTGCAGTATGTCGTGGGACTGGCGGACTTCGGTCCTCGGCTGTTCCATGTCGCACCAGGTGTCCTCATACCCCGGCCGGAAACCTACGAGCTCTGCCAGTGGATTGTTTTGAAGAGGAAAGAGGAAAGAGGAGAGAGGAGAGAGGACAGTCAAAGGGCGGAGGCTTTGAAGATTCTCGACATTGGGACGGGGAGCGGATGCATCGCATGTACGCTGGCGGCAGAGATAGCGGGAGCCGAGGTGACGGCATGGGACATCAGCGAAGAGGCACTTACAATAGCCCGTGAAAACGCCAAACGTACCCATATTCACGTGTCGTTTGAACGGGTTGATGTTTTAAAGAGGAGGGAGGATTCCTTTCGAGGAACGAGGAACGAGGAAGGAGGAAGAAGGAGAGAGGATATCTGGGACCTCATCGTCAGCAACCCGCCGTACATTTGTGAGAAAGAACGGACGGAGATGGAGCGGAACGTTCTGGAACACGAGCCGGAGACAGCACTCTTCGTGCCCGATGACGACCCGCTGCTCTTCTACCGCACCATCGCCGAATACGGTCGTGAAACACTGAAACCTGACGGATGGCTGTACTTCGAAATCAACCCGCTGTACCTCAGCGATTTGCAAGAACTGTTACACGTGATGGGATACCATGCCATCGAAGGCAAAGAAGACCAGTACGGAAAAACGAGAATGATAAGAGCTCAAAAGAGATAAGAGATAAGATATTTTCGAGGAACGAGGAATGAAAGAAGTGACTGAACAAGGGGCATACCTGCAGCTGGCACAGCTGTGTGCCCGCGCTGAGCACTGCCAGCACGAGATGCTGGAGAAGATGCGGCGGTGGGAAATGAGCGACGAGGCACAGGCACGTGTCATGGCCAGACTGGTCAAGGAGCGCTATGTCGACGACGAACGCTATGCCAGAGCCTTCGTGCGTGACAAGATACGCTATAACAAATGGGGACGCAGGAAGGTGGAACAGGCGCTGTGGCAGAAACGTATTGACGAGGATATCCGCCAACAGGTGCTCGACGAGGTCGACGACGAGGAGTACCTCAGTGTGCTGCGCCCCCTGCTGAAACAGAAACGCCGCAGCACCAAGGCAGCAAGCGACTACGAACTGAACCAGAAACTTGTCCGCTTCGCCCTCGGCCGTGGCTTTACGTACGACATCATCCGCCAGTGTCTGGACATCGATGAGGAGGACTGCGACGAGTCAGAGATGTAAAAATGGGGATGGCGGCAGCAAATTCTTCACGCTTCACTCTTCACTCTTCACTTTTTTTCGTACCTTTGCACGCAAAATATAGAAGGAAACAGTAAAAAGGCAAAAAACAAAACGAAATGATACAATCCATGACTGGCTACGGCAAAGCCGTCGTAGCCTACAAAGACAAGAAAATCAATGTTGAGGTAAAGTCACTGAACTCGAAGCAGCTGGACCTGCAGACGCGCATCGCACCACTCTACCGTGAAAAGGAGATGGAGATACGTCAGATGGTAGCTGCTGCCGTCATCCGCGGCAAGGTAGACCTGAGCCTTTGGATAGAGAAGGACACCGTCGTCGATGCCACACCCATCAACGGAGCGCTGGTGGAGAACTACTACCGTCAGATCATGGCCATCGCCGAGAAAACGGGCATCGCCGCCCCTGCCGACCCCTTCTACACCTTGCTGCGTATGCCCGACGTGTTGACGAAGACTGAGACAGAGGTGCTCAGCGACGAGGAGTGGGCCGTGGCACGCAAGGCCGTCAGCGAGGCTCTCGACAAGCTAGTGGACTTCCGCTGCCAGGAAGGTGCCGCCTTGGAAAAGAAATTTGCTGAGAAGATTGACAACATCGAGATGCTCCTGGCCAGCATCGACCCCTATGAGAAGGCCCGTGTGGAGAAAATCCGCCAGCGTATCACCGAGGGGCTGCAGCAGATTCCCGGCGTGGAGTACGACAAGAACCGGCTGGAGCAGGAGCTCATCTACTACATCGAGAAGCTGGACATCAGCGAAGAGAAGCAGCGCCTCAGCAACCACCTGAAATACTTCCGCGAGACCATGGCCGAGCCTGCCGGACAGGGAAAGAAGCTGGGCTTCATCGCCCAAGAGATGGGACGCGAGATCAACACCACCGGCTCGAAGTCGAACCAGGCGGAGATGCAGAACATCGTCGTCAAGATGAAAGACGAACTGGAACAAATCAAAGAACAGGTGCTCAACGCACTATAATAGAAACCACGATTTTCACGAATAATACGAATTATGAAAGGGAAGCTGATTATTGTGAGTGCGCCGAGCGGCAGCGGGAAGAGCACCATCGTGAACTGGCTGATGCAGGAGCATCCAGAGTTGAAACTCTACTTCAGTATCAGCTGTACAAGTCGGGCCCCACGTGGCACGGAACAGAACGGCGTGGAGTACTTCTTCCTGACACCCGAGGAATTCAAGGCAAAGATTCAGAACGACGAGTTCCTGGAGTATGAGGAGGTCTATGAGAACCGCTTCTACGGCACGCTCAAAGCCCAGGTAGAGCGTCAGCGCGAAGAGGGTCAGAACGTGGTCTTCGACGTCGACGTCAAAGGTGGCGTGAACATCAAGAAATACTATGGCGACGAGGCGCTGAGCCTCTTCATCCAGCCCCCGTCGGTAAAGGAACTGCGCCGCCGTCTGGAAGGGCGTGGTACCGATAGCCCCGAGGCCATCGCTGAGCGTCTGGCAAAGGCAGAGTACGAACTGACCTTTGCCCCACAGTTCGACCGTGTCATCGTCAACGATGACTTAGAGACAGCCAAGCAGGAGACGCTGGAAGCCGTGGCTGAAAAGATAAGAGATAAGAGATAAGAGATAAAAGATAAGAGATAAGATTGAGGCGGATAGGAATCTTCGGCGGTTCGTTCAACCCCATTCATAACGGACACATCGCACTGGCGAGGTATCTGCGGCAGACAGCAGGGCTTGACGAGGTATGGCTGATGGTGTCGCCGTTGAACCCGCTGAAACGCCAGAGTGACCTGCTCGACGACGAACAGAGGATGAGGCTGGCACAGACAGCTCTCGAAGATGTCGAGGGCATCGAGGCCTCGGACTACGAGATGCATCTGCCACGACCGTCGTATACATGGCACACGCTGCAGGCCTTGTCGAAGGACTACCCCGACAGCGAGTTCGTGCTCCTCATCGGCGGCGACAACTGGGCACACTTCGAACGATGGTACCACTGGAAGGACATCCTGCGCCACTACCGTATCGTCGTCTATCCCCGCGAGGACACCACCGGCACCGTCGCCGCTCCGCTACTGGACGTCAGCAGCACCGACATCCGCCGTCGCGTCCGTGCAGGAGAGTCCATCGACGATCTCGTTCCTGACAGTATCGTGAGACAAGTGGAAGAATTGTACAAACAGAAAACGATATAGATGAAGAAACTACTGATAGAGACTTACGGATGCCAGATGAACGTGGCAGACTCGGAGGTGGTGGCCTCGGTGATGAAGATGGCCGGTTACGACACCACGGACAAGATAGAAGAGGCAGATGCCGTCTTCCTGAACACCTGCTCCGTACGCGACAATGCCGAACAGAAGATTATACACCGTCTGGAGGCGCTGAATGCGATGAAGAAAAGAGGAGAGAGGAGAGAGGAGAGAGGAGAAAATAAGAGCCTCATCATCGGCGTGCTGGGCTGTATGGCCGAGCGCGTGCAACAGGACCTGTTGGAGAAGTACGGTGCCGACCTCGTGGCCGGCCCCGACGCCTATATGAGCCTTCCCGACCTCATTGCCCAAGCCGAACTGGGCCATAAGGCCATGAACATCGAACTGTCGACGACAGAGACCTACCGCGACGTAGTGCCACAACGCATTGGGCTGGGCCACAAGATCGGTGGCTTCGTGAGCATCATGCGTGGCTGTAACAACTTCTGCCATTACTGCATCGTACCCTATACCCGCGGTCGGGAGCGTAGCCGCGACATGGAGAGCATCCTGCGTGAGGTACGCGACCTGCGTGACCGCGGCTTCAAGGAGGTGACGCTGCTGGGGCAGAACGTCAATTCTTATCAATTCACAATTCACAATTCACAATTCACAATTGATTTCCCGCAGTTATTACGGAAAGTGGCCGAGGAGGCGCCGGAGATGCGGGTACGCTTCACGACAAGTCACCCGAAGGACATGAGCGACGAGACGCTTCAGGTCATCGCCGATATGCCGAATGTCTGCAAGCATATCCACTTGCCGGTACAAAGTGGCTCGGACCGTATCCTGAAACTCATGAATCGTAAGTACACCCGTGAGTGGTACCTGGACCGCGTGGCCGCCATTCGCCGTATCATCCCCGACTGCGGACTGTCGACCGACATCTTTGTGGGCTACTGTTCGGAGACGGAAGAGGACCACCAGCTGTCGCTCGACCTGATGCGTGAGGTGCAGTACGATTCCGCCTTTATGTTCAAGTACTCGGAGCGTCCGGGCACCTACGCCTCGAAACACCTTCCCGACGACGTGCCCGAGGACATGAAGATACGCCGACTGAACGAGCTCATCGCCCTACAGACGGAGATCTCCGCCCAGCAGAACAAGAAAGACGAGGGCAAGGAGTTCGACGTTCTCGTCGAGGGCTTCAGCAAACGTAGCCGTGAGCAGCTCTGCGGACGTACGGAGCAAAACAAGATGGTCGTCTTCAACAAGGCAGGCCACCATATCGGCGAGACCGTCCGCGTGCGCATCACCGGCTCGACGAGTGCAACACTCCTGGGCGAGGCTGTTGACGAGGCTGCGCCTCTAATTGATAATTGATAATTGACAATGAAGGAGTTCCTGAATGTGCTGAGGCGCTTCGTGCCGCCTTACAAGAAATACCTGGTGTTGTCGGTCATCTTCAACATCCTCTCAGCCGTACTGAATATTTTCTCGTTTGCTGCCCTCATACCCATCCTGCAAATCCTTTTCCAGACTGGCGATGCAGAGGCGGCAACAGGCTATATGGCTTGGGACTGGAGTGATGTGCAGACGGTGCTGATGAACAACCTGAACTACTTTGTTACAGGACTGATAGCCGACTACGGACAGACGACGACGCTGCTGTTCATCGGGTTGTTCCTGGCCTTCACCACCGCCCTGAAGACGGGCGCCTACTTCGCCTCATCGGCCACTATCATACCCATCAGGACGGGCGTGGTGCGCGACATCCGCAACCAGCTCTACCAGAAGATAACAGCACTGCCTTTAGGCTTCTTCAGCGAGGAGCGTAAGGGTGACATCATTGCCCGTATGAGTGGCGACGTACAGGAGGTGGAGTCGAGCATCATGTCGAGCCTCGATATGCTCTTCAAGAACCCCATACTGATTGTCGTCTACTTCTCCACCCTACTGTTCGTCTCGTGGCAGCTTACGCTGTTCACCATCTTCTTCGTGCCCATCTTCGGCTGGTTCATGGGACTGGTGGGACGCAAGCTGAAGCGCAAGAGCATTGCCGCACAGGCCCTGTGGAGCGACACGATGAGCCAGGTGGAGGAGACGCTTGGCGGCCTGCGCATCATCAAGGCCTTCTGTGCCGAGGATAAGATGAACGCCCGCTTCGACCGCGTGAACTCCGCCTATCGCAACGACATCATGCGCGTGAACATCCGTCAGTCGATGGCTCACCCGATGAGCGAGTTCCTGGGCACGGTGATGATTATTATCGTGCTGTGGTTCGGTGGTATTCTGGTGCTCAACAACCAAACTATCACGGGCCCGACGTTCATCTACTACATGGTCATTCTCTACTCCATCATCCAGCCGTTGAAGGACTTTTCCAAGGCAGGCTACAACATCCCCAAAGGTCTGGCGTCGATGGAACGTATCGACAAGATACTGAAAGCCGAGAACACCATTAAGGAGGTGGCACAGCCCAAGCACATCACTTCGTTCGAACACCAGATAGAGTTCCGTCACGTCTCGTTCCGCTATGGCGAACAGTGGGTGCTGAAGGACATCAACCTCACCATTCCCAAGGGCAAGACCATCGCCCTCGTGGGACAGAGCGGTAGCGGCAAGTCGACGATGGTCGACCTCATTCCGCGCTACTACGACGTGCAGGAGGGCGAGGTGCTCATCGACGGCATCAACGTCAAGGACCTTGGCATCCACGACCTGCGCCAGCTCATCGGCAACGTGAACCAGGAGGCCATTCTCTTCAATGACTCCTTCCGCAACAACATCTCCTTCGGCGTCGACAACGCCATACAGCAGCAGATAGAGGAGGCGGCAAAGATTGCCAATGCCTACGACTTCATCATGGCCTCGGAACAAGGCTTCGACACCAATATCGGCGACCGTGGTGGACGCCTCTCGGGTGGCCAGCGCCAACGTGTTTCAATAGCCCGTGCCATTCTGAAGAACCCGCCCATCCTCATTCTTGACGAAGCCACCTCAGCCCTCGACACCGAGAGTGAGCGACTGGTGCAGGACGCCCTGGAGCGACTGATGAAGACACGTACCACCGTCGCCATCGCCCACCGTCTGTCGACCATCAAGAATGCAGACGAGATTTGCGTGCTCCACGACGGTAAGATTGTGGAGCGTGGCACGCACGACGAACTATTGAATATTGACGGCTATTACAAGAAGCTCCATGAGATGCAGAGCTGAAGAAAAGGTATAAAAGTAAAAAGGTAAAAAAGGAAAGGGGTGAAGAATCGACTGTTCTATCTGGCTAAGACCTACCTGCTGACAGTCCTGCTGTTTGTCATGGCAAAGGTGGCCTTCATGCTGTTAAACCATGAAGGACATCCCTTTACTGTAGCAGACATGACAGAGGTCGTCTGGCACGGCCTTTCGCTGGATTTGTCGACCGCCCTGTACTTCCTCATCGTGCCCTTCCTGCTGACTGCCGCCTCCCTGTGGGTCAATGTCCCCAGATGGGTGTTCCGGACTTACTATGCCATCATCGCCGTAGCGTTCGCCCTGGCCTTCGTGGCCGACACAAGTCTCTATCCCTTCTGGGGCTTCAAGCTCGATGCCTCCTGTCTCAGCTACTTGGAGACGCCGACAGAAGCCATGGCCAGCGTCAGCACGGGTTATCTTCTGGTAAGGCTGGTCATGCTGATGGGCATCGCCGCCTTGATTTTCCTGGCTTATTCCCGTCTCTCGCACCCTGCTCCCCCTACCCCGAAAAAGTTTTTAGCGTCCGTGCTCTTCCTGCTGCTGATACCCCTAATGGTTATTGGTATCCGTGGCGGCTTTGGCGAGTCGACGACAAACATCGGACAGGTGTACTACTCGCAGAACCAGTTCCTGAACCATTCGGCCGTCAACCCCGTCTTCTCGTTCCTCTACTCGCTGAGTCACACGATGGGAGACGTAGATCAGTACCAATTCATGGAAGATGACGAGAGCATGGCCCTGACAGAACCTGTCTATACGACGGAGAGTGTCCAGACAGACACACTGCTGAACACAAACCGTCCGAACGTGGTTGTCATCCTGCTGGAGAGTGCCGGCGAACAGTTTGCGAGTGCCATGCCCTATCTGCAACGGCTGAAGAAGGAGGGCATCTGGTTTACCAACTGCTACGCCAACTCCTGGCGCACCGACCGCGGAACCCTCTGCACCCTGAGCGGCTACCCGTCGTTCCCCTCGTTGTCGGTCATGAAAATGCCTGAGAAGAGCCGTACCCTGCCCAGCATCGCCAGCTCGCTGCAGCAGGAGGGCTACAAGACCAGCTATCTCTATGGCGGCGACATCAACTTCACCAATATGCGCAGCTACCTGGTTTCTACTGGCTGGGAACGGCTGGTCAGCATGGATGACTTCACGGCTCTGGAGCGACGTTCGGCGAAATGGGGCGTACGCGACGACATCACCTTTGAGCGTCTCAACGACATGATACAGAAGAGCGGTGACGACAGCCGCTTCCTCATCGGCTACTCCACGCTGAGCAGCCACGAACCCTGGGATGTGCCCATCAAGCAGCATCCCGACGAGAAGCTGAACGCCTTTGCCTATCTCGACCATTGCCTGCGTAACTTCATTGAACCGCTGAAACAGACTGCCGCATGGCAGAACATACTTATCGTCATGCTGGCCGACCACGGCATCAACAACCGCGATATCGACCAGTCGAAACCGCTACAGAAGAACCACATACCGATGCTGTGGGTTGGCGGTGCCGTGAAAGAGCCACGGCGCATCGAGACGCTCTGCAACCAGAGCGACCTGGCGGCGACACTTCTGGGACAGCTGCAGCTGCAGCATGACGAGTTCACCTTTAGCCGTGACGTGCTCTCGAAGAGCTACCGTTATCCGACGGCTGTTCATAACTACAACAACGCCCAGCTGCTCATCGACAGCACAGGACATATCCTCTATGACTTCGATGCCAGGCACCTCACCATTAGTGAGAGCGCTGACAGCAGCCGTCTGCAACGTCTCAACAAGGCCATTCTGCAACAAACAGTTAACGATCTCAAGAAACGATAATCATGAAACGATTCACCTACTATCTTCTCTACGGACTGGTCTACGCCCTGTCGCTGCTGCCGTTCTGGCTGCTCTATCTCATCAGCGACGCGTTGTTCCTGCTTGTCTACCACATCGTGAGGTATAGGCGTAAGATTGTCTGGAAGAATCTTTCGGCATCATTCCCCGATAAAAGCCATGCAGAGCTGAAGACGATTGAACGACAGTTCTACCACTGGTTCTGTGACTATATCTTTGAGACGTTCAAACTGCTCAGTATAAGTGACAAGAAACTGCTGAGGCACGTAGAATACCGTAATGTGGAAGAGGTAGAGAAGTTTTTCGACGAGGGGCGCAACTGTTCTGCCATCTCTGGCCACTATTGTAACTGGGAGTGGTTTTGCGGTCTGCCACCCGTTATCAAGCGCCATCCTGAAGCAGCAATTGGCTTCATCTACCATCCACTCTACAACAAAGCTGTCGACCGTCTCTTCATTGATATCCGTTCAGCTCATGGAGGTGTCTGCGTACCCAAGAAAGACATCCTCCGCCGTTTGGTAACTTACAAGAAAGAAGGACTCTGCTCGTTGATTGGCTATGTCAGCGACCAAGCGCCCAAGTGGGAGAACATGCACCTGTGGGTCGACTTCCTCCATCACGACACACCGGTGTTTACTGGTGGCGAACGTATCATGCGCAAGATGAACGATGCCGTCTTCTTTGTCGACATCAAGCGTCCTCGTCGTGGCCGCTATGTGTTCACCTTTAAGCTCATTACCGCTGAGGCCGCCAAGGAGGAAGAGTTTGTCATCACACGCCGCTTTTTCCAGATGCTGGAAGAGAACATCTGCCACGCACCCGCCTACTACCTCTGGACACACAACCGCTGGAAGCGTGGCCGTGAGGAGTTCAACCGCAAATACGATGTGATTGACGGGAAGATTATAAGAAAAGAAGAATACAAATAAGTGCTGTCATCTATGAACACTCCTTACAGACTCTGCTATATCTCCAGGAACTATCGTGGCACCGGCTCTGCCGGCAATAAAGCCAAGACCGATAATGAAGACACGCTCATGGCTGCCGGCGCCGTCAACCTGGGGTTGCATCGAACGTTCCACCGCAGTAAGGTCGTGACATTCTTCCTTGACTTGGCCGGTATCATGAAGTATGTCTTCTCCGTGCGACGTGACGACGTGCTACTGCTACAGTATCCTGTCAAGAAATACTTCTCGTTCATCTGTACTGTGGCACGCCTGCGAGGAGCCAAGACTATAGCGCTCATCCACGACCTGGGCTCTTTCAGACGAAAGAAGCTGACTGTCAACAAGGAGATGACGCGCCTGATGCACGCAGACTATGTGATTGCCTCGAACAGTGTGATGCGTCAGTGGCTCCTTGATCAAGGCTACTCACATCCCATTGGCCAGTTAGGGCTCTTCGACTATCGCTCACCTGAATGGAATAACAACGAGTCGCCCTCACAGCCTGTCAGCCTGGTCTATGCTGGCGGTTTGGCTATGCGTAAGAATGCTTTCCTGTTGCAGATGGCACAGAAAGACCTACCTTATATGTTACATATTTATGGCAACCGCGACGGACTGCCAGGCATGAAAGACAATGAGAAGATGGTATTCCATCCCTTTATGCCCGCCGACGAGTTCATCCGGACCATTGACGCTCACTACGGATTGGTGTGGGATGGAGACACCACGGACAGTTGTACCGGCGACTTTGGTGAATACCTGCGTTATAACAGTCCCCACAAGGCATCGTTCTATTTGCGGGCAGGGCTGCCTCTCGTCATCTGGCGAGAAGCCGCCGTCGCCCCCATTGTGGAGCATGAAGGGATTGGTTTGTGTATTGATTCGCTTGAGAATCTGGACGAACAGCTTCGTCATGTCACGCCGTCGCAATATGCCACTATGCGTAGCCATGCCCAGCGTATGGCTCAACGCCTCAACAGCGGTAGTTTCCTGATGGAGGCTATCGACCATGCGATAGATGAAGTCAAACGAAAAAACTGAAGATTGCCAAATGATGAAATTAGGAGTGCTGCTACCCCATACCAAGCTCTACGGAGGTGTGAAACGTTTTCTTGAACTCGGTAACATCTTCGTGGAGAAGGGTCACGACTTCTGTGTCTACACCCCCGATGCCAAGGCCCCAGACTGGTTTCCCTACAAAGGGCGCATGGCAACCTTTGAACAGGCTGCCACCGACAAGTTGGATGCTGTCTGGACCACTACTACCGCCTTTGTGCCCAAGATGGCGGCCATGGATGCCCGTCACAAGATTTTTTATCATGTACGCGTCAAGGAAGACCTTCGCGACATCCTGCGTTACCCTGACGTAGAAATCTTCGCCTGCTCGTCGAATGTCTACGACCATGACGTACGCCGCTACCACAGGAAGCCGTTCCTCGCCGTGGGAGGTGTGACCATGGCCAACTACCAGGCCAAGAGCGACTACGCCTTTGACCCTCAGCGGCCATTTGTCGTGATGGGCTACGGACGCATTGCCGAGCGTGTGAAAGGAACGAAATATGTCGTAAAGGCCTGTGAGAGGCTCTACCGCAAAGGCTTTAACATCCGCTTGTTGCTTTTCGACACCGCCCTTAGCCCGCAGTGGCAGCAAAAGCTGGACGCTTTCACCTGTAAGTGTCCCTTTGACTTTGTGCAGAACCACCCGTTCGAACGCAACTCAGAGCTCTTCAACCGTGCCGATTGCTTTGTCTCGGCAGAGAACCCTCGCTATTCCGGATGGAACAACACCGTCGCTGAGGCCATGGCCTGCGGCTTACCCGTTGTCTCCACTTGCGCCGGCACGAAGGACCTGCTCACCGATGGTGTCAACGGTATACTCTCAGCACGTTGGGTGTTTTGCTTCCAGCGCCATATCGCCCGGCTATACCGCGACGAAGAACTGAGACGGCGCCTTGGTACTGCCGCCCGCCAACACGTGAAGCGGTTTGACTGGAACATCCTGGCCGACCGTATATTGAATCACATAGAACAATCATAAAAGATGAAGCAATTTTCTATCCTCATTCCTTCATGGAACAACCTGCCGTTCCTGAAACTCTGCATTGAGAGCATTAGGAAACATTCTGCATGTGATCACCAAATCATAGTCCATGTCAACGAAGGCACCGACGGTACCCTCGAGTGGGTACAGGGCGAGGGGCTGGACTATACCTATACGCCTCAGAACGTCGGCGTCTGCTTTTCTATGAACATGATGCGCACCAAGGTGAAGACCGACTATATGTGCTTCCTCAACGATGATATGTATGTACTTCCCGGATGGGATGTGGCATTGTCAGAGGAGATAGAGCGGTTGCCCGATAACCGCTTCTTCCTGTCGGCGACGACCATACAGCCTCATACGCCGGGCGATTCGCTCTTAGTGGCCGACTATGGCGACCAGGTGGGCAATTTCCGCGAGCAGCAGTTGCTGGCCGACTATATGTCAATTCCGATGGAGGATTGGATGGGTGCGACGATGCCGCCTAATGTCGTACACCGCGACTTGTGGGACATGGTTGGCGGTTACAGCGTGGAGCTCTCGCCCGGCATGTACAGCGACCCCGACTTCACGGCCAAGCTGTGGCTCTTTGGCGTGCGCTACATGAAAGGGCTGTCGGCCAGCCGCGTCTATCATTTCGAATCCAAGTCTACCGGAAAGGTCAGGAAGAACAACGGACAGATGCAGTTCCTCATGAAGTGGGGCATGACATCCTCAACGTTCCGCAAGCTCTACACCTGGCGAGGACGCGACTTCTCGCCAACGTTGATTGACAATCCCGAAAGCGGCAGCCGATTGCGCATGAATATCATCAGGGGTCGCCTCAAGGCTTTATGGTACGTAGTACGCGGCACCTTCCGCCCCATACTATAGCTTGATACGCCGGTGCTCGAAACGCTCCAGCAGGCTGAGGGCCTTGTTGACGGTACTATCGGCATCCCACCCGCGCATGATGGCATAGTGCCGGACTAAGTCCTCGTACAGGTCACGACGATGTGTCAGGCGTACCAAGTTCTTCAGACAAACGCCATCCGACGGACAGCCCTTGCAGAAATGCGAGCGGTTGATGTCGATCATGGTGAAATGATAGCCCTCATCGTCTTGTGTACACAGGAAATTCGTCAGGTTCAGATCGCCATGTAGCACACCCCTGCTGTGCATGAGTGCCACATGACGGGCCACAGCCTCAACCAAGTCGTCGGAATAGACCTCTACATCGCGCAGCAACCGTGAGGTCTCGGTGCCTTCTGACTCCAGACAAACAAAATAGCCTGTCGTGAACAGACCGTAACGGTACGCTTCCATATAAGCCACAGGCTGTGGTGTGTCTATGCCACGACGCAGGAACTCCTGAGCGTAGAGATAGGCACGCTCGGCTTTGGTCTTACGGAAGAAGGTGTAAACCATCTGCTGGATGATGTTTACCCGTTTGAAGCGCTTGACCATCAGCGACACGCCATTGTGATGGAAACGAACGACGCGGTTGCGGCCATCGTAAACCAACTCCCCCTGGCCTTCTTCCAACATCTTCGGCAGCTGGCGGATGAAAGCAGCGATATCCTGATAGGCTGAGGCTACGTCGATTCTCATTTCCAGAACATGAGTTTTCCCAGTTGCTTCTTCTTGTATTGGCGGCGGGCCTGAGGCAACAGTTCAATGTAACTGCGACGGGTATCGAAGAGGGCATCATCGTGGGCAGTGGCTACCTGTCGCGGTGTCATGTAGTCATCACCATACTGTGAGCGCAGATAGCGTTCATAGCCTGCAGGAGCAGGCACCTTTACCTTCTCGAAGTCAAGCATGACAGTGTCGTCGAATATATGCTTGTCAAGCAGATACTCCGTACCACTATAGCCAAGTTCCGCCACATAGCGGCAGTCTTCCATCTTCGTAGCACGGAGCATATCGTCGACACCTTTCTGGTAGATGGCATTCCACCCATGCTTCCTGACGGCCCATTTGCAGCGCCATTTCCTGAAGAGCAGTCCAATACGTCCGGACAATAGAATTGGCGTGTCCTTGGCTTTCAGGAAACGGGTGGTTTTCCTGACACTTCTGAGCACCGTCTGTAGCACTGCCTCATCTTCGGGCACAGCGTCGAGTGGGAAGATGTCGATGAAGATTCCCTGATTGAAAGGACGGTAGGAGTCCGAAGGACGTATGGCAGCGGTCTCCGAGTTACGCAGTTGTGCATGTCCGCGGAAATAGTCTTTATCCGAATAAGGCGTCTGCAGGAAATAGGGCTCCTTGAACGCTCCTTCAGGAAGTGCCAGCAACCGGTCGTAGTCGTCGCGCAACATACATACATCGATATCGTTGTCCCAGGGGATGAAGCCCTGATGGCGTACAGCGCCGAGCAGCGTGCCGTCGGCGACCCAACAGCGCAGGTTGTTCTTCTGGCAGACGTCGAGCAGTTGCATCAGTAGATCAATCTCGACGTTCCATGCCTGCTTCATCTTCGCCGTGACAATATAGCCGTTTCTTGTTTCTTCTTCAAGATTACAATAAGTCTGTAGCATGATGATAGGATTTTTCAAAGTCAACATAGTGGAAACAGTGCTGGCGCTGGTCGTCGTGAGGCGGGATGACCATATAGTCGCCATACATGTGGCTGAGGTACTCGTGCGGGTGCTCCACACCCATCACCTCGTGGTCCTCGAACACCACGGGCGTAGGCTGTCCCAGCACCTCCTTGCTGACGACGCCTCGGTGGCCGTCGTCGAAGACGCACACCTGACGGCTCTTGTCGTAGTCGTACTTACGAAGCAGACGGCGTGTCCAGCGTTGTGCCCGTTGCTGTCCGACGACGTTGCGGCAGAGCAGCGGCAGCCAGCTCGACGGCCCGTGACCATGACGGAAGGGGTCGCGATAGGCCATGTAGACGGCTTTCTTCAGGATGCTGTAGCGTAGCAGATGCCACCAGCGCGCCAGACCGTTCGCCGGTACGCCGTCGATGGGAAAGACGTCGATGTAGAGTCCGCCAAGATAGGGAAGGTGCGGACGTTCTATCAGCGTGGTGCTGGCGTCCTGAATCTTGCCGAAAGGCAGGGGGTAGCTGTCGTCCAACTCGTAACAAACGAATTCGTAGGGCTCCGGCAGCCACTCGTTGGCATGGGCGATGAACCGCTCATAGTCCGGCCGCGGCATGGCGATGTCGAGGTCGTCGTCCCAGGGAATGAAGCCCTTGTGGCGGACGGCGCCGAGCATCGTGCCGTCATATATATAATAATGTAAGCCGTGCTCGCGGCACACCCTATCGACAGCCAAGAGGTTACCGAGGATGCACAGCTGCAGGGTTCTTACATCATATTCAACCATTGTATTTTGCCGGAATCTGAATGTTATTCGCTACGAAAGCCTCTCTCAGCACTTTGAAGAACGCCTCGATGTCGGGGGCGTCGATGGTGCCGAGGGCACAGAGACGGAACGTATTGGTAGTCGAGATCTTTCCAGGATAAATCGTGAAACCGCGCTCGTAGCAGTAGTCATGGACACGCTCGAAGTCCCAGTTCTCGTCGTCGGGATACTGCACGCTGGCCACCAGTCCCGACTGTATGTCGCGGCGAATCACCTCGCGCAGTCCCATCTGTGCCAGTCCCTCGTGGATGGCGTCGATGACGCGGCGGTGACGGGCGAACTTCGCCTCCTCGCCCACCTCGAAGTACTCCTTCAGCGCCTGCATCGTGGCGTAGATGGTCTGCACGGGCGGTGTGAAGTGCATCTCGCCCGTCCGCTCGAAGAAGTCGTACTGCAGGTAGAGGTTACAGTAGTACGAGCGCTTCGGGTAGTCCTTGCTGCGGCGAATCTCAGCCTCGTTGCCGATGATGAACGACAGGCCGGTCATGGCCATCAGGCCCTTCTGTGCCGATGCCATGCAGAAGTCGACGTTGTCCTGCTCCATGTCGAAGGGTATCATACCCAGCGACGAGGTGGTGTCGACGACGAAGACGGCTCCGTGCTCATGAGCCATGGCACCAATCTCGCGGATGGGGTTCAGCACACCCGTTCCCGTCTCGTGGTGGGTGGTGTAGACGAGTGCCACGTCGGGATTCTCGTCGAGCGTCCGTCTGACGGCGTCGAGGTCGGGCTGCTCGAAGACCGACGACTTTAGGTCGATGTGCGGCAGTCCGTAGTACTCGCAGACCTCGACGGCACGGGTGCTGTAGGCGCCGTTGTTCACGACGAGCACCTTCTTGCCCTCGGGGAGCAGGGAGTTCAGGCAGATGTCGATATTGATGGTGCCTGAGCCGCAGAACAGCACGGCGGTGTACTTCGCGGCCGGTGCGTGTGCCACCTTCAGCAGGTCGCTGCGCAGGCTTTTCATCATGCCGGCAAACTCCTTCTCACGCGGACAGATGTCGGGCACCACCTGTGCCATCTTCACCGTGTCGGTCGTCGTGGCGGGTCCCGGGTTCAGCAGGACATTCCTCTTGATATTCATCTTTGTCGTTATTTTCGTTGTTTTTTCCTTTTTCGTTATATCGTTATATCGTTATAACGACCTCTTTCTACAGGAAGGGTACGACGTGTCCCTCGGCGTACTGCAGGTCGTCGATGTCGTCGATCTCGTACCACTTCAGCCCTTCCTCGCAGAGGACATAGACGGGCGAGATTTCCTTCGACATACTCAGCAGCTCGTACTCGTAGCCCAGCTTCGGCAGTTCGTCGACCTTCGCAGCGTAGTCGGCACACATCTTCTTGTAGAAGGTGTTCGACAGCTTGTGGATACCCACAAGCTCGCCGCTGACGCTGACCTCGTCCTTGTTCACGGAGCAGTTGGTGAGCACGCCGTCGGCGTTGCGCTCCACGTAGTACTGGTCCTGGAACTTCGTCACAGGGGTGATGAGCATCACGTCGGGCTGCGGACAGTCGAGCAGGGCGCTGATGGCGCGACGCTCGAAGACGAGGTCGCTCTCAAGGAGCAGGAAGTCGTCGTCGCCTATCATCTCGCGACAGTTGTAGAGCGTGTACATGCTGTTGGTATCGGCGTAGCGCGGACTGAAGCAGCACGCTATCTGCGGGTACTGCGCTGCCAGCGCCTCATAGCACTCGCGCAGGTAGCCCGTGCCGATGATGATACGCTCGATGCCACAGCTGATGAGCGTCTCGATGCTGCGCACGACCATCGCCTTCCCGCCGGCCTCGATGAAGCCCTTGGGGCGCTCCTCGGTCATGCTGCCGAAGCGGGTTCCCATGCCCGCCGCCATAATCACCGCTGTCTTGGTCATAATTAATTTCTCAATCTCTCAATTTCTCAATCTCTCAATCTCTTAACTCCCCCATGAACGCTTCCTTGTTCTCGATGGGCGTCGTAGTGGGACGGCCGAGGTCGTCGCGCGAGTTGATGGCCACGCGCAGCTCTAAGAGCACGGGGCCCTCGAGTGTCTCTAACTGTTGCAGGGCCGCAAGCATCTCTTCCTTGGTGGTGGCGCTGAGCACATGGCGGTAGCCGCTGGCCTTGGCGATGGCGGTGGCGTCCAGACGGAAGCCGATGGTGGGCTGTCCGCCGACGCTCTCGTGGGCGCCGTTGTTGAAGAGGACGTGGAACAGGTTCTTCGGCTGCATGGAGGCGTTGATGCCCAGTGCGCCGGTGTGCATGATGAACGCGCCGTCGCCGTCGAAGCAGAAGACGCGGCGGTTGGGCTTCGACAGGGCGATGCCCAGGGCTATCGACGAGCTGTGACCCATCGAGCCGACGGTCAGGAAGTCGTGGCCGTGACCCTCGTGGCGCGCCTCGCGCAGCTCGAAGAGCTCGCGCGACAGCTTGCCGGTCGTCGAGACGATGACATCGTCCTGGTGCAGCTGTTCGACGACCAGTTTCAGGGCGTCCTCACGGCTCAGGGGGTTGTCGTTGCGGCTGGCGTTCTTCAGCTTGTAGGAGCCGAAGGTGCCTTTGCGGATGACCAGCGCCGTGGGTGCCTTGCGCTCCATGGCCAAGGCCACCATCTTCGTAATCTGGCTGAGGTCTTCAAGTATCTCGTACGGTGTCTGCATGGCGTCGAGCAGCGCCAGCGTCACCTCGCCCTGCTTCACGTGCTGGGGCTCGTCGTGTACGCCGGGCTCTCCGCGCCAGCCAATCATCAGCACCATGGGTATGCTGTACACCTTCTCGTCGGCCAGCGACAGCAGGGGGTTGACGGTGTTGCCAAGTCCGGAGTTCTGCATATAGACCAGCGCGGGGTGCCCCGTGGCCAGGTAGTGGCCGGCGGCGATGCCCACGGCGTTGCCTTCGTTGGCGGCGATGATGTGGTTCTCGCGTGGTGCCGTGTCGGTGACATAGGCACAGAAGTTCTTCAGCAGCGAGTCGGGCACGCCGGTAAACATATCGACGCCACTCTCGATGAATGCATTATAAGCCTCTTTTACGTCTATCATATTCTCAATCTCTCAATTTCTCAATTCACTTCGTTCCCGGTATCAGCTCCAGGATCTGCTTGATGGGCATACACAGGTCGTTGGCATCGTACGAGCGGTGGTTCTCTAGGATGCTCGTGGCCACCTTGACCATAGCCGGGTAGGCGGCGCGCAGCATGTGGTTGGCATAGATGACCACCTTGATGCCCCATTCGGCGAGCTCCTCCTCGCGCAGGTGGTTGTAGGTCGTCGGCACAGCGACGATGGGCACGTAGGGATGCAGCTCGTGGAAACGGCGGCAGAACTCGCGGATGTCCTCGCCCGTCTTCTCCTTGGAGTGGATCATGATGCCGTCGGCACCACCCTGCTCCACGTAGGCACAGCAGCGCTCCAGGGCGTCGTCGACGCTCTTGCCGGCGATGAGGCTCTCACAGCGTGCGATGATCATGAAGTCGCGCGTCACCTGGGCGTTCTTGCCGGCACGTATCTTCTGGCAGAAGTTCTCGATGGTGTCCTGCGTCTGTATAGCGTCGGTGCCGAAGAGGGAGTTCTTCTTCAGTCCCACCTTGTCCTCGATGATGACGGCCGAGATGCCGTTGCGCTCCAGGGTGCGGACGGTGAAGACGAAGTGCTCCAGCTTGCCGCCGGTGTCGCCGTCGTAGATGATGGGCTTCGTCGTACACTCCAGGATGTTCGTCAGGTCCTGCATACGTGTCGTCAGGTCCACGGCCTCGATGTCGGGCTTGCCCTTCGACGTCGAGTCGGTGAGCGACGAGCTCCACATACCGTCGAAGGTGTCCATGTAGAGGCCGTTCTTCACCTCGAGGTTCTCGCAGATGAGTCCCGACAGGCCGTCGTGTACCTCAAGGATGCGCACCACGGGCTTCGCGTCGATGAGCCGGCGCAGCGCCTTCAGGCGGATGTCGGGCGTGGTGCCGATGCCTTTGATCTCCTTGTCGAGCGACGACGACTCGATGCCCTTCGTGTAGGGAATCTCTATCACCTCGCCACCCAGCTCCTTCATCACGCCCAGCGCCTCGTCGCGCAGCTCGCGGTCGGGGCCCGTCTGCCAGTCGTCGCCGTGTATCATGTAGTCGGGCTTCAGCAGACGCAGGTTCGGCGCATAGCTCCAGTCGTCCTGTGGCACCACCTCGGCAACGTTCCTGATGTTCTCCACCACGTTCTTGCGCTGCTCGTAGGTGAGGTAAGGCAGGCGCTTGTGCTGGGCAATGGCCTTGTCGGTAAACAGTCCGATGATGACGTCGCCATACTTTGCACCCTCGTTGATGATGTTAATCAGTCCCGGGTGCATGATGTCGGCAATCATGCCTAAATAAACCTTCTTATTCATGTCGTATGTCGAAATATTGCTGCAAATTTACACATTTTTTTCCATATAGATGCCTGTAGCGATAAAAAATGACGAATTTCTTTTGCTTTTCACACTTTTCTTCGTAACTTCGCGCTCTCAACCACCACCATAAACCAAAATGATACGCTACACGAAACGGGAAGAGATATGGAACGCGGCCTCGCACGGCGGCGGCATCCTGCTGGGTGTCGTCTTCGGCATCATCTTCCTCGTCTGGTGTTTCCATAGCGACAACAACTGGGCGCGATGGGGCGTCATACTCTACCTCTTCGGAATGCTCGGCTCCTATGCCGCCTCAACCATCTACCACTCCATACGCCACCACTCGAAGTGGAAGGAGCGGCTGCGCCGATGGGACCACGCCGCCATCTACTGGCACATCGCAGGCTCATACTCGCCGCTGACGCTGACGGCGCTACGCGAGCAGGGCTACTGGGGCTGGAGCCTCTTCACGTTCGTCTGGACGTGCGCCATCGTGGGCACCGTCATCAGCCTGCGCCGACTGAAGGAGCACTCGAACATCGAGACCTTCTGCTTCGTCGGCATGGGCCTCAGCATCCTCGTCGCCCTGAAGCCCCTGCTCGACAGCGTCTCGCCAGCCGCCTTCTCGTGGATCGTCGCCGAGGGCGTCTGCTACATCACCGGTGCCGTCTTCTACTCGCTCAACAAGCGCAAGTACATGCACTCCGTCTTCCACTTCTTCGTCCTCGCCGGCAGCGTCTGCCACATCATCGCCGTCTGGGACGTGCTCATGCAGCAACTATAATTTTGCATAATTATCCGCATGGGAAATGAATATCTATACTCTCCGACTTCCTATGATATTTTTGGAAAACAATAAGCAAGAATGAGCAAGAATTACGTCCAACAATTAGAATAAAATCATTTGCAATTGTTGAAATCAATTATTTCTTATTCTTTCCAATTCTTTTCCCGAAAAAATATGTTTAATTAGAAAAATTCTTTGCAAACAAAAAACCGCAGAGCTCGTGGCCTGCGGTTCTTCTATTCAACACTAACTTTCTTTACTTTCTCTTACTTAATCAGTTCTTTTGCATTCTTGCAGATGTACATGGCCTCAAGGGCAGCTACGGCCTCAACGGCCAGCGAAAACATTGCTAATACCATAATCTTTTCCTTTCTCAACTTTTTAAATTGTTATCCTGTGTCTTTTTACCTTTTGACGGTGCAAAGGTACAACCCTTTTCGCTATCCCAAAATATTTTCTTCTATTTTTGAGCAAAAAAGCCTCATTACTTGATGATTATCAACACTTTGACATAAATCAACTACACAAATGGGACGGTTCCTTTTGTGTACGGTTCCTTGTGTATACAGTCCGAAGAGGGGAGCCTGTTTACGGGAGCGAGGAGGCAGTTTACGGGGAAAAGCCTTATCGTTGCAGGGGAAAAGCCGCACTTTTCGTTCTCGCAGCGGGCGGGGAAAACGTTAGCAGCGGCCGCTGCAAATGTTAGCAGCGGGCGGGGAAATCATTAGCAGCGGCCGCTGCGTACCAAGTTTTAATTACTTTCAACTCTTACTACTCAAAAATGAACGGGAGCGCTCGGCTCTGCCGCTTTCACTAAGCGTAGCGACTGAAAGAACCCTCGTAATCACTTAACGAAGAACTTTTTGGAACGTCCCTTCGCATCACGGACAATCACTAGACCCTTCTTCGGCTTCTCCTGACGGCGCCCGTCAACCGTATACATCCGCACCTCATCCTCGCCATTGTTGATACCTCTGATGCCCGTTGCGAAACTAGTACCGTTCACTGTGATGTCGTAGGCGGGCATCGTCGTGGGATGAGAGCCCCAGACAAAGCGGTACTCATCGCTCTCAGAGACTGGTGGAACAATCATCGAGCCGAAGTCCACTACCACCGTCTTGTATACCTCGCCGTCAATGACATAGGTTATCGTATACTGATTGACTAGGAAGGAACCTGTGACTGTCACATCACTTGCGGGCATTGTCGTCGGCAGACCGTTCCAGCCCACGAACGTGTATCCTTCCTTCGAAGGCTTTGCCTCGGCTACGATATTCTTTCCAAATATTACTTCTACTATCTTATATACATTATCATCAACCTCATATATCAGCTTATACTTGTTTGCGACAAAAGTTCCGTTAATCGTTATGTCATTGGCTGGCATCGTGCTTGGATATGCTCCCCATCCACTAAACGTATATCCGTCCTTGGTCGGAGTCGGTACTGATGGTATTGTTGAGCCATAATTAGCCTTCGCGGTTTCATAGAATTCTCCGTCAATCATGTAGGTTATTGTATACTGATTGGCTTTGAAGCTGCCCGTCACCGTCACGTCGTAGGCGGGCATTGTCATCGGCAGACCATCCCAGCCCACAAACGTGTATCCTTCCTTCGATGGCTCTGCCTCGGCAATGATGTTCTTGCTGTACTCCACATCCACCGTTTTGTACGGTTCGCCGTCCAGTTCATAAGTGAGGGTATACGTGTTGACAGAGAACGTCCCCGTGATGATGATGTCATGAGCTGGCATAGTCGTCGGCAAACCGTCCCAGCCGGAAAAAGAGAATCCCTCTTTCGTGGGTGAAGGTTCTGTCGTAATCATGTCACCATAAGCCATCTCGATGGCTTTATAAGTTTCGCCATCAACAATATACGTCAAATGATACTTATTCGCGACAAACAAACCGTTAATCGTGACATCTTCGTGTGGCATATAAGCAGGCGTCTCTGGACATTGATACGTATATCCGTCCTTTTGAGGTCTGCTACCAATGTCAATGGGCTCTCCCTCATAATAGTTCAGGGAAGCCATGATTTCATCACCTGCTTTATATTGTAATGTGTACTTCTGTATGGAGACAATGCTTCCAAAGAGGCTCCAGGGAGACTGGCTTGAATAATGCTCAATACTTAATCCAGGAACGTGAAGCGTTGCGTTCACCATATTGTCATTTGAGTAGGGCATCATGTTGCCATGGAAGTCTCCAAAACAATAGTCACCTGCTTCTGGGACAATCTCTGAATAACAATACACATCGCTCAGATGGTCACTCCCTGTAAATATCATGTCAGTAAGTGACTGTAATTGTTTGGTCAAATAGATTGTTTCCAAGTTAGTTAATCCATAAAAGGCCATCGATCCGACAGATTTCAAAGTACTGGGCAGTCGGATTTCTTTTACTTTCGTGTTATACGTGAAGGCGCTCTCTTTGATTTCCTCAACGCCTTCAGGAATAACGATCTCCTCCAAGTCACGAGTCGTGCGGAAAGCGTATGAACCTATCACTTTGACTGTTGGAGGAATGACCGTCGTAGAGCAGCCAAGAAACAATGTGTTGGTTGCCGTTTCGATGATTGCGTTACAGCCGTCACGGGAGTCAAACTTCGGATTGCCCTCGGCAACGGAAATAGCACGGATACCCGAACCGGAGAACGACAACTTGCCTAGTGACAACAAAGTCGATGGTATACGGAGGGAGGACAGCATCATACAGTTCCTAAATGCATTATCAGCAATCGCTGTGACTCCTTCTGGAATTGTTGACGCATTGGAACCGAAAAGCAGCATCCCCGTCGATGACTCAATAATAGCATTACAATTCTCACGTGAATCAAATGTCTGATTGTCAGCATCAACGACAATTGACGTTAACCCTTCGCAGCTCATAAACGCATTCGGGCCAATCGTAGATATACTCTTGGGTATCGTGATGGCATTCAGCATAGTGCAACAGTCGAATGCAGATTCACCAATAGAAGTAACAGGGTAGACAATCCCGTCGTCTTCAACCTGTTCGGGAATATTGATATTCCCGCTGTAACCATCAACAGTTGGGCCGCCCATCCTCTCCACGACGACAGCGTGACGCGGTTCATCATACAACTCGTAGAATAATCCATCTATCAATGTTGGAATCACCCTGATTCTCCACCATTCTTTCCAATAAGAATCCATTCGATATCCCTGAACAGCCTGACGTGGAACAAATACCTGCCCATAGCTGGAGAAACTGTTCCAATAAACAACAGGCGGAGCTGCTGATAATATAGTAAGTGTGTCAATATATGAATTGTTATTGAACGCGCACTCTCCGATATACTCCACGTTTGATCCTATCGTCACCGACTCCATTCTATCGCAGTTTGAGAAAGCATAGCTTTCAATGCCAATAACTTTGTAAATGATGTCATTGTATACTATTGTATCAGGGATAAAAATGTCACCTGCACACTTTTCACCGTCATTTGGACTTGTTACCGTTGCCGTTTGATTGTCTGTCTCAATGTTGTACAGGATACCATTTGTTTCTGTCTGGATAGTTTCAGAAGCCACCATCAATGGTAGAAGTAAGAGCAGGTGTAATAGTATTTGTTTCTTCATAGTTAATATAGATTGTTCCTTCTTGGATGTAAAAAACGTGAGCAGTTTACTTCGCTTACGTTTCGGAGGTATTGGGGATAACCTTAACTGCTTAAACGAGTAAATGCTCACGCCGAACGGCGTGAACTATCTACTTCAGTTCTTGCAGTATTTCTTTCAATTCCCCAATTGTCCGAAACAAGAATCAAAAGTGGAGCGTCACGATATGTCCTTGTTATGTCGTTATGTCATCATACGCAGTACGATTTTTGAGTTATATCATTATAGACTTATTTCTCCCACTCCTCCCAATTTGTTTCTGAGAGATAACGGATGATGTGTTCTTTCAATTCAACTATTTCACTATGAATAACAGCCCATACTGTGTCGTTGTCAACACGGAAATACTCGTGTACCAAGAAATTACGCATACCTGAGATATCACGCCATGCGACCTCTGGATGCGATTCTTTGAAAGTGGAGGTAAGCATATTTGCTGCCTCGCCTATAATCTCGATATTTTTCACGATTCCATAATATCGTAATACATCCGCTTCCAACTCTTCTCGTGAGAGTTGGCCGGCATATGTCTGCAGGCGCTCAATCGCCTCTAAAATATGTTCCAGTCTGCTACGGTCTCTAAGCGGCTCTCTCATAAATCAGAATTTTGTCACGGTCAACAGTCTCGCGGGCAAATTGCAAAAGGCCTTTTTCTGTAACCAAGTCAACACGTAAATGAAGTATATCTTGGAGGTCAAGCTTCATGCCGCTCAACTTGAATAGTCCAACCATCTTGTCGGGTACAATCAGTATATCGACATCCGAGTCTGCACGTTGCTCGCCTCGTGAATAGGAGCCAAAGAGCCAAGCCTTCAGGACGGGCTGCGTCTTGAAGTATTCGGCTATCTTTTGTGTTATGGCCTGTGTACTCATAATATATGAAAATAGTTGTTCTACGCCGCAAAGATAGGCATTATTCCTGAAACTTGCAAGAAAAAAGAGAAAAAAGCGGCGATGGTTGCTCGCTACAAGTTACATGAAGGTATTATGCTTGGCCTTACTCGGCAGAAAAAAAGAAATAAGTTTCTTTGTTATTTCTCTCGTTTTTTCGTCGCTCGACGCTTGCGTCGCTTGCTTTTTGCAAGAACTTTGCCATCAAAGATGGCGAACTTACTCCGTCTCGGCAAAAAAAAGAATAAATTCTTTTGTTTTGCTCTCGACTTTTCGTAACTTTGCACCCACATTCCGAACAGCAAGAGTAAATCGTTAAAATAGTTAATCAAAAATGGCTTATACGAAACTGACTGCCGCAGAGGCTGCGGCAATGATTAAGAATGGCGACAACATCGCAATGAGTGGCTTCACACCCGCTGGTGTGGCCAAGGCAACAACTAAGGAACTGGCAGTAATTGCCGAGGCCGAGCACGCTGCCGGCCGCGAGTTCAAGGTAGGCATCTTCACCGGTGCATCGACGGGACAGTCGACGGACGGTGTGCTGGCCAACGCACAGGCTATCAAGTACCGTGCTCCCTACACGACGAACCCCGACTTCCGCAAGCACGTCAATGCCGGCGAGATTCCCTACAACGACCTGCACCTGAGCCACATGGCACAGGAGCTGCGCTACGGCTTCTACGGCGACGTGGACTGGGCCATCCTCGAGGTCTGCGACATTGAGGAAGTAGGCAGCGACTACCACGTCTACCTGACGGCCGCCGGCGGCATCTCGCCCACGGCAGCCCGTCTGGCCAAGAAGGTCATCCTGGAGCTGAACAAGTTCCACAGCCCCGACGCCAAGTATCTCCACGACGTCTACGAGCCCCTGGATCCCCCTTACCGCAAGCCTATACCCATCTTCAACGTCAGCGACCGCATCGGCGTGCCCTACGTCTCGATACCTAAGGATAAGGTGGTGGGTGTCGTGGAGTGCGACATCCCCGACGAGGCCCGTGCCTTCAAGGACAGCGACCCCGTGACCGACAAGATTGGCTACCTGACGGCAGAGTTCCTCGTCTCCGAGCTCCACGCCGGACGTATCCCCAAGGAGTTCCTGCCGCTGCAGAGTGGTGTGGGCTCTACAGCCAACGCCATCCTCGGCGCCCTGGGTCAGGACAAGCACGTGCCCGACTTCAACATCTACACCGAGGTGCTGCAGGATGCCGTCGTGGGCATGATGCTCGAGGGCCGCGTCAAGGACGCCTCCGCCTGCTCGCTGACCGTCTCGAACGAGTGTCTGAAGCAGGTGTACGACAACATGGACTACTTCAAGAACCACCTGACGCTGCGCCAGAGTGAGATCTCGAACCACCCCGCCGTCATCCGCCGTCTCGGCGTCATCGCCATCAACACCGCCATCGAGGTGGACATCTACGGCAACGCTAACTCCACACACATCAGCGGCACGAAGATGATGAACGGCATCGGCGGCTCGGGCGACTTCATCCGCAACGCCTACCTGAGCATCTTCACCTGCCCCTCAGTGGCCAAGGGTGGTGTCATCTCGTCCATCGTACCGATGGTCACGCACCAGGACTCCTCGGAGCACGATGTCAACATCATCGTCACGGAGCAGGGTGTAGCCGACCTGCGCGGCAAGAGCCCCATGCAGCGTGCACAGACCATCATCGAGAACTGCGCACACCCCGACTACAAGCAGCTGCTGTGGGACTACCTGAAGCTGGGTACCGGCGGCCACACACGCCACTGCCTCACCGCTGCCTTCGCCATGCACGACACGCTGGCACGCAAGGGCGACATGAAGCTGACGGACTTCTCGGAATACATCAAATAAAGAGAGTCACTAATCGCAAACTACTATGATAAAACAACTACTAACTACTACCCTGCTGATTGTGCTGCCGGCGGTGACCGCCGGCGCACAGTCGACAGAGTTGACGACGGCACAGGCCAAGTCGCTCTACAAGACAACGACGAAGAAGCGGACAAGTGTCCACGATCCTTCGATAGTGTGGGAACCCACGTCGAAACGCTGGTACATCTTCGGTACCATGCGTGGTACGGCCTATACCACAGATATGCAGAACTGGACGGGAGCCAACCTCACGTGGAAGTCGACGACCAAGAGTAGCTGCAATACCTCTGAAGCCTTTGTCACCCCTGCCGTGACAAAGGTGAAGAAAGGCGGTGCCGATGTGAACTTCCCTGCCTTCAACGCCTTCGACTGGTCGGCACGCGGCGACAACGGCTGGGGCATCGACGGCAATATGTGGGCTCCCGACATCATCTGGAACCCCACGATGCAGAAGTGGTGCCTCTACCAAAGCATCAACGGCGACTCCTGGCACTCCAGCATCATCCTGCTTACGGCCGACAACATCACCGGACCCTACCTATACCAGGGGCCTGTCGTCATCAGCGGCTTCAAGGACAGCAACCATGGCTACAAGGAGACCGACCTCGAGTTGGCCATCGGCACGCAGTCCTCACTACCCTCACGCTACAATGTTGGCAACAACTGGGGCAGACGCTGGCCCCACACCATTGACCCCGCCGTGTTCTACGACGAGGACGGCAAGCTCTGGCTTGTCTATGGCTCGTGGAGCGGCGGCATCTGGATGCTCGAGCTTGACGAGACGACCGGTCTGCGCGACTATGACGTCACCTACCCGTCCACCAACGGCTCCACCGACGGTGTCACCAGCGATCCGTACTTCGGCACGAAGATTGCCGGCGGATACTATGTCTCAGGCGAAGGACCGTACATCGAGCACATCGGCAACTACTATTACCTCTTCGTCAGCTACGGCTTCTACGATCCCGACGGCGGCTACGAGATGCGCGTCTTCCGCAGCGACAAGCCTAACGGACCGTATAAGGACGCCTCTGGCCGCTCGGCCATCTTCGACAAGTATGTCCTGAACTACGGAGCCGGTACCGACACACGAGGCGAGAAGCTGATGGGCTCGTACAGCGGTTGGGGCTTCATGACTACTGGCGAGTGTGCACAGGGACACAACAGCATCATCGCCGCCGAGGACGGCCGCACCTACCTCGTCTACCACACGAAGTTCAATGACGGCCAACCACGCAAAGGCTTCCATGCCGTCCGCGTCCACCAGGTGTTCCAGAACAAGCAGGGCTGGCTCGTCGCCGCACCGTTCGAGTACAACGGCGAGGAGGTGGTCAGCACCGACATCGCCACGAAGGAGCTGGTTGCCGACGCCGACATCCCCGGCACCTACCAGCTGCTGGTCCATAAGTACAAGATGGACTATGAGAAGATGGAGGAGGTGACACCCGTGGAGATTACGCTCACCGCCGACGGCAAAGTCAGCGGCGCCTATCCCGGCACGTGGAGCCATGAAGCCGGCACAAGCTACTTCACCCTCAACCTGGGTACCATTGCCGTGAGCTACAACGGTATCATCTACGAGGAACAGATGGACGAGAAGAGCATCAAGGCGATTTCCTTCTCAGCCATGGCCAACAACGGCGTCAACGTCTGGGGCTACAAGATGGCTCCGAAGTACGCCCTGGCATGGCAGCTGAACAACCAGAAGGCACCCGTCTACAACAACAAGAACATCGACGAGAACATCGCCCTCGATGCTCTCTGGCTGGGCGATCCTGACGTCACCATGCAATGGACCAGCGACCAGCCCGCCATCATCAGCGAGCACGGCCGCTACAACCCCACGGGGCTTTCTGACGACACCGACGTCACCCTCGTTGCGAAGCTGTCGGCAGGCGACTACTACTGGCAGCAGCAGTACACCGTCAAGGCCCTCTCGCAGAGCAACGCCCTGCCGAAGGTCGACTGGCAGAACGGCCTCATGGCACACTACGGCTTCGACGACACAGCGCTCACGAACACCTTCGACGCCACGCAGCAGGCACAGCTGAAGAAGAACGGCACGGCGAAGGTGCCCGCCGTCGAGAACGACGACAACCTGCGTAACGGCGGCTTCGTACACCTCGCTGCCGGTGCCAACGGCAAGGAGAGCTACGTCGCTATGCCCAACCCCCTGCAAGGAGCCACCCTCGCCGACGGCGCCACCATCTCGTTCTGGACCAAGCGCACCACCGACAACCTGTGGGACGCCCTCTTCGGCGTCACCGACGGCACGGCGAAGTTCTTCGTTACCGGTAACGCGTTCATTGGCTATAACAACGGCAACTCCACCAACTGGATCGACATCAACAACTCGAACGACGTGAAGACGGAATATCTGCCCGTAGGCGAATGGCATTTCGTCACCATCGTCATCCGTAGCAGCGGCATCACGCTCTACGTTGACGGCACGTCGAAGAGCGCCAAGAAGGTCAGCGGCAAGCTGAACGGCGAGGACTTCACATCGGCCTCGAAGTTCGACTACAGCTACATCTTCAACCTCCTGACGACGGCCACAGACCTCTGTCTGGGCAACGGCTCCTACTGGGGCTCGCCCGACGCCCGTCTCGACGATGTCTTCATCCACAACCGCGCACTGTCCATCAGCGAGGTCAGCGCCCTGAAGAAGGTGGCCAACCGCGTCATCGACTACGCCAACCCCACCACCGGCATCAGCGACGTCGTCAACAGTAAACAGTCAACAGTAAACAGTCAACTGTCAACAGTAAACAGTCAACTCTACGACCTCCAAGGTCGTCGCGTCAAGAACCCGCAGCGCGGTCTCTACATCGTTGGCGGCCGCAAGGTGATTGTCAAATAGAATGAAACGATTCGTACTCCTGACCCTACTGTCGTGTTGCCTGCTGGGCAGCACGACAGTTCGTGCCTCTGAGCAGCAACTCAAGGACGACCTCATGCAGATGCTGGCCACGTTCACCACCTACATGAAGGCCGACTTCCAGGAGTGCGTAGAGCCCAACACCGACGGCGAGCCCTGCGGCTGTTTCCGTGGCGAGAACACCATGGGCAACGACGAGCGCGGCGTACGGCCTAATGCCGACCTCTCGATGGTCTGTGCCTTCCTCGTGAAGTATGGCCAGGGACAGGTAACGCTGCCCGACGGCGTCACCTGGGACGACCTCGCGACGATGGCACGCAAGAGTCTCGTCTTCGCCTACTCCACCCACAAGGCCAACCGCCTGAAGGTATGTACCGGCGGCCGCTACTGGGGCTCCGTCTCCGAGGCCGACCACGTCTGGGAAAGCTCATTATGGGCGATGTCCGTCGCCTACTCAGCCTTCTTCCAGTGGGACAGCCTCAGCGCCCAGCAGCGCGGCTATATCTACCAGCTGCTCAAGGCCGAGTGTAACTACGAGCTGGAGCGCACCATTCCCACCGCCTACAGTGGCGACACGAAGGCCGAGGAGAACGGCTGGGAGGCCAACGTCCTCGCCGCCACACTGGGCTTGTTTCCCGACGACGAGCTGGCCCCCCGCTGGTTCCAGCGACTCCGCGAGTTTGCCATCAACAGCTATTCGCACCCCGACGACGCCAACGACCAGACCGTCGTCGACCCCGACTACGACCGCCAGACCGTCGCCGACCTCTACCGCGGTCAGAACCTCTACGACGACCTGACGCTCCAGAACCACAACTACTTCCACACCTCCTACCAGAACGTCGTCGTCCAGGAGCTCGGCGAGGCAGCACTCGCCCTGAAACTCTTCCCGCAGAAGGAGCGCTGGCACACCCGCGCCCTCATGCACAACTGCCAGCGCGTCATGAGCGACGTCCTCTACTGGCTCGCCCTCAGCGACGGCGAACTGGCCATGCCCAACGGCAACGACTGGAGCCTCTTCCTCTACGACCAGATCACCAGCTACACCACCGCCGCCTGCTTCCTTCGCGACCCCCATGCCCTGATGCTCGAGGAACTGGCCTGCCGACAGATCAAGGCACGCCAGCAGACCACTGCCGAGGCACTACGGGCTGACGGCAATACCGGCGACGTGGGCTCCTGGCTCCTGCGCCCCGACGTTGGCGCCCGCCGTATGGGCGTCCAAGCCCACCGCGTCATGATGTCGTGGCTCATGCACCACGTGCTGCCGACCGCTGACCTGATACCTACGAAGTGGCCTGCCTTCCGCCGCGAATTCGCTAAGGCAAAAGTATTCTCCTCGCAGAACATTGTCCGCGCCGCCACCGCCAGCCGCTTCACCTGCTTCTCCTGGAGCGAAGGTCTGAAGAGCTACACCGGCTACATCGCCCCCTCGCTCCTCCTTCCTCGTTCCTCGTTCCTCGAAAAGACCAACCTCCTCGTCCCCTTCCGCCAGCATAACACCGGCAACTTCCTCGGCTGGTACGACGTCGAGGGCCGCCGTACGAACGCCGTTCCCGTCGTCGCGGGCCGTTACCAGCTCGACGGTGAGGGCTACGTCATGAACGGCGAGCTGCAGACCAACGACGGCGCGCTGAACCACCGCTTCGCCCTCTTCTCCACACCCGGCAATGCCGTCGTCTATATAGATTATGTACGCGCGAAGGACACCTGTACCATCACCGCCGAACGTGGCGGACTCATGGCCGTCAGCGTCGACCAGAGTACCAGCACCACCCGCACCCTCTACTCCACCGCCGGCGACACCCTGTTCACCGCCGAGCGCCTCGTCACCCTCCCCGGCCCCTGGGTCAACATCGACAACACCTTCGGTGTCGTCACCGCCGAGGGGGCTGCCTTCGGCGACCTTGCCAACAACAACTCCGTCCTCACCGCAAAGCTCTACCCCTTCTACAGCAACCGCCGCCGCAGGGTCAACGCCGGTGACCTCGTCGACAGCCGCACTGCCGTCTACTACGTCAACGTCACCGCCGAGGAGACCGCCCGCCTGTCTGCCGCCGTCCGTCCCCTGTCCACCCCTGATGGCTGGCGCGGCGTCATCGTCGCCGATCCCGACGGTACACGCTACCTGCTGCTCAGCCACTTCGCTGGCGCCACCGCCACTGCCACCGTCACCATCGACGGCCGCTCGAAGACCTTCACGCTTGGCGAAGGTCACTCCACGATGCTCACTCTTTGTGTGAACAACTAAGAAAAAGGGCTGTTTCTTCTTAACAAAACATAAAAACTAAGGGTTTTAGTTGCATCGAACTAAAATTTTTAGTTACTTTGCCATCGGATACAGATACTGGCGAAATAGTAAATCGTAAATTAGTTAATTGTAAATATGAAACGACTAACCACGAAAGAACGTGAGATCATGGAACTGTACTGGCAGCACGGTCCGATGTTCGTCAAGGAACTCCTCGAGTACTACAACGAGCCGCGACCCCACTTCAACACGCTGTCGACGACAGTACGCATCCTGGAGAAGAAAGGCTTCCTGGATCACAAGCAGTACGGCACCTCCTACCAGTACTACCCCCTCGTCACGGAGAAGGAGTACGGACGGTCGAGTCTCACGGGTATCATCCGCGACTACTTCAACGACTCCTATATGAGTGCCGTCTCGGCATTCGTCAAAGAGGAGAAGATCTCCGTCGACGAGCTTCGTGAACTCATAGAGACAATAGAGAACGGCAAATCGTAAATAATAATAGTCAAATCGTCAATGAGTATGATAGCGTTCCTGACATACGACCTGAAGGTAGCAGCACTTATCGCGGTGTTCTATATGTTCTACCGCCTGCTGCTGAGCCGCGAGACGTTCCATCACGTCAACCGCGTGGTACTGCTCTTGACTGCCATCGCCTCCTACGTCCTACCACTCTGTGTCATTACTATGCACAAGACGGTGGTGGTAGAGGCAACGCAGACGGCCGTCAACATCGGCGGACTCACCATGATGGTGGAGGAAGCACCACGAATGCCGCTCTGGCAACTGCTGGCCGTAGGAATCTTCCTATTAGGAGTGGTGGCTACGCTGGGCTATACGCTATCGAATGTGCTCCGTGTGTGGCTGCTCATCCGTCGCAGCGAACAGCATCCGCAGTCCGACGGCACCGTCGTCTGCGTGGTCGACGGTGATGTCTCGCCATTCAGTTGGATGCACTACATCGTACTCTCACGAAATGATTACCACATCCCTCCTTTGGAGGGGTCCGGGGAGGCTTTTATACTTGCCCATGAACGGGGACACATCCGTCGGCACCACTCGATGGACCTGCTCCTCGTTGATACGCTCACCGCTCTGCAATGGTTCAATCCGGCGATGTGGATGTTGCGCCAAGACCTGCGCGCCATCCACGAGTACGAGGCCGACGCAGCGGTACTCTCTCAAGGCATCAATATGCGCCAGTATCAGTATCTGCTTATCCAAAAAGCCGTCAGCCACTGCGGGTACTCGGTGGCAAACGGTATCAGTCACAGTACCCTTAAAAACCGCATACACATGATGCTTACCAATAAGAAAACCAATCGTACGAGCTGGCTCAAGCTGCTCGCCATGCTACCCATCGTGGGCGTCGCCCTTGGCCTGAACGCCGAGACCGTCAATGACTATGTTTACGAAGACACTCCTGCCCAGCCCCAGAAGAAAATCGTGAAGAAAGGTCGTAAGGACACCAAGATCAACATGGGTACCAAGACCATTGATGTGAAGGCCGAACAGGAAGCCGAACAAAGCCAAAAGCCTGCAACTGTTGTTTCACCCAAAATTGTCATCCCTGAAACACCCTCTGACCACGATCCCCTGCTTGTCCTCGACGGTAAGATTGCCACAAGGGAACAGGTAAAGGCTCTCAATCAGAATGAAATCGGCGACATGAATGTTTTGAAACCTGGAAATGAAGATCTCCTAAAAGCATACGCCAAGCATTACAATGCCGACACTTCTAACGGTATTATCTTCATCCGCACAAAAGCTCATATAGAAGAAAAGAAAGCGAATCCCGAGAAAGGGCCTGTAGTCGTTGTCGTAGCCAAGAAGCCAGAAGCGGAAGTGGCAGAAAAGAACAATAAAGGTGTTGTCTCTATGGATTCCCCTGAGGCCGATGGTGCCTTCGACGTAGTGGAGAAGATGCCAGAGTTCCCTGGTGGCGTAGGCGAGATGATGAAGTTCCTAAGCATGACCGTGAAATATCCCGAGGCTGCTGAGAAGGCTGGCACTCAGGGACGTGTCATCGCCTCGTTCATCGTCGAGAAGGACGGCTCCATCAGCGGTGCCAAGGTTGTCAATAGTGTCAGCGAAGAGCTGGACTCCGAGGCCCTGCGCGTCATCAACGCTATGCCGAAGTGGACACCCGGTATGCAGAAAGGCAAGGCCGTCCGCGTGAAGTACACCATCCCCATCACGTTCCGTCTCAGCTGACGCAGACCATTAATAAACAATAATCTTCAGAATTCTTCGCCCTCTAAAGGCCAGCACTCCGAGGGCTGGTGCATCCGTCGCATGGCTTCATCGAACTGTTGCACCAGCTCCGGATAGCGGTCGGCAAGATTATGGCGCTCCTCGGGGTCTTCACGCAGGTTGTAGAGCTCCAGGGGCGCATCTTTCTTGACGGTGACGCACTTCCAGTCGCCCTGGCGGGCGGCACGCTGCTTGCCAGTGAACTCCCAGTAGAGCATACGGTGATCGGTGTCGACGGGCTGTCCGTAGAACAGCGGCAGGATATTGATGCCGTTGATGCCCTGCGGCAGACTCCGTTTCGACCCCGTCAGGGCGGCGAGAGTAGGCATCATGTCGGGGAAGTAGATGATGTTCTCGAGCTTCTGCACGGGCACGCGTCCCGGCTGGTTGACAATCATCGGCACACGGATGCCTCCTTCATAAAGCTGGCCTTTGCGCCCATGGAAACCGGCATTACAGTTCAGCTCTTTGATGGGTGCCTGAACGGCGGCACCATTGTCGCTGGCGAAGATGACGAGGGTATTTTCTCTCAGGCCCTCGCGGTCGAGATAAGCCAACAGGCGGCCGATGGCGCGGTCCATGTGGGTGATGAGAGCAGCATAGCGTTTGGTGTTCATCGACCAGTCTTCCTGACCGTCGTACCATGATGTCTCGTCGATGATGTAAGGCTCGTGGGGAGCGTCGTAGGCCAGGTAAAGGAAGAACGGACGTTCCTTGTTACGGCCGATGAACGCAATGGCATCGTCGGTGGAGATGTCGGTGTTATGACGCACGTGGGCATCGTGGGCGTTCTCCTCGATGGTGGTCAGCGAGTCGCCATGGAAACGGTAGTAAGGATAGTAGTAAGGGGCGTTCGAGTGGACGGTAGAGATGGTCCAGCCGTAGAACTCGTCGAAGCCGCGGTGGTTGGGCGACGCCGTGGGGTCGTAACCGTCGAGGTGCCACTTGTTCACCAGACAAGTGCGGTAGCCGGCCGTACCCAGGACGGTGGCGATGGTAGTATCGGTGGGCATGAGGTTCGTACGGCGGATATACGTGGTATCGCCGTTCTGGTTGATCTTGATACCCTGGATGCCGCCCACGGGACACTGGTTGTCACGGATACGGGTGTTACCGCTGTGCTTACCCGTCATCAGCGAGCAGCGCGACGGACTGCTGATGCCGCTGCCGGCATAACACTGTGTGAACGTCGTACCGGTGCGCGACAGCTCGTCGATGACCGGTGTCTTCACATGGCGTGAGCCGAAACACGACAGGTCACCATAGCCCATGTCATCGGCTAGGATAAAAATCACGTTTGGACGCTCAGGGGTTGCCTTCTGCGCCTCGGCCTCACTGGCCGTCACGATTCCCGTCAGGGTTAAGAACAGCTTATAATTCATCGCTCATCCTTTCCATAAATGATTGAGTATGTTCGAAATACATCTTGTAGCCCTCGCACAGCTCATAATGGGTGCGCGGACACTCACCATGACAGGTGAAGAGCCACGGACACGCCTTGCACGCCGCTCGCAGACCACGGGTCTTCTGTTGGGCGAACGCCTGCTGGCGCGGACTGTTCATCAGTTCACAGATGGTCTGCTGGCGGATATTTCCCAGACGGTGCTGCGGACTGACGAAGTGGTCGCAGCTGTAGACGTCGCCGTTCCACTCCACCACACCCACATGACCGCAGAGTGCCGACAAGGCACAGATGCCCGGCACAACACCCATGTAGTTGGCCAGCGTCGCCTCGAAGATGTTGACGAAGACCTCGCCGACGTCCTCTTTCTGCCACTCGTCGAAAACGGCACAGAGGAAGCGACCCCACTGGTCGGCAGTCACATCACCGCCCACGGGCGTGAACTGCAGGTAGCGGCAACCGTTGTCACGGAAGAAGCGGTAGACCTCCACAGGATGGTCAGCATTCAAGCTGTTCACCGTGCTGAGGGCGTTCCACATCACGCCGTGCTGTTCCAGTCGCCGGATGCCCGCCATCACCCGCTGCCACGACGGTTCGCTCCCTCGGGTCTTGCGCCGGGCGTCGTGCAGGTGCTCCGGTCCGTCGATACTGATGCCGATGAGCCAGCCGTTGTCACGGAAGAAGCGGCACCACTCATCCGTCAGCAGCGTGCCGTTGGTCTGCAGGCAGTTGTCGATATGTCGACCGGCAGCATAACGCTGTTGCAGCCTCATCGCCTTCTCGTAGAACGCCATCGGCAGCAGTGTCGGTTCACCGCCATGCCACGTGAACAGCACCTCCTGGTTCGTCTGACTCTCCAGATACTGACGTACGAAGAGCTCCAGCACCTCGTCGCTCATGACGTGCGGCCCTTTGTCGGGGTAGAGCTGCTGCTTCTCTAAATAGTAGCAGTAGTCGCACGCCAGATTACAGGCCGCCCCTATGGGCTTGGCCATCATGTAAAACGGACGGGCGAAGGGTGCAGGTATCTTGGTCATGATGGCTGCAAAGGTACGAATAAGCGAGTGAAATACCAAATATATTTGAGTATTTAGCCAACATTTTGTCTTTCGTTTCCCGAAAAAGTAGTACTTTTGCAAATTGAAAAAATGATTGAGCGATGAAGATATTTGGAATAGGCATGAACTACGCGGCCCATACCGAGGAGCTGCACAGCATCCTGACGAACCCCGAAGGTGCGGGGGCTGACCCCGTGGTGTTCACGAAGTGCGACTCGGCAATGCTCATCCCCGGCAAGCCGTTTTTCATCCCCGACCATCTGGGACGTATCGACTACGAGGCGGAGCTGGTGGTGCGTATCTGCCGTCTGGGCAAGAACATCAGTGAACGCTTCGCCCACCGCTATTACGACGCCGTGACCGTGGGCATCGACTTCACGGCACGCGAACTGCAGCAGCAGGCCAGCCGCGACGGACTGCCATGGACCATCGCGAAGGGCTTCGACGGCTCGGCAGCAATAGGAGAATGGGTGGATATTAAAAGAGGAGAGAGGAGAGAGGAGAGAGGAGAGCGTGCTGCCGCCATCTCGTTCCGGCTGGACAAGAACGGAGAGACGGTGCAGCGTGGCAGCACGGCCTACATGATACACTCCATAGACCAGCTCATCAGCTACATCTCCCGCTTCTTCACCTTGAAGACAGGCGACCTCATCTATACCGGCACACCTGTCGGTGTAGGGCCCGTCGCCATCGGCGACCACCTGGAGGGATGGATTTTGAACGAGGAAGGAGGAACGAGGAGCGAGGAAGGAGGAATGAAGCGCTCGGCTCTGCCGCTTTGCTCTGCAAAGAAGGTGCTCGACTTGTATTGTCGTTAATTGAGAGATTCACAATAAAAGAGGTGGTAACGACGTTATAATAAGGATGAAACGAGTCAAGAGACTCCTGATGTGCGCCAGCTTCGTCGCCATGAGCATGGGTATGGAGGCGCAGCGCTTCTTCGACCTGACGGCCGAAGAGGTGCGTATCGACTCGTTGCTGCCCGTCGTCACCTACGAGCAGAAGCTGGGGCCGAATTATGCCGACTCCACCTATACCGTCACGATAGAATACCCGGAGTTCCGGGATATGTCGCCGACGGACATCAGCCGCTACAAGGCCCTGACCAGCGACCCGCTGCCGGAAATGCCCGCCATACACCAGTATGTAGGCGTGGCACGCAAGCAGGGCACCCTCTACGTGAGTTTCGTGCCGCTGGTATATAGGGAAGGAAAATACCAGAAGCTGGTGAGCTTTAAGCTAAAGACCCTCCCCCAACCCCTCCCTGCGAGGGAGGGGAGTGGTTACACTCTCAACAAGAAAACGGCGAACAAGGTTTCTACTCCCCTCCCTCGCAGGGAGGGGCAGGGGGGAGGGTCTGTCCTCGCCACCGGCTCATGGGCGAAGATTCGCGTGCCGGAGACGGGCGTCTACCAGCTGACGGACGAGCTGTGCCGGAAGGCAGGCTTCAGCGACCCCTCGCGGGTGAAGGTCTACGGCTACGGCGGTGGTCTGCAGCCCGAGAAGCTGTCGGCCGACTACCTGGCCGCTACCGACGACCTGCAGGAGGTGGCGACATGCATGGTGAACGGCCGGCGATTGTTCCATGCCGTCGGACCAGTGACGTGGAGCAGCAACACGGCCCTCCTGCGCACCCGCAACCCCTACAGCAGCTACGGATACTACTTCCTGACCGAGGGCGACAGTCCGCTGACGGTCGATGAAGAGACCTTTACGGCGGCCTTCTATCCGTCGGCCGACGACTACCACACCCTCTACGAGGTCGACGACTACGCGTGGTTCCACGGCGGCCGCAACCTCTACGACAGCCGCCTCTTCGGCGTCGGCAACAGTAGGACGTATGAGGTACGAGGAACGAGGAACGAGGAGCGAGGAACGCTGAAAAGCGGGCGGCTGACCATCGTGATGAGCTACGATGCCGTCTGGCAGGCTCAGGTGTCGGTGAACGGCAAGGAGGTAGGCACGATGAGCGTGGGCTATGCCTCGGGCTCGACCACGCTGCCCGAGGGTCGCGACACCTACAGCAAAGGCGCCACGAAGACGTGGACGTTCCGCATAGACAGTCTGCAGGCGGACAACAGCGTCACCATCACCCAGACATCGGGCGGTGACGTGCGCCTGGACTACCTCTCTTTCTGTTTCGACACGGCGGCACCCCTCCCCGACCTCTCGACGACAACGTTTGACGCCCCGGAATATGTAGGCACCGTAGCCAACCAGAATCGTCATGGCGACGATTTCGCTGACATGGTGATCATCATCCCCGCCTCGCGGAAACTGCTGACACAGGCCGAACGCCTGAAGCAGCTGCACGAAGAGCAGGACGGCCTGCGGGTGCGCATCGTCGCTGCCGACGAGCTGTTTAACGAGTTCTCGAGCGGCACCCCCGATGCCAACGCCTACCGCCGTTACCTGAAGATGCTCTACGACCGGGCGGAGACGGAGGCCGACATGCCGCGCTACCTCCTGCTGCTGGGCGACGGCGCCTGGGACAACCGTATGCTTTCGGGTGCTTGGCGCGGCTATAGCCCCGACGACTTCCTGCTCTGCTACGAGAGCGAGAACTCGTTCAGCGAGACCGACTGCTATGTCTCCGATGACTTCTTCTGTATGCTCGACGAGGGCGAGGGTGCCAACCTGACGGGCTCGGACAAGGGCGACGTGGCCGTCGGCCGACTGACGGCACGGACGGACGACGAGGCCAGGGTGCTGGTCGACAAGATAGAGAGCTACACCCAGAACGAGCAGGCCGGCGCCTGGCAGAACACCATCTGCTTCATGGGCGACGACGGCGACTACAACCGCCACATGGGCGACGCCGAGGCGGTGGCACAGATGGTGGAACGCAACTGGCCCGACTACCAACTTAAGCGTATCCACTGGGATGCCTACCCCATCAGCTCGTCGTCGACGGGCTTCACCTATCCTGACGTGACGCGACTCGTCAAGCAGCAGATGCAGGACGGTGCGCTGATGATGAACTACACGGGTCACGGCTCACCTTATATCATGTCGCACGAGGCAGCCATCCCCCGCGAATACTTCACCCTGTCGTCGGGACTGCGGCTACCGCTGTGGGTGACGGCATCGTGCGACATCATGCCCTTCGACGGTCAGGAGGAGAACCACGGCGAGACCGCCATGCTGAACGCCAAGGGCGGCGCCATCGCCTTCTACGGCACGACGCGTACTGTCTATGCCCACTATAACCGCTACATGAACCTGGCGTTCACGGAGTATGTCCTCGGCAGCGATGACGACGGCCGCCGCTACACCATCGGCGAGGCAGCCCGTCTGGCCAAGAACAAGCTGCTGACACCCAAGAACAACGTCGGCACCGACTATACCGCCAACAAGTTGCAGTACACGCTGCTCGGCGACCCCGCCCTGCGTCTGGCGACACCGTCGGCGAAGGTGGTCATCGACGACATCAGCGGTGTGTCGACGGACGACGGCGTGCCCATGCTGAAAGCCGGACAGACGGTGACCGTCAAGGGGCATGTGCAGGACCAGCCGACGTTCGACGGTGTGATGACGCTGACGGTACAGGACGTGGAACAGCTCGTCGTGTGCCGCATGAACAACACGGAGAAGATGGACACCGCCTTTAAGTTCCGCGACCGCCTGAACACCCTCTTCAGCGGCAGCGACAGCGTGCGCGGCGGACAGTTCTCGCTGACCTTCGCCCTGCCAAAGGACATCAGCTACGCCGAAGGCACGGGCATGATGAAGGTCTATGCCGTCAACAGCAGCCGCACCGTCAGCGCCAACGGCCGCTACGAGGACTTCACGATGGGTGCCGACACGCTGGCGGCCGACGACGGCATCGGTCCAAACATCTGGTGCTACCTGAACAGCAGCGACTTCAGCAACGGCGATGCCGTAAATCCCACACCCTATCTCTATGCCGAGCTGTCGGACAAGGACGGCCTCAACGTCTCGGGCAGCGGCATCGGCCACGATCTGGAGCTGATCATCGATGGCGAGATGGCACGCACGTATAACCTGAACGACTACTTCGAGTACGACTTCGGCGACTACCGCAGCGGCCATGTGGGCTTCAGCATCCCCGCCCTCGACTACGGCGAGCACCACCTGCTGCTGCGTGCCTGGGATGCGCTGAACAACTCGTCGAAGGCCGAGCTGACGTTCCGTGTCGTCAAGGCCCTGGAGCCCAACAACTTCAGCGTCACCGCCACGAAGAACCCCGCCACGACCGGGACGACGTTCATCGTGAACCACGACCGCACGGGCTCGGAGATGGACGTCGAGCTCGACATCTACGATGCTTCCGGCCGTCTGCTCTGGAAACATACGGAGACGGGCGTGCCCACAGACCAGACGTACGCCGTGGACTGGAACCTCACCACCAGCGGCGGCCGCCGTCTGCAGACAGGCGTCTACCTCTACCGCGTGGCCATCAGCAGCGACGGCAGCAGTCAGGCCTCTCGCGCCAAGAAACTCATCATCCTAAGCAATAAATAGTGGCGTTATCACGTTATTACCTTACAACGTTATACCGTTATGACGTTATTACGACAATAAAATGGAAATAAAGAAACTGCTTTTTGCGGCGGCCTGCTGTCTGCTGGCTGCCAGTCATACAAAGGCCGACGAGAAGAACACGATGTTCAACCCCGTTGAGCACGCCGTCATCTCGGAGACCATCGCCCCCGACGCCCGCGCTGCCGGTATGGGCGACGTCGGCGCTGCCACCGATCCCGACGTCAACTCACAGTACTGGAACCCCGCAAAGTACCCGTTCTGCATCAGCCGTGCCGGTGTGGCGCTGAACTACACGCCGTGGCTGCGCCAGCTGGTCAACGACATCGACCTGGCCTACGTCGCCGGCTACTACCGCATCGGCGACTACTCCGCCATCTCTGGTTCGCTGCGCTACTTCTCGCTCGGCGAGGTGTTTACCGACTACGGTGAGTCCGACATGACCGTCCGACCCTACGAGATGTCGCTCGACGCCGCCTACTCGCTGATGCTCAGTGAGAACTTCTCGCTGGCAGCAGCCATCCGCTGGATCTACAGCGACCTGCGCTACGACTACTCCGAGGACTCGAAACCCGCCTCAGCCTTTGCCGCCGACTTGGCCATGTACTATAACAACTACGTCATGCTCGGCAGTCGCGAGTGCCAGCTGGGCCTGGGTGTCAATGTCCGCAACATCGGCTCGAAGATCTCGTACTATGGCGACGAGGAGAGTCAGTTCCTGCCCGCCAACCTGCGACTGGGTGCCTCGCTGATGATTCCCTTCGACGAGTACAACCGCTTCTCCATCTCGGCCGATGCTAACAAACTGCTGGTGCCCACGGTGCCCAAGCAGGAGGAGGGAGAGTCGAACAGCGACTACCAGGACCGCGTGCGCCGCGAGTATAGCGACATGGGTAGCATCAAGGGAATGTTCAAGAGCTTCAACGATGCCCCCGACGGCTTCAAGGAGGAGCTCGACGAGATACAGTGGAGCGTGGGTGCCGAGTACACCTACAACGACAAGTTCTCGCTGCGTGCCGGCTACCACCACCAGGCGGAGTCAAAGGGTAACCTGAAGTACTTCACCGTCGGCGGCGGCTTCCGCATGAACGTCTTCTCGCTCGACGTGGGCTACGTCATCTCCACCGCCAAGACGAACCCCCTGGACCAGACGCTCCGCTTCACCCTCGCCTTCGACATGGATGGCATCAAGGACCTGTTTAAGTAATACCCACCCCAAGCCCCTCCCAAGGGAGGGGAGATGAGAAGTGAGAGATGAAAGATATGATTACCTTGAAGGACGAAAGTGAATGATGAATATACGTGTAGGAATGGGATATGACGTGCATCGGCTCGTGGAGGGACGCGAGCTGTGGATGGGCGGCATCAAACTGGACTATGAGAAAGGACTGCTCGGCCACAGCGATGCCGACGTGCTCATCCACGCCATCTGCGATGCCATCCTCGGTGCCGCCAATATGCGCGACATCGGCTACCACTTCCCCGACACCAGCGCCGACACCTTGAACATGGACTCGAAGGTCATCCTGAAGAAGACCATCGAGCTCATCGCGTCCAAGGGTTATGCCCTTGGAAATATCGACGCCACCATCTGTGCCGAGCGCCCGAAGATGAACCCCCACATCCCGCAGATGCAGGAGACGATGGCCAAGGTCATCGGCTGCGACCCCGACCAGATCAGCATCAAGGCCACTACTACGGAGAAGCTAGGTTTCACGGGACGCCAAGAGGGCATCTCCGCCTACGCCGTGGCACTCATCGAGAAAGTTTACTGAGAAAGCGCCTTCACATACTCGTAGAGTCTACGGTAGAAGGGATGGCGTGTCATCGTCGGCGCATCGCCGAGGATGATGAGTTTCATGCGTGCCCGTGTGATGGCGACATTCATGCGTCGCAGGTCGCGCAGGAAACCTATTTGTCCCTCATCGTTCGAGCGCACCAGCGAGATGAGGATGATGTCGCGCTCCTGGCCCTGGAAGCCGTCGACGGTGTTGACGCTGATGAGGTGACGGAAGGGCTTGAAGTACTCGCGTTTCTTCAACAGCTTCCGCAAATATTGCACCTGTGCGCGGTAGGGCGAGATGACCCCTACGTCGAGCCTGTCGTTGAGGATGCGCGTCTTTCCAATCTTCTCAAAGTACTGCTGCAACGCCAGCAGCGTCAGCTCCGCCTCGGCCTTGTTGAGGAGGGAGGTACCCTCAAGACTCTCCAGACCCTCCCCCGTCCCCTCCCTGTAATGGAGGGGCGTATATACCTCGCCGTCAGACATATCACTCCCCTCCCTCACAGGGAGGGGCTGGGGGAGAGTCTTCCACTCCATCGCCACATCCAGGTCCAGTATCGAGCGGTACTTCACCTCCGGTGCACTCTCCACCATGTTGCCGTAGAACCAGTCGCTGGAGAAGCGCATGATCTCCTCGTTCATGCGGTACTGCACCCGCAACAGCGTCACCACCTCGGGTTTCTGCTCGACGATACGTTCCATCAGCGTCTTGCCCAGCCCTGCCTTCAAGGCAGCGATGCTCTTCACCGTCGGCGGCAGCTGACAGTGGTCGCCGGCCAGGATGACGCGCGACGCCCGGCGGATGGGAATCCAGCAGGCGGCCTCCAGCGCCTGGGCGGCCTCGTCGATGAACAGCGTGCCGAACTTGTGGCCGTCCAACAGTCGGTGGCCGCTGCCCACGAGTGTGCAGGCGATGACACGTGCCTCGCTGAAGAGTTCGGCATTGATGCGTATCTCCAGCTCGTTGGCACGGTCCTTCAGCCGCTCCATCTTCTGGTGGTACTTCTCCCTTGCTCCCTGCCCCCTGCTCCTTGCCCCTCTCAGCTCGCGGATGGCCTTACGGATGGCCCACAGCTGGTCGTAGTCGGGATGACTCTCGAAGCGGCGCTCGTAGGTGAACGAGAGCATCTTGTCGTCGACACGCGTGGGGTTGCCGATACGCAGTACGGGCACGCCACGGTCGACGAGCTTTTCGCTGATCCAGTCGACAGCCATGTTCGACTGCGCACATACCAGCACCTGCGGCTCACGGCGCAGCGTCTCATAGATAGCCTCGACGAGCGTCGTCGTCTTGCCCGTCCCCGGAGGGCCATGGACAATGGCCACATCCTTTGCCCAGAGCACACGGTTCACGGCCTCCTCCTGTGTCTTGTTCAGGTAGGGGAAGTGCATGGGCTGGAACGAGAACGTCTCCGCCTTCTGCTTCGTATAGAAGAGGTCACGCAGGTAGCCCAGGCGTCCGTTGGCACGCATCACCCGTTCCAGGGCGTCGAACATCATCTTGTACGATGTCTCGTCGAACGACAGTTGCACGCCGAGCTCATCATTGCCCATCAGGTCTCCGAAGGCGCAACCGTCGGGCACACTGACCACCATTCGGTCGCCGTCGACGTAGCTGACGGTACCCGTGAAAGAATAATAGCGCAGACTGTTTCCGCCAGTCTGGTTTGCAAAGAAGGCCACCGGCCGTCCGTACTCGAAGTTATGCTCTATCTCGTGGTCGTCGGCCCTTCGCACCACCTCCACGCACAGCTGGTTCAGCGAGTTGTAGTAGCTACGTGTCACACGGACGGGCCACCACGCATCGCCACGCTTCACCAGCCGCTCCAGGCCACGCTGCTCCGTCAGACGGCGGAAGGCCGCCTTCTCCGTCTGGTATTCCAGCTGCAGCAGCGCCCTTTGCTGCTGTAATGCCTGTATGGGTGACGTCATATTTGCCATTTCGCTGCAAAATTACGAAAAAAACTCCATTTTTACCTTTTTACTTTTTTACCTTTTTACTTTTTTTATTACCTTTGCCGCCGGAATGAAGAAAATACTGCTCATCAACGATGTTGTAGGCTACAGCCACGTAGGCATGGTAGCCATGATGCCCATCCTCACATACCTCGGACACCCGACGTACAACCTGCCCACGTCGCTGGTGTCGAACACGCTCGACTACGGCCGTTTCAACGTGATGGACACCACGGAGTATATGCGGGGCGTGCTGCCCGTGTGGCGCGAGCTCGGCTTCACCTTCGACGCCGTCTGCACCGGACTGATGTTCAGCGAGGAGCAGGCACTGCTCGTGTCGAAGTACTGCACCGAGCTGTCGCGACAGGGGACGACCATCTTCGTCGACCCCATCATGGGCGACGGCGGCCGCCTCTACAACGGTATCACCCAGCGCTCTGTCGAGCTGATGCGCCAAATGGTGAGCGTCGCTGACCTCATCTTCCCGAACTACACCGAAGCCTGCTACCTGACGTCGACACCCTACCGCGACGAGGGTATGTCGTGGCAGGAGGCACGCGAGATGCTCAGCCGTCTGCGCGACATCGGCTGCCGCTCAGCACTCGTCACCAGCGCCCGTGTCGAGGGCCAGAGCTGTGTCATCGGCTACAACCATTGCGACGGTGAGTTCTTCCGGCTGGACTACGACGAGATACCTGTGCTCATCCACGGCACGGGCGACATTTTCTCGGCCGTCCTCATCGGCCACCTGCTGAAGGGTGAGCCGCTGAAGCAGAGCACGCGCACGGCGATGGACGTCGTCAGCCGTCTCATTGACCGCAACCGCGACCTCGACGACAAGAAACGAGGCATCCCCATTGAGAAATGCCTCGACCTCCTATAAAAAACTTCAATTCTTCAATTTTTTCATTTTTACATTTTTCAAAACTCCACATACGGCTCCAGCCGCTTGATGGCCTCTGGCGTGAAGTCGCGTGAGAGGCTCAGCTGCTGCAGACTCTTGATGGGGCCGTGCAGGCGCCGGTAGTCGACGATGGCGCGGGCCATATAGTAATTGATGTACGGATGGCGTTTCAGCTCGTTCAGACTGAGGCGGTTGACGTTCAGCTTCTTGGGCTGGGCATTGCTGATGACGAAGTACTGCTTCGCCTCCTTCGGGAAGTCGGGAATCTCGTCCAGCTGGTCTACGCTGACATAACCGCCCAAGAAACGCCCATGATTCACAATCTCGTTGGCAAAGTAGACGCCGATGCCAGGCACGTGGCGCAGCTCGGCGGTGTCGGCGGTGTTCAGCACAACGTGGCTACCGGGCGTAATCTTGACGGGATAGCGCAGGCTGTCAGGACGGTGCGACGGTGAGGCCGTGGCACTACGCTGAGAGCCGTTACCCACGAGCTCTGCCGCCGGACGGTAGTCGCTGCCTATGCGTATGTGGGGCTCCAGCCGACGGTACTGTCCTGCCGTCAGCCCATAGAGGCGTGCGAAGTCCTCCTTCCGGCGGTAGATGCCGCCAGCACGGCGATAGCGGTAGATGTTGCGCACCTGCCAGCGTTCCAAGCCGAGTTTCAGTAGGGCGGTGGAGTCGGCGGTATTCGGATCAAAGTCGAAGAGGGCCGTCGGCTGCTCGGGGCCGCCCTCGTCGATAGGCTGCGACTGATAGCGGAGCGCCGCCGTCTTGCCTGCGACTATGCTATCGGCGTCAGCCGTCTCTGCCGGCGGCTGCCACGAGCCCGTCAGCCACAGCACCGTCAGCGCCACCACAGCGACGACGAGCAGCGCCAGCATAATCCTGCGGTCAGACTTCTGCAGATAGAAAAACCTCCTCAACATTCATCCCTTATCTATTATCTCTTATCTCATCTCTTATCTCATCTCTCACACCACTCCCAACTGGTGCAGGAATATCAGCAGGATACCTGCCGGGACGACGTAGCGCACACAGCACAGCCATACGGGAAACAGCGTGGCACGCAGCGAACCCTGGTTGGTGAACTCGTCGCGCAGCACCTGGCGCGAGACGAACCACCCCACGAGGATGCTCGTCAGGAACGCACCGGCAGGTAGCATTATCTGGGCCGTCAGCGTGTCGCAGAAAGCCATCAGCGGCATACCGAAGAGGCTGATGGCGTCGACGGCACCCATGCTGAGCGAGCAGAGCACGGCTATCACGCTACAGACGATGGTGAGGACGAGGGCGGCCCGTGGACGCGGCAGGTGGCGCTCCTCGTGGAAGAAGGCGGTACCTATCTCGTGCATCGAGATGGTCGACGTCAGGGCGGCGAACACCAGCAGGGCGTAGAACAGCACGGCGATGACGTAGCCCACGACGGGCATCTGTGCGAAGGCCTGCTGGAACACGTTGGGCAGGGTGATGAAGATGAGCGACGGTCCGCTGTCGGGCTGTACGCCGACGCTGAAGGCGGCGGGGAAGATCATCAGTCCCGCGAGGATGGCTATCAGCGTGTCGAGCAGCGCTATCTGTCCCGCCGAGGCCAGCAGATGGGTGTCCTTCGTGAAATAGCTGGCATAGGTACAGAGACAGGCGGTGCCCAGCGAGAGCGAGAAGAAGGCCTGTCCCAGGGCCTCGAGCATGACGCTGCTACTGACCTTCGAGAAGTCGGGCTGCAGCAGGAACCGCACACCCTCGGAGGCCCCCGGTAGCATACACGATGCGACGACGATGACCACGAGGAGGAGCAGCAGGAGCGGCATCAGGATCTTCGCCGCCCGTTCGATGCCGCCCTTCACGCCGCGCACCACAACCAGGTGGGTCAGCACGACGAAGGCGACGGCCCAGAGACAGGGCTTCAGGGGGTCGGTAGAGAACGTCTGGAAGTAGGTGGTGACGTAGTCGGCATCGCCGCTGAGCTGGCCGACGATGGAGGCGTAGAGATACTGCAGGCACCAGCCGGCGACGACGGCATAGAAGCCGAGGATGATGGTCGACGTGAGGATGCCCAGATAGCCCACGAAACGCCAGTGGCGGTGGGGGGCGATGGTGTCGTAGGCACGCTGGGCGTTGGCCTGTGCGTGGCGCCCGATGATAAACTCGCTGACCATGCCCGGTATGCCGAGCAGCAGGATGCAGCCGATGTACAGCACGATGAAGGCGGCCCCGCCGTTCTGACCTGCCATGAAGGGGAAGCGCCAGACGTTGCCCAGTCCCACGGCCGAGCCTGCCGTGGCGAGTATCACGCCTACCTTTCCGAAATTTCCACGTTCCATAATGTCTATAAGTAAATGTCGGTGCAAAGATACGAAAAAATCTTCATTTTTTCATTTTTTCATTTTTTCATTTTTTCATTTTTTCATTTTTTCAATTTTTCAATTTTTTATTACCTTTGCACCCACAATGAGAACAAGAACCATCTTCACCACCCTACTGGCCAGCGTCTGGATGACCACTCAGGCACAGATAAACGACCTGCCGCGCACATCGCCAGAGGCCGTAGGCCTGCGGTCGGCACAGGTAGCGGCGCTGTTCGACTCGCTGCTGGCCTTCCCCCGTACCGAGATACACAGTTGCATCATCATGCGCCACGGTAGGGTGGTGGGCGAGATGTACCCCGCACCCTTCCGCGCCGAATACCCGCACACCCAGTTCTCAGCCTCGAAGACGTTCGTCGCGGCAGCCGTGGGCATCGCCATCAGCGAGAAGAAGCTGCGGCTGAAGGACCACCTCGTCGCGTTCTTCCCCGACAAGCTGCCCAACATCGTCAGCTGGCGACTGAAGAGCATCACCGTCGAGGACCTGCTGACCATGCGCTCAGGCTTCGTCGTCGATACGAAGATGCGTAACGTCAGCCGCCAGTGGATACGTGACTACCTGGCCCACCCCATGAACGCTGAGCCCGGCAAGCTGTTCCAGTACGACTCGATAGACACCTACCTGCTCTCGGCCATCCTCCAGAAGGTAACGGGCATGACCGTGCTCTCTTACCTGAAGAGCCGTGTCTTCGACAAGCTGAACATCCGCGAGGTGCAGTGGGAGCTCAGTCCCGAGGGCATCAACACCGGCGGCTGGGGACTCTACATCCAGAGCGAGTCGCTGGCCAAGTTCGGACAGCTACTGCTGCAGCGTGGCAAGTGGCACGGCGAACAGCTCATTCCCGCCACATGGGTCGACGCCATGATGACGCGCCACACGCAGAACGACAAGGGCTCTGGCTACGGCTACCAGATGTGGGCGTGCAAATACCCCACCGCCTGGCAGGCTAACGGCGCCTACGGACAGTTCATCATCGTCGTACCCAAGGAGGATGTCGTCGTCGTCATCACCCAGTGTACCATTAACGACGTCAACCGCGAGCAGGCATACATCTGGAACACGCTCTTCAAGGGTATGCAGAAGCAGCCGCTGCCACCGTCGGACGACTGGCAACAGCTGAAGGCGCGACAGTGGACGCTACCCCTGCCCGAAGGCGAGCGGACGAACACCATCGTCTTCAACCCCAAGCCGCGGCCCAACGATCCGGAACCCTATCAGGACAAGACGTTCCTGCTCCAGAAGAATCCCCTGGGATGGTCGCAGCTGCGCTTCGAGGCCGACAGTCTGCTGGAGATCACCGACACCGCCGGACGGGCAGGACTCGTCAATCTGGGCTATCAGCAGTGGAAGACGTCGCGCGTCAGCTTCTACCCCCTCGACGCGCGCTACGCCACCGTCGGCCGCTTCCGTCCCATCCGCCCGCCCTTCCGCGTCGGCGCTGCCTACGCCTGGCGCGACGATGAGCTCCAGGTGAAGCTCCACTTCGTCGACTGGATGGGCGCCGTCCTGCTCCGCATCAAGTTCGTCGACGACCGTCTGGACATCGTCGCCAAGGAGAACTATCTGAAAAACCCCATCCGCATCAGCGGCACGATGATGTGAATGCATAATGCTCAATGCTTAATGAATAAAAAGGATGAAGATTATTGTATCTGAGGAAATCAAGCAGGTATGCCCCGGGTTCGTGGGCGCAGCCGTCGAGGCACAAGTCACGAACAGCACCTACAGCCAGGAGCTGTGGGACGAGATCCATGAGTGGGAGCAGCGCTTCCGCAAGGAACTGACCACCGAGTCGCTCAAGGAGCTCAGCGGCATCGCCGCCACACGCCGCGTCTATAAAGCCTGCGGCAAGGACCCGTCGCGCTACCGTCCCGCCTCGGAACAGCTCATCCGACGGATGCTGCAGGGCAAGGAGCTCTACCAGATTGACACCCTCGTCGACCTCGTCAACCTCGCCAGCATCGTCTACGGCTACAGCATCGGCGGCTTCGATGCTGACAAGATTGTCGGCGACACCCTGACCCTCGGCATCGGACGCGAGGGAGAGCCCTACGAAGGCATCGGCCGCGGCCTGCTGAACATCGCCGGACTGCCCGTCTACCGCGACCAGCAGGGCGGCGTAGGCACACCTACCAGCGACAACGAGCGCACGAAGATGACGCTCCAGACCACCCACCTGCTGGTGCTCATCAACGGCTACGACGGTCGCGAGGACCGCGTCCGCCAGAACGCTGAGTTCATACAGCAGCTCGTGCGCCGCTACTGCCAGAGTGACGGTGGCACCGTCACCATCTACCCCCAATAAGCCAAAACTGTCAACCAAAAACAGTACACTACAATCAAAATAAGTATACGTCAACAATGTATATTTATCCGCATATCTATGCACGAAAAGATGACCTTTAGCGCGCTAAAGCTTACCTTTAGAATCGTAAAGACCACCTTTTCGCGGCTAAAGGTCACCTTTTCAGAGCTAAAGGTCACCTTTTTGGGAAACAGGTAAACGAATACAGAAATATTGGTATTTTTAAGAAGCGAATTTTTCTTTTAGAAACCATCCCATTCTTTGCAAGCAAAGCGGCAAAGCCGAGCGCGTTTCCAAGAAAAACGTCTCATTTGTTTCCACGAGCCTCGCGCGTACGCATGCGCATAGTATAGTAGAAAAAACCAGAAACAACCCGCTTATCCCGCTTATCTCACAATAATCCTACACCTGACGCCGTTTATCCCGCACCCGAACCTGCACTAACCCACAACTATCTCACAATTATCCCGCTTACCTCGCAACACTTCAATTGCGAGATAAGCGGGATAAGCGACTTCTTTTTCCGTTAGACTACTATATACACGCGCGCGACCTCACAATGGGGACTGTCCCCCGTGTGAAGTCACGATTGCAAATAAATTGCAAAGTAGAGTCGTCGGATTTCTGTCAGTTTTTCATTACTTTTGTACGCAAAAAACAAGAGTAATGAAAAACTTTCTTTCGATATTGGCGGTATGCCTCTTGCTGGGATGTACCTCAAAAGACGATGACAGAGGGGCGTGGACGCTTGAGGGGGCATGGACGCTGCGACAGGTGACCTATCCATTTGACCGTGCCGATGACACCTACTCAGAACGGGATGGTACCGTCCTGCGGATATACGACGGCGACAGCGTGATGTACCAATGCTGGCTCATCAGGACGGAAACGGGACTGATAGTACGACCTGACATGAAGTGCTCCGTGACGCTCATCGACAAGGGCGGTGGCGAGTATGTCTATCTGGAAGGCGACAACCCGCGGCCGCTGACGGTGGCTGACGACTCCGTCATCGTCATCCAGCGACAAGGCATACTCCATACGTTTCACCGTGCCGACGATATCGCGGAAGAGTGGGGCAAGGACATTATGGGTATCGTTTCTGCCGACATACGCAAGGACGAAACGGCAGACGCACCGAGCTATGTGCTCTCGACCAGGGAACGCCGTCAGGCCAATCTGATTCACGCCTTTGTCCTTGCGACCATCGCTGCCATTATCCTACTGCTACTTATTGCCCGTATCGCCCTTGACAATCGCCGGGCGAAACGCCGGCTCCAGCTACAGCTGCAGCAGATCCAGGAAGTGCAGCAGGAACGTCCGCAGACAGTCCGGCAGGCTATCGAGTCGGTGGAGACCGCCTACTTCGCGTCCGACGACTACGCAGCGCTGCAACGGCGTATCGCCACGGGACTGCGGCTGAAGGACGAAGACTGGCAGACAATAGAATGTCACATTCGGAAGGTATACCCTGGCTTCGGCAGTCAGTTGCGCGGCCTCCATGTGATGTCTGAACTCGAATATCAAGTATGCCTCCTCATCAAACTGCGCATCGCCCCGTCGGACATTGCAGCCGTGCTGGCTCGCGACGCCAGTACCATCAGCACCGTGCGCAGCCGCCTATATAATAAGGTATTCGGACAGAAAGGCGGGGCGCGCGAGTGGGACAGCTTTATCATGAGCATCGGTGCCTGAAAAAGATGATTGCAAACCATTTGCAAAGCCGATGCAAAGTAGATGCAAAGCCGAAAGCTTGGAGGCGACGGAAAAAGACCGTACCTTTGCGGCGACATTCATTCAACGTCTAACTAAAAACATAAAACTTATGAAAAAGGTATTGTTTGTAATGGCAGTAGCACTCATAGCTGTGCTGCAGGTAAGTGCCCAAAACGTGAAGGTCGACGACAAGGAGATTGTCGGCGTATGGCTCATGGAGTCGATGCAGTGGGAGGGTGAGAAGAAAACCGTCTGTGGCAAGGAAACGGGCTACACGCAGTTCAAGTACTATGGTGCCGACGGTGAGTATGCCTGTGCCGAGATTGCCCTGACCAAGGAGGGCAAGTGCGTGGTGATGCCCCACGAGTACGGCACCTACACCTTCAAGGACGGCTGGTACTCCGAAATGGGACGCAAAGCCATCAAGGACGCCATCGTCTGGGTCGACAAGACGACGACGAAGGGCACCTGGCAGAAACGCCATGACATCTGGAAGAAGCAGCTGAACATGCCCGAGAAGCTGCGTAAGTACATCGTCGACTGCTGTCGTATGAAGGAAACGCCTGCCGACATCCAGCAGCTGATCAAGCAGACGATGTTCAAGTAAGCAAATGGCAGTAACAAGCCCGTCAATAACGAGAAGAAAGCTAACCTATCAAAACGAGTAGTATCAATTAGAGTATAAAACGAGTAGTACCCGGGACGATTCTGGAGGCCGCAGCGATGCGCCCTCCAGAATTTTATGGCATTTTTACCGGTTATTCAGGTTCAGAATGTTTACTTGTTCAGTTTCCAGGTGACACCGTCCTTGGTGTCCTTTACCTCGAAACCAGCAGCGGCGAGCTCGTCACGGATCTTGTCGCTGGTGGCCCAATCCTTGTCGGCCTTGGCCTTGGCGCGGAGTTCGAGAACCATGTCGACCACCTTGCCGAAGGCCTCCTCACGGCCGGAATTGTCACCAGCGGCGCTCGACGCGCTGGCTTGCAGGCCGAGGATGTCGAAAGCGAAGAGGCGCATCACATCCTTGAGCTCCTGCAGGCAGTCGGCGCAGATGGTGGCCTTGTGGTCGACGAGCTTGTTGACAACGGTGCACGCCTCGAAGAGGTGGCTCAAGACGAGGGGTGTGGCGAGGTCGTCGTTCATGGCGTCGTAGCAGCGGTCACGGAGGGATTTTACGACCTTCTCGGTCTCAGCATCACATTGCGGCGAAGCCACTATGCGGTCGAGGTCGGCGATGGCGTTCATGAGCTTCTCGTAGCCCTTCTCGGCAGCCTGGAGGGCCTCGTTCGAGAAGTCGACGGTGCCGCGGTAGTGGGCTGAGAGGACGAAGAAGCGGATGGTCATGGGTGAGTAGGCTTTTTCCAACAACGGATGGTTGCCCGTGAAGAACTGCTCGAGGGTGATGAAGTTGTTATACGACTTACCCATCTTCTGGCCGTTGATGGTCAGCATATTGTTGTGCATCCAGTACTTCACGGCGGGGTGTCCCATAGCAGCCTGTGCCTGCGCTATCTCGCACTCATGGTGGGGGAAGACAAGGTCGAGGCCGCCGCCATGGATGTCGAACTGCTCGCCGAGATACTTGCGGCCCATGGCCGTACATTCACAGTGCCAGCCGGGGAAACCATCACTCCAGGGTGAGGGCCAGCGCATGATGTGCTCGGGCTGTGCCTTCTTCCACAGGGCGAAGTCGGCCTGGTTGTGCTTCTCGCCAACGCCGTCGAGGTTGTCGCGCGAGGCATCCTTGATGTTCTCCAGCGAGCGTCCGCTGAGAATGCCATACTTGAACTTCTTATTATAGGCTTCAATATCGAAGTAGATAGAGCCGTTCGACTCGTAGGCAAAGCCGTTATCGAGGATCTGCTGCACCAGCTGCTGCTGCTCGATGATGTGTCCCGTAGCGTGAGGCTCGATAGAGGGGCGTAGCACGTTGAGTGCATCCATGTACTGGTGGTAGCGGTTGGTATAGTACTGTGCTATCTCCATGGGCTCCAGCTGCTCCAGACGGGCCTTCTTGGCTATCTTGTCCTCACCCTCGTCGGCATCGTGCTCCAGGTGGCCCACATCGGTGATGTTACGCACATAGCGCACCTTGTAGCCCAGGTGTTTCAGGTAGCGGAACACGAGGTCGAAGGTGATGGCCGGACGGGCGTGACCCAGATGGGGATCGCCGTAGACGGTGGGGCCGCAGACATACATGCCCACGTTAGGGGCGTGGAGGGGTTCGAAACGTTCTTTCTGACGCGTCAGGGTGTTGTATATTACAAGTTTTGATTCCATATTCTCAATGCTTAATTCTTAATTCTCAATGCTTAATGATTTTTGGGGGGTAGGGCCGTCACGGGGTGACGGCATAGTAAACGTTATAAGGTTTATTCTAACGGTGCAGCGCTGATACATCGGAGATTCTTTGCGAGCTGGGCGGTGGAGCTGGCGCCGACAAGGACGGAGGTGACGCCCGGCTGCTGGAGAATCCAGGCGAGAGCCATCTCGGCGAGTGTTTCGCCACGCTCCATTGCCTGATTGTTCCAACGGTTCAGCTGTAGCAGAAGGTCATCGGTGAGCATATCACGCGTCAGGAACTGACCCTTCGACATGCGCGAGTCCTGCGGGATGCCCGTCAGGTAACGATCGGTGAGCAGTCCCTGTGCCAATGGTGAGAACGAGATGAAGCCCACGCCCTCCTCTTGACAGAGCTGTAGGATGCCGTCCTCGAGATGGGTGCGGTCAAGCATATTCAGACGTCCCTGATAGATGAGACAGGGCACGTCGCGCTCACGCAGATATTGGAAAGCGAAACGTGTTGCCTCCAACGGCCAGCGCGAGATGCCGACATAGAGTGCCTTGCCGGCACGGACGATGTCGACGAGTGCCTGTAGCGTCTCGTCGAGCGGCGTCTCGGGGTCGTAACGGTGACTGTAGAAGAGGTCGACGTAGTCCAGATGCATCCGACGGAGCGACTGGTCGAGCGACGCCATGAGGTACTTTCGGGAACCCCAGTTACCATAAGGGCCGGGCCACATATCGTAGCCCGCCTTTGTGGAGATAAAGAGTTCATCACGGTAGGGTCGGAAATCCTCGTCCATGAGACGACCCAGCGTCTCCTCGGCCGAGCCATAGGGGGGCCCGTAGTTGTTGGCCAAGTCAAAATGGGTGATGCCGTGGTCGAAGGCATAATGGGTAATCTCACGGCTCCGCTCGTAGGGATCAACTCCTCCGAAGTTGTGCCAGAAACCCAGTGACACCTTGGGCAGCATCACACCCGAGCGACCGCAGCGGACATACTGCATCGTGCCGTCGTAGCGCCCAGCGTCAGCCTTGTACATTTCTTTCATAAGTCTGTTTCTTGTATTTTCGCTGCAAAGTTACGAAATAATTCACAATTCATAATTCACAATTCACAATTATTTTGCAATTCATTATTCACAGTTCATAATTTTTTTCGTAATTTTGCGCCCAAATCAAACATACTGCAGATGAAGAACTTACCTATTTATCTTTTAGTAGCCTTCACAATGATTAGTTGTGGAAACTCGAAAAGTACAAAGAACGAGGAGCGGGAAACAAGGAGTGAAGAGCCTGTAGGGATAGTATTCCATGCCGACTCTGCCCTACTCTACTGCCAGCAACAATGTGACTTCGGACCGCGGACGATGAACTCCGAAGCACACGAGCGTTGTGGTGAGTGGATAGCCAATAAGTTTGAGAGTTTCGGCATGGAAGTGACCAAGCAGACGGCCACGCTGACAGGCTATGACGGCACATCACTGAAGTCTACGAATATCATTGCAAGCTACAATCCGGAAGCACAAGACAGAATACTGATCTGTGCCCATTGGGACAGTCGTCCGTGGGCTGACAACGACCCCGACGAAACCAACCATAAGAAGCCCGTGATGGCCGCCAACGATGGTGCTTCGGGTGTTGGCGTGATGCTGGAGATAGCACGGCTGCTATCTCAATTACCAATTGATAATGGAAAATTGATAATTGGCATTGACTTCATCTGCTTCGATGCTGAAGACTGGGGTACACCACAGTGGGCGGAGAGTAAGGACGATGATGGAGACACCTGGGCACTGGGTGCCCAGTACTGGGCGGAACATCCGCATCGCAACGGTTACAAAGCCCGTTTTGGTATCCTGCTCGACATGGTTGGCGGACAAGGCGCGAAGTTCTATCAGGAGGGTGTGTCGCTTTATTTCGCTCAGAGTATTGTCAAGAAGGTATGGCAAGCAGCTGAGACAGTAGGTTTCGGTAGTTATTTTGTAAACGACCAAGGTGGTACGATTACCGACGACCATCTGCCCGTCAACCAGAAAGCTGGTATTCCGTGTATTGATATCATCCCTTATTATCCTGACTGCAAACAGAGCTCGTTCGGACCAACGTGGCACACGGTGAATGACGATATGAACCACTTGGATAAGAACACTTTACAGGCTGTTGGACAGACGCTGGTACAGGTAATCTTTGGAGAAGGTAAGAATTGAAAAATGCTAGAATTAAAAATTGAAGGATTGAAGATATGGATGCTATCAATAACTTTTTTTCGCTGCTGAGTGGTTTGCTTTGGGGGTGGCCGATGATTATCCTGTTGTTGGGCACACATATCTTCTTGACGTTTCGCCTGCGTATACCACAGCGGAAACTGCTGACAGGTATCAAACTTTCTATAAAGAAAGACTCGGATGCGAAAGGTGACGTCAGTCAGTTTGGTGCATTAGCTACTGCATTGGCAGCTACTATCGGAACAGGAAATATCGTTGGTGTGGCTACTGCTGTTGCTCTGGGTGGACCAGGAGCCGTACTCTGGTGTTGGCTGACGGGTATTTTCGGTATGTCTACGAAGTATGCCGAAGGACTACTGGCTGTCAAATATCGTGTCAAAGGTAACGACGGGCATACTTATGGCGGACCAATGTATGCCTTGGAACGTGGACTGAACATGAAGTGGCTGGCCATCCTCTTTGCCGTCTTCACAGCATTGGCATCGTTTGGTATCGGTTGTACCGTCCAAGCCAACTCCATCGCCTTGCTTGCCAGTGAGACGTTTGGTATTCCCGACTGGATCATGGGTATCATCGTTTGTATCCTGACAAGTGCCGTTATCCTGGGTGGTGTCAGGGCCATCGCCAAGGTTTGTACTGTCCTCGTACCTTTCATGGCTATCTTATATGTTATTGGCTGTATCGTCATTCTTTGTATTAATGGTCAGTATGTATGGCCGGCTATACAGCTGATTGTTACCTCAGCCTTTAACCCTTCGGCAGCTGGTGGCGGTTTTGTAGGTAGTACGGTAATGATGGCCGCCCGTTACGGTATAGCCCGCGGACTCTTTTCAAATGAGAGTGGTATGGGTTCTGCACCTATCGTAGCAGCAGCAGCCCAGACACGTAACCCTGTACGCCAGGCATTAGTCAGCAGTACTGGCACTTTCTGGGATACCGTCGTTATCTGTGCTTTGACTGGCATCGTACTGGTATCAAGTATCATTGCCTACCCGGATATCACTTATGCCGATGGTGCTGCCTTGACGAAAGTAGCCTTCTCAAAAATTCCTTATGTTGGTGCACCGTTGCTGACATTCGGTATCCTTACTTTTGCCTTCAGTACGATTCTTGGCTGGAGTTATTATGGCGAAAGTGCCGTTAACTACATCGAAGGGTCGCGCATGAATCGTTTCTACCGTATATTATATATTGTTGCCCTGTTCTTTGGTAGTATCATCAATCTGGATGTCATCTGGAATATCGCCGACTGTATGAACGCCCTCATGGCCATTCCAAACCTTGTGGCTCTTCTTCTGCTTAGCGGCGTTGCTGCACGAGAGACCAAAAAGTATCTCTGGGATAAAAGACTCGACGAGGAGATGGAATAATACCCAAAAACAATTGTTGATAACTGTGTGGATAACCCTGTGGAAAAACTACTCATAAACCGTTGAAAACGCACATGGGTAATCGTCGAAAGGGATATCCACACACTTATTATTCACTTTTTTGAAAGTTTTCCACCGTTTTTTGATGGAAAAAAATAGATTCTTATTATCTTTGCACCCTGTGATAATCGACATTTCAGAGACAGAGGTATAAAGTTATCAACTTATCAACAGTACATCATCTTTATCATTTCTGTTTTTTGAAAAAGAAAAAAAGAAAATAATAATATGACGATGTTGAAAAAGGAGTGGAAAGAAAAAGGGTTCATTGATGAACCCGTAGCCGAAGGAACAGACTTGAAGGCTGAGATCCGTAAGATGTGTCAAGAGAAAGATGCTATTATCCTGGCACACTACTATACCGTTGGTGATATACAGGATATAGCCGATTTCGTTGGCGACTCGCTGGCTTTGGCCCGTAAGGCTGCTGAGACGGATGCCAAGATGATGGTGATGTGTGGTGTCCACTTCATGGCTGAGACGTGTAAGCTGCTGTCGCCAGAAAAGACGGTGCTCTGTCCTGATCTCAATGCCGGCTGTTCGTTGGCTGACTCCTGTAAGGCTGAAGACCTGAAGAAGTTCAAGGACGAGCATCCTGGCTATCAGGTGATCAGTTATGTCAACACGACAGCTGCCGTCAAGGCGCTGACAGATGTCGTCGTCACCAGTGGTAATGCCAAGAAGGTGGTTGACCAGCTGCCTCAGGATGGTAAGTTTATCTTTGGTCCAGACTATAATCTTGGTAACTATATTAATGAGGTAACGGGTCGTGAGATGCTGCTCTGGAATGGAGGTTGTCATGTACACGAGCGTTTCTCGGTGGAAAAGATTATTGAACTGAAAAAACAATATCCGGAAGCTATTGTCATGGCTCATCTGGAGTGTAAGGGTCCGGTATTGGCTCTTGCTGAAGTAAAAGGATCGACAGCAACGATGTTGAACTATGTCCAGCAGAGTGATAAGCAGCTGTTTATTGTGGCCACAGAGGCCGGTATTTTGCACGAGATGCAGCGAACGTGTCCTGACAAGGAGTTTATCCCTGTGCCGCCAGAAATCAGCGAGAGCGGCCTGGAATGTAGTTGTAACGAGTGTCAGTATATGAAGATGAATACACTTTTGAAGGTCTATAATACGTTGAAGTATGAATGGCCGTCTGTAGAGGTAGATGAAGAGACAGCCAGAGAGGCTGTGAAACCCATACAAAGAATGTTGGAACTGAGTTAATGATGATGTCCGAAAGGGTAGATAAAGTATTGAATAGTGTGTTATTCCCTATCAAGGATAACATACTATTTTTTACTTTTATGTATATATTAGGAGCCATCTGTATTGTTTTCGAACCTTTGGCTTGGTATGGAAGCAGATTATGGTCGTTATTGGAATTATGTATTGATACCTATTTTCTGTGTTTGTTTATCAGTCTGTTCCCTAAAAGAGTAAAAGGGATTTTCAGAGCTTTCTTATACATTATACTATATGTAGTAGCCATTATAGACATGACTTGCTACGTGAGGCTTGGAATGGGAATTCTGCCAATCTATTATCAAACGTTTGTCCAGTCGAATTTGAATGAGACAACGGAAATGTTAGAGACATATTTATCTACTTCCATCATTCTGAGTCCTCTATTACTGATCCTTGTTCTTTTGTTATTACATATTATCGTTTCATGTAGGAAAATAAAGATTAACTATTCTTTTATACATCCTTATTCAAGACCAATAAAGCTATTTATTACGATATTGCTATTTTGTTCTTTGGTTTTTAGTTATGGAAACAAAAAGTATCTGTTTTACAGGATAATATGCCAGACTAGCGAGCTTGAGTTTCAAGAGAAGTATTTTATGACTCCAAAAACAGGTTACTATCTTCCTATTTACCGATTAGCCTATTCCATATCTGAATATAATAGTCTGAAATATGTAACCAAAGCATTACGCAAGACACTCAACAAGAATGCTGTTGACAGTTGTCAGTATATATGTCCTGATATTGTTCTGATTATAGGTGAGAGCTATAATCGCCATCATTCACAACTGTATGGCTATTCTCTGCCAACAACACCTTGTCAGACTGCTTTGTATCAAACAGGCAGATTAGTACCATTTACTGATGTTATTAGTAGCTGGAATATGACTTGTGAGTCTTTTGAAGACTTTTTTTCACTATACGCTGTTGGTAGTAATGAAAACTGGTACGACTATCCTTTTTTGACAACGATGTTCCGTCAGGCTGGATATGAAGTTTTCTTTTTGAGTAATCAGTTTGTGATGAATCCAAGTGAGTCGTTCAGCGCTTTTATAGAGGATATTTTCATCAATGACAAGGAAATTAGTGAGCTACAATTCTCTCATAGGAATGAAAACATTCATCCTTATGATATGGGTTTATTGGACGATTATCAAAAGATGAAGAAGCTGTCTTCAGCGCATAATCTTTGGATATTTCATACCATGGGACTACACGCAAAGTTCAGCGAACGTTATCCTTCAGAATGGAAGAAGTTTACTTCAGCAGACTATCATCGTCCTGACTTGAATGAAGAAATGTTGGAGGAATTGGCAGATTATGATAATGCAATACTGTATAACGATTACTTTTTGAATGCAGTCATCAATGCTTTCAAGGACAAGGAGGCGGTTATAGTCTTTCTGTCCGATCATGGTGAGCGTGTCTTTGACAATAGTACTGAGTTTGGACGTAACCTGACATGGAATGTAAATGATATCAAACAACAGTTTGAGATTCCCTTCTGGTTCTATTTTACTGAAGCCTATCGCGAGAAGCATCCAGAAGTAGTGGAAACAGTTATTAGTGTTAAAAATAAGCGTTATATGACGGATATTATATCACATACATTGATTCATCTTGCTGGTATCCAGAGTAAATACTATCGTCCAGAATATGATATTCTTAATCCAGCCTATGATGAACAACGGAAAAGAATGATAAGAAATCAACGTGACTTTGATGCTATTGTCAGTCAATAGCGCTATGTTATTTTACTACACATTTCTTTCCGTTACTGATATAAATACCTTTGTTTTTAGGAGTTTTTGTCTTTATACCAAATAGATTATACACATCTTTATTTGTACTATCATTTGAAGAGATGATATGAATAGCTGTCTGTGTATTAATCATTGAATCTAATAATTCAAAATGACGAGTTAACCATTCTTTTGTAAAGAGACCATCTTCTTGTACTGAGTCAATATCGTAATGCCATCTCTGTGCATGTAATTCCCTTGATCGCTGTAAAGCTTGTGCCTCATCAGAGTTGATATAATTCTCAATATAAGCTAATAGAGCATTCAATAAATAATCTTTCTTTTCATTCCATAATAGTCTATATGTATTTGAAAAAGTATGATTAGTACTTTCAAATAAACTTGGAAAATAGTAATCATAACTACCACGATGGTACCCTGAAAACTCATTGACAGCCATTCCAAAGCATGTATCAAAATCCCATAAGTTGGCCATTTGTAATAGCGTATTGTCAGTATTGTCGTATTTCATGACAAACAGATTACTGCCTCCTGAATCCCAGGTTCCAAGAATATCATGAGCAAGGAGCCATCTCGCAAACGATAAGACATCTATATATTGATCGTATGTGCCATTGACAATACTCTCCTCAGCTTTATTAATATAATCTTGGATGTATTGTTCTTGTTCAGCTGTTACATCTTCTTCATCTGGATATTTCCAAGTCCATCTATAACCTTTATATTGGCTGAAATAATTGGTTTCGAAATATTTGTTTTCTTTCCACCAGTATGCGTCTCGTTCAACAATATAGCCTGTTTCTTTATCCACATTGAGTCTACAGTCGCTATTACGTTTTACAGACTCTATCAATAGATAACATCCTTGGTATTCATTATTAAGAAATACATTACAGGGTTTGTAAGCTGGTGTCCAGGGTAATTCTAATAATTCATTAACTTTAAGACCAATGATGGTTTTCAGAGTAGTAATATCCTTGATTAATCGCCAGTTTTTGTCAGCATATTTTTGATCGCCTCTTTGTAGTAAATCAGCTTTCTTCTGTAATTTCAGTTTATAAGGTTTATTATTCCAGTAAGACGAGGTATTGCCATTAATTCTGATGGTTGCACCACTAACTCCTTTTTCATATTCACCACTATCATAAAGGACATTGTCATGATCATATATAACTATTCTGCAAGGAACTTTTGTTTGATTGATGCATGTTTCTCCCATCGATCCTTCTGGTGCTGAAGCATAGTCACATGTGGGTATTTCACCATTGACGGTTGTTATATCTACAGTAATAAGACCTAATTGTCTTACATTTGCTATATCAAACGGATTTTGCGCAGATAAGCAATTAAAGAAAGCTATAAAAAACAGTATAGAAATAACACGGTCAATCATCTGATAACAGCTATTTTGCATACAGTACCTTTACTACCATCATTTGTTGCTGTTATAACCATATAGATGCCAGAGGCCACTCTCCTACCCTTCCTGTCGCAGCCGTCCCAGGTATAGATACCACCATTCGAGCGTCCTTCGTTAACCAAAGCACCATTGGACGTGACAATCTTCACGTCGGCATCGTAGGAAAGACCCTTAATCGTGATGAGTCCGGTATAGTCAGGAGTGACGGGATTAGGGTATGCCCAGACATTGTCCTTTGTCATTTCTGATTCAGGTTCCGTGGCATCGCTCATAAAGGAGCAGAGACCTTTATCCGTACCAAAGAAGACCTCGCCCGTCAGGTCGTTGATAGCTATAGAAGCTATCTTGTTACTGAGCAGATGGCTGTTTTCTTCCGTGAAGTGATAAAGCTGTGTATTGTTGTCGGCACTAATGAGGAACACACCGTTTGTTTCCGTTCCAAACCACTTACGGTTAGCGCCGTCAACAGCAATACAGTTGATATAGAGATTCGAAAGCAGATAGTCTGCGTAGTCCGTTCCATCGTTACGAGGCACCTTATACTGAATAACACCTAGCGTGTTGTCAGCAATACGTTCCTTATCCAGATAAACCGGTCCTTTGTTCGTTGCTATCCAGATGTTTCCGTCTCTATCCTCACAGGCACATTCGGTAGCATAGTTGGAGATATTGATACCATCCTGGTTGATGAAATGGTTGTATTTGACGACTTTTCGATTGGTAGGATCATAGCAGAATAGATAAGGATTGTCAGAGTGGGCATTGACAAACCACATGAGGCCGCGACTGTCGAAGAACGATCCTTTCATGCCTCTCATAGCCTTGTTATTCTTATCAATCAAGGCGTCGTCCATGATACCATTCCATGTACCGTCCTTGTTCCACTTGATAATACCATAGGGCGAACCGCTATTCAGACAATAGAGGTTACCTTCATTATCGAAGACAACACCATTTGTACGGACATATTGCGGATTGTCCGCAACGACAGAGGTAAAATAGTCTGTGTTTCCCTCGGTATAGTTCTTGACGAACACACCATTCTGGAACTCATACAGTCCCGAGCAGGACGACGCGACGACATGATTCTGGTCGTAGGGGTCGACAGCTATCGATGTTACATCCAGAAAGTTCTCGGCAAAAGCAGGCTTGATGTCCTCCTGATAGATGGTCCATTCGTTGTCATTATCCAAAACCTGGATGATGCCTGGTCGGTCGAAGTTGCCAAACTGATAGAAGCCGCCACCAACGGTATAGAGCTTGTTTTGATGGAAGTTAAGCTGGTGGAAGTAGTTGTACTTCGGTCCTCCCGGTTTCAGGGTTTTGACGACGTCGATATACTGGTCCCAGTCACTATTGATAGTCGAAACGGGAAGGTTGGTGGGGTATTCCGGATGGTTCTTCGTATAGGTATTGCTGATTTCTGCCCGTTGCATATTCAGTTTGACGATACCAAAAGGTGCGTAGAGATAAGCATAGACGTCGTCGATGGTCAGACTGTCGATGGTCTTGTCCTCGGTCATCGCTTTACGATAGAGTGCCGAGACGTTGGTGACATTGCCGTTGGTGTCGATGAGGTCGATATTCGAGTTTGAGTAGACGGCTACGAGTCGTTTTGCCTTTTTGTTCCAGCCGATAAGGGTGATGTCGGTATCGCTCAGACCGTTCACTTTGTCGTAGGTCGTGATGCTCTTGTCCGTGAGGTTATACTGATAGAGGCTGTTTGAGGCGCGCACAAAGAGGTTGTCCTCGGCCTTGACAATCTGCTGGATGTCGGAGTAGGCCAGATGGTTGCGCCAGGAGCCTATTTGCGCCCTTGCAGGGCTAATGAATAATGAAAAGTGAATAGTGAATAGTATGGCGAATACTATCCAGCTATTGATAATTGATGGTCTTTTCAGTTTTCTTTTATTCATTATTTATTAGAAACGTGCAAAGTTTCTGCGTAGCGCGGGCACGATGGCTGATGGTGTTCTTGATGTCGTTACCCAGCTCGGCAAAGGTCTGGTCATAGCCGTCGGGCTGGAAGATGGGATCGTAGCCGAAGCCCTCGCCACCACGTCGCTCACGGATAATCTCGCCATTGACGATACCTTCGAACTCATGGACCTTACCTTGTTGTATTAACGCAATAACAGTACGGAATCGTGCCCGGCGATTGTTATTGTTTCCTAATTTCTGCAATAAACAGGTCATGTTGGCTTCGGAATCGTGGTCCAGAGGCTGTGGCTGCAAACTCCCTGCGGCATAGGAGATGGCGGCATAGCGGGCGCTATAGACGCCTGGGGCACCATCCAAGGCGTCTACCTCGAGACCTGTATCGTCGGCGAAACAATCGATATGGTAGTGGTCATAGACGTACTGCGCCTTTTGGAGGGCGTTATCCTCGAGGGTAGCACCCGTCTCAGGGATGTCCTCGTGACAGCCGATATCGTTCAGCGACAGCACCTCTATCTTGTCTCCCAGGATATGTTGAACCTCGTCAAGCTTGTGCTTGTTGTTTGTTGCAAAAACTATCTTCATCCCTCAATCTTCTTAGCTTCTTCTAACTTCTTTTACTTCTCTAACTTCTTCTCTTTCACCTTCACCTTCATCTCGTCGAAACCTTCGCCATAGACGCCGATGACGCTCGACTGCGACACAAAGGCGTTGGGGTCGATCATCTTGATGAGACGGAAGATGTTGATACTCTCGCGCTTCTTAGCCAGGATACAGAGCACCTTAATGTTCTGGCCGGTATACCAGCCGTGACCGTCGAGGATGGTGACGCCGTGGTCCATCTGTGTGCCGATAGCGTTGGCTATCTCCTGCCATTTCTGCGTGAAGATCAAGAACTGTACGGACTGGCGTCGGGCATTCATGAAGTAGTCGAGCACATAGTTCTCCATTGCCATCACGCAGAAACCGAACATCACCTTATGGGCACGCTCGATGTAGGTGCCGAACTGCGGGAAGAACATACACGAACCGATGATACAGAAATCGACGGTAATCAGCACGTTGCCCAGCGTGACGTTAGGGTGATACTTATTGACTGAAGCGGCAATGATGTCCGTGCCACCAGTAGAACCGTTGTTCATGAAGACGGTAGCCAGCGCGATGCCAGTTATCATGCAACCGATAATCATTGACATGAAGTCCTGCCCCTCGCCCATCAGCTTGAAAGGCAGTCCGTTCTCCTGCTTGGGGATAATTTCCTGCGCAAACATCAGCATGAAGTAGAGGGTGAAGATGGCGAAGATGGTCTTCATCAGGAATTTCCATCCTAAGATCTTCAGGGCCACAATCAGCAGCAGGCTGTTGATGATGATGTAGGTGTTCTCCAGATGGAACCCCGTGGCGTAGTAGATGATGGCCGAGAGACCTGTCACACCGCCTGCCACAATCTGATAGGGCATGAGGAAGACGGTGAAGGCGATGGTGTACAGGAGGAGGCCAAAGGCTATACACAGATAGTCTTTGACCTCGTTCCATATCATTTTGTGATTAATGGTCACCTTTGTGATTGGCTATTAAACGATGGTATGTTTTTTACTTGCAGACGATGTTCACCATACGCTTCGGGACGATGATGATTTTCATCACCTGCTTGCCGTCGATGTACTTAGCGGTACGCTCGTCGGCCATCACGCTGTCCTCGATGGTCTTGTTGTCGGCATCGGCAGCAAAGGCCATATCGAAGCGGGTCTTACCGTTGAAGGCGACACCGAGCTTCACCTGGCTCTCCACGAGATACTGCTCGTCCCACTTAGGCCACTGGGCATCGCAGACGCTACCCTCGCCGCCGAGCATCTCCCAGAGCTCCTCGGCGATATGGGGGGCGAACGGAGCGATGAGGACGACGAGCGTCTTCATCAGCTCACGGTTCTTGCACTTCTGCTGCGACAGCTCGTTGACGCAGATCATGAAGGCGGAGATGGAGGTGTTGTACGAGAACGTCTCGATGTCCTGGCTCACCTTCTTGATGAGCTTGTGGACGCTCTTCAGGTTCTCTGGCGTAGCGTCTGTTGCGACTGAGTCGCAACACACTGAACTGCAGAGGTTCCAGAACTTCTTCAGGAAGCGGTGGCAGCCGTCGATGCCGTTGGTATCCCAGGGCTTCGACTGCTCCACAGGACCGAGGAACATCTCGTAGAGACGGAGGGTGTCGGCGCCATACTTCTCGACAATCATGTCGGGGTTGACGACATTGAACATCGACTTCGACATCTTCTCGATGGCCCAGCCGCAGACATATTTGCCGTTCTCCAGGATGAACTCAGCATTCTCGTACTCCGGACGCCAAGCCTTGAAGGCCTCGATGTCGAGCACATCGGCAGAAACGATATTCACGTCGACATGGATAGGCGTAGTGGTATAGTTACCCTTCAGTCCGAAGCTGATGAACTTACCCTTGTCGGCTCCCTCGTCCTCGATACGGTAGACGAAGTTCGAGCGGCCCTGGATCATACCCTGGTTCACGAGCTTCTTGAACGGCTCGTCCTCGCAGCTGTAGCCGGAGTCGAAAAGGAACTTATTCCAGAAGCGCGAGTAGATGAGGTGACCCGTAGCGTGCTCGGTGCCGCCGACGTAGAGGTCTACGTTGCGCCAGTATTCGTCGGCGTCGCGACTGACGAGGGCCTTCTCGTTCTTCGGGTCCATATAGCGCAGATAGTAGGCGCTGGAGCCGGCGAAGCCAGGCATCGTGTTCAGCTCGAGGGGGAAGACGGTCTTGTTGTCGATAAGCGACTTGTCGACAACTGTGTCGGTCTTCGTGTCCCACGCCCACTTCTTAGCGCGGCCGAGTGGCGGCTCACCCGTCTCCGTGGGCTTGTATTCGTCGATCTCGGGGAGCTCCAGGGGCAGGCACTCCTTCGGAATCATATAGGGCATATCGTCCTTGTAGTAGACGGGGAACGGCTCGCCCCAGTAGCGCTGGCGCGAGAAGATGGCATCGCGCAGACGGTAGTTCACCTTCACGCGGCCCAGGCCCTGCTCCGTCACATATTTCTTGGTGGCGGCAATAGCCTCCTTAACGGTCAGGCCGTTGAGGCTGAACTTCGAGCTTGAAGAGTTGCAGACGATACCCTCCTTGGCATCGTAGCTCTCCTCAGAGACGTCAGCACCTTCAATCAGCGGGATGATGGGTAGGTTGAAGTGCTTGGCGAAGGCGTAGTCGCGACTGTCGTGGGCAGGCACAGCCATGATGGCACCTGTACCGTAGCCGGCCAGGACGTATTCAGCAATCCAAATGGGGATCTTCTCATCAGTAAACGGGTTGATGGCATAAGAGCCGGAGAACACGCCCGTCACCTTGTGGTCCATCTGACGGTCGCGCTCCGTGCGCTTCTTCACGTAGTCGAGGTACTTGTCTACCTCTTCCTTCTGCTCGGGCGTGGTCAGCTCGGCCACGAGGTCACTCTCAGGAGCAAGCACCATGAACGTCACACCGAACATCGTATCGGCACGGGTGGTGAAAATAGTAAAGTGCTTGTCGCTGTCAGCAACGTTAAACTCCACCTCAGTACCCTCTGAGCGACCAATCCAGTTGCGCTGCGTCTCCTTCAGCGAGTCGGTCCAGTCAATCTCCTCCAGACCGTCGAGCAAGCGCTGGGCATAAGCCGACACACGCAGGCACCACTGACGCATCTTCTTCTGTACTACGGGATAGCCGCCACGGACGCTGACGCCGTCGACGACCTCGTCGTTGGCCAGCACGGTGCCCAGCTTCGGACACCAGTTCACCATCGTGTCAGCCAGGTAGGCTATGCGGTAGTTCATCAGCACCTCCTGCTTCTTCTTCTCCGAGAAGGCGTTCCACTCGGCAGCCGTGAAGTGTAACTCTTCGGTACCCAGGGCGTTACAGTTCTCGGTACCCATCAGCTCGAAGTGCTCGATGAGCTTGATGGTGGGCTGAGCCTTGTGCGACGAAGTGGAAAAGTAGCTCTTGAACATACGCTGGAAAGCCCATTGCGTCCACTTGTAGTAGATGGGGTCGCAGGTGCGCACCTCACGCTCCCAGTCGAACGAGAAGCCGATCTTGTCCAGCTGCGAACGGTAGCGGTTAATGTTCTCGAACGTCGTCTTCTCCGGGTGCTGACCCGTCTGGATGGCATATTGCTCGGCGGGCAGTCCGTAGGCGTCGTAGCCCATGGGGTTCAGCACGTTATAGCCCTGCTGACGCTTGTAGCGGGCGTAGATGTCGCTGGCGATGTAGCCCAGAGGATGACCCACGTGCAAGCCGGCTCCCGAGGGGTACGGGAACATATTCAGCACGTAGAACTTCTTCTTCGTCGGGTCCTCAACTACGCGGTAGGTCTTCTGGTCCACCCACCGCTTCTGCCATTTCTTCTCAATGTCTCTGAAATTGTATTCCATTGTATCTTTGCGTTTTATTTGTTTCCGTACATTATAAATGTGGGTGCAAAGGTAGTGCAAACCGAACGAAATTCCAAAGAAAAACGCATTTTTCTTTGCATTTCTGAGGTGTAGACTATCTTCGCGTTGAAAATACAACGCAAAGTTACAACTTTATTTTGAATATCCAACCGTTTGTGCCAAATTCTTTACTTCGTAAAAACAACAACGGGAGAACTGACGTCCTCCCGTTGCTGTCTTAAGTCCTTAGTTTAGAGATGTTTGTTCTGTAGGGTGGCACCCAGAAGCATCATGTAGGTGCTGAACTGCTTGTCGTTGAGTACGCGCTGCATCTGCTGAACATCCTTTCTGACGGCCTGGTGAACCAGGTGGCGCTGGCGGGGACCTCTCATCGAGGCTAGCGACTGAACCTCGTCGGCGAATTGGTCTTGGATGATCTCTACTGCTTCCATCTGACTCTCTGTCAGGTCGAGCTTCGCTGCCAGGCGGCGCATGTCAAAATTCATGTCAAAGCGATTGTCAACAAAATTGATAAAACTCATACTGAATCCATCAAAGGGGTTGTCGACTCTATTACTCTTTGTCTCAGCGAAGCTAAGCGTGAATGCCATCATGGCGATGATTGTAAAAAGAACCTTTTTCATAATCTTTGTTTTTAGTTGTTATCCTTATTTTTTGTTATTTGATTGTCAATTTTTGTTATCCTGAATTTTGTTATCCTGAACCAGAATCGTTTATCATCCTGTTTCTGTCTTTTTGACGCTGATAGTTGTAAAAGGTTTAACCAAAGCACCCCTTTTTTTTCTAAAAGACCACCTTTACTACGTAAAAAATTTGCCCCTCTCTCCGTAAGACCATCTTTTCCTTCAAATTCTCTCGAGAATTCAACGCTAAAGGTCACCTTTTCGCCGCTAAAGATGACCTTTTCGCCGCTAAAGATGACCCTATTTTTGACAATCTTACCTCCTCCTTTAGCCTGACAACCTTTTGTCAACCTCTGTCAACCTCAAAAAGGTTGCAAAGCCCCTGTACATCGACGTTTTGACAACCTTGCAACCTTTTTCGCGAAAATTCCTATATAAAACAAGGTTTTTTGGAAAAAGTTTCTGCCTTTCTTGTTGAAATGGGTAAAAAGTAGTAATTTTGCAGAAGATAATAGTTCATACAATGGTAAGATGCAACAGTACGATACCTATATATTCGACCTCGACGGGACGCTGCTCGACACGCTTGACGACCTGGCGGCAGCCGTAAACTATGCCCTGCGTGCCTTTGGGATGCCTGAACACTCGAGGGATGCTGTGCGGCGGTTTGTGGGCAATGGCGTCAGGATGCTCATGATCCGCGCCATTCCTGACGGTGAACTGAACCCACAGTTCGATGATGTGTTCAAGACTTTCCGTGAGTACTATATGCTGCACTCACTTGACACGACGCGCCCCTATGACGGCGTTCCAGAGATGCTTGCGACGCTCCGAGAGCGGGGCTGTCGGTTGGCGGTGGTGAGCAATAAGTTTGATGCAGCTACGAAGGAGCTCTGCCGCCACTTCTTCGCTGACACCATCGAGGTGGCAGTAGGCGAGCACGAGGCCGAGGGTATCCGCAAGAAGCCCGCCCCCGATACCGTCATCGAGGCGTTGAACCAGTTGGGGGTAAACCGTGCAAAGGCTGTTGGCCAGAACACCGATGCGCTTAACGCCGTTTATGTTGGCGACAGCGACGTCGACCTTGAGACTGCCCGTAATGCCGGTTTGCCCTGTATCAGCGTCCTCTGGGGCTTCCGCGATAGGGACTTTCTCCAGGCTCATGGTGCCACTACCTTCATTTCTACACCCCAAGAACTGTCCTCGAAGGATTAGGAAACGGGTTTTTTTCGCAGAAAAGTGTTATTTTTCGTGAAGAATTTTGTGGATTCCCGATTATTTCCTATCTTTGTGGCTCGAAACCTAATCAATAACTACACAAATACCTTTTAGTAAATGAACAACATTCCTGTAATTAAGATTGGTATCGTGGCTGTGAGCCGCGACTGTTTCCCTGAGTCATTGGCTGTTAACCGCCGCAAGGCCGTTATCGCCGAGTATGAAAAGAAGTTCGGTAAGGAAGGCATCTACGAGTGCCCCATCTGCATCGTTGAGAGTGAGATTCACGCTCAGCAGGCTCTTGAGGACGTGAAGAAGGCTGGCTGTAACGCTCTGTGCGTCTACCTCGGCAACTTCGGTCCCGAGATCTCTGAGACGATGATTGCTGACTGGTTCCAGGGTCCCACGATGTTCTGTGCTGCTGCTGAGGAGACTCAGAACGACCTGATTGACGGTCGTGGTGACGCTTACTGCGGTATGCTGAACGCTAGCCAGGCTCTGTCACTCCGTAAGACCCGCGCTTACATCCCCGAGGAGCCCGTCGGCGACGCTGCCCAGTGCGCTGAGATGATCCATGAGTTCCTGCCCATCGCCCGCGCTATCGTCGGTCTGCAGAACCTGAAGATCATCAGCTTCGGTCCCCGTCCCAACAACTTCCTGGCTTGTAACGCTCCTATTCGTGCCCTCTATGATCTCGACGTGGAGATCGAGGAGAACTCTGAGCTCGACCTGCTCGAGGCCTTCCAGAAGCACCAGGGCGACCCGCGCATCGACGAGGTTGTGAAGGATATGGCTGCTGAGCTCGGTCACGGTAACAAGATTCCTTCAGTTCTGCCGAAGCTTGCTCAGTATGAGCTCACCCTGCTCGACTGGATCGAGGGTCACAAGGGTAGCCGCCAGTTCGTGGCTATGGCCAACAAGTGCTGGCCCGCTTTCCAGACCATGTTCGGCTTCGTGCCCTGCTATGTCAACAGCCGTCTGACCAGCCGTGGTATCCCCGTAGCTTGCGAGGTTGACATCTATGGCGCTCTGTCAGAGTACATCGGCACCTGCATCTCTCAGGACGCCGTGACCCTGCTCGACATCAACAACACCGTACCTAACGACATGTACGAGGAGAGCATCAAGGGTAAGAAGTTCGCTTGCGACACCTATACCGACAAGGAGATCTTCATGGGCTTCCACTGTGGTAACACCGCCAGCTCGAAGGTTTGCAACTGCCAGATGTGCTTCCAGCGCATTATGGCCCGCGCTCTGCCTGTTGAGGTGACCAACGGTACCCTCGAGGGTGACATCCAGCCCGGTCTGGCTACGGTCTATCGTCTGCAGTCTACTGCCGACACCAAGCTCCGCGCTTACATCGCTCAGGGTGAGGTTATTCCTGTGGCTACCCGCTCGTTCGGTTCTATCGGTATCTTCGGCATCAAGAACATGAGCCGCTTCTACCGTCACGTCCTCATCGAGAAGCACTACCCGCACCACTGCGCCGTCATGTTCGGCCATCAGGGCAAGTACCTGTGGGAGGTTCTCAAGTACATGGGCATCCCCGTGGACGAGATCGACTACAACTTCCCGAAGGGTAACTTCTACCCGACTGAAAATCCGTTTGCATAACAATTCTCACAAAAGCCCCGGCTTGTCCGGGGCTTTTCTTCTTCTACAACTTAACGACTAAAAGCTAAAACAACATCTATTTTCCTATGAGGATTTTACTACGTGTAATGGTCGCCGCGTGTCTGCTGCTCGGCGGCGTTTTCGTCGCCGTTGCCCAGGTGACGCCCAAGTCGCAAATGGAGCAGCTCGACCGTGGCATCGTCGCTGTACCGTCGAACGGCATCGGACAGTTCATCAGCTGGCGACTGTTAGGCACCGACGATGACAATGTCGTGTTTGACCTTTATCGAGATGGCGCTATCATCGGCAAAAACCTGAACGGTGCTACCAGCTACAACGACAGCAAGGGCTCGGCCAGCAGTCAGTACAAGGTGGTGGCCAAGGTCGGTGATACCGTCATTGACCAGTCAGCTGTCATCACGCCGTGGAGCGATATGTATAAGGTTCTGCAACTGGACCGCCCGTCAAGCAAGTACACGCCTAACGATATGTCTGTCGGCGACGTCGACGGTGACGGTCAGTACGAGCTCTTTGTGAAGTGGGACCCCGACGACAGCAAGGACAATGCCAACACCGGTACGTCCTCCCCTTGTATCATCGACTGCTACCGCCTCGACGGAACGAAGCTGTGGCGCATCAACCTGGGTAGTAACATCCGTTCCGGCGCTCACTACACACAGTTCATGGTCTACGACTTCGATGCTGACGGTCGTGCCGAGATAATCTGTAAGACGGCTCCAGGCTCCGTCGATGGTAAGGGCAACTATGTCAGTGCTGCTGCCGACGACAACACTATCAAGTCAACGAACAACGCTACCAGCTACGTCTCTGGCGGTCGCATCCTCAGCGGTCCGGAGTTCCTGACCGTGTTCGACGGACAGACCGGTGCTGCCCGTCACACCATCTGGTATAACCCAAACCGTGCCGGCAATTACGGCAAGGCCGATAACTATCCGAGCAACAGTAGTTTCTGGGGTGGCGACACCAACGGCAACCGTGGTGACCGCCATTTGGCTGCCGTCGCCTACTTGGACGCCAATGCACGTACGGCCAGCGCCATCTTCTGTCGCGGCTACTACGCCCGTGCCTACGTCTGGGCTGTGGACTACATTGTTGGTAAGCTGAAACACCGCTGGCTACACTGCTCCAGTTCGGAGACGGCCTACAGCGTCACCGATGTGAACTTCAACACTGCCAACTATAACAACGCGAAGAGCACCAGCGGACAAGGCTCGGCTACGATGTATGCCAACGGCAACCACAATATCAGCATCGCCGACGTCGATGGCGACGGAAAGGACGAAATCATCTGGGGCTCGGCAGCCTGCGACGACAACGGCCGTCTGCTCTACGGTGTGGGCTTCGGTCATGGTGACGCCATGCACCTGGCCGACCTCGTGCCCGACCGTCCGGGGCTGGAGGTCTTCGACGTCCACGAGAAGAAAGGCACCTACGCTTGGGATGTCCACGATGCCCGTACAGGCCAGGTGCTGCTGAAGGGTGGTCCCAGTGGCATTGACAACGGCCGTGGTTTGGCGGCTCAGGTGTCACCAGACCACCGCGAGAGCTTCTTCTCGTCGTCCGGTGATAACCAGTCGCGCAGCTGTGCCACCGGCGAAGTCGTCTCGCAGTATGGGCCCCTCATCAATAACTTCCGCATCTTCTGGGATGGTGACCTCCAGGAGGAGCTGCTCGGCGACATCTCTAAGCACAACAACCCCATTCTTGAGAAGTGGAACGGCAATGGCTACAGTAGGATGTACCCCAAGCGCAACACGAATCTCTACCAGATAGCCGGCTCAAAGACCATCAACGGTACCAAGGGTGTGCCCTGTCTGCAGGCCGACATCCTGGGCGACTGGCGCGAGGAGATGATTTTCTACGAAGAGGCGGACCCCTCGAAGGTTCATCTCTTCACGACTAACATCACCACCAACTACCGTGTGGTGACGCTGATGCACGACCACGTCTACCGCATGGGCATAGCCTGGCAGAATGTGGCTTACAACCAACCGCCACACCTGGGCTACTACCTGCCCGACTACGTCAAGATGCCCGAGCAGGAGGTGGACAACAGCGACGACTCGCAGCTGACCGACATTCTGTTGCAGGACTATGAGCAGGAGTCCGACGGCGCCACGTGGAAACTTGGGGCCACAGGTCGTGGCGAAGTGAAACTTGTCACGGACGATGAGAAGTTTGGTAAGTATATCTCTTTCTCTACCGGTGTCAACAACGGTTCAAACCCTGCCTACACACTGCTGAGCAGCGGCGATGCCACGTCCTATGTCCTGCAGTTTGACGTTGCTTTCGGTGCTGGCAATACCGACGGTTCCGAGTTTGTTGTCATGACCGATGGCGGCCTCTGCCCTGCTCCCAATGGTAATCCCCACTGGCAGAGCTACATCTCGTATAACGGTCGGCAGAATTCGTTGTTTGCTGTGACTTATAATAACAGTGAAAAGATAGGTCACATTAACTACACCGACACTGAGTTCTTCGAGATGTCGATGGGGACTTGGTATCATGTGCGCTTAGAGGTGAACGGTACCAACCGCAGCGTGAACTATATTGTCTCAGACTATCAGACGCGTGCCATAAAGGAGAGAGGCACCTACCAGCTGCCCGAAGGTACCAGTGGTAAGTTGATGGGCATTTATATGCAGTGTGGCCGCAGTTATGGCTATACGAACATTGACAACATCCGGGTATCGTCAGTGGCCGTGCCGGAACCCGAACCAGAGCCTGACCCCGAGCCTGTCATCGTTAATCCTGTCGACCCGCAGTTAATGTTTACGGCCTCCTCGGCTGTGGCTACGCTGGGAATGCCGTTCACGGTTCCCACGCTCTTGAACCAATATGCCATCGAGGTGGAGTGGAATAGTGAAAACGAGCAGGTGGCAACAGTCGACGATCTGGGCAAGGTGACGCTTGTGGGAGCCGGCACGACTGTCATCACCGCTTCCTTCCTTGGCTCCGACGACTACACCTCCAGTCAGGCTCAGTACACGCTGACTGTCCGCAAGCCAGACCCCGTGGCCGCCGGCCTGACGTTCGGTACGGTGACGACGGACAGCGTGCTGATAGGCGAGGCGTACGTCTCCCCCACCCTGACGAATCCCCATGGCGTTACCGTCACTTGGAGGAGCAGCAATACTGCTGTGGCTACTGTCAGCAGCCAGGGTGTGGTGACTGTCGTTGGTGTAGGAGAAACCACGATCACGGCATCGTTTGCCGGCAATGACGACTACCTGTCGGCAACTGTCAGCTATAAGCTGGTCGTTACGGAACCTGAGCCGGAACCGGAACCGGAACCCGAGCCCGAACCCATTCCCGATGGTGTCCTTGCTGTTAAGGGCGATGTGGATGTCCAGCCGATATACACCATGACAGGTCAGCGCATCAGCAAGCTGCGCAAGGGCCTGAATATTGTCAATGGCAAGAAGATTGTGGTGAAATAGCTGGTAGTTCAGGAAAATGTCGTATCTTTGCAAGATGGATAGAATTGTTGCGTTTTTCATGCTGGCACTCCTGTGCCAGACGACCGTCGGAGCGAAGGACTATAACATCGTGGACTTCGGCGCCAAGAGTGATACGACGCTGCTCAGCACCGCTGCCATCCAGCAGGCCATCGATGCCTGCTCGAAGGCTGGCGGCGGCCGTGTGGTGGTGCCTGCGGGCAACTATAAGACAGGCACCATTGTGCTGAAGAGCCATATTGACCTCTACTTGGAGACAGGGGCGACACTCTATGGCAGCACCCGTCTGGAGGACTACCGTCAGATGAAGTCCGACTACGTGTCGCTGCGCACACAGGTGCCTACCATCCAGCTCATCTATGCCGACAACGTGGAGGATGTCACCATCAGCGGCTTCGGCACCATCGACGGACGGGGACGGGCGTTCAAGAAGCTCACATGGAACGACGAGGGCATCACGCGCCCACATCTGTTGCGGATCATTCGTGGCAGGGACATCACCGTTCGCGATGTGACGCTGCGGAACTCCGGCTGCTGGATGCAGCACTACCTGGCCTGCGACCGTCTGCGCATCGATGGCATCAAGGTCTTCAACCGTAACAACTACAACAACGATGCCCTGGACCTGGACGGCTGTCACGAGGTGGTGGTGACCAACATGATGGCCGACTCGGACGATGACGGCATCACGCTGAAATCCACCTCACCCCGTCTCTGCGAGAATGTCCGTATCGCTAACTGCGTGGTCAGCAGCCATTGTAACGCCGTGAAGCTGGGTACGGAGACCAATGGCGGCTACCGTAACATCAGCATCAGCGGCATCGTCGTGAAACCCTCGGACGACCAGTCGAGCCAGTTCTTCGGCGCTCCGTCGAAGATAGGTACGTCGGCCCTCTCGCTTGAGATTGTTGACGGCGGCGTGATGGAGAACGTCAGCGTCTCGGACTTCACCGTCGAAGGCACGGAGTCGCCCATCTTCATCCGTCTGGCCAATCGCGGACGTGGCTACAAGCTGAGGGAGGCCGTGAAGGGGCTCAGCGGCTCCGGCAATGACGACACCATCACGGAGCTGATTCCCATCGACCACGTGGGGCGCATCAACGGCGTCCATGTGGATAATTTCCGGGTTCGTCATGCAGGCTCAATGGGCTGCAGTATCACCGGCTTGTCCGGTCACCCTGTTGAGAACGTCACGCTGTCGAACATCTCGATTCATCACAAAGGAGGTGTCACCCTCGGCGACCTGCCGCTCATCAACGATACCATCAAGGACGAGAAGGAGAAGGAGTATCCCGAGGCCACGATGTGGGGCAACCTGCCCGCCAAGGGTTTCTTCGTCCGTCATGCCCGTAATGTCGTGTTCCAGAACGTCCAGATACTGACGGAGCAGCCAGACGCCCGTCCCGACTTCGTCAAAGTGGATACTCACGACCTGCGCTGGGGCGACCAGGGCGACGGTACCTACCGCAATCCTGTGCTGAACGCCGACTTTTCCGACCCTGACGTCATCCGCGTGGGCAAGAAGTACTATATGGTGGCCTCCGACTTCCACTTCCTCGGTATGCAGGTGCTGGAGTCCGACGACATGGTGAACTGGCGTTACGTCAGTCAGATCTATTCTCGCTTCGATGAGCCCGGCTGGGACAGCAACGGACACTATGCCGGAGGCTCGTGGGCACCGGCCATCCGCTATCACGACGGACTTTTCTACGTCTATTTCTGTACACCCGACGAGGGTCTCTTCATGTCTACCGCGAAAGATGCTCACGGTCCTTGGAGCCCGTTGCACCTGGTGAAGCGCGTGAAGAAGTGGGAAGACCCCTGTCCCTTCTGGGATGAGGACGGTCAGGCCTACCTGGGACGCAGCCAGTGGGGTGCCGGCCCCATCATCGTCCACCGTATGTCAGTCGACGGCCGACAGCTACTCGACGATGGCGTGACGGTCTATACGGGTCCCGTGGCCGAGGGAACGAAGTTCATGAAACGTAATGGCTACTACTATCTCATTATTCCTGAGGGTGGCGTGGGCCAGGGCTGGCAGACCGTCCTCCGTGCAAAGAATATCTATGGTCCATACGAGCGGAAAGTGGTGCTGGAACAGGGCTCTACGAACATCAACGGCCCCCATCAGGGAGCACTCGTCGACACAGCACCCTCTGACTCTCCCGAAGGGGGCGAACAGACGTGGTGGTTCTACCATTTCCAGGAGACGCCCATTCTGGGCCGTGTGGTACACCTGCAGCCCGTCCGCTGGCAGGACGACTGGCCGCTGATGGGTGTCGACTACGACGGCAACGGCGTAGGCGAGCCCGTCGCCGAGTGGCAAAAACCTATAAGTCCTATGAGTCCCATAAGTCCCATGAGTCCCATAAGTCCCATGAGTCCTATGAGTCCTATTGGTCCCATAAGCCCCATCGACAACTTCTCCGCCTCACAGTTGGGCCTGCAATGGCAGTGGAACCACAACCCCGTTAACACCCACTGGAACTTGACCGACCGCAAAGGGTGGCTGACGCTGAAAGCCCTGCCTGCCGACAGCCTCAAGGACAGCCGGAATATGCTGACGCAGAAGGTTGTGGGCTACGTGAGCGAGTCCACTACCCTACTCTCCGCCAAAGGCCGTTGCTACGCCGGACTCTTCTGTATCGGCAAGCAGTTCAACGCCATCGGCCTTTGTCCTGAGGGCATCTACACCGAGTTTGGAGGCAAGAAACAAATCGTCAAGCAGGGCAAGTTCAAGCAACTCTACCTTCGCGTCACCAACGACTGCGTCGAGAACCGACACCAGTTCTGGTACAGCACCGACGGAGAGACGTTCATCCCTGTCGGAGAGCCCTACCCTATGCGTGCCGGCTACTGGAAAGGCATACGCACCGGTCTTTACTGCTACGGACAGGATGGCGAGGCACAGTTCGACTACTTCCACCAACAATAATAACAAACCAACATTAACAAGACTTAGCCTATGAAAAAACTTTTATTGTTTCAGATGCTGCTGATGCTTGCCTTACAGGGCTGGGCACAGCGAACAGTGGTCAGCGGTACCGTGGTCCATGCAAAGACCAACGAGCCCGTAGTCGGCGCCAGCGTTACGATGAACGAGTTGTCGGTAGTGACCAACGAAGACGGCTTCTTCACGCTGAAGAGTGAGCGTGAGGCCGAAAGCATCACGGTATCGCACGTCGGCTACCGTTTACAGCAGGTGAAGCTTACTGGGCAGCCCTTGAAGATTCGGATGCAGCCCGTAACCATCCAGTTGAGCGAGGTGCTGGTGATGCCCAAAGATGCTCGCTCACTGGTGATGCAGGCCATCGACAAGATACCTGAAAACTATAGCCAGAAGACAGAACTACACCACTGTTTCTATCGTGAAAAAGCCATGAAGCGACAGCATTATATCTCCGTCGCCGAGGGTGTGATAGATATGTATAAGACAGGCTATCAGCGGAGAATGATGCGCGACAAGGTGGCTATCCGTAAGGGGCGCCGCCTGCTGAGTCCGAAGCATAAGGACACGCTGAGTGTCAAGGTGCTGGGCGGCCCCGTCACGTCCTTGGAGCTCGACCTGGTGAAGAATACCGACCTTCTGCTGAATGGCGAGGACCTGAACCACTACGACCTGCAGATGGAGGCGCCGACAGTCATTGGCGGTCGCCAGCAGCTGGTGGTAAGCATCAAGCCGCGCACCGTCCTGTCCTACCCTCTCTACTTTGGTAAACTGTTTATCGACCAGGAGACGCTGGCTTTCACCCGTGCCGAACTGTCGCTCGACATGAAGGACCGCGAGAAAGCTACCAACATGATGCTGGTGAAAAAGCCGACGGGAGTCCGTTTCCGTCCCAGGGAACTGTCGTTTGTCGTGGACTACAGGCAGGGAGCCGACGGGCTGATGCGTATCAGCTATTTGCAGACCACCTTCCGTTTCAACTGCGACTGGAAACGCAGACTCTTTGCTACATCGTTTACCGCCTTCTGCGAGATGGCGGTCACTAGCACCACTGCCGACGATGTGCAGCCCATCAAAGGCCGTGAGTCGTTCGACCAGCGGGATGCCTTCTTCGACAAGGTAGACTATTTCCGTGACCCCGACTTCTGGCAGGACTACAACATCATCGAGCCCTCAGAGTCGCTCGACAAGGCTGTCGACCGTCTGCTCAAGAAACACTAAAGAATCAGTAATCGTGAGACCCCATGATTCTTAGTGATAGGAAGAATAAGGTGGAAAAGCAAGAAAAAGGATAATTTTTGTGTGGAAAGCGGGGCAGAAAGAAAAAAAATGAGTAACTTTGCGCTCTAAACAAAAAGCGAAGAGATGGCAAAGAAAGACGGGGAGCTGACCCCGATGATGAAACAGTTTTTCGACCTGAAGGCGAAGCATCCTGACGCGGTGCTCCTCTTCCGTTGCGGCGACTTCTACGAGACCTACTGCGAGGATGCCGTGACGGCAGCAAAGATACTCGGCATCACCCTCACCCACCGCAATAATGGCTATAACAAGGGCGACGAGATGGCGGGATTCCCTCACCATGCTCTCGACACCTACCTCCCGAAGCTGATTCGTGCTGGCAAGCGTGTGGCCATCTGCGACCAGCTGGAAGACCCGAAGCTCACCAAGAAACTCGTCAAGCGTGGCATCACCGAGCTGGTGACGCCAGGCGTCGCGATGAGTGACAACGTGCTGAACTATAAGGAGAACAACTTCCTCTGTGCTGTTCACTTCGGACGTACGGCCTGCGGCGTCTCGTTCCTCGACATCTCCACAGGCGAGTTCCTCACTGGCGAGGGTACTACCGACTATGTGGAGAAGATGCTGGGCAACCTCGCACCCAAGGAGGTGCTGGTAGACCGTCAACGCAAGCGTGACTTCCTGGAGCGCTTCGGCACGAAGTTCTTTACCTTCGAACTCGACGACTGGGTGTTCACCGAGCAGAACGCCATACAGAAGCTGCTGAAGCACTTCAAAGTAAAGAATATGAAGGGCTTTGGCGTCGACCACCTGAAGAGCGGTATGATTGCCGCGGGTGCCATCCTGCAATACCTCGAGCAGACACAGCACACGCAGATAGGACATATCACTCAGCTGCAGCGCATAGAAGAGGAGAAATACGTGCGCCTCGACAAGTTTACCATCCGTTCGTTGGAGCTCGTACAGCCGATGCAGGATGACGGCAAGTCCTTGCTCGATGTTGTCGACCGTACCGTCAGCCCTATGGGCGGTCGACTGCTGCGCCGCTGGCTGGTATTCCCCCTGAAAGACGAGCGACGCATCGACGAGCGTCTGGATATTGTGGAATTCTACTACCGCGAACCGGACTTCCGACAGACCATCGACGAGCAGCTGCATCGTGTAGGCGACTTGGAACGTATCATTTCGAAGGTGGCCGTAGGGCGCGTCTCGCCACGAGAGGTCGTACAGCTCAAAGTAGCCTTACAAGCCATTCAGCCCATCAAGACGGCTTGCCTCTATGCTCAGAACGAAGCGTTGAAACGTGTTGGAGAGCGGCTGAATCTATGCGAAGACCTCCGCGACCGCATAGAACGTGAGATACAGCCCGACCCGCCACAGCTCGTGCAGAAGGGCGGCGTCATTGCCGACGGCGTCAGCCCAGAGCTTGACGAGCTACGCCACATCGCCTACAGCGGCAAGGACTACCTTCTGCAGATACAGCAGCGCGAGGCTGAACTCACGGGCATACAAAGCTTGAAGATAGGCTATAACAACGTCTTCGGCTACTACCTCGAGGTGCGCAACACCTACAAAGACCTCGTACCGTCCGAATGGGTGCGCAAGCAGACGCTGGCACAGGCTGAGCGCTACATCACCCAGGAGCTGAAGGAATATGAAGAAAAGATCCTTGGTGCCGAGGACAAGATACTGGCCTTGGAGAGCAAGCTGTTCAACGAGCTGGTGCTGGCCATGCAGGCGTTTATTCCACAGATACAGATTAACGCCAACCTCTTGGCCAACCTCGACTGCCTCCTGTCGTTCGCCAAGACCGCCGAGGAGAACCACTACGTGCGTCCCGTCATCGATGACAGCTACGTGCTCGACATCCACCAGGGACGCCATCCCGTCATCGAACAGCAACTACCACTCGGCGAGCGTTACGTGCCTAACGATATCCTGCTCGACAACGAGCGACAGCAGATTATCATCATCACTGGCCCGAATATGGCCGGTAAATCCGCTCTGCTGCGTCAAACAGCACTCATCGTGCTACTCGCCCAAGTGGGCTGCTTCGTGCCAGCAGAGAGCGCGAAAATAGGCTTAGTGGACAAAATATTTACCCGTGTGGGCGCCAGCGACAATATCTCACTCGGAGAATCAACCTTTATGGTCGAGATGACGGAGGCCTCGAACATCCTCAACAATGTCTCCTCGCGCTCGCTCGTCCTCTTCGACGAACTCGGCCGAGGCACCTCCACCTACGACGGTATCTCCATCGCCTGGGCCATCGTTGAATACCTCCACGAAAACGTGAAGGCTGGTCACCCGCGCACCCTCTTTGCCACACACTACCACGAGCTCAACGAGATGGAGAAGAATTTCTCCCGCATTAAGAACTACAACGTCTCCGTCCGTGAGGTCGACGGCAAGGTCATCTTCCTCCGTAAGCTCGAACGTGGCGGCTCCGAACACTCCTTCGGTATCCACGTGGCCGAGATAGCCGGTATGCCCCGCTCCATCGTAAAGCGCGCCAACGTCATCCTGAAGCAGCTGGAAGCCGAGAATGCCTCTGTAGGCACAGTAGGTAAGCCCACAGCCGAAATCGCCTCCACTCGCGAGGGTCTACAACTCTCCTTCTTCCAGCTCGACGATCCCGTCCTCTGTCAGGTGCGTGACGAAATTCTGGGCCTCGATGTCAACAACCTGACGCCTCTCGAAGCCCTGAACAAGCTCAACGATATTAAGAAGATAGTCTCAGGTAAGTGAGAAAAAAATAAGGTCACCTTTATAGCAAAAGGTGACCTTATTCATAGGTGTATTATCCTATTAACCTTATTTACGGATGTATTATCTTACCAGACCCGTAGCCCCTACCATGGCTGCAAAGAAGAAACCGACGATGACGAGGACATAGAGGACGACGACGATGATCGTCAGGACGCCCAGGAACTTCAGGAGCGCGCTCAGTCCTGCGAAGCCGCGTGCCAGCTGCGTCTCATCATTGGAGAGGCAGGCTGCCCTTGTACCGTTGGCAAACTGGAAGCCCTTCATGATGGGATAGATGTAAATGGCAGCGATAATCAGGTATAGGAACCCGACAAATCCACCGAACGGTATCATCGGATAGATACTTGCGGCTTGGGCCAAAACTGAGCCCAGGAAAAACATCATGATGCCAAGCAGCACCATCAGTCCCATACCGATGCATGCCACGATACAGAGGAACTTGGCCCATTTTGCTGCACAGAGCAGGTCGGCCTTCATACTTTCGTTCACTGTCAGTCCTGTGGTACCAGGATTCAAATACTCTTCGTTCATAGTCGTAATAATTTGGTTTTTAGTTTAATAGTTGTAATAATTGGTTTTAGTTACCTTTTCTATTCTCTTGCTCCTTGCTCCTTGCTCCCTGCTCCTTACCCCTTGCTCCTTGCCGCTTTCATCATGTAGTAGACGCCTACGATGATGAAGGGAATGGAGAGAATCTGACCCATGTCGATGGGCAGCGAGGCCTCGAACGCTTCTTGGATCTCCTTGGTGTACTCGATGAAGAAGCGGAAGGTGAAGATGTACGTCAGACAGAAGCCGAAGTACCAGCCGTTACCCACCTGATAGGTGTTGTTCTGGCCGAAGTTCTTCTTGTAGATGCCCCACATAATGAGGAACAGCAGGGCGTAGGCGATGGCCTCGTAGAGCTGGCCGGGATGGCGGGGAACAGCGTCTACCTTCTCGAAGATGAACGCCCAGGGCACGTCCGTCACCTTACCGATAATCTCCGAGTTCATCAGGTTGCCCAGACGGATGAAGCAGGCGGTAATGCCTGTGGCGATGGCGATGTTGTCGAGCACCGTCCAGATGCTCAGCTTCGTACGCTTCGTGTAGAGCCATAGGGCCAGCATCAGACCCGCCGTACCACCGTGCGAGGCCAGTCCCGCATAGCCCGTCAGTTTCCACCCGCCGTCGGGCAGGAAGTGGATGGGCAGCAGCATCTCGAAGAAGCCCTTGAACGACGTCAGGTAGTAGTCGGGCTGGTAGAACAGGCAGTGGCCCAGACGGGCACCCACGAGGATGCCTATGAAGCAGTAGATGAACAGGGGGTCGAAGAGCTCGTCCTTGATCTTCTGCTCCTTGTACAGACGGCGCACGACGAAGTAGGCCAGCGCCAGTCCCACGAGCCAGCACAGGGAGTACCAGCGGAACGTCATCGACCCGATGCTGAAGGCCTCGAGCGACGGGTTCCAGACAATATATAACAGGTGTTCCATGTTCCCTTTATTTTGTATGCTGCGACCTTGTCGCAGCAAGATTTAGACATTGAAGCGGAAGTGCATGATGTCGCCGTCCTGAACGACGTAGTCCTTGCCCTCGACGGCGAGCTTACCAGCCTCGCGGACAGCGGCTTCGGAACCGTACTCCAGGTAGTCGGCATACTTGATGACCTCGGCACGGATGAAACCTTTCTCAAAGTCGGTATGGATGACGCCGGCACACTGAGGAGCCTTCCAGCCCTTCTTGTAGGTCCAGGCCTTCACCTCCATCTCGCCAGCGGTGATAAAGGTCTCGAGGTTCAGCAGGGCGTAGGCCTTCTTGATAAGGCGGTTCACACCGCTCTCCTCCAAGCCAAGCTCCTCCAAAAAGAGCTGCTTGTCGTCGTACGACTCCAGTTCGGCGATGTCCTCCTCGGTCTTGGCGGCGATGATCATCATCTCGGCACCTTCCTCCTGGGCCAGCTCCCCTACCCTCTTCGTGAAGGCGTTGCCGTCCTTGGCATCGGCCTCGCCGACGTTGCAGACATAGAGCACGGGCTTTGACGTCAGTAGGAAGAGGTTGCGGGCGCAGTCCTGCTCCTCCTTCGTCTCGAACTCCACGATACGGGCGTTCTTTCCCTGTTCCAGCACCTCCTTGTAGGCCTTCAGCACGGTGACCTCGACCTTCGCGTCCTTATTGCCAGCAGCGGCAGCCTTCTCGGTCTTTGCCAGTCGCGAGTCGATGGTCTCCAGGTCCTTCAGCTGGAGCTCGGTATCGATGATCTCCTTGTCGCGGATGGGGTCGATAGTGCCGTCGACGTGGGTGATGTTCTCGTCTTCAAAACATCTTAAAACGTGGATGATGGCGTCCGTCTCGCGGATATTTCCTAAGAACTTGTTACCTAAGCCCTCACCCTTCGAAGCACCCTTCACAAGGCCTGCGATGTCGACAATCTCGCACGTTGCAGGGACGATGCGTCCAGGGTGTACCAGCTCGGCCAGCTTCGTCAGCCGCTCATCGGGAACGGTGATGACGCCAACGTTGGGTTCAATCGTACAAAAAGGAAAATTTGCTGCCTGTGCCTTTGCGCTCGACAAGCAGTTAAAGAGTGTGGACTTACCCACGTTCGGGAGTCCCACGATACCACATTTTAATGCCATTTTCTTCTATAAACGTTTATATTCTGGGTGCAAAGGTACGAATAAATTATCAATTATCCATTGTCAATTATCAATTATTTTTGTACCTTTGCAGCCAGAATCCTAAAAACCAAAACAGCCGAACTATGAAACATTTTCTCATGACAGTCCTCGTGTCGGCTTTCGCTCTCACAGCATCGGCACAAGTAGAAACCCCTAAGGACACACCACAGCTAGAGTTCGCCATGCAGCTAAAAGTGACACTCGGCGAAGCTTATTCCTGTGGCGAGACACAACACGGACGACGTACCATCATCCCTATCACGGGCGGCACCTTCGAGGGTCCCAACATCAAGGGAACCATCATCAATGGCGGTGCCGATTACCAGATAGCCAACGCCGCTGGACGGACAGAACTGGAGGCCATCTACTGTATCAGAACCGACGACGGCGTGAACATCCACATCCGCAATCGCGGCATCATTGCCAACGGCAAGGACGCACAGGGCAACCCCTCGTTCTACTTCAAGTGTGCCCCACAGTTCGAGGCACCTGCCGACAGTAAATACGCGTGGCTGAACAACAGCCTCTTCCTCTGCCAGCCCGCCTTCGGCGGCAACTTCCAGGGCATCGTCCTGAATGTTTGGCAGGTGAAGTAAGGCCACTTAGTGGGCTTCCAGCCAGTTCTTTCCGAAGCCGCTGTCGGCCACGAGGGGGACACTCAAGGGTAGGGCGTTTTGCATCTCTTCGATGACAATGCGCTCTACCTTTTCCTTTTCCTCCGGGTAGACGCTGAAGTTCAATTCGTCGTGTACCTGGAGAATCATTTTTGAGTGGATACTCTCGGCCTTGAAACGCTGGTGAATGCGGATCATAGCTACCTTGATGATGTCGGCTGCAGTACCCTGGATAGGTGCGTTGATGGCGTTGCGCTCAGCAAAGCCGCGAACGGTGGCGTTGTGTGAGTTGATGTCTGGCAGGTAACGACGACGACCGAAGAGGGTAGTGACGTAACCCTGTCGGCGAGCCACCTCCTTCGACTGCTCCATGTAGTCATGAACCTGTGGGAAGGTGTCGAAGAAGCCGTCGATGAGCATCTTGGCCTCGTCGCGGCTGATGTCTAGGCGCTCGGCGAGTCCGAAGACGGTGATGCCGTAGATGATGCCGAAGTTGGCTCGCTTAGATTTCGTTCGCTCGTCGCGGCTGACGTCAGCGATACCTTTCTTATAGATGTTGGCAGCCGTCGCGGCATGCAGGTCCTTGCCCTCGCGGAACACCTCGACCATGTTCTTGTCCTGCGACAGATGGGCCATCACGCGCAGTTCAATCTGACTGTAGTCTGCTGAAAAAAACAGACAGCCAGGCTCAGGCACGAAAGCCTTGCGGATCTCTTTGCCGTCCTCGCCGCGGATAGGGATATTTTGTAGGTTGGGGTCTGACGACGAGAGGCGTCCTGTGGCTGTTACTGTCTGATTGAACGACGTGTGGATATGTCCTGTGCGTGGATTGATGAGCTTAGGAAGTGCATCGATATATGTGCCGATGAGTTTTTTCAATCCTCTGTGCTCCAAGATATCAGCCACAATCTCGTGCTTGTTCCGTAGCTGTTGCAGCACGTCCTCAGAGGTGACGTACTGGCCTGTCTTCGTCTTCTTCGCCTTCTCAACAATCTTCAGTTTGTCGAAGAGTATCTCGCCAACCTGCTTGGGCGATGCGATGTTGAACTGTTGGCCAGCGAGCTCGTAGATACGTGCCTCAATCTCGTTCATGCGGTCTATGAAAACTTTTGACGTTTCCTGCAACGACTCTGTATCCAGACAGACGCCGTTCATCTCCATCTCAGCGAGGACGGGCATCAGTGGCATCTCGATGTCGTAGAACAGTTTTTCGCAGTCAAACTTCTTGAGTTCAGCCTCGAGTTTGTTCTTCAGGCGGAGGGTGATGTCGGCATCCTCGCAGGCATACTCATAGACGAGGGTGGGGGAGAGGTCGCGCATGGAACGCTGACCTTTGCCCCGCGGACCGATGAGCTCGTCGATGTGGATGGTCTGATAGTTCAGGTAGATCTCGGCCATGTAGTCCATGTTGTGACGCAGCTCGGGCTGGATGAGGTAGTGGGCAATCATGGTGTCCCACATCGGACCGGCAAGGTGGATGTCGTAGTTGCGGAGCACCTCGAGGTCGTACTTCAGGTTCTGTCCGATTTTGAGAATTTTGGGGTTCTCGTAGACATCTTTGAATATGTTAACAATTCGCAAGGCTTTTTCACGTTCGGCAGGAATGGGGACGTAGAAGGCTTCAAATTCCTTGACGGCGAAGCTCAAACCGACCAATTCTGCGTCGATGGCGGAGGTGGAAGTCGTTTCTGTGTCTAGACTGAGAATTTCGTTTGTTAAGAAAAAATCATGTAATTTCCGCAAATTGTCCTCATTTTCAACGAGTTTGTAGTTGTGTGGGGTCGTTTTTAGCGTTTCAAAACTCGAATTTTCTGCAAGATTCGTGCCGTCGGCGGGAAATTCTGCAAACAAATCGAGTTGTGCGTTAACGGTCTTTTTGGGTTTTTGTGTATTTTTAAGAACTCTGTCTGCGAACGACTTCATCTCGAGTTCGAGGAGCAATTTGCCTAGTTCCTCCTCGTCGGGGTCGACGACCTTCAATGCTTCCATGTCGAGATCGATGGGGACATCGGTCTTGATGGTGGCGAGGAAGTAACTCATGCGGATGTCGTCCTCATGCTGTTCGATTTTCTCGCGCAACTTACCTTTGATTTCCGACGTGCGCGCGAGGAGCTGGTCGATGCTGCCGAAGTCGTTGATGAGTTTCACGGCGGTCTTTTCGCCGACACCCGGACAGCCAGGGAAGTTGTCGGCTGAATCGCCCATGAGTGCCAGCAGGTCGATGACGGATTGTGTCGATGGAATGGCGTATTTTTCGCATACCTCCTTGGGGCCCATGGTCTCGTAACCACCGCCGTGACGGGGTCGGTAGATGAACACGTTGTCGCCAACGAGCTGTCCGTAGTCCTTGTCGGGCGTGAGCATATAGGTCTCGACGGCGATGGAACCAGCCTTTTTGGCCAGTGTGCCGATGACATCGTCAGCCTCGAAACCGTCTACCTGAAGGGTGGGGATGCGGTAGGCTCGCAGCAGGTCCTTGATAATAGGAACGGATTTGCGTATGTCCTCGGGTGTCTCCTCGCGTTGTGCTTTATAGGCCGGAAAGGCTTCGCTGCGGAACGTCGGTCCGTGGGGGTCGAAGGCCACGCCGATGTGTGTGGGACGCTCCTTAGTGAGCACTTCGTTAAGGGTGTTCAGGAATCCCATGACGGCACTCGTATTGAGACCTTTCGAGTTGATTCTGGGGTTCTTGATGAACGCGTAATACGATCGGTAAATGAGTGCGTAGGCGTCTAAAAGAAAGAGTTTTTCCATAATAATCGCGAATTTTCGCGTAAAATTACGAAAAAATTATCATTATCGAAAGATTTTCACTAATTTTGTCACAAAATTCTTGATTATGGATTACTTACCGCTTATCAAACAGCCCATTATGTCGGAGTTGGACGAGTTTGTTAACCTGTTCAACGAGTCGCTGACACATACTGACGGTCTTCTGGAGGTCGTCCTGGCACATATCCGCCAGCGTGGTGGGAAGCGTATGCGGCCGATGCTTATCCTGCTGATGGCCCGTAACTTCGGAAAGGTGACTCGCGTGACGCAGAATGCTGCCGTTGGTCTGGAGCTGCTCCACACGGCTTCACTGGTTCACGACGATGTGGTGGATGAGAGTGGTGAGCGTCGCGGCCAGCCGTCGGTGAACGCTACCTATGATAATAAGGTGGCGGTGCTGGTGGGCGACTATATCCTGTCGACGGCCCTACTCAGAGTGGCCTTAACTGACCATCAGAAAATCGTACAGTTGCTGGCTAATCTTGGCCGTAAGCTGGCAGCAGGCGAGATTCTTCAGCTGTCGAATATCCAGAACGAGGCGTTCTCGGAAGATGTTTATTATCAGATTATTAACAGCAAGACGGCCGCTCTCTTTGAGGCTTGTGCCAAGATTGGTGCGCTGTCGGCAGGTGCTACTGACGAGGAGATTCTTGAGTCGGCAAAATTCGGACAAAATATCGGCATGATTTTCCAAATCCGTGATGATATCTTCGACTATTTCGACTCGAAGGAGATAGGCAAGCCGACAGGTAACGACATGATGGAGGGCAAGCTGACGCTGCCCGTCCTCTATGCACTAAACAACACCCATCTGGAGTCGATGCACACCCTGGCCCGCAAGGTGAAGTCGGGAACGGTAAATGCTGATGAGATCGCCGTTTTGGTAGAGTTCACGAAGGAGCAGGGAGGCATTGACTATGCTGAGCGCCGGATGGAGGAGATAGCAGTCGATTGTCGTCTTTTCATTGACCGTTATGTCAAGGAAAAGGCCATCAGGGATGCCCTGACGGCCTATCTCGACTACGTAATCCAGCGTAACTATTAATTTTGCGTATTCTCCTCTCCTGTAGAGGGGTAGGGGGTCGGTCTTTAGAAGAACTTGACCTCTTCGCCAACGACCTCGCTGAGCAGCATATTCGCCAGTCGCGAGGTGCCCATGCGGAACCACTGGTTCGTGAGCCATTTCTCGCCCAGAACCTCTTTTACTATCGTGTAGTATATCAGGGCGTCCATGACGCTGTTCAGGCCTCCAGCGGGCTTAAAACCAATCTGTATGCCCGTCTCTTCATAGTATTCCTTGATGGCCTGGCACATGACGTAGGCGGCCTCTGGCGTGGCTGCCGGCTCGAGCTTTCCCGTCGACGTCTTGATGTAGTCGGCACCACTATACATGGCCAGCAGCGAGGCGGTCTTGATGTTCGCTGCAGTCTTCAGGCAGCCCGTCTCCAGGATGACTTTCATCTTCTTCTCACCACAGGCGTCCTTCATCTGGCGGATCTCGTCGCAGACGGTCTCGTAGTCACCGCTGAGGAAGGCACCCACCGAGAGCACCATATCAATCTCTGTGGCGCCGTCTTTAACGGCCAGGGCCGTCTCTACCGTCTTCACCTCGATAAGGGCCTGAGAGGACGGGAAACTGCCTGAAACGCACGCTATCTCGACGCCCTCCACCTCGAGGGTCTCGCTGACGATGCGTGCGAAGCGCGGATAGACGCAGATGGTGGCGACGTGGGGTAGGGTGGGGTACTGCTCGTCGAACTGGTTCACCCGCTCTGTGAAGGCCAGCACCGACTCGTCGGAGTCCGTCGTCTTCAGCGTTGTCAGCTCGACGCTGCCCATGAGGAATCGCTTCACTTCGGGTGTGTCGTTCTCGTGTACTTTCTCTATTATAATTTTCTTCACGGCCTGGCTGACTTCCTGGTCGCTGATGTCGAGGTTATACTTCGACAAGGCCTCTTCGTACATTGTTTTTTCTGCCATAGTTTTATGCTTTTAATTTAGGGTTAGCAATATGTCTTAGTGAATCTCTTTTAGTCTTTTTTTCTATCGATTTCTGCAACTCCTCAGTCAGGTCGACACCCGTCTGGTTAGCCAGACAGAGGAGCACCCACAGCACGTCGGCCATCTCTTCGCCCATCGCCTCGCGGCCGTTGTCTGCCCCCTTCGGGTCCGTCGCTTTCCACGACTGCTCACCATAGCGGCGGGCCATGATCCGTGCCAGCTCGCCAACCTCCTCGGTCAGGACGGTCATGTTGGTCAACTCCGAGAAGTAGCGTACGCCGTACGCCTTGATCCAGCGGTCTACCGCCTCCTGTGCCTCACGTATTGTCATCGGCTTAAAATGATGATGTAAAGTATTGCTATAGCGATTAACATCATGACGATGTTCTGCTTGTTTTCACGTTGATATTCCTTCCAGTGGAAGGCCTTGTAGACCAGCTGTGCGACCCACAGGACGAGTCCGACGATACAGATCCAGATGGCCCAATCCCAGCTGCTGAAGCGGTGCCCGATGCTGCCGATGAGCATCAGGATCATGCTCGCTACCTCTATCTCCTTCAGATACTTTTTCATATCAGTTTGAATATGATCCATAGTACGACAACAATCAGGAAGATACCCGAAATGATGTTTTGCATCTCCTCGTTTTCCTTCCAGTTTTTGAGTACCAGGATACACATGATGGCCATGATGCCGGTGGCTATCCATAGTAGAATCTCGTTGCCTATTGCTCGGCCGATGAGCCATAGAATCAGTCCTGCAAAATACCCATAGTTGATGTACTGTTTCATCTTTTTATTTTATGTTATTAACTGTTTCTCGAGATATGGGATTACTCCTTGTTTTTCGTGTCCATACAGATAGTGACGGGTCCATCGTTTAGCAGTTCCACCTGCATATTGGCCCCGAACTCACCCGTCTTCACGGGCTTGCCAACAGCCTCCGCCAGCTGCCGGCAGAAGGCCTCGTAGAGTGGGATGGAGTGCTCGTGGCTGCCGGCACGGAACCACGACGGACGGTTGCCCTTCTTGTACGATGCATAGAGCGTGAACTGGCTGACTACCAGCACCTCGCCGCCGATGTCCTGGATATTGACGTTCATCACACCATCGGCATCGTCGAACACCCGCAGGCCGGCAATCTTTTTCACCAGCCATTCTACGTCCTCCATCTCGTCCTCGTCACACACGCCCAGCAGCACCAGGAATCCCTGTCCGATGCTGCGCTTGTCCTCGTGCTTTCCCTCTCCGTTTGTGCCAGTCTCGTTGCGATCAACAATCGTCACGCTGGCGTGTCTTACACGTTGTATTACTGCTCTCATGCTGCAAAGATACGCTTTTTCATCGATATGACCAAACGATTCTTGAAGAATATGCTTTCTCTATCGTTTAACAGTTTGATTATTAGCGTTTTAACTATGAAAGTAAGTATAAATGGTTTTGGCTTTTGAGGGTCCTACAATGGTAGTCAGTTCCGCCAACGTGGCTTCACGTATCCTACGTACCGATTTAAGACCATTTAGGAGCCCGTCACGCGTTTTTGGGCCGATGCCCGGTATGTTGTCCAGCTCGGAGTGTAAAGCGCGCTTAGAACGCTTATTTCGATGGTGTTCGATGGCGAACCTATGAACCTCGTCCTGAATGCGTGTCAGGACGTGGAAAAGCTCGGAGTCTACCTTCAGCGCCACCTTCAGCGGCGGGAATCCGTAAAGTAGCTCATTCGTGCGGTGACGGTCGTCCTTGGCTAGGCCGGCGATGGGTATGTCGAGGCCCAGCTCGTCCTGAATGACCTCGCGAATCACCTCCATCTGACCCTTGCCGCCGTCGGCGATGATGAGGTCGGGTAGGGGGTTGCCTTCCTCCACCTGACGGCTGTAGCGACGGTGTACCACCTCCTTCATCGACGCGTAGTCGTCGGGGCCTGTGACGGTCTTGATGTTGAAGTGCTTGTAGTCCTTCTTACTTGGCTTCATCGCCTTGAAAACGACACATGATGCGACAGCATCTGTACCTGAGATGTTGGAGTTGTCGAAGCACTCTATCTGGTACGGCAGCTTTGGCAGGTGCAGCTTCTCCTGCAGCTCCTTCATCAGTCGTGTCTGCTTCTGTTCCGGGTTCAGTTTCTCGGCCTGTTTCAGACGGTCGAACTTGTACTGTCGACCGTTCATGATGGAGAGGTCTAACAGCGTCTTCTTATCGCCTCGCTGGGGGATGGTAAAGGTCACACCGTCGAGTTCGACATCCACCTCACAGGGCACGATAATTTCCTTGGAATGGCTCTTGAAACGCTCGCGTAGCTCGACGATACCCAGCTGTAACAGCTCCTCGTCCGTCTCCTCCAGCTTCTTCTTGTACTCTATCGTAAAACTCTGGTTGATGCTGCCGTTCGACACGTGGATGTAGTTGATGAAAGCCATCTTCTCGTCACTTGTAATTGAGAAGACGTCGACATCGTTGATGGTGTGGCTCACTACCTCGCTCTTGCTCACAAAACCGTCCAGAACAAGGTATTTGCGCTTCACCTCTTCGGCCTCTTCGAACCGTAGCTCCTCGCTCAGACGCAGCATCTCTTCCTTCAGTTCGCGCATCACCTGACGCGTGTTACCTTTTAGTATCTCACGGGCCTGGAGGATGTTCTTTTGGTACTCTTCGAGACTCTGTTTGCCCGTACACGGACCCATGCATTTCTTGATGTGATAGTCCAGGCAAACCTTGTATTTACCCGTCTCAATACCTTCCTTCGTCAGCGGCTGCCGACAGGTACGTGGATGGTATAGCTCCTTGATGATATCCAGCACAGCATACATCGTTCCGATGTGAGAGTAGGGGCCATAGTACGTGCCGAATTTCTTGTTGATGGTACGTGTCTTGAAGATGCGGGGGAACAGCTCGTTCGTGACACAGATGCTGGGGTAGGTCTTACCGTCTTTCAGAAGGACGTTGTAACGGGGATTGTACTTCTTGATGAGTGCGTTCTCCAACAATAGCGCGTCCTCCTCCGTGTTCACCACCGAGTAGCTGATGTCCCAGATCTTGCTCACGAGCACCTTCGTCTTGAAACGGTCTACCTCCGAGTGGAAGTACGACGATACCCGTGCCTTCAGGTTCTTCGCCTTACCAACGTAGATGATGGTGTGGTTCTCGTCATAATATTGGTAGCTGCCTGGCTTCTCAGGCAACCTGCTTACAATACCCTTCAGATAGGACAGCCGCTTCTCGTTTTCTTCCTTCGTCATCTTCTGAAACCTCTTTATATACTATGGTTTCCCACTTCAATGTTTCACGTGAAACAATGATTGCCTTTTCAGCTCTTCCCTTAATTGTCTATACGGTAATCAGTGTCGTCACGTCGATACCCTCAAACTCGTCGCGGCCATGCAGACCCTCATCGGTTATCTCGACGATGAAGTTCAGGAACACCTCTTTCGGATGAAAGTGCTGTACGAGTTTGTAGACAGCTTTTGCAGTACCGCCCGTTGCCAACAGGTCGTCATGAATCAGCACGACATCGTTCTCCTCGATAGCATCGATGTGTATCTCAATGATATCAGGCCCATACTCCTTGGTAAAAGTCTCTTTGATAGTGGTAGATGGCAGTTTGCCTGGTTTACGTGCCAGTACGACGCCTGCTCCAAGTCTGCTGGCAAGGGCAGCAGCCATGATGAAACCGCGACTTTCTATACCTACAATCTTTGTGATACCCTTGTCCTTGTAGATCTCATAAAGCTCGTCCACCATGATCTTCATGCACTCAGCACTCTTGAACAGGGTAGTCACGTCACGGAAGTTGATGCCCTTGATGGGGAAATCAGGAATGCTCCGCAAATTCTTAATCAGTACTGGATTATTCATTTTCCTTCGTTTTTATGGTTAGTAATTCTGTCAATATTCCCTACCGTTTTCACTCCTTCTCCTCCCTTCATCCTTCAAATGTTTCACGTGAAACATCCTTCTCTATTATCTCTTATCTCTTATCTCTTATCTTTTATCTCTTATCTATCATCTATCATCTTTTATCTCTTATCTCTTATCTATCATCTATCATCTATCATCTATCATCTATCATCTAATAACTACCTCCCCATCAGCACCAGCATCGCGTTAATATCACTGGGCGATACACCAGGGATGCGGCTGGCCTGTGCCAGCGTCTCGGGCTGAATTTTCTTCAGTTTCTGTCGTGCTTCCGTCGAGATGGCGTTCAGGTTCTCGTAGTCGAAGTGTCCTTTGATACGGATGTTCTCCAGCCTGTGCATCTTCTCTGCAACGAGACGCTCACGCTCAATGTAGCCCTTGTATTTGATACGTATCTCTGCCGCTTCGCTGATTTCATCGTGGCGGTTGGGGGCTCTCTCTATCTGCTCTTTCAGCTCAGGCACCACCTCCTTCAGTTTTTCGAAATTCAGCTCTGGACGGCTGACGAGGTCTGTCAGTTTGCAGCCATACTGGAGAGGGGTAGAGCCCAGGGCCTCGAGCGCACCGTTCACCACCTTTGGTTTGATGGCGAACGAATCGCAGAATTGTATGATTCTTTCGGCCTCCTGTTTCTTCTCCATCCACCAGTCGTAGCGGTCACGCTTGACGATACCCAGCTCATAGCCGCGTTCCGTCAGTCGGGCGTCAGCATCATCCTGGCGCAGCAGGATCCTGTACTCCGCCCTTGACGTGAACATTCGGTAGGGCTCGTCGACGCCCTTCGTCACCAGGTCGTCTACCAGCACCCCGATATACGCCTCATCTCTCCCCAATGTAAACGTCCCGTTTGTTGCGATTGTATCGCAACCCATCGCCCCTGCCTTCAGGGCGGCATTGATGCCTGCTAGCGTTCCTTGTCCGCCAGCCTCTTCGTAGCCTGTCGTACCGTTCACCTGACCAGCCATGAACAGTCCGTCAATGATTTTCGATTCCAACGAATGATTCAGCTGTGTGGGGTCAAAGAAGTCGTACTCTATGGCATAGCCAGGACGGTACACGCGAACGTCCCTGAGCCCAGGGATATGCCTCAGGGCGGCTATCTGGACGTCCATCGGCAGCGACGACGAGAAGCCGTTCAGGTACATCTCGTTGGTATCCGTACCCTCGGGCTCCAGAAACAGAAGGTGCTTCTCGCGCTCAGGGAACGTCACCAGCTTCGTTTCTATCGACGGGCAGTATCTTGGTCCGATGGACTGAATTTGACCGTTGTAGAGCGGCGAATCGGCCAGTCCTGAGCGTAGCATCTCGTGTACCTCTGGGTTTGTGTAGCACTCCCAGCAGGGCAGCTGGGGTAGGGGACGGCCATTTTCACGACTTTCATCAATGTTTCCTCCAAGATACGAGAAGCGGTGGAAGTCGTTCTCGCCGTCCTGTTGTGTCAGGTCCTCGAAATGGATGCTCCGCTTGTCAATGCGTACGGGGGTGCCTGTCTTCATGCGTGCCGACCGTATGCCGTGCTGGGTGATGCTCTCCGTCAGCCGCTCAGCGGCGGGCTCGGCTATGCGGCCACCCTTCACCATCCTCCGTCCGATGTGCATCAGTCCGTTGAGGAACGTGCCGGCTGTCAGCACCACACAGCGAGCGTGGAACTCTGCGCCCCAGATGGTCCTTACACCGGTCACTCGCTTCGCTTGCTGGTCTTCATTTACCGTATGTCGCGACACTGTCGCGACGCTCTCCACGACCAGTTCCTCCACCTGGTCCTGCCAGATGTCGAGGTTGGGTGTATGGTCCAGCACGTGGCGCCATTGCCAGATGAACTTACCACGGTCACACTGGGCACGGGGACTCCAGACGGCAGGACCTTTCGAGCGGTTCAGCATACGGAACTGGATGGCGGTAGCGTCCGTCACCAGCCCCATCTGACCACCCAGGGCGTCTATCTCACGGACAATCTGTCCCTTGGCGATGCCACCCACAGCAGGGTTACACGACATCTGGGCTATCTTGTTCATGTCCATCGTGATGAGCAGCGTCCGAGCACCCATATTGGCACTCGCCGTAGCTGCCTCACAGCCAGCATGTCCGCCGCCGATGACAATCACGTCGTACTTCCTGTCCATACCCTACTGTTTTCTATCGTATTGATATTCAGAATATTAAATCACTTTGACGTTCACCACGTAGGTACACATGAAGTACTTCGTGGCACCCGTCGGCCTGTAGCGGATGGCCTGCTTAATAGTATAGGTGCGCCCCTTCGTCAGACGGTTGGGGTATTGTCCCACCTTACACTTGAAGTCGGCAGGTGTGAACTCCGCATAGAGATGAGCCGAATTGTCGTAGTTGCAGACGTTGCCAGAGGCATTGTACCAATGGCCGAAGACCGTCGACGAGCTCGTGCTGGTTGTCGGCGTGGCCGTCACGGTACTGTTGCTCTTGTTGATGCCCACGAAGCCCGGATTGGCGCTGCTCTGGCATTTCACACCACGCAGCTGGGCCGTCGACAGGCCAAGGGCCTTGCTGGCAGCCTCGAGGTCGTAGTTCACATAGACAGCCGAGTAGTCGTTGGCACGCCTCAGTTCCACGTCGATGGTGACGGTGGTGTCGCGACGGGCGTAGTCGGCAGGATAGTCGCCATACTCACCATATTTCTCCGTATCCTCGAAACGTACCTGGTAGGGCCATTGCTCGTCGTTGTCAGTATTCTCGTCCCACTCGTGGCGCCAGTGTGTCTTGGGAGCGCCAGTGACGACGAACCACACCTTCTGCGTACCCGTGGGGACGGTGAACGTGGCTGTGCCCTCAGCATCGCTGGAGGCATTGCCATAGACGCGTGTGCCGTCGGCAGTCAGCGCACAGAACCCGTAGCGCCAGCCAGCCTGCTGGGGTTTGATGCTACGATAGCGGCTGTCGCCCACGATGCCCTTGAAATGGGCCTTCACGACGGTGCCGTCGTCAGGGGTGGCCACACGGATGATATGGTAGCCGTAGTTCTCGATGCAATGGGCAGCGTCAGCCTCCCAGACGTCGCCCTCAGCTGTGGTGGCACGATGCACCCACGCCGTGTGGTTGTCGATGTATGCCTTGCCACGCTCGCGGATGCCGTCGATGTCCCAGCTGCAGAGGCGCTGGGCGTAGTTGAAGATCTCGTCGTTGAACTGCTCCTGCGTGATGCCCGTCAGGCGCTTGTAGGCCTCCACAGGGTCCTCAGGCTTCTGGGACTCGCGCCACAGACGGCCGATGAACTTCATGCCGTGGAGCATACACCAGTAGTCCTGGATGAAGTAGCAGGCGTAACGCCAGTCCTCGTTCAGCGGGTTCTTGTTGCACTTGTCCAGATACTCCGCCGTATGGTCGTTGTTGAACTGCTGGTCAGGATAGACCTTGAAACCCTGCCATTGGGCACACGACTCCCACCAGCCGTTACCGCTCCATTCCGAAGCGTTGGCATCGAAGCCGTAGCGCCAGCCGTGGGTCTTACCAAGGTCGCAGCTCACCAGGTACTGGAACGAGTGGCCTATCTCGTGTGCCAGCGTATGGCCGCCAGCAGCCTCCAGCGCCCAGGGGTTGCACCACAGGGCACCGATCTTGTCGTCGTAGCCAGAGCCGGTAGCCAGCCAATCCGTCTGGTACATCACGAAAATCTCAATCTTATACGTGTCCGTAGACTTCGACTTCCCAGGGATGACGAACCCCAGCGAGTCCGTGTAGAATGCGAAGAGCATCTCAGCACGCTCCAGCATCAGGTCCACGTCCAGTGGGTTGTCGCTCTTCGTGGGATCCTGTCCGAAGCCACGCTCCCAGAACACGATGAAATGCTCGCTCTCACGGCTCCGCTGGAAGCACCAGCGGCTCGACGTCTTGGTGAAGTCCATCGTCGAGAACTCATTGGGCTTGTAGATGATGCGCCCAGGGTCCTTGAACGTGTAGTAGTCAAAGGTAGTAGGCGAGATGTTGCGCGTCTTGTAGGCCGTCGTCTTTCCCAGCTCCGGCTTGTAGTAGAACCGCATCAGCGAGCCCTTGACAACGACGGAGTCATACTGGCTCATCACTTCCATCTGATGGGCCTTGAAACGGTCAGCGCTATGAAACCACAGCGTGTCCTGCGCCTTCACAGCACAGGACACGACCGTTATCAGAACAAGAAGCATGAAATGCCTCCAAGTAATCAAATCTCTCATGTCTCCCCTTTCTTTTTTTACTGTCAACAGTCCGTTCAACCTCGGTCGCTCGCAACCGTAAACCGTAAACTGTAAACCGTAAACCGTAAACTGTAAACTAATCCGTAATCAGGTTCTCGCCCGTCATGTCCTTAGGCTGCTCCAGTCCCATGATGTGCAGGATGCTGGGAGCAACGTCGGCCAGACGACCGTCCTTCACCGTTGCCGAGTTGTTGTTCGTCACATAGATGAAAGGTACGGGGTTCAGCGAGTGAGCGGTATTGGGTGTACCATCGGGGTTGATGGCGTTGTCAGCATTACCGTGGTCGGCAATGATGATGGCCTCATAGTCGTTGGCCTTGGCAGCCTCGATGACTTCCTTCACGCAGTTGTCGACAGCCCAGACGGCCTTCGCGATGGCGTTGTAGACACCCGTATGACCCACCATGTCACCGTTGGCGAAGTTCACGACGATGAAGTCGTACTTGGCCTCGTTGATGGCAGCGACGAGCTTGTCCTTCACCTCGTAGGCGCTCATCTCGGGCTTCAGGTCGTAGGTAGCCACCTTCGGCGAGGGCACCAGGATGCGGTCCTCACCGTCGTAGGGAGCCTCGCGTCCACCGTTGAAGAAGAAGGTGACGTGAGCATACTTCTCCGTCTCAGCGGTGTGCAGCTGCTTCTTACCCTGCTGGCTCAGGTATTCGCCCAGCGTGTTCTCGACGTTCTCCTTCGGGAACAGGATATTTACTCCTGTGAAGTTGGCATCGTACGGCGTCATGCAGTAGTACTGCAGACCCTTGATGGTCTTCATGCCCTGCTCAGGCATATCCTCCTGAGTCAGCGCGATGGTCATCTCCTTGGCACGGTCGTTGCGGAAATTGATGAAGATGACGACATCGCCCTCCTCGATAGTGCCGTTGACGCTGGCGTTGTGGATAGGCTTGATGAACTCGTCGGTCACACCCTCGTCATAGCTCTCCTGCATGGCCTGAACCATGTCGGTGGCCTGCTTGCCAGTGCCGTTGACGATGAGGTCGTAGCCCTCCTTCACACGCTCCCAGCGCTTGTCACGGTCCATAGCATAGAAACGGCCAACGATCGAGGCGATGGCGGCATCGTTGTCAGCACACACCTTCGTCACCTGCTCGATGAAGCCCTTGCCGCTCTTCGGGTCGGTATCACGACCGTCCATGAAACAGTGGACGAACAGCTGGTTCTTCAGGCCATACGACTTACCCACCTCGATGAGCTTGAACAGATGGTCCAGGCTTGAGTGCACACCACCGTCAGAGCACAGACCCATCAGGTGCAGCTTCTTGCCGTTCTCCTTGGCATACGTGTAGGCTGCCTTCACCTGCGGGTTCTCCAGAATGGAGCCGTCCTTGCAGGCACGGTTGATCTTTACAAGGTCCTGGTACACGATGCGTCCCGCACCGATGTTCAGGTGACCTACCTCCGAGTTGCCCATCTGGCCGTCAGGCAGACCGACATCCTCGCCGCTGGCCTGCAGCTGAGAGTGGGCTGATGTTGCTGTTAACAGATCGAGGTAAGGTGTCGGCGTATTGAAGATAACGTCACCCTTACCATGCTTACCGATTCCCCATCCATCGAGAATCATCAAAAGAGCTTTCTTTGCCATTGTCGTATAATTTGATTAAAGTACCTTAATTTGGGGTGCAAAGTTACGGCTTTTTTTTGAATAATCATTATCTTTGTACCCAAAATCAAATTTTACTAACCAAAAACAATGAAGAAAACGATGATTACGGCTATCGCAGCCACAACATGCATGATGACAATGAATGCACAGCCTAAACTTTCGGCCACAAACATCGACGAGGTGTTGAAGGCCATGACACTCGAAGAGAAAGCCCGACTGCTCGTCGGAGGTGCAAACAACTTCTTTGGCGACCAGGCGGTGGTAGGCGGAGAGGCGACTCTCGTGCCGGGAGCTGCAGGCACATCGCCAGAGATCGAACGGCTGGGAATACCTGCCACGGTTCTTACTGACGGCCCTGCTGGCGTACGTATAGACCCCACTCGTAAGGGTACCAGCCAGACGTTCTACGCCACAGGATTCCCCATCGGCACCTGCCTCGCCTCAACATGGAACGAGGAACTGGTGACGCGTGTGGGCGAGGCCATCGGCAACGAGACCAAGGAGTATCGCTGTGACGTCATCCTCGGACCAGGCATGAACCTCCACCGTAACCCGCTCTGTGGCAGAAACTTCGAATACTACTCTGAGGACCCGCTGGTGACGGGAAAGATTGCTGCGGCCTATATCCGTGGCGTACAGAGCCAGGGCGTGGGCGTCTCAGCCAAGCATTTCGCTGTGAACTCGCAGGAGACGGATCGTACCAGTGTCGACGAAAGGGTCAGTCAGCGTGCGGCACGCGAGCTCTACCTGCGAGGCTTCGAGATAGCTGTGCGCGAGAGCGATCCCTGGACCATCATGGCTTCTTATAATAAGGTGAACGGACAGTTCTCCATGGGTAACCGCGACCTGCTGACGAAGATCCTGCGCGACGACTGGGGCTTCCGTGGTATCGTGATGACCGACTGGATTGGCATCCGCAAGGGACTGGAGACCATCACCGAGGTGCAGGCGGGCAACGACCTCATGGAACCCGGACAGCCTGCACAGGTGAACGAGATTGTTGAGGGCGTGAAGAGCGGCAAACTCGACATCGCTGACGTCGACCGTAACGTGCGACGGATGCTGGAGTATATCGTCAAGACACCCAGCTTCAAGCAGTATCCCGCCTCCAACAAGCCCGACTTCAAGGCCCATGCCGCCATCACCCGTCAGTCGGCCTGCGAAGGCATCGTCCTGCTGAAGAACAATGGGGCCCTGCCATTTAGGACCGAGCAGGGTAATAACAATTCTCAATTAGTAAAAACCGTCGCCCTCTTTGGCGAGAATTCCTACGATTTCCTCTCCGGTGGTACGGGTTCCGGCTGTGTCCATCCGCCTTATGTGGTTGATATGCTTGAAGGTCTGAAGAATGCTGGCATCAAGTCGAGCGTGACGCTCACTGACATCTACCGCAAGTACATCGACTATGCCAAGACGAAGTTCCAGGCCGAGCGCCATCCGGCAAAATGGTTCCAGACAGAGATGATGGGTCAGCAGAAGTATCCGGAGATCAGCATCTCGCCAATCGCTATCAATAAGGAGGTGGAGGCTGCCGATGCCGCCATCATCACCATTGGCCGTCAGGCGGGCGAGGGTATCGACCGCGATATCCAGACAGAGTTTAATCTCATCCCCGAGGAACATGCGCTGATTATCGACGTCTGCAATGCCTTCCACCAGGCCGGAAAACCGGTTATCGTCATCATCAACTCAGGTTCTGTCATCGAGACGGCTTCCTGGAGCGGCTATCCCGATGCCATCCTCTGCGCCTGGCAGCCGGGTATGGAGGGTGGAAACTCGGTGGCCGACCTCCTCACCGGCAAGGTCAATCCTTCTGGTAAGCTCACTATGACGTGGCCGCTGGCAGCTACCGACCATCCTTCAACCAAAGGATATCCCGGCACCATGGACTTCTATACCTATCAGGTGACAAGAGGTTACACAGGTCAGGTTCAGGGTTATGACTATACCAACCACGACGAGGACATCTACGTGGGATACCGTTATTTCGACTCCTTCGACCGTGAGGTGGCCTATCCCTTCGGATACGGACTGTCATACACCTCTTTCGCCTATAGCAAGCCTGTTGTGAAGGTGATTGGAGACAAGGTAAACGTTTCTGTAATTGTAAAGAATATTGGTAGTGTTAGCGGTAAGGAAGTGGCACAGGTTTATGTCTCTGCTCCAAAGGGGAAGATCGAGAAACCGGCACAGGAGCTGAAGGCTTTCGCCAAGACTCGGGAACTGAACCCTGGTGAGCAACAGACGCTCACCATGCAGATCCCTGTGCGGATGCTGGCCTCGTTCGATGAAAAGAATAGCCAGTGGCTCACAGAGGGTGGCGAATACGTCTTCCGTATTGGCGCTTCGAGCCGCGACATCCGACAGACGGTCAATGCAAAGATTGGGACGTATACTGAGAAGGTTAGCGACGCGCTGGCACCAAAGGCACGCCTGAACCTCCTGAAACAATAGACAACTCTTCTAAAAACGATTGCTGTCGTGCCGACAGACGAAGCAGGTTCCACTGCTTCGTCTGGGCGACGATGGCCTCCTGGGTGGCGACGTCGTGCGTCAGACGGGCCAGATAGAGCTGCATACGCCAGCGTAACAGACTGACGCCCTTCAGCTTGTCGATGGCGTTGCGAAGACGCGCCTCTGCCTGCTCAACGTCAACATCAAGGCGCACACTGGCCAGGTAAAGGGCTAACGACAACTCGCCTTCTCCCTGGGCGGTAAAGCCACGGAGGGACAGCAGACGCTCCCGCAGACGACGGAGCTCAACCATCGCCATCTGGTTCTCGGCATCCTCAAGATGGTCTTCTGTAACCTCAAAAAGAAGCCGCCTCGCAAGGGCTGTCATCGTACGCTTGTCCAACTCCACATTGCGTGTCTTGCGAGGGTCGGCCTTGCCTGTTTCCAATAGCTGTTTTTGTCGTGATTTTTCAGAGTGCTCATACAGTTCCTCCTGCTTGTCAGAGGAGAACTTCTTGATCAGCTTCATCAGTTCTGCCGTCAGCGTAACGGAGACGGTCGTCACGTCTGGAATACGGACCACCAGCTGCTTGTTGCGCTTGCCCTTAACACGCAGGATCTCAGCCTCATACAACTTGGAACCGAGCTGTATCTCCACCAGCTCTCCTTCGTGAAGGGTGACCTCCTCGGGCTTGAAGTAGGTGATGTTCTCCTGAATGGCTGAGGTCACGGCGATGAAGCGCGCCATGTCCTGCTCCTCGACGGTCAGGTATTCCTGATGGCCTGTGAACGACGACTTACGAAGGAACACCGCCGTACGGCTGGTCTCAGCAAACCCCTGGAACTGGTGATAGCTGGTATGAGCAAAAACCAGGCCCGTAATGGCAGGTGTCATCTTACGCTCCTGATGACCACGGACTTTCTTGATATCGTACTGAAGGGGGACGTAGCTCTCAATACCTGCCAGACGCAGACGGTTCCTGATGTTGATCTCCTGATGGACACCAAGCGCACCAACCACATACCAACGGACTTCGTTCTTATCCTTTTCTGTCATTGTGACCTTTTTGACTGCAAATGTACGAAAAATCCTGAATAAATGTACTTTTACAAGGTTTTTTAACGGTAAAGGGTTGTTTTCCCTTTATTTTATTTGGTAAAATAAAAATAATGTGTACCTTTGCACTCGGCTAAGAGAAAATCGATTTTCAAATTACTCAACGCTCTATTAGAAATTAGCAATATAGTTCTGTAACGCATTGACTACCAACTTGTTGTAGTGCAAGATGCGGAAGGGAGACTTTGTACAATGAAGAAAGTATTTGTATCAGGCTGTTACGACCTGCTGCATAGCGGACACGTGGAGTTCTTTCGGCAGGCGGCACAGTATGGGGATCTCTATGTGGGCATAGGCTCCGATGCCACCATCCTCGATTATAAGCACCACAAAACGGTATACTCCGAACAGGAGCGACTGTTTATGGTGCGAAGCATACGCTATGTCAAAGAGGCATATATCAACTCTGGCAGCGGCATCCTCGACTTTGTGCCTACGCTCGACATCGTGAAACCCGACATCCTCGTGGTCAACAGCGATGGCGGCAGTGAGGCGAAACGACAACTATGCGAGCAACGGGGCATAGAGTATGTGGTGCTGCAGCGCGACCCTCATGAGGGACTCACGGCACGTAGCAGCACGGCCCTGAAGACAACGGAGAGTCAGATCCCAACACGACTGGACATTGCAGGAACGTGGATAGACCAGCCATACGTCAGCCAGTATGCACCAGGATGGGCCATCACCATCTCGCTGGAGCCTACCTTCGAGATCCGTGAGCGTTGCGGACTGAGCACCAGCACACGTAACATGATACGGCGGATATGGCCCTACCAGCTTCCAAACATGGACCCGGAGATGCTGGCAAAGCTGGTGTTCTGCTTCGAGAACGACCCGGAACGTGGCGATGGCTTCATCAGCGGTGCTCAGGACAGCATTGGCATCTGTGTGCCTGGACTCTGCCGCCATTGGTATAACAACCGCTTCTGGCCGGAGCGCATAGAGACGTGTCAGGATGAGACCATCCTGCAATGGCTGGAGCACCACCTGGTGATGATTCCCATGGAACCACGGTCTCCAGGATGCTCCGTCGTCGAGGGGAAGGACATCACGGAACCAAAGGTACGTAACCTGGCAGCCGCCGCTGAACGTTGCTGGCAGGCTATCATGGACAAAGACCTTGACGCCTTCGCCTCGGCCTATCGCGACAGCTTCGAGGCGCAGGTGGCTATGTTCCCAGCGATGATCCAGGGTAGCGTGTCTGACTACATCGGGAAATATGAGAAGCTGGTCATGGCTTATAAAATGCCGGGAGCTGGCGGAGGGGGCTTCCTGGCTTGTGTGGTGGACGATAGCAGCCTCTTCGCCCAACAACACCCCGAGGCCATCTGCCTCACTATTCGTAGGGCTGGAATGTAAATGAAATTAATATAAAACAAGCATGATGAAAAAAGCACTAATCACCGGTATTACCGGACAGGACGGCAGTTTCCTTGCCGAGTTCCTGATTGAGAAAGGATACGAGGTACATGGTGTACTTCGTCGTAGCAGCTCGTTCAACACAGGTCGCATCGAGCACCTGTACCTCGACGAGTGGGTACGCGACATGAAGAAGAAGCGTCTGGTGAACCTGCACTGGGGCGACATGACCGACTCCTCATCGCTCATACGCATCATCAGCGAGGTCAGACCCGATGAGATTTACAACCTAGCCGCTCAGAGCCACGTAAAGGTCTCCTTCGATGTGCCGGAGTTCACGGCCGATGCTGATGCTAACGGTGTGCTGCGACTGCTCGAGGCAGTACGCATTGCTGGGCTGGCAGACACCTGTCGCATCTACCAGGCATCTACCTCTGAGCTCTTCGGACTGGTACAGGAGGTGCCGCAGCGTGAGACGACACCCTTCTATCCTCGTTCACCGTACGGTGTAGCAAAGCTCTATGGCTTCTGGATTATGAAGAACTACCGTGAGAGCTACAATATGTACTGCTGCAACGGTATCCTCTTCAACCACGAGAGCGAGCGTCGTGGCGAGACCTTCGTCACCCGCAAGATTACCCTCGCTGCAGCACGCATCGCCCAGGGCTTCCAGGATAAGCTCTACCTCGGCAACCTCAACTCCCTGCGTGACTGGGGCTATGCCCGTGACTATGTGGAGTGTATGTGGCTCATCCTTCAGCAGGATAAACCCGACGACTATGTGGTGGCCACGGGACAGTACCACTCTGTACGCGAGTTCTGCACCATCGCTTTCAAGGAGGTGGGCATCGAACTGGAATGGCAGGGCGAAGGCGTCAACGAGAAAGGCATTGTAAAAAGCGTCAACCCCGAACTGTTAATCGTAAACAGTAAACAGTCAACCGTAAACGGTAAACAGTCAACAGTAAACAGTAAACTAAAAATAGGTGACGTCCTCGTCGAGGTGGATCCCAAGTACTTCCGTCCTGCAGAAGTGGACCAGTTGCTCGGTGACCCCACCAAGGCAAAGACACAACTGGGCTGGAACCCCCAGAAGACCTCCTTCGAGGAGCTTGTGAAGATTATGGTGCAGCACGACATGAAGAAAGTCCGCAAGCTGTATCTCAGAGATCAGCTTGAAGATTAATGTTGGTTACTGGTTAAATAATTCTCAAATTCTCTGATTCTTTGAAGATTAATGTTGGTTACTAAAGTAAGGAAATTCTCTAATTCTCAAATTCTTGATGGAAAAGAATAGTAAAATCTACGTGGCCGGCCACCGCGGTATGGTAGGCTCCGCCATCGTCCGCGAGCTACAGCGCCAAGGCTACACCAATATCATCACCCGTACCCACAAGGAGCTCGACCTCACCCGCCAAGAGGCCGTTGAGGCCTTCTTCGCCCAGGAGCGCCCCGAGTACGTGTTCCTCGCTGCCGCCAAGGTGGGTGGCATCGTCGCCAACCAGTCGGCCCTGGCCGACTTCATGTACGACAACATGATCCTCGAGATGAACGTCATCCATGCCGCATGGCAGAATGGTTGTAAGAAGCTCGAGTTCCTCGGCTCCAGCTGCATCTACCCCCGCATGGCGCCACAGCCTATGCCCGAGAACTGCCTGCTCACCTCCGAGCTCGAGAAGACCAATGAGGCCTATGCCCTCGCCAAAATCTCCGGTCTCAAGTACTGCGAGTTCCTCAACCGCCAGTACGGCACCGACTATATCTCCGTCATGCCCACCAACCTCTATGGCCCTAACGACAACTATCATCCCGAGCACTCCCATGTGCTCCCGGCCCTCATCCGTCGTTTCCACGAGGCCAAGGTCTCCGGAGCCGAGTCCGTCACCTGCTGGGGCGATGGCTCCCCGTTAAGAGAATTCCTCTATGTCGATGACCTCGCCAACCTCTGTGTCTTCCTCATGAACAACTACAGCGGAAACGAAACTGTCAATGCCGGCACCGGCAAAGAACTGACGATTAAGGCCCTCACCGAGCTGGTCGCCAAGGTCGTGGGCTATGAAGGCCGTATCGAGTGGGACACCACCCGTCCCAACGGCACCCCTCGCAAGCTCCTCGATGTCTCTAAGGCGACTGCTCTCGGCTGGACATACAAGACCGAGCTCGAGGACGGCATCCGTCTCGCATACGATGACTTCCTCCACAATCCCATGCGTGCCGAGCGCTAAAAATCATCATAGTTTTTCATGAAGAATATAGTCATAGCCGCTGGCTACGCCACACGCCTGGGCGAGCTCACCAAGAACTTCCCCAAGCCCCTCCTCAAGATAGGCAACAACACCATCCTCGGTCGTATGCTCGATGATATCGACACCATCCCCGAGATCGATGAGCACATCATCATCACCAACCACAAGTTCGCCCACATCTTCGAGGACTGGCGCAATGAGCGCCTAAGTGTGCCGAGCGGTTCCGCCGCTCGGAAGCCCATCACCATCATCGATGATGGCACGGAGACCAACGACACCCGCCTCGGTGCCGTCTGTGACCTCCTCTTCGCCATGGACAAGCTCAGCATCAACGACGACCTCCTCGTCGTCGCCGCCGATAACCTCCTCTTCTTCTCATTTCGCGAATTTGTCAAATTCGCCCAGCAGAAGCAGACCTCCTGCATCATGTGCCACGAGCAGCCCTCTATCGAAAAACTCCAGCGCACAGGCGTGGTAGAGCTCGATGCCAACAACCGTGTCCTCGGCATGGAGGAGAAGCCCCAGGTGCCCAAGTCCCACTGGGCCGTCCCTCCTTTCTATATCTACCTGAAGAAGGACCTCGACCTAGTTCGCCACTCCGTGGAGAACGGCTGTGGCAAGGATGCCCCTGGCAACCTCGCCCATTACATGGTCGACCACACCACCATGCACGCCTGGCCCATGTCCGCCGGCCGCTTCGACATCGGCTCCCTCGATACTTACTATGAAGCCTGCGAGTTAGCGAGAGAAGGCAAAATCTGATTCTGCCTTCCGAGCGTGAGCAGGCTCGACCGCAGGTCAAACCGTGGAAAAATACGGCAAGTAATTATCATAACATCTAAAGTCACGGAATAAACGAAAGGTTTATCATTATTGATGATGATGTTTTATTTTGTTTGATGAATCTTAAGAGCTCGCTCTTAGAAGTTCATCCAATAAAATAAAACCTTTGTTCTCGAACAAAGCAATCATAAATGATTGGTCATCAATATTATTTTCGAGTTTTTAGCGTTTTTCGATGTTCAAATAATATGTAAATTAGAATTATGCAGAAGATAGATTTAGATAATAAAGTAATCCTCGTTACAGGCGCAGCCGGTTTCATTGGCAGCAACCTCGTCAAGCGCCTCCTCAACGACCTCCATGGTGCCACCATCGTAGGCATCGACAACATGAATGCCTACTATGACCCCTCCCTCAAGGAGTACCGCCTCAGGGAACTCGAGGCCCTCTCACAGCGCCCTGCGGTTTCCCCACTTTCCGAGCGCCCGACGGTTTTGCCGTCGGGAAACACCTGGACCTTCGTCAAGGGCGATATAGCCGACAAGCCCGCCATCGATGCCCTCTTCGCCCAATATCCCTTCGACATCGTGGTCAACCTCGCCGCCCAGGCCGGCGTGCGCTACTCCATCGAGAACCCCGATGCCTATATCCAGTCCAACATGATTGGCTTCTACAATATCCTCGAGGCCTGTCGCCACTCCAAACCCTCTGCCACCGTGTCCGAGGCTTCTCCCTCGTGCCCCTCTGCCACCGTGTCCGAGGCATCAGCCTCGGGCCCCTACCAGGGCGTCCAGCACCTAGTCTACGCCTCCTCCTCCAGCGTCTACGGCGGCAACAAGAAGGTCCCCTTCTCTACCGACGACCGTGTCGACAACCCCGTCTCCCTCTATGCCGCCACCAAGAAGAGCAACGAGCTCTTCGCCCATTGCTACTCGAAGCTCTACGATATCCCCACCACAGGTCTCCGCTTCTTCACCGTTTATGGTCCTGCAGGACGTCCCGATATGGCCTACTTCGGCTTTACGAATAAGCTGCTCAAGGGCGAGACGATAAAAATCTTCAACTACGGCAACTGCCGTCGTGACTTCACCTATGTCGATGACATCGTCGAGGGCATTGTCCGCGTGATGGCTGGAGCCCCCAAGCGCAAGACTGGCGAGGATGGCCTGCCCATTCCTCCCTATGCCGTCTATAACATCGGTGGCGGTCAGCCTGAGAATCTCCTCGACTTCGTACAGATCCTCCAGGAAGAACTAGTGCGTTCTGGGGTTTTGCCCCAGAATTTCGACTTCGAGGCCCACAAGCAACTTGTCCCTATGCAACCAGGTGACGTCCCCACCACCTATGCCGACGCCACCGCCCTTGAACGCGACTTCGGGTTCACCCCGAAGATCACCCTCCGCGAAGGCCTCCGCAAGTTCGCCGAGTGGTATAAGCAGTACTACGGCTAACACTCCTCACGTCTCAGATTACTAATCATCAAGAATTAGCGAATTGGCTAGCGCACAGAGGGACTATTAATATCAAGAATTATAGAATTAAAGAATTGGCTGGCGCCTCGCAAATAGGACATGATGAATAATCTCAAGAATTATAGAATTAAAGAATAGCTGGCGCCCCCAAAACAATTCTCAAATTCTCTGAATTCTAGATGAAAAAATAGAATCCCCTCGAATCACCGCCTCGCAAATAGGGCACATGATATAATCTCAAGAATTATAGAATTAAAGAATAGCTGGCGCCCCCAAAACAATTCTCAAATTCTCTGAATTCTAGATGAAAAAAATAGAATCCCCTCGAATCACCGCCTCAAAAAAATAATTCTTAAATTCTCAAATTCTTGAAAATAATAAGAACGAAAGAGATTCTTGACTATGATTTATCCTGAGCTGAGTAATAGAATTCTTGGAATAGCGATGAAGCTACATCGTGAGATGGGATGTGGCTTCAAGGAAAAGGTATATCAAGACGCCTTTGAAGTGCTCCTCAAAGAAAACGGGATACAATATGAGCGCGAAAAGAACATTGAACTTGTCTTTCATGGAGTGAGACTAGAACACGATTTCTATTATGACTTCTTGATAGAAGATAAGATAGGAGTAGAACTAAAGGCCTTTTCAGAGATAATAGGAGAATTTGAATCTCAGATAATAAACTATCTCCATGTGAGTAATCACAAGTTAGGATTATTGCTGAACTTCGGAACCACAAGCCTTGAATACCGCTGGTATCCGAACGAGTGGCATTATAGAGACAGTGCAAATATCGGCTAACCCCATCTCCAATTCTTTTAAATCATCAAGAATTAAAGAATTAGCGAATTACTGCCTCGCAAATAGGACATGATGAATAATATCAAGAATTATAGAATTAAAGAATTGGCTGGCGCCTCGCAAATAGGGCACATGATATAATCTCAAGAATTATAGAATTAAAGAATAGCTGGCGCCCCCCCCCAATTCTCAAATTCTCTGAATTCTAGATGAAAAAAATAGAATCCCCTCGAATCACCGCCTCAAAAAATAATTCTTAAATTCTCAAATTCTTGATAGACAAGAATAAGAAATAACAATGAATATCTATCCGTACTTGTTCCGACAGAACCGCAAGACGCTGGTGTGGGGCACCGAAGACTGGACCGTCTCCGCAGTACCCGGCTCCGAGTCCGTGGTAGACAATGGCTCCTGTGCAGGCATGAAACTCACAGAGGTCGTTGCTGGCGATCCCGAAGAGATTCTTGGCAAGGCCGTCGCAGAGCGCTACCATAACCAGCTACCCTTGCTCGCCAAGATTATCGATGCCAAGCGCGACCTGAGCATACAGGTCCATCCCAACGACGAGATGGCACAGCGTGTACACGGCAAGATGGGCAAGAGCGAGATGTGGTACATCATCAAGGCCGAACCGGGCGCCCACCTCTATGCAGGTTTCAAACACCAGATAACCCCCTACGAATACCAGAAGCGTGTCGAGGACGGCACCATCACCGAGGTCCTTGCCGACCACCCGGTGAAGGCGGGCGATGTCTTCTACCTCCCTGCCGGTCGTGTCCATGCCATCTGTGGCGGCATCCTCCTCGCCGAGGTCCAGCAGTCCAGCGACATCACCTATCGCATCTTCGACTACAACCGCCCGGGTATGGATGGCAAACCCCGTGAACTGCATACGGAGCTCGCCGCCCAGGCCCTGGACTACCATGTAGAGCAGAACTATCGCACGGAATACATCGAGCCCGACAACAGGGCTATCCAGATTATCGACTCACCGTACTTCGATGTGCGGGTCATGGAAATCACGGAGTCCTTCCACCGTAACCTGTTGAAATACGACAGCTTCAATATCTCCATGTGTCTCGAGGGCGACTGCCAAATCCGCTTAAGACCAACGGTAAACGGTAAACTGTCCGCGGTAAACGGTAAACTGTCATCTCTCATCTTGAAAGAGGGCCACACCGCCCTCATCCCTGCTGCCATCGCCGACTACGATGTCATCCCCCTCCACGGGAAGACGCGCCTCCTCGATGCCTTCATCGACAATATGGACAAGAGCCTCACAGGAAAGGTCAGCCGCTTCCTGCATATCACAAAACAATAATCAGCCATTTCATGACCTGTCCCCTGTCATCTCTTTCAACGACCCTTGTCCTTGTGGCAATAGATAATGGTCAATAGCAAGTGACTCCTGTAGTCTTAAAATATATAGAAGAATTAGAAACGAATATGAAGAGAATAATAATACGCGATTTCGGGCCAATAATGAAGGCTGATATCTTGCTTCAAGATGTAAATATCATTATTGGTGAACAAAGCATAGGTAAAAGTTGTGTTTTGAAGGTTGCTTGTTTCTGCACTTGGGTGGAGAAACGCATAGCCATTGAACAGAATGCGAAGCGTTTTGAGAAGAATGGCGTGTTTTTAGAAGAGCTGGTGAACTTCCACCGTTTGAATGGGTATGTACATGATAATACATTTATTGGGTACGAGTCGGATTTTATTAAATTCTCTTATAACAACGAAAGGGGCTTTTCGTATGAGTGGAAAGAGAATAGATGGGACTACAAGCGCCCCAAGGTAAGTTATGTGCCTGCAGAAAGGAATTTGGTAGCCGTCATCCCTAACTGGTTTGAGGTAAAGTCGGTTGCTGAGAATATTCAAGACTTTATGGCAGACTGGTCGGATGCCAGAAAATCTATTGAAAATGATAAAGATATCCTTAATCTTAACGTGGCATACCATTATGACGAAAGTAATGACAAGGATTATGTAAAGATGAAGGATGGGCGTATTCTTCCGTTTACGAATGTATCCAGTGGTTTACAATCATTGATACCCCTATATGTACATTTAGTTAATATTACCAGTATAAAGTATCGGGAGCGAGAAGACAACTCGGTGAAGCATAAGTCGGAAATAGAAAAGTTGGTAGACTCATTGGTTGATTTTTATGCTAAGAACATAGGTGAGGCTTTCGTAAAAAATCCAAAATATGGGACCATTAATCAAGAAACAGGTCTGGAGAAGGAATACATTCCCAATCCAGAAATGAATCAATGGTTAATAAGAAGATTCCTTAATATATCAAGAATCCACCATTGTGAAATATTTTTGGAAGAGCCCGAAGAGAATCTGTTTCCTCCCACACAGCAAATTCTGATGAAGTCGCTTCTAAGATTTGTCAGCTCAGAAAAAGGTAATACACTCTTTATCTCAACCCACAGTCCATATATTCTGGATGTCCTGTTGGAACGGGAAACGTACGATTTTGGCCTGTTCTACATCCAGTCTACAGAGAATGGCTCTGTGGCCAAAACCGCAACAGAGGCAGATGTTCAGGATATGTTCGAAAGTGGAGTGGACGCATTCTTTAATATAGAAAGGCTTGGTGATGAAGTATAATGAGATTATGCCGGAGTGTTTTTCGTGCTAATGTGAACTTCCGCGTACCGGCCTGATACTCACCGAAATACGATAACACCGATTTGCCTTTCATCAGACATTCATCAGACATCCGGGAAATTGAGCCTTTTCCGCTCATTTCTATGCAAAGTTAGTAAAAATCCGGGGAACATGCAAGGGCTTTAAGATTCTTTATCCCAAAAAGGTGAACAAGTGTTAATTTCTGAGAGGGTTGAGACGAGGGCTCCAGGGATGATGACGGAGGTAAAGAGGAGAAAAGACAAAAAAACACATCCAGACGTGTAAAGGTAAAATCCGATACCAATTGAAAAGCCTGTTGTTTGGTAAAAAACAAAAATATACATTTATAAACAAAGCTTAACCAAATATGGTGGTTTGGCTATGTATTCTCATATAGTCTCATTCTTGTTTAGATAGAGACATATTGAAGGTAGTAGAATAATAAAAACAACATAGACGATTTATGGAAAAAAGAAAAGACAGGATTTATCTTTGTCTTGCGCACATGTCAGAGGCAGGACTTGAACAGAAGTATATCAAGGAGGCTTTTGATACTAATTGGGTAGTACCCCTTGGACCAAATGTGAACGGGTTTGAGAAGGACCTGGAGGAGTTTTGTGGCCAGAACAAAAGGGTTGTTGCCCTTTCTGCAGGAACTGCAGCAGTACACCTCGCTTTGATTGCTTGTGGGGTAAAGCCTGGCGATGAGGTTCTGGTGCAGAGCTTCACGTTCTGTGCGTCGAGTCATCCGATAACCTATCTGGGTGCTACACCGGTGTTTGTGGACTCTGAGCGCGAGACGTGGAACATGGATCCAGAGTTGCTGGAGGAGGCTATCAAAGACCGCATCGCCAAGACGGGCAAGAAGCCGAAGGCTATTGTGCCTGTGGCGCTGTATGGCATGCCCTATCGCATCGACCGCATCATGGAGATTGCCAATAAGTATGACATCCCCGTAGTGGAGGATGCTGCCGAGGGTTTTGGCTCAAAATACAAAGGCCAGATTTTAGGTACTTTCGGTAAGTATGGTGTGCTGTCGTTCAATGGCAACAAGATGATTACCACCAGCGGTGGCGGTGCGCTGATTACGGAGAACGAGGAGCAGTGGCGCGAGATTATGATGTACGCCACGCAGTATCGCGAGAGCTACCCCTACTACCAGCACGAGAAGATCGGCTATAACTACCGCATGTCGAACATCTGTGCCGGTATTGGCCGTGGTCAGATGACCGTGGTGAATGACCATATTGCACATCATAAACATGTGCAGAAACTGTATGAAGAGTTGCTGGCTGACGTTGACGGAATCAACGTCCACTCTCAGCCGAGAACGGGCGAGTACAACAGTAACTACTGGCTGTGTACCATTACTATTGATGAGGAAGTGAAGGTGCGTGGTCAGGAGAATGCATATAAGCAGATAGTTACTGGTGCTGTGGGCGGTGCTGCTGGCGTTATCCATGCCGCTGCGAGTGCCACTACCGACTGCCAGCCCAACGCCAATGTCGAGGCGCTGCGCGTGGGCCTCGATGCCATGAATGTGGAGGCTCGCCCTGTATGGAAGCCCATGCACAAGCAACCTGTCTATAAGAATGCCCATGCATACGTCAATGGCGTGAGCGAAGAGGTCTTCAAGAAGGGTATGTGCTTGCCCGCAGGACCGTATGTTAAAGACAACGATGTGAAGTACATCGTTAATTGTATCAAGGAGTTGATTGAGGAGGTGTAGAATACACTAGTGGTGTATGAACATTCCATGAGTGAAATTTTTGTCCCCAAAATTATCGAATTAAAGATAGAAATTACTATATGAAGACAGCACTTATTACTGGTATTACGGGCCAAGACGGATCTTACTTGGCAGAATTCTTGTTAGAAAAAGGATATGATGTACACGGAACCATTCGTCGTTCGTCAGTGGATTTCCGGGAGCGAATAGCTCACTTGGAGGGTAAACCCCATTTCCATCTGCACTATGCAGACTTGGGAGACTCCATGAGTGTTCTTGGAGTCATTGGAAAAGTGAAGCCCGACGAGATATATAACCTGGCTGCACAGAGCCATGTGCAGGTGAGTTTTGATTCACCAGAGTTTACGGCTGATGTCGATGCCGTGGGCGTGCTCCGTATCTTGGAGGCCGTGCGCCAGTTGGGGATGACTGACACCTGCCGCATCTATCAGGCATCTACCTCTGAACTGTATGGCAAGGTAGAGGAAGTCCCTCAGAACGAGAATACCCCGTTCCATCCCTATAGCCCGTATGCAGTAGCCAAGCAATATGGTTTCTGGATAGTGAAGGAGTATCGCGAGGCTTACAATATGTATTGCTGTTCAGGTATTCTGTTTAACCACGAGTCTGAAAGACGTGGTGAGACCTTCGTGACAAGAAAGATTACTTTGGCAGCTGCTCGTATTTCTCAGGGTTTGCAGGATTGCCTGTACTTAGGCAATATGGATTCTTTGCGCGACTGGGGCTACGCTAAGGACTATGTGGAGTGTATGTGGCTTATACTGCAGCAGGAGAAGCCTGAGGACTTCGTGATTGCTACTGGCGTACAGCATAGCGTCCGTGAGTTCACTGAGCTTGCATTCAAACATGCCGGTATTGAGCTAAAGTTTGAGGGTGAGGGTATCAACGAGAATGGCGTTGTGGTGAAAGGTCCAGAGAATCTGATTGGCAAGGCAGTTGTAGCTGTCAGTGAGGACTTCTATCGTCCAACGGATGTAGTGAACCTTTGGGGCGATCCCACAAAAGCCAAGGCCAAACTCAAATGGAATCCCAACAAAACCAGTTTTGAGGAACTTGTCAAACTCATGGTAGATAGCGACATGGCCAAGGTTGCATCAGAAGATGCAGCCATGAAAGTCCGTACAAACCTTGCAGAGTACCTTGAAAAAGGAATTGTTAAGTAATGGCACTCGATAAGAATTCAAAGATATACGTAGCAGGACATAACGGACTGGTTGGTTCTGCTATATGGAATAACCTGCTGCAGAGGGGATATACGAACCTTGTGGGCAGGAGCCATAATGAGCTGGATTTGACCGACCAGATGGCTGTGAAGGCGTTCTTCGATGAAGAGACACCTGATGCAGTGGTTTTGGCTGCTGCTTTTGTGGGCGGTATCATGGCCAACTCGCTGTATCGCGCTGATTTCATCATGATGAACATGAAGATTCAGTGCAACGTGATTAGCGAGGCTTACGCCCATGGCGTGAAGAAATTGCTGTTCTTGGGTAGTACCTGTATCTATCCGAAAAACTCACCCCAGCCGATGAAGGAGGATTGCCTGCTGACCAGCCCGCTGGAGTACACCAATGAGGAGTATGCCATTGCGAAGATTGCCGGCCTTAAGATGTGTGAGAGCTATAATCTGCAGTATGGTACCAACTACATTGCTGTGATGCCTACGAACCTCTATGGCCCGAATGACAATTTCCACTTGGAGAATAGTCATGTGATGCCGGCTATGATGAGGAAGGTGTATCTGGCTAAGCTGATTCATGACAGGGCATGGGACAAGATTGCTATTGACCTCAATAAACGCCCTGTTGAGGGCGTGAATGGGTCGTCATCACATGACGATATACTGAACATTCTGGCAAAGTATGGAATTTACGACAATAAGGTAGTTCTTTGGGGTACTGGTACTCCGCTCCGTGAATTCCTTTGGTCTGAGGACATGGCTGATGCATCAGTACATGTGCTGCTGAATGTGGACTTCAAGGATGTCATTGGCATTGAGAAGTACTCTTCGGTACATTTCGGCGCTTCAACCGACGGAGCTGTGGATAGAAACCATAGTGCCGGTCGTGGCGGAGCCATTCCGAGCCTGGGCGAGATTCGCAACTGTCATATTAATGTAGGTACGGGCAAGGAACTGACGATACGCGAACTTTCAGAGTTGGTGGTTAAGGCCGTAGGTTTTGAGGGCGAGGTAGAGTTTGATGCAAGCAAACCTGATGGTACGTTACGTAAACTCATTGACGTAAGCAAACTCCATAACCTTGGCTGGACGCATAAAGTTGAAATCGAAGATGGCGTAGCGCGGCTCTTTGCTTGGTACAAGCAGAGCCTGGAAGATTAGAATATGAACTACATCATACATACACCGAGCGCAGCGAGGTTGAAGAAGGAGATAATTGAGAGAGTTGAAGCTAAGGTGGATGCCAAAGGCAAGGGCATTGCTACTTGGCAGGCTGCTGAGACGGATGGAAGCGAGAAAGTGCTGGTGCATACCACCGACCAATGGGCGGAGAAGGGATGTATAGCAATGAAACAAGAACTTGGACGTAATGTATTGCAAGTACGATTCTATTATTGGGATTCTTGTGAGGAAAGGAATAATGAGGATGACAAGATAATGCTTGGACGATTCACAGAGCTACTCTTGGTTCACTTCTCCTATTTTGTAGATAAAATAACAATAGAATAAGTCAAACTGCTGAGAAGCAGCATATAAAAAATCGTTATGAATGGGGCAGGCTCTTATCAGGGTCTCTCATAAAAAGAAAAAGGTTCAATAATCCTGATAATCTTGCCCCTTTTTTTAAAGTACAACAAAACATTATACCGTTTATGAAAGGAATAGTACTTGCCGGAGGTTCCGGCACCAGACTTTACCCGATAACCAAGGGTGTGAGCAAGCAGTTGCTCCCTATTTATGATAAGCCGATGGTGTACTATCCCATCAGTGCTTTGATGTTGGCGGGAATCAGAGATATTCTGATTATCTCAACTCCATACGATCTCCCTGGCTTTAAGCGTCTGCTTGGTGACGGATCAGATTATGGAGTGCACTTCGAGTATGCCGAGCAACCTTCGCCTGATGGCCTGGCTCAGGCATTCATTATAGGCGAAAAGTTCATTGGCAATGATCCTGCTTGTCTTGTATTAGGTGATAACATCTTTTATGGCGCAGGATTCACTAAACTGCTGAAGAATGCAGTAGAGGACGCTGAAAAGAACGCCAAAGCAACAGTATTTGGCTATTGGGTTTCAGATCCTGAACGCTATGGTGTAGCAGAGTTTGATAAGCAGGGCAACTGTTTGAGTATTGAGGAAAAGCCCAAGGAACCAAAGAGCAACTATGCCGTTGTTGGTCTCTACTTCTATCCTAACAAGGTAGTAGATGTAGCTAAACATATCAAACCATCTGCTCGTGGTGAACTGGAAATAACTACGGTCAATCAGGAGTTTTTGAAAGATGGAGAGTTGAAGGTCCAAGTCTTTGGTCGAGGATTCGCATGGTTGGATACGGGTACTCATGACTCACTTGCTGAGGCCAGCACCTTTGTAGAGGTCATTGAGAAGCGCCAAGGGCTTAAAGTCGCTTGTCTTGAGGGTATTGCCTACCGTAATGGCTGGATTTCTGAGGAGAAAATGCGTGAACTCGCCAAACCAATGCTCAAGAACCAGTATGGTCAGTACCTGCTTAAAGTGATAGATGAGATGAAAGAAGAAGTTAATTCGAATTCTTTCACTCATCCTGATATGAAAGGACCAAAGGAATAAGGATATATAAATTGACATATAATGAAAGAGTTTCTTAAATCATTGATACAAAGAATATTCATCTTATTCCAAGCGTTAGGCTATTCTTGGAAGGCTTATCGATTGGTGCAAAAAGGACAGCACCCAAAGTATGAGATATTACAGACTGCTCACCGGCTGGAAAAGGGCTTGCTGAATGAGAATCCCAAGCCTTTGTTGGGATGGGAGAAAGCAGAAAGGATAGCAACTTTGCTGAAGGTGAATGACGATGAGTTCTATAATCGTACAGGACGTGGCGTTCTAAAAGCATATATTGAGGCCAAGAAGAATAGCGAAAACACTAAAGAACGTGAAAGAGCTAGCAAATTCTTGGAGAATCATCCAGAAATAGAGCATGAGGGTACTTTAGGGGGGACAATTTTGCTAAAGCGGGATGATATTACTATCAAGGATAAAGAAGCTATAGAACAACTCTTTAACACAAGGCACAGTTGCCGAGACTATGATGATAAGCTTGTGTCTAAGGAAGATATCAATGCCGCTATTTCACTCGCTTTGAAATGCCCAAGCGCCTGCAACAGACAAGTTACCAATTGTTATGTTTATCAGTCCAAGGATCTCCAAACTATCATTCTTACAGCCAATATCCGTGCTTATGAGATGAGTGAATTCAATGATTGGTTAGTAAGCCCTTCAATATTCGCAGGCTACCTATCTTTATCTTTACATCTTTACGGTATAGGGTCTTGTGTGTATAGAAAACAACTATATGGACACCATCGGTATAATGAGGAGATGAAGAAGAAATGCAATATACCTGATGATGAAATGATAGTTTTGGAGTTGCGCTTTGGATATTATAAGGAAGAATTTAAGGTGGCTGTTTCAAATCGTCACGATGCTGAAGAGATTATTAAATTTGTTAAAGAATAGATATGAAAAATAGGTAACAATACAATGATTATCGGTTATACAACCGGTGTATTTGATATGTTCCATATCGGACATCTCAATATTACAAGAAGAGCAAAAGAAAAGTGCGACTACTTGATAGTAGACATTAGCACGGAGGCGTGTGTTGAAAGCTACAAGCATCACACACCATTAATCCCATACGAACAATGTGCGGCCATGTTGCTTATATTTGTGCTAACGAGTTAGAAATATTAACAACATCAGTAATATAATTATGCGAAGATTAAATTTTATTTTATTTACGACTGTTTTCCTAATGGCATGTCAAACAAGTGATAATTCATTGGAAGAACCAAATACTGTTAAACTAATTGGGAACAAGAAGATCCTCAATGATATAATTGGAGAAACAGAAGGAATTTATGGAGGGGGCAAATATTCATTTTCTTTGAATGATTTAGGAGTATATAGCGAAAACACAATAATCTCTGTACGCTCAAAGTGGAGTTCAATTGCGGGAAAACAAAAAAGCGACAGTGTTCCTGTCATTCAGATTTCGGCAAAAGGTTCTCAGAAGTATCAGAAAGATTCAACAATTGCCTATACTATTGGAAATGAGAATGAGTTCGCTATCCAAAATTGGAGACTTCCGTCTTTGCCTGCGTATTTAACAGATATTAGCGTGAATATAACTATTCCGAGCGATAAGCAATTAGAAATTTCAGCGTTTGATGAGAAGTATTATAACTCTATTATTTCTTCAACATCAAGAATAAGATTGAATGCCCATGGAAGCCCTATGACTGGTAAATTCAATACCTATGAAGGATTTGAAGGTGCAGCAAAGGCTGGATATCCATGTTGTGTTGCTGTTCCCAAAAGGACAAAAGACGGTGTATGGGTATGCTTTCATGATGATGATAATATTAATGGATTGCGTTATTCAAATGCAAAAGTTGAAGTTTGTAAAAGGAAAATTGAGAATGGAGATACAATCTATACTCAATATGATGAAGCTGGTAAGGTTATAGGAGACGCCCCGATGCCTGTTAGTCAAGTGACCTGGGAATTCATCAAAGACAAAATAATATTTAATAATGCATACTATTATATATGGGGAGAACAGTATGTCCCAAAGCTGGAGGAATTCTTTGATGTGTGCTCCAAAACGGGTATGATGCCGATGCTTAGCGTACATCCTGCGCTGACAGCATCAGACTGGGCAGAAATAAAATCTCTGGCACAAAAGTATAATGTATTAGATAAACTGGATGTTAAACTTAGGCCAGGGGATGATTATGTTGATCCCGCCTATCAGGTATTTGGAGACGAGGTGCAAAGATATTCGATATATGTCTATTCTGAAGAGGGGTGTCTCTGGGCGCTAAACAAGCTAAATACATTGGGCAGTAAGGGGTATATCACGCCATGTATAGAGATGCTATATAGTATTGCCAATAGAGAAATGGCAGAGATAATATTAAGAAACGGATATTCATGTTCGATATTTGACTCAAGCAGATCATTAACAGGCGAACGACTAAAAGAGATGATGTCATGGGGAGTAACTGAGTTTACATCTAACTATCATCACAGCTACGGACTGAATTGGTAAGAAATGAATAGTGAAACTAAATAAACGATGCAGTAATGATTGTTGGATACACAACAGGCGTATTTGACATGTTCCATATAGGACATCTCAATATTCTTAGAAGAGCCAAAGAAAAGTGCGACTACTTAATAGTAGGCGTTAGCACTGACGAATGCGTGGAAAGCTATAAGCACCATTTGCCTATGATTCCATACGAACAGCGTGCCGCTATTGTTGCCGCAATTAAGTATGTAGACGAAGTTGTTCCTCAGACCACGATGGATAAAATGGAGTTCCTTAAGCATCATCATTTTGACGTTATGTTCCATGGTGACGAGTGGAAAGGAACAGAATTGTACAATAAGTATGAGCAGGAATTTGCCCAGTATGGTGCGAGAATAGAATATTTGTCGCATACTGATGGTATTAGTTCCACTATGTTACGAGAAAAAATAAATAAAAACGATAATGGATAACAAACAAATTACCGTCACCTCGCCGTTGCTGCCCGACCTCGACGAGTTTAATGAGATGCTCAAGGAGATATGGGCAAGCAAGTGGATTACCAACATGGGGCAGTTTCACAAGCAGTTGGAACAGGCTTTATGTGAGTATTTGAAAGTACCATATATCAGTTTGTTTACCAATGGAACTTTGCCACTTCTCACTGCATTGCAGGCTTTACGTATTACAGGTGAAGTAATCACTACTCCTTATAGTTTTGTTGCTACAACCCATAGTATTTGGTGGAATGGTTGTCGCCCTGTGTTTGTGGACATTGAGGAAGAGACTTGTGGCATTGATCCTGATAAGATTGAGGCCGCCATTACCCCCAAGACCACCGCAATTATGCCAGTCCACTGTTATGGCAAGCCGGTAAAGATGAAACGTATTCAGGAGATTGCAGATAAGTATGGTCTGAAGGTAATCTACGATGCGGCTCACGCGTTTGGTGTTGAGGTGGATGGAGATAGCGTGCTGAATGCTGGTGACATGAGTACACTGAGCTTCCATGCCACTAAGGTATATAACACCCTTGAAGGTGGTGCGCTTGTGATGCATGATGAGACTACCAAAAAGCGTATTGACTACTTGAAGAACTTCGGATTTGCTGGAGAGACAGAAGTTGTTGCCCCTGGTATCAACAGTAAGGTTGACGAGGTTCGTAGTGCTTACGGCCTGCTGAATCTGAAACAAGTTGATCAAGCTATCGCCAATCGCCAGAAGGTCGCACAGAAGTACCGTGACGCACTACGTAATGTCTCTGGAATCCGTTTCTTTGACGATATGCCTGGTGTGCGACATAACTATAGCTATTTCCCCATCTTTATCAATGCAGAGGAATACGGCAAGACCCGTGACCAGCTATACTTTGAAATGCGAGAACAGAATGTACTGGGGCGTAGATACTTCTATCCTCTGATTAGTACTTTCAGCACCTATCGTGGTCTTCCAAGTGCAGCTCCTGATAATCTGCCTGTTGCAACTAAGATTGCTAACGAGGTTATTTGCTTGCCTATGCACCATGAGCTGAGTGAGGGAGATATGGATCGTATATTAAGTTTGATAGTGAAATAATGGCGCAGAAAAAGTTAATGCTCCTTGGTGGCTTGCGCTACCTTAAACCTGTGATAGATGCAGCCCATAAGCAGGGCTATTATGTCATTACGGCAGACTATCTGCCTAACAACATTGCTCATAAGTGGAGCGATGAGTATTGTAACGTCAGTATCATTGATAAGGAGGCTGTTCTGAAAGAGGCTCAACGTCTCCAGATTGATGGTATTATGTCATTTGCCTGTGATCCTGGTGTTGTAGCTGCAAGCTACGTACAGAACAAAATGGGCTTACCATCATTTGGCCCATTTGAGAGTGTAGAAATTCTCCAAAACAAAGATAAGTTCCGTGCTTTCTTGGCTAAGAATGGTTTCAATGTGCCTCAAGCAAAGGGCTTTGATAGTGTAGAGGCTGCTATGCAGGAAACCTATTGGTATCCTTGGCCCGTGATTGTAAAACCTACAGATGCGGCAGGCAGTAAAGGTGTGACCAGAGTTGATAAAGCAGAGGACTTGAAGCCAGCTTTGGAGTATGCGATGGAGCATAGCATTTCTGGTCATATCATTGTTGAGGAGTTTATTGACAAGCAAGGCTGCTCTTCTGATACCGATAGTTTCTCAGAAGATGGCAAACTGAAATTTGTTAGTTTCTGTGCTCAGCGTTTTGATGCGGAGGCAACTAATCCTTATACACCAGCGGCTTATAGCTGGCCTTCTACTTTTACTAAGGAACAGGAAGAGTATCTTACTTCAGAGATACAGAGACTGATCACCTTGCTAAACTTGAAGACATGTGTTTATAACATTGAGGTTCGTGTAGCGCCTAACGGCAAACCTTACATTATGGAATTAACACCTCGTGGTGGTGGAAACAGGCTCTGTGAGATGCTTCGATATGCAACAGGAGTGGACATGATTACAGCTATTACCCGTGCAATGGTGGGCGATCCTATATTAGACCCAATTGAGCAGAAACCTTATAATGGTCATTGGGCAGAGATTATTCTCCATGCAGATAAAGATGGAGTGTTTGACCATCTGGAGATAAGCAAGGACTTACCCGCAGAGGTATTTGAAGAAGATCTCTGGGTTGAGAAAGGTGATAAAGTGGAATCATTCGAAGGTGCTAATAATGCCATTGGAACATTAGTTCTGAAGTTCCAAACGGCAGAAGAGCTTGAAAAGGCTATCACAAACCAGAGAAGCTGGCTGAAAGTAGTTGTAAAGTAATGGAAGCAATAGGCGGCTATTTCTCATTAGAGCTACCTCAACGCGAGGAGTATCACAAGAATGCCATCCGGCTTAATACTGGACGCAATTGCCTGGAGTATATCCTGCGGGTACGAGGGTATAAGAAGGTGTTTGTGCCTTATTATACCTGTGAGGCAGTGATGGAACCCATTAATAAGCTGGGTATCTCGTATGAATTCTATCATATAGATATTCATTTTGAGATTAGAGACCGCTTTACGCTCAAAGAAGGCGAGGCTCTGCTTTACACCAACTACTTTGGATTGAAGCAACGCTATGTGGAGCAATTGGCAGAGAAGGTCGGTTCCCGCATCATTATTGACAACACCCAGGCATTTTATGCCAAGCCCATTCCGGGCATTGATACCTTCTATACCTGCCGCAAGTTCTTTGGCGTACCTGATGGAGCCTATCTCTACTGTGATAAAGAACTTGATGAAGAGATAGAGCAAGATTATTCTTACGACCGAGTAGCGCATCTTGTGAAACGTATTGATCTTTCTGCTGAAGAAGGTTTTAAGGACTTCAGACGAGTGGATGATGGACTGGATAATCAGCCTATTCGCAAGATGTCCAAGTTGACCCTGCGGATGATGATGGGAATAGATTATGAGGCCGCAGCACAACGTCGTAGAGCTAACTATCAGATGATAGAAAAGGCTCTTGGCAAAGAGAATAACCTTGAATTAAAGCTAGAGGATGATGCAGTACCGATGGTGTATCCTTATCTCGTACCTGTAGATGGGTTTCGTGAAAAGCTGATAGAGAATAAGATTTTCGTTGCCCGTTATTGGCCAAATGTATTAGATTGGACTTCAAAAGATGATATAGACTATCTTTTGGCGTACCAGATGCAGCCGTTACCTGTCGATCAAAGGTATGGTAAAGGCGAAATGAATAGAATAATTGAAATAATTAAACGATAATATAAATGGATTCAACTGTATTATTTAGAGATTTTGAAGAAAGAGATATTGACTTTATCTATCATTGCAAAAATGATGCTAAACTCAATAGCATGATAGTAGGCCAATTTCATCCATTTACATACGAAGAAGCTACAAAGTGGGTACATGGATGTATGGGCGAACATGATAATTACAAATTTTGGGCGATATGCACAAATGATGAAGATAAACGAATCATCGGCTGGGCAAGTTTGTCCGAGATTGACAAAGATAATAAATCAGCATGTCAACATGGAATAGTTATTGGTGACCCTTCATATAGAGATGGAACTGCAATGTTCGAAGCGATGCTACTTTCTATGGAATATGCTTTCAATACTTTGAATATTCATAGACTATATTGCTCTTGTCTATCCGAGCACCAAGTTTCGCCGCATTTGCTTTTTGCGCTAGGATTCAAAAGGGAGGGCGAACATAAAGACTCTATATATCAAAATGGTAGGTTTTATAACGTATTAGACTTTGCGATATTAAGACCGGATTTTAATGATTATAGGACTAAGGATTTATATAATTTCGATATTTTGACACGTAAATTTATTCAAAGTGTCAAATTTTCAAGAAACAAATGAGTAAAGCATTTATTTTTCCAGGCCAAGGCTGCCAAAAAGAAGGAATGGGTAGTGATTTATATGCTCAGTTCTCAAAAGCTAAAGAGTTATTTGAACGCGCCAATGATTTTCTTGGTTACAAAATAACAGACGTGATGTTTCACGGCACTGAAGACGAGTTGATGGAGACAAAAAATACTCAGCCGTCAGTGTTTGTGTATGAAACCATCTTGGCATTGTGTCAAGATGATGTGAAACCTGATGTGGTGGCGGGACACTCACTCGGTGAGTTTGCCGCTTTGGTTGTAGCAGGGGTTTTATCATACGAAGATGGTCTGAACCTGGTGCTGAACCGAGCTGTCATTGGCCAGAAAGCTTGTGAGAAGTATCCTACTGGAATGGGGGCTGTTATAGGACTTCCTGATGAGTATGTGGCAAAACGTATCAAAGAAATATGGGATGAAACTGGCGAGCCGGTTTATTTCGCTAACTACAATGGTCCTGGCCAGGTGGTTATCAGCGGTTCCATGAAAGGCGTAATGAAGGCCTGCCGTGCATTTAAGAAGGAAGGCGCAAAGAAAGCTGTTCCTTTGGCAATTGGCGGTTCTTTCCACACGCCTTATATGGATGAGGCTCGTGAGGAGCTTGGTGAAATCATCAAGAGGACCTCCTTCAGTACGCCCAACATTCCTATCTATCAGTGTGTAGATGCACTGCCTCATACCAATCCTGATGAAATCAAAGAGAATCTTATTCAGCATATCACACATCCTGTGCTTTGGACTGATATGACCCGTAATATGGTGAAGGATGGTGTGACAGAGTTCTATGAGGTTGGTACAGATGATACATTGGAAAAGATAGTTCGTCGTATGAGTCCTGACCTTCATCAGCAGTCTCTTCTTGATGTCCCGTCTTATGCTGGTAAGGTAAAGAACTATAAAATAATAAAAGAACAATAATTTCAATTGAACAATATTTTAATCATTTAAATTTAGACAATTATGACATTAGATGAATTTGTAAAGGCATTTGCCGCTGAATTTGACGAGACACCAGAAGATCAGTTCAAGGCTGATACTGAGTTCAAGACACTTGATGAGTGGGGGTCATTGACCGCTCTCTCTATTATTGCATTGGCAATGGAGAACTTTGGAAAGAAAATAACAGGCGCAGACCTTCGCAGCGTTGCAACCATTGAAGAATTGTATAACTTGATTCAGGCTAAGTAATTAATGGATAATTTTTTTTCCTTAAAAGGGAAAACAATACTGGTTACTGGTGCCTCTTCTGGAATAGGGAGGGGCATCGCAACCCAGTGTTCGAAGATGGGGGCAAGGTTGGTTATTACTGGACGCAATGAGCAAAAGTTGGGTGAGACACTACAACTGCTTGACGGAGAAGGCCATTTAGTGATTGCTGCAGACCTGGTAAATCAAGAAGGTATTGATGGTTTAGTACAAGAATGTCCAGAGTTGAACGGTTATGTTCATAGTGCAGGGGTGTTGAATCTTTGCACCACAAGGACTGTTAATAGGCAGAATCTGGAGCAGTCTATCAATACAAATACGATTGCGCCAATCATGATTACTAACGGCTTGTTACGAAAAAAGAAGCTGAAGTCACAATCGTCCGTTGTTTATATTTCTTCCTTGTCAGGTGTACTCATTGGTGGAACTGGCGAAATTTCCTATTCTGCCACAAAAGGTGCATTAAGCGGGTATATGAAAACCGCTGCATTGGAACTGGCGTCTCGAAGAATAAGAGTAAATGCTATCTGCCCTGCATTGGTGCCAACAGATTTGTCTCGACAGTATCATGAAATTGTCCCTGAGGAGATATTGAAAGCAGAAATACCAACGAAATATCCTCTGGGAAGGATGGGAACAACAGATGATGTGGCAAATGCAGCTATTTTTCTGTTGTCAGAAGCTTCAAGTTGGATAACAGGAATTAACCTAGTGCTTGATGGTGGATTAACTTTAAGATAACAAATCAACTAAAACAAATGAAGGTATTTATTAAAGCAATAAATTATGCACTTCCCGATGGAGTCTTGACTAATGAAGAGGTGGCTGCAAAGTTTCCTGAATGGACAGTAGACAAAATTGTAAAAAAACTAGGAATAAAACAACGCCATATTACAGCCAAGAATGAGACCGCAAGTGACATCGCTATAAAAGCTGCTGAGCAATTATTTGAGACAAGTGGAATAGAAAAGAAAGAGATTGACTATCTCATTTTTGTAAGCCAAAGCCCAGATTATCATCTTCCCACTACTGCATGTGTGATTCAGAAAAAGGTGGGATTGGGCCATAACCTAACGGCTATTGATGTGAATTTGGGATGTAATGGATACATTGTTGGCTTGTCTTTGGCAAAAGCTGTTATACAGGCCGGACAAGCTACGAATGTGCTGCTGCTGACGGGAGAGACTTACTCGAAATATATGCACGAACAAGACAAAAGCAACCGTACCATCTTTGGTGATGGAGCTAGTGCAACGGTTGTAAGTACCGTGGGCATGGCTGAAATTGGTGAGTTCGTTATAGGTACAGACGGAGAAGGCGCAGAGAATTTGATTGTAAAGACAGGAGGAGCACGTCATCTGAAACCTGCCAATGACTTAGCGTTTGATGATTTTGGAAACCCACATTCTTCTGACAATCTGTATATGGACGGTCCTGCTATCTTGAACTATTCTTTGGATAGTATCCCTGCATTGTTTAAAGACGTGTTGGAGAAGAATGGCTTAACAAAAGATGAGATAGATTTACATGTCTATCATCAGGCCAATATCTTCCTGGCAAATTTGGAACGTAAGACACTGCGCATTGCTCCAGAGAAATACTATGTAAGTATTGAAAATACCGGAAATACAGTTTCTTCTACCATCCCCATAGCACTTTGTGAAGCAATTAAGGAGGGAAAGTTGACTAAGGGTATGAAAGTGCTTTCAATTGCTCAGGGTTTAGGCTATACTTGGGGGGGCGTTGTTCTGTTCTTTTAAACTATTTTACTCGTAGGATTAAAAGTCATAGGCCGCAGGAATTGTTTTATGAAAGTTGGAAGAAGTGGAGTAATCATTCCATCCAATAGGCTCAATTGATTGTATTATGTGCAAAATGCTATATGCGGATTTATTAAAATGACTACAGATAATTTAAAGCAAAAGGCGGCAACTGGTATGGTCTGGAGCGCGATCCAGAAATATTCTACGATGGCAATTGGATTCATTTCGAGCATTGTTCTTGCTCGACTACTGACTCCTGACGATTATGGCGCAATCGGCATGCTGGCCATCTTTATGAGTCTGGCAGAGGTGTTTATTGACGCAGGATTTGGTTCTGCATTGATACAAAAGAAGAATCCGACACAAGTAGACTACTCCACAGTCTTTTACTTCAATATCGGGATGTCGATAGTGTTGTATCTAATTCTTTTCTTGAGTGCACCAGCCATTGCAAATTTCTACAAAATGCCAATTCTAAGTAAGATTCTCAGAATCCAAGGGCTAATTCTTTTTATCTATGCATTTAATATTATTCAGCGTAACCAAATTAGAAAGTACCTTTTATTTAAAAAACTATCTACAATAACCATTATTACATCTGTAGTATCGTTGATTGTAACTGTGATAATGGCATATAAAGGATGTGGAGTTTGGGCTTTAGTAGCTCAGAACTTCATTGGCGCTCTGATTCCATGCATTTTCTTTTGGATAACGACAAGCTGGCATCCAACAAAAGAGTATTCTTGGAAATCTTTTAGAGATCTTTTTGGATTTGGAGCGTACATGTTTTTAACACATTTACTTGATACATTTAGTCAAAGAATAACAGGACTTCTTGTTGGGCGTTGGTATGATGCTGGGACTATGGGATACTATACAAAGGCGTCAGAAACAAAAAAGCAAGCTACTTTGAGTATTTCAGGTGTGATGATACAGACCACATATCCACTCTATTCTACAGTACAGGATGATAAAGAAAGATTAAGCAATATGGTGAAGCGAATAACTTCGACATTGGCTTACATTACAGTGCCGATGTTATTTCTATTAATGCTAATTGCAAAGCCTTTATTTGTTTTGCTTTTTTCGGATCGCTGGTTACCCGCAGTTCCTTATTTCCAAATTTTGTGTATAGCAGGCATGGCGGACTGTCTATTATCGGTAAACCAGCAGACTATTGCTGCAATTGGTAAAAGTAAGGTGTTTTTTGTATGGGCAGTAATAAAGCAAGGCATGGCTATATTACTTCAGGTCCTAGGTATGATATTTTTTGGGATAATGGGTTTGCTTATTGGGAAAGTTTTGTCTTCATGGTTCTCGTATGTGATAAATATTTCATTGGTTTCCAGACATGTTGGTTATAAATATTATCACCAATTAAAGGATCTGACACCATTTTTTTTAGTATCGGGAATCTCTGCTGTTGTCAGTATTTATTTGACATCTTTGCTTGAACTTGAATTGTATTATGATGGTTTGGCAAAGGCTACTTTTTTTGTGGTGGTCTATCTTGGCTGGTCTCTACTGTTTAAGCCAGAGGCTTACACTTATTTGCAGTCTGTCATTAATGTATTGATACTGAAGATGAAAAAGAAATAGAATTGATAATTTAAAAGAAAAAGACAAATGATAATTGGAGCATGTGGTTTTGGCTCGACAGGTTCGAGTGCTGTAAGTGATTATTTATTGGAATTTGGCAACGTGCAGGTGTTAGACCGAATGGAATTCACTTGGGTATCGGATGTAGATGGCTTAATAGATTTAGAATATCATGTTAATAATCCGCATATTCGAACTGGTGATTCTATTTATGCAATTCATAGATATAGAGAAAGAATGAAACGGTCCTTGCGAAAATATAGTAAAGTTGCAAGTGTAGAACCAAAAGTATTTGAGGAGTCTACAGAACGATTTCTTGATACTATTACACAAGTTAAATGGAACTGGTATATAAATGAACCAGACAATTATATTGTGAAGGCAATAAAGCACCTGATGAAGATGATAATTACGAAAAAGGAACAAAAAACAGGCCATCAGATTAACTGTTGGCCAATGAAGGAGGTGTCTTTGTCAGTACTGCCTGACAACTTTGAGGAAGCGGCACGCATCCATGTTAAAGAGTTTCTTTCCGCTTTAGGGGCAACATTCGAAAAGCCGCTTATTCTCGACCAGCCATTTTCAGGCAACAATCCACAGTCATGCTTTAAATATTTTGAAGATCCGTATGCAATCGTCGTTGATCGTGATCCTCGTGATAATTATGTTTTCGCTAATACAAGACTGGTTGGTAAACTACCGCATTTTATGCCAATCCAACCGGTTGAGGACTTCGTGAAGTATTATCGAGCCTTACGTGACCACCAGCCATATAAGGAGAAGAACGAGCGTGTGCTCTCCATTAAGTTTGAAGATATGGTATATCATTATGATAAAACGACCAAATTGATAAGGGATTTCTTACATTTGCCGGATAATCCAAATCCCAAATCTATTTTCGATCCTGCTATATCCATGCCTAATACCCAGGTTTGGAAACGATATCCTCAATTCGCGAAAGATATAGAATATATAGAGAAAGAATTACCTGAATATCTTTTTGATTATATTGGCTGTCCAGAGCCGGATCCTAATGGAAAAATGTTTTTTGGCAAATCACCCAAAAACAAAAAGAAAAAGTTATAAGGATAATTACATGGTTGTTTTATTGTTATAAAGTGTATAATAATAATTGTTGTCATAGAAAAAGTGAAACATGATGGAGATAACGGAAATGGATGATAGCGAAAGCGTTGTTTTGGAGATGTTTGTTGGATACTACAAAGATGTTTATTATTATTCCCCATTTCTAACAGATCTGCGTCAGAAGATATTTTAAAGTAAAAACAAATAATTAACAATTAATGAGTACATTTTTAGCTAAAAATAGTAGCAACACTTATCCCATTTTCCTGTTGGTGATTGGCATTTTCTGTTGTACCCCAATACTGAATAGACCTTATTTTTACTTTGTGTTTTGGGCGGTAGGGCTTTTTTATGCCATTTATCACATGGGGTCAAAAATATATAGATATTATTCTGGATTGGTTTTCTGTTCACTTTCTATCATCGTTATATGCTTGGTATATAGGTTGCTAGACGTATCAACTGCTTCATGGGGACGATATTTGACTTACTTGTTTTTTTACCTATTGTTTGTGATATTATTACCTTTAGGAAAAATATCTCAAAAGCAAGCAAAATATATTTGGTGGACATTGAGTATTGTTTTTGCGCTTAATATCTTGGATAACATACGCTTAAGTATTTTGTACCCTGACATTAATATAGCGAGAAAGTATTTGGATAAAGATTTTTTGTCTTCTATAAATGCGGGTACTGGCTCTTTTTACACATTTTGCTTGTTCTTTTTTTGTGTTTGTTTTTTTGTATTCCTTAATTGTAAAAAGAAAAAGGTTAAATACTTCATGTTAGGAAGTGCTTTGTTGACTTCTGTTTATATAATAGCATTCTGCTTCAAAGCATCTGTTGTGGTTTACTTTATTTTTGCATTATTCTTTCTGATATATGCAAAGAGGACAACAAAAGTAAGTTCTTTCATTATAATAGTGATAGCAACGGGTGGTCTGGCACTATTTCTAATTGGCATTTACGAAGATGAAATTATTAAATACATTATTTCAATCTCACCCAGTGAACGCTTATCCATGCGTTTAGTAACGCTGATTGACATAAACTCTGATGAAGCACATGAAGCAACTATTACAGGTAGAACAAATTTGTATTTATTAAGTGTAAAAACATGGCTGTCAAGTCCTGATAATTTTATCTTTGGTATCGGTGATCATTGGTCTGAATTTGATCCAGAATTGACAGGTATAGGTCAGCACTCTGACTTCTTAGATATTTTGGGCCAATATGGAATAATAGGTGGAATGCTTATATTTGTTATTTTAAAACAATCATTCAAATTTGTTTTGTCATTTTTTGAAAAAACATATTGGAATCAAATCAAAACAATTCTATTTATATTTATATTATGTGGTTTTACAAAAAGGGTTTTTGTGCCAGTAGAATTTGTCGTATTCCTTTTATTGCCTTTGTCTTCATTGTTTTTAAATAAAAAAACACAATTATATTGACTTTCTAATAGTGTTTCATATGATAATACATTTTTTTACGGCTAGGAGGTATCACTTGGTCCCAGTTATATCGAAAGGTTTTGCGACAGACTATCTTCGAGATGCAGAACAATTCTTTGTCCTTTGTGGAAATGATAAGTTAGACAGGAAAATATATATTGAACTATTCAAACAACTTGAATTCAATAATTATGCGTTTTGCCTGTCATATTGGCAACTCTTTCAGCTTCTATTAAGATTCAGAAAACAAACCTTGCTGTTTCATGCAGGAAGTTATTCTTTATATTTTACGGCATTGTTATTAAATTGTAAAAATATCAACTGGGTATGTTGGGGAGGAGGAACAACTATATCAAATAACTGGAGATCTAGAATAGGCGGAATAGTAAAAAGATTTATGTTCAGCCGTTACAACTCTATCGTTACTTTGATGGAACCTGAAAGAAAAGAAATAATTGAAAACTTTGGTTTGTCACCTTCAAAAATACAAACAATTTCATACACTACTGTGAGTGAAGATGAAACGAAAGTTGATGATTTGTGTGAAAAATTGTTACGCGCAGAAGTGAGTTATAATGATAAACCTGTCGTTTTATTAGGAAATAGTCATCACTGGATAGACAGCTACATTTCTCTTTTAGATATACTTAAACCATATAAAGGAAAGATTCAAGTTCAATGTATGTTGAATTACAAATTTGAAAAAGGACCTAAATATGAAAGATTAATTAGCAAAGGATATTCCATCTTTGGTGATGATTTTAAAACAAATGAGACCTTTTATAGCGATAGAGCCGAATACATTAGGTATATGAATGGTTGTGATATTTATATATGTGCAGTTGAGCAACAAACAGGATTAGGAGCTATATATACCTGTTTATGTTTAGGAAAAAAGATATATATAACGGGAAATAATCTTGATTGGGTATGCCAGGCATTTAATCCAGTTGTTTTTCATCTAGATACTATAAAAGAAGGCCTCAGTTTTGAAGATTTTATTAAACCTATTTCTATTGAAGAAAAATTGCGTAACTATCAGAGTATAGTAGATAGTAAGCGTATAAACCGAGAGAACTGGCATCATTATTTAAAGAAAATAGATCAAGTGTAGATTGTAAAAATCGGTGCCTTGACCATATGGTTTACCACATCATAAATTTGCTTTTATATTATTTATGAGACTTTGTTGCATATTCCGGAGACCGGCGCTTTACCGTGAGCCTATACATAGGCTGATGGAGAAGGAGTTTGATATTGACTGGTATTTCGGTGATGATGAAGAGAGTATCAAGTGTTATGACACTTCCGTGCATAAGCATTGTACAATACTCCCAGTAAAACAGTTAGCTGCTTCGCTCTACTATGCAAAAGGGGAATTGGAACTGCTATTCAGAAAAGAATACAAGACCTATCTGATGCTTAACTCCACACATAATGTGTCGGTTTGGGTCTTCGCGCTGCTGAAGCGACTTTTTTTCAGAAAGAAAAGACTCTATTATTGGTGTCACGGGTGGTATGGAAAAGAATCGTTCTTAGAGCGAGTAATTAAAAAGTTCCTATTCAAGGCTGCTGATGGTATCTTTACATACGGAGAGTATGCACTTAATCTAATGATTAAAGAGGGAATAGATAGTAGCAAAATTTTCCCGATACATAACTCGCTCGACCATAAGCGACAGGTGGAACTGAGAAATAGCGGGCTTGCTTCTGACATTTTCAAACAGCATTTCCAGAACGAACTGCCAACACTGATTTTCATTGGAAGGCTTACACCAGTGAAACGGTTGGACATGATTATTCAGGCGATGGGCATACTGAAGAAACAGGGGCACAATTACAACTTGGTGTTTGTGGGCGATGGAACGGAGCGCGAGAAGCTGGGAAGCCTTATACAACAGGAAGGATTGCAGGAGCAAGTTTGGTTCTATGGCGCATGTTATGATGAAGCCACAAATGCTAAGTTGATATATAATGCCGACTTATGTGTGGCTCCAGGTAACATTGGATTGACAGCTATGCACAGTTTAGTATTTGGAACACCTGCCATCACGCATAATAGCTTTGAGTGGCAGATGCCAGAGTTTGAAGCTATAAAGGAAGGTAAAACGGGGGCTTTCTTTGAACGGGGCAACGTAGAATCTCTGGCTGTAGCGATCCAGCGATGGTTTGATAGTCAAAACGACCGTGAGCAAACGCGAAGAGAGTGCTTCCAAGAGATAGACGAGAACTGGACACCTGAGTACCAGATAAAGATGTTGAAAAACCATATTGAACTGAAATGACTTTATCCTATATCTATTCTAAACTTATCAAAAAGCTTCACGGGAAAAGTATTCTGAGAAGTAGCATAGACAAGACTTCAAAGGTGTTTACGGGATGTAATATTGTGAATTGTCAGATAGGTCGTTATTCGTATGTCGGGCATGACAGTACGGTGATAGATACGACCATTGGCAACTTTTGTAGCATCTCGGATAATACCTTTGTTGGAGGGGCGGAACATCCTATGGATTGGATCTCAACATCTCCTGTTTTTGAGGATGTGAAACGGGGTGGTAGTGGCCCAAAGAAACGTTTTGCGATGCACGAACTGCCGCCTCGTAAGCCTACTACTATAGGCAACGATGTATGGATAGGGCATGGGGCTGTTATCAAACAGGGTGTAACTATTGGTAATGGAAGTGTTGTAGCTGCTTGTGCTGTGGTAACAAAGGATGTTCCAGCATACGCCATAGTGGGTGGTGTACCTGCAAAGGTTATTAAATATCGTTTTGATGACGAGACAATAGGTAAACTTGTTAGTTCAGAATGGTGGAACAAACCAGAAGATTGGATAGAAGAAATGGCTAAATATGTCAATAAACCAGATGCCTTTATTGAGCATCTGGACGGTCTGGGGGGGGTAATTTAAAGTGTAAAGTTAAAAGTTTAGAGTTAAAAGTTGGTCTCTTTACTGCTGCCTGTGAAGAAAGGAGGGCAGCGGCATGAAGATACTGCTATTAACCCCCATCTATCCAGCGGAAAACGAGAAGAAATCAGTATCACCTGTCGTTCACTATTTTGTAAGGGAATGGGTAAAGACGGGGCATGTTGTGAAAGTGGTACATTTTTCGGTAACTTTTCCTAAGATTGTCTATATGATAGCCAAACCTATTAAACGACTTCTAAGTTCACGGGCAGGAACGGAAATCCGAACCTGGCCATTACCAGAATGTGACTATGTATGGGAAGACGTTAGGGTGAGACAGATTCCGGTAAAGAAAAAACGTCCGCATGGACGATATTCTGCCAAAGAGGTACATAGAGTCACACAAAAGGTGATCAACTGCTGTGATGAACAGGGATTTAAGCCAGATGTTATCATTTCGCATTGGGTGAACCCGCAATATGAAGTGATGCACCTGCTGAAACAGCACTACCACGTGCCCACTTGTTTTGTGGCACATGACGGAGGGCATGACTTGATGACAATCTACCAAAAAGAAGCAAAGCAATATATTGCTGAGACCAATCTGTTTGGATATCGTTCAGCACCGATCAAACGCGAATTTGAACAGAGTTTTAATTGTGCAGACAAGCCCAACTTCCAATGCTATTCTGGGGTGCCAGAGGTGTATATACGGCATGAAGAACGGAAGATAAGAAATGTCAGTAGTTTTATCTTTGTAGGCACATTGATACAGCGAAAGTATCCCTCTGCCATTATTCCTGCGGTCAAAGAGGGTATGGGTGATGATAACTATACTATTACCTATATTGGAGAAGGATTTGAGAGGAGGCATATTGAACAGACTGCACAAGAATGTGGCGTTGAAGACAAGGTGAAACTGAAGGGATTTATGAAGAGAGATGACGTTATACGTCAGTTGGACAAACATGATGTATTTGTTATGATTTCCCGTAATGAGACTTTTGGCTTGGTTTATTTGGAGGCGATGGCACGAGGTTGTATTACCATCGCGTCGCGGAATGAGGGTTTCGATGGCGTGATAGAGCATGGTGTGAACGGATTTCTGTGTAAGGCAGGTGATAGCAAGGAACTTGCAAGCATTATAAACCAGATTCGAACCATGCCATCCGCAGAGTTGCAGAGAATATCACACAAAGCGATGCAGACTGCTGCATCATTGACTGATAAAAAGGCTGCTGAAAGATATTTGGAGGCAGTGAAAAACATAGTAAAGAAACAATGAAGATTTCAATTATTACCATTTGTTACAACAATGAGCGGGAGATAAGGGCCACGATAGAGTCTGTGGTGAACCAAAGCTACAAGGACATAGAATATATAGTGGTGGATGGAGCATCGAAAGACAGGTCGCTGGCTATCATCAATGAGTATAAGGATAGGATTGCCCGCATCATATCGGAACCTGACAACGGCATGTATGAAGCGCTGAATAAGGGCTTCAAGGCAGCGACAGGTGACGTGATAGGAATGATTCATGCTGGCGACAGACTGTATAACAGCCGTGTGATTGAGAAGATAGCACAGTTCTATGAGGAGAACGACGTGGACATGACATACGGGAACAGCCTTATTGTAGATGCTAACGACAAGGCAAAGCGTGTAAACATTAGCCCAGCCTTTAAGCCAAAGCTGGCGTACTGGGGATGGATGCCCTCACACCAGAGTATCTACTGCAAGAAAAGGGTATTTGATGTGGCAGGGTATTATAGGAATGACTTGGGGGGCGGTGGAGACTATGAGTGGTTTGTACGTGCCTTCGTGAAATACGGCAAGGAGTTCAAGATAAAGGGCATGGATGAATTCATTATCAAGTTCTCGCTTGGCGGGCAGAGCACAAAGAGCTATAGCAAGAAACTGTCGAAAAGCCATTTTGACTATGTGAGGAAATGCTGGGAGTTGAATGGTTTGAAACCTCCTTTTGCTATCACATGGAAAATGTTTGGCCGGAAGGTGAAACAGTTTGCAATGGCAAAGTTCTGTAAGATTAAGTAGAGCCGTATGAATATTTTGACATTTGATATAGAGGAATGGGCACAAGCCAAGGCTGGTGGTTATGGCAATGCGGAGCTATATGCTGAGTATGACGGCTATCTTGATAAAATACTGGATGCCCTTGATGAACGCGGATTTAAGGGGACATTCTTTTGTACAGGTATGATGGCCACAGACTTTCCTCAGGTAGTGAAGTTGATATGTTCACGAGGGCATGAAGTGGGCTGTCATTCCTTTAAGCATACATGGCTCAATAAGATGACAGAGGAAGAAGTAATGGAAGATACCCGCTCATCGGTTGATGCTTTGGAGCAATGTATAGGGGAGAAAGTAAAGAGCTACCGTGCGCCAGCGTTTTCTATCGGAAAAGAAAACAAGTGGGCTTTTGAAATACTGGTTCAGAATGGAATTACTCGCGATGCCTCTGTATATCCTGCAGAAAGGGATTTTGGAGGATTTGCACAGTTTGGTCAGAAAAAACCGACGATGGTTTATTGTAATACCACCTTGTTTAAAGAGTTCCCTATTTGCACTACAAAACTATGGGGACATGAGATAGCCTATTCTGGTGGTGGCTATTTCCGATTCTTCCCATTAAGCTTTATAAAGAAAGAGATGGCAAAGTCGGATTACTCCATGAGTTATTTCCATATAAGAGATTTGATTCCTGAGAAGGATGGTCTTATGAGTAAAGAGGACTTCGAACAATATTATAAGATACCAGGAACGTTGAAAAATCGCTATTTGCGCTATATTAAAACGAACCTTGGAAAGAAGAAGGCTTTCGGGAAGATGATGGAACTGATAGGAGCCGAAGAATTTATTAATTTGGAGCAGGCTGACAAGATGATTGATTGGGAGCAGGCGCCATCTGTATTATTATAAAATTATGTATAAGCATTTTTTTAAGCGTTTTCTTGATTTTTGGATTTCGTTGATAGCACTGATATGTATCTCACCAATACTGTTAGTGGTAACGATATGGTTGCATTTTGCGAATAAAGGGGCAGGCGCATTTTTCTTCCAAGAAAGACCTGGAAAGGATGCCAAGATATTCAAGGTCATCAAATATAAAACGATGACCGACGAAAGGGATGCAGATGGTAATTTGCTTCCAGATGAACAGAGACTGACGAAGGTCGGAAAGTTTGTTCGCTCAACAAGTATTGACGAGCTGCCACAGTTGATAAACGTACTGAAGGGTGATATGGCACTGATTGGCCCCAGACCGTTATTAGTGCAGTATTTACCTTTATATAGTAAGGAACAGGCACGGCGGCATGAAGTCCGCCCTGGAATCAGTGGCTGGGCTCAGTGTCATGGTCGTAATGCCATTGGTTGGTCGGAAAAATTTAAACTGGATGTATGGTATGTAGATCATTGCACGTTATGGACGGACATTCAGGTCATATTTATAACAATTAAGAATGTGTTGATGCGAAAGGATATTAATTCGGCAACGGCAGCGACAATGGAACCTTTTAACGGATATAATTAAGGGAAATATGAAAGACATTGCAATTTACGGTGCAGGTGGATTCGGAAAAGAAGTCGCCTGCTTGCTAAAATTGATAAACAAAATAGAAACCACATGGAATCTGATAGGTTTTTTTGATGATGACCAATCACTATGGGGAACTGAGACGGGATATGGTATTGTTTTAGGAGGTATTGATGCCTTAAACGACAGACAAGCACCTTTATCAATAGTTATTGCAATCGGTGTTCCTCAAACAATGAAAGCAGTTGTTGATAGGATTTCGAACCCCTTAGTTGATTTTCCAAACATTATTGCACCATCAGTTACTTTTCTTGATAAAGAGTCTGTTGGCATGGGTAAGGGAAACATCATTTGCTCTTCTAGTCTGTTGAGCTGTAATGTTTCTTTGGGTGACTTTAACGTGCTAAATGGTTTTATTCCTGTTGGTCACGATACGATAATAGGTTGTTATAATGTAATTATGCCTTCAACCAATATTTCTGGAGGCGTAATCATTGGAGATGAAAACTTCTTAGGTGTGAAATCTACTGTCCTACAATATGTAAAAATTGGTAATAATGTTCGTGTAGGTGCAGGCAGTGTGGTAATGAGAAATACAAAGGACGGAAACCTCTATATGGGTAATCCCGCAGTAAAAGTGAAACTATAGTATTAACAATTAATAAATTTTTAAGTATGGAAATCAAGAGCTTTATTCAGAATTTTGCAGATCAGTTTGAAGATACTGATGCAAGTGTGTTCACCGCTGAAACCAAATATCGTGAGTTAGATGAATGGTCTTCACTCATAGCACTCTCCATATTGGCAATGGTCGATGAAGAATACGACGTGCAATTGAAAGGCGAGGAAATGAGAGCAACAAACACCATTCAAGAGTTGTATGACCTGGTAGCATCGAAACTCGATTAACATGGCATTCATAGAAATTAAGAACGTAGCCATCAAGGGCATCTCAGCGTGTGTTCCTAAGAACGTGGTTGACAACTCTACTGTCTATGATAAGAAATGGGCAGGATATGAAAACTTTGTCAATACCACAGGAATAGCCAAGCATAGGAATAGCCCAGAAGGGGTTTGCTCTTCGGACTTGTGTGTAGAAGCTGCTGAAAAGTTGCTGGCTGATTTAGCTTGGGAGAAACAGGATGTCGAGGCTCTTGTGTTTGTTAGCCAGACACCAGATTTCTATAACGTTCCTTCAACGTCATGCCTGCTTCAGGAGAGGCTGGGATTGTCGAAGAACTGCTATACGCTTGACATCTCATTGGGATGTTCCGGTTGGGTCTATGCAATGACTGTTATCGGTAGTCTGATGCAGAATGGTACGATAAAGAAAGGTCTATTGCTTGCTGGCGACACCCCAAGTAAGTTCTGTTCTGAGGATGACAAGAGCACCTATCCCTTGTTTGGTGATGCAGGAACTGTTACGGCACTTGAGTATAATGAAGGAGCAGAACCGATGCAATTCGCAATGTACTCTGATGGTTCAGGCTACAAGGCTATCAACATTAATCAAGGCGGCTATCGTAACCCTGTTACTCAAGATGCTTTTCAATTAGAAGAGCATGGTGAAGGAAAAATCCGTAATGGACTGGACCTTGAAATGGATGGTGAAAGCGTGTTTGTCTTTGGCATATCAAAAGCTCCGAAGGCCATAAAAGCCCTTTGTGAGCAGTTTAGCATTGATATGAACGGAATAGATTTGTTTACTTTCCATCAGGCCAATCTGTTTATGAATGAGAAGATACGTGCTAAATTGAAGATTGCGCCCGAGAAAGTACCTTACTCCATGCAAGAATATGGGAACACAAGTTGTGCTTCTATACCTCTTACAATGGTTACCCGTAGATTGGAAATGCTTCAAAGCCAAAAAGTGAATCATATTGCTTGTGGCTTCGGAGTTGGTCTTTCATGGGGTGCTGTGCATTTTTCAACAGACCATATTGTTATACCGCAATTAATTGAGAAGTAGATGACTAATAACCCTTTTTCCCTTGAAGGTAAGACAATTCTTGTTACTGGTGCTTCATCTGGAATAGGCCGCTCAATAGCGATAGAGTGCTCCAAAATGGGGGCAACCATAGTACTTACTGCCAGGAACGAAGCCCGTTTACAAGAAACACTTTCTCTGCTCGACGGTGACGGTCATCGGTATATTTGCGCTGATCTCACTGATGAAGCAAGTATTCAATCAATGGTAGAGGAACTGCCAGTAATGGATGGCGTTGTTCATAACGCCGGTATGGCTGATAGAATGCCTTGCAAAATGGTGAAGGCAGAGAGAATGCATCAGCTGATGGCTGCCAACATAGAAGGCCCTGTCCTCCTGCAAAAACATCTTTTGAAAAAGAAAAAGTTCGTGCAAAGAGCTTCGATTGTATTTATCGCTTCGAGAGCCCCATTTGCACCTGCAGTTGGGAATGCCATATATGCAGCTTCTAAAGGGGCCTTGCTAGGCTATGCCAAGTGTCTTGGATTAGAACTAGCCCCTCAACGTATCAGGGTTAATAGTATATGTCCGGCCATGGTATGGACGGACTTGGTGGCCAAGGATGCAGAACAGACAGATGGCAATTACGAAGAACTTCAAAAAAAGTACCCCCTTCAGCGGTTTGGAAAACCAGAGGATGTAGCATATCTTGCAGTATATCTGCTTTCAGATGCATCTTCTTGGATGACTGGAAGTCAATTGGACATAACTGGAGGTGGTGAATTAACTCTTGTATAAATGAACGCATATATAAAAGACATAGCATATTACTTACCCGAACGAGTAGTAACGAATGAGGAATTAGTAAAAGAATTCCCTGAGTGGAGTGTAGATAAAATCGCAGATAAGGTTGGCGTGATTGAACGCCATGTTGCCCAACCTGATGAAACAGCATCGGACATGGCAGTCCAGGCTGCAGAAGCTGTATTTGCAAGAGGAGAAGTCCAAAAGTCAGAGATTGATTTTATACTACTCTGTACTCAGAGTCCTGATTATTTCCTTCCATCGTCCGCTTGCGTTATTCAAAACCGTTTGGGACTTCCTACAAGTTGTGGAGCTTTGGATTTTAATCTCGGATGTTCTGGTTATGAATACGGACTTGCTCTTGCCAAGGGCTTGATATTAAGTGGCGTCTCTAAGAATGTGCTTCTATTGACGGCGGAAACATACAATAAGTATTTACATCCAAGGGACAAGGGCAACCGTACCATTTTTGGCGATGGTGCAACTGCTACAGTAGTTTCTACGAGTGGTTTTGCAGAGATAGGACAGTTTAATCTTGGCACAGATGGCTCAGGAGCTAAGGATCTGATTGTAAAAGCCGGAGCATCCAGACAACCTGTCAAATGCAATGATTTGTCATTTGATGAAGGAGGCAATCCACATTCATCAGATTATCTGTTTATGGATGGATCGGAAATATTCATGTTTACTTTGGTTAAGGTTCCCAAAATGATAAAGGCAGTTCTGGCAGCAAACGATATGCAGAAGGAAGACATTGATTTGTTTGTATTCCATCAAGCAAATAAGTACATGTTGGACCACCTTAGAAACAAGCTTAAGATAGAAGAGGCTAAGTTCTTTGTGAATATTGCGAGCGTGGGTAATACCGTATCCTCAACAGTTCCGATTGCTTTATGTAATGCTAGAGATGCAGGTAAGTTGAAAGGAAATGTCCTCTTGGCAGGCTTTGGCGTTGGTTTGAGCTGGGGGGCAACAATCATCAAATGTAACAATAATAAAGCAGAATAGAATTATGGAGAAGAAGAAACTTAGCATTACATTTCGATTGTTGCGTGCACTGGGATTTAATTATTCGGAAGAAGAATATGGTGATGTCTCGATTTGGAAAGTAATAGGAAAATTCTTCCATAATATCAGGATGAAGAGACTCAGTAAAATGATGGACTGGGCGATACTTGAACCGTTCGCACCCAGAAAGGTGAGGCCAATGTTGATGCGAAAGATGGGGTGTCATGTTGGAAAAGGGTGTTTTATAGGAGATAATGTTAGGATTGATACTGGTCATGCCGACATGATTACTTTGGAGGATGGAGTTTCCGTTGCTGGAGGAACACGATTGCTATGCCATCAGAGGGATTTCTCGAACTATTATGTTGGAAGCGATTATAATGCACTTGGTTATTCTGTCAAGCCTATTGTGCTAAAGAAAGGATGTCTTATAGGAATGGAATCGTTTGTGCTTCCTGGTGTGACGGTCGGAGAAGGCGCAATCGTAGGTGCAGGTTCATTGGTGACAAAGGATATTCCAGCTTGGACGGTAGCAACAGGAAGACCCGCAAAGGTGGTTCGAGAGATACCGCGCCGACCTGAAAATAGTACACTACAGTGAGAGACATGGAGCTGTTCATCCAATTTGTCCGACTGGGAATAGGGCATCCCGTAAGTCGGATTTCTTGTGATATAGATTGGAAGGATGTACAAGCCCTTGCTGAACGGCAGGGGCTTTCGGCGGTTGTGTTGGACGGACTAAATAGTTTACCGATTACAGCTTACAGCTTACCGTTAGAGATGAAGCTGGAGTGGATAGGGGATGTGCTACAAAATTATGAAGGGAGGTATTCGGAGTATAAGAAAGCGATAGGCAGTCTTGCAGGGTTCTATAGTCGGCATGGGTTTAAGATGATGGTGCTGAAAGGCTATGCCTGTAGTCTGAACTGGCCGAAGCCAGAGCATAGGCCATGTGGGGATATTGATATCTGGCAGTTCGGGGAGCAGAAAGAAGCGGATAAAGCGTTGCTCAACGAAAACGATAACCAAAACGAAAACAAGATTGAGATTGATAATTCGCATCATCATCATTCGGTGTTTGAGTGGGGTGAATTCACTGTTGAGAATCACTATGATTTTATAAATGTGCATCATCACAGGTCGAGTGCGGAATTAGAAAGAGTATTTAAGGAGCTGGGGAAGGATGACAGTTATTCAGTAGATGTATGTGGTGAGAAGGTGTACTTGCCTTCGCCAAACCTTCATGCTCTTTTTCTTCTGAAACATTCGATGTCGGATTTTGCAGCATTCTTTATATCGTTGCGACAGGTGCTGGACTGGGCATTTTTCGTTGAAAAAAACACAAGGGAGATTGATTGGGATTGGCTGAAGACGGTGATGGAGAATTATCACATGACAGAGTTCTTTAATACAATTAATGCTATTTGTGTAGAGGACCTTGGTTTTGAATCATGCATTTTCCCATACGTGCAATTTAATCCATTCTTGAAAGATAAGGTGCTGAATGATATACTGAATCCGAAGTTCCCAAGAGAAGAACCTCGGGGATTGGTGCCGCGGCTTGTATTTAAGTACAGGAGGTGGAAGGGGAATGCGTGGAAACATGAATTGTGCTATAATGAGAGCATGTGGAGTGCATTCTGGAGTGGTGTATGGAATCATGTGACGAAGCCGGCGAGTATTTAGCAATAGGATAAAAGAATAATGAACGGTGGGTTGATTCAGTATATTAAGGTTTTGTTAAATGGCGTTCCAACAAGTGTCTATGTGGGACTTGCGGCATTATTTCTTCTCGCTTTATTGTGTGGCTTGATATTTGGAGGAAAGAAGACACCGAGATATATTCTAGGTTTGTTGTTGACAGAATATCTGGTAGTTTTACTATCTTCAACAGTGTTTTTCCGAACTTTTAAAAAACATAATAGTGGCCATAATTTTAATTTGCTATGGAGCTATGATGCCATTTCGGAAGGTGGAGAAAGGCTCGTGCTAGAGATAATCATGAACGTGGTGGTGTTTGTGCCGGTAGGAATGTTGCTGCCATGTGCGTTTAGGAGTATGACATGGTGGAAGGTAGTATTGATAGGTGGCGGCATTTCTACTATCATAGAGCTACTTCAGTTGCTCTATAAGAGAGGGTTCTCGGAAGTAGATGATGTGATGCATAATACGATTGGGTGTTTGATGGGGTATGGAATTTATTCATTGGCGAGATATGGGTATGAAAGGATGGGTAAGAGGAGTGTGGGAGTTTTGTAGGTATTTGTTTTAGCCGAGGTGGGGATGGAGTATAAAGAAATTGTTATACTATGAAAAAGTCACTCAATGAAATTAAAGCTGTTTCAACGTCCCATGATGTGGGGTTAAAGCGTGTGTTGCTGGCTGCCAATGAGAGTGGATGTTCGCTGACTCAGATAGCAGTGACGGACCTGAAAGTAGGTGAGGTGGCTCAGGCACGTAAGCAGTCATTCAGGTTCGGCCATGAAATTTTGATATAATCTCAATTCGTCGTACCTTTGGGCCAAAAAAACGAAAGATTATGGCTCAAGAAATACAAGGCGTCGATTACGAATCGATGGTAAACAAGTACATTAATGAATGGGAGGGATGTAATCTCCGCGAGTTCTGTTTTAGCGAGAAGGTAAACATTTATCGGATGCTCAAGACGATGGTAAGCGGTCATTTTAGACCGTATTGCGTACCTTATATATATTGATTATCTTTGCGGCGTTTTGTTTTTAAACGCTTCATAGAATGATCAACAAGAAGAAAGAAGGAGGCTTCTACGCCTCAA